>Ga0164294_10005395_pt1 | contig 10997 bp, 9 predicted proteins | sample GEODES005metaG_FD_111479 | JGI IMG/M metagenome (GOLD analysis project Ga0164294, IMG submission 111479) | Oligotrophic lake water microbial communities from Sparkling Lake, Wisconsin, USA - GEODES005 metaG | ecosystem: Environmental > Aquatic > Freshwater > Lake | place: USA: Sparkling Lake...
CTCTGCTTCCTACACCTCTACCGGAACCAAGACCACCTCCACCACCCGTAAGAGCATCCAATGCAGATAGTGCGATGCTTGCTAGTGGTGCTGCAGGATTCATACCTACACCGTTTATCGAATGTGCATGTGAATCGACCAATTGACCTCTTGGCATTGGAAGATGTACAATTCTATATTTATCGCCGTCATTTCCACTGGTATAAAAGGTTCTATTTAAAAATTCAAAATTTGTTTTTGCTAAATCCGAAGCACCACCAGGTGTAATTAGATCCTTTACTGTTCCTGTAACTCCTGATACTATATCTCCAGCAACAGATTTAACAGATTCTGGTAAAAATCCACTAACGGTATCTGTAACTTGTTTTGCAAATGTATTTGCAGTTGAGTTTGGATTATTAAAACCTGTCGCTTCTATTAGTTTATCGTATGCTTTAAATGCTAAAGATTGATCTCTATTATTTCTATTAAACCCTGGATTTGATGATGCATCTGGGGATCTTAAAATCATTACCAATCTATCTTTTAATTTGTCCACATCTGTTGTATAGGTATATTCCTGTGGTAAACTTTTTTGTAATGCTTGATTTTTAATAGTATTTACTATATCAGACTGTAATGCTCTATTTTTTAATAAATTTTGAGTATTATTCAAAGAGGTCATATCTTGAAGATTTCTAACATTCCAAAAGTTAGTATCTTCTTCTGGTATTGCTCTATTATTATAATCGGTATCTGAATACTGTATTGCCGGTAGGGGTCTTACAAACGATGGTGGTGCGACAGGACCCGATAGAGTTCCATTATTGAACCCTCTGACACTATCATACCATCGAGGATCAGTATAATTGCTTATTGGTTGTGGATTATTTGCCATCTAAATACCTTTATATAGTAGTACTCTTTTTATTTATATGGCATATAAAGGAAAATATAGACCTGAAAACATCGGCAAGTATGTTGGGGATGCCCAAAATATTGTCTATAGATCTCTATTAGAGAGAAGATTTATGGTTTTTTGTGATAAAACCCCAAGTATATTGAAATGGGCATCAGAAGAACTATTTGTACCTTATGTTTCACCAGTTGATAATAGAGTACATAGATATTATGTGGATTTCTTGATAGAGGTCATGGAAAAGGACGGAACGGTTAAAACTTACTTGATAGAGATTAAACCCCATAGACAGTGCCAACAACCAAAAGATACCAAAAACAAGTCCAAAAGAACTTTTTTGAAAGAAGCACAGACTTGGGCAATAAATAATTCAAAATGGAAAGCAGCATCAGAATTTGCAGATAAACATAACTGGAAATTTAAAATAATAACAGAGAAAAATCTAACCACAAATGGCTAACAACTCAACCAACCTACAAGATTTTTTTAAACCACAACCAGGAAATAATTTTAACAATCTTGTCAACAATACCATACTGAAGGGACAAAACCCCCTATCATCATTAAATTTATCAAATAAAGATCCAAATGATTTCAGTCAAAGAACTGAAAGAAATGAGTTTGCTTCATTTTTGATAGATTCTGCTAATTTTTATAAAACCAATAGATTTTTATGTACTGTATTTCCCCCCGGTAATATACCAGATCTCAGTACATATTATAAAGCAGATAAAGCAGGATTAAAATTTTCATGTGAAGCAGCTTCTTTGCCAACCCAAATTATAGAAACATTTGACTATAAGTTAGGAAACAACAAACCTATGGTAAAAATGCCATATGCTTTAAATTATGGTGAATCTATAACATTAGTTTTCAGAATGAGCAAAAATTACCTAGAAAGAAAATTATTCCTAACCTGGCAAGAAAATGTGTTTACATATGGTGGAAACACTCCCGGTGCAAGATATATGCAAGAGTATGCATCAAACTCTTCAATAATTTTATCACAAATTGATGTTGCTAGTAATAAAATATATAATACACAATTTACAAATGTATATCCTATATCCGTTTCTGGTATTGAATATAATTGGATGCCAGGAGATGAATATGTAAAACAACCAGTAACCTTTGCATTCTCAAAAATGATAAGCGAAGGAACCATACAGCCAAAAGACAAAGCATAAGGATTAATACATGTTCTTTACTAAACATAATTTTTTAGAAGTAAAAGATGGTACGGGAAATTCTAAATTTCTTACAGATATCACAGAAGTTGTAAATGTACCAGAAAAATTTAAAAACAGTAATAACTGTGATCAGTATATGATTTCTGACGGAGATACACCGGAATCATTGGCAACTGCACTTTATGATGATCCAAAACTGTCATGGGTAATTCTTCTTGCAAATGGAATCACCAATGTATATGAAAATTGGCCACTTAGCACAGAAGCATTTACTGAAATGATTGAAAAAAAGTATGGTTCTACCATTTCAATATTTTTACAATTAGGTTCGGTAAAAAAGTATGATTTGAGTATTGGTTCTGTCATCAAATCTCTAAACAACGATACAGCACAGATTGTAAATTGGGATGCCTCATTGAGTAAATTGTCAGTAAAAATGATATCTGGTGAGTTTAAAAATAACACAGGAAAAGTCTTCTTAGAAGATGACACCGAAGTAGGAATTATAGCAAGAGTTGTTAATTATGAAGCACAAAGTCTTCATCATTTTGAACAGAATGGTACTTGGATAGATCCTTTACTTGGCAACTTACAAGGATATTTGTCTGGTACAAATATAGATGTTGTTACAAATGAAGAATACGAAGCATCAGTTAATAACAAGAAGCGAGAAATATTTTTGCCAAAGAAAGAATTTGCAAAAGATATTCAGAACAATTATTCTAGAATGATTTAAAATGATAAATTTAGAAGAACTATCACAAATTTATTTATTAACATCTGATGATTTTTGTGATGTAACTGATTTAGTTACAGTTATTGACATATACCAGAGTATATACGATCCAGTAGTTACAGGTAATATTACTTTCATGGATTCGCCGTCAGCAAGAGTATCAAAACTATTTAAAGATGCTGTTGTGGGAAAAGGTGAACAGGTTTCATTTGGTCTAAAAACTAGAACACAACCAGCATCAAAAGATAATACATTAATATTTGAAAATTATTACATCTACAAAGTACAGGTATTTCCTTTAGAATCAACTGGTACTGATGGTATGTTCAAACAAGCAGTGAATGTCTCATTTTGCTCCGAATCAATGTTTTTGAATGAAATGAGGAAGGTAAAGGAATTTTATTTTGATACAATTAGTAATATAGTTAATAAAATAGGTACTAATTATTTAAATATATCAAAAATGGATATAGAGCAAACAACAGATAAACAATTTATACAAATTCCAAATCTGTCACCATTAAAGGCAATAACATGGCTAACTTCAAGAGCATATGCTTCTCCTGCAAATAAAGATAAAGTAAATACTGATATTAAAACCGATAAGAATACAAAAGAAAAAATCAATAATAATTTTGTGTTTTACGAGGATATAGATCATAATTATCACTTCGTCAGTATAGGAAGTATGCTTGCAAAAACTCCAATCTTGGGTGTTCAGGATACTGATGGTATCAGAATAGAAACAGCACCAAGTGATTCTACTACTGGAAAAGTTACTTATAGGGGGTCGTATGCAGCAATACAGCATATAGGTAAAGCAATATGTCCTCTTTCAAATTTAAAGAACGGTATGTATTCTTCAACCTGTTTAACATTTGATTTAACAAGAAAAAAATACTCAAAAAATGTTTTAAAGTATAAAGATATTTTTGATACTCAAGATCATTTATATCCAGAACAGATAATAAATCCAGATGAAAAATCTATGATAGCAATGTCATATGAAACACCAGAAGCAGTAATAAAATATTACCCAAAATCAAGTTATCTATATAATCCAAATGAAAATTTGATCAATAGCGATAATCCAACAAACAACGCACATAAATGGGTATTACAAAGAACTTCATCTATGGAAGCAATGGATCAAGTTGGACTTGATGTTGAGATCAAGGGAAATGTTGGTATACAACTAGGTGATGTGGTTCATTTCTCAAGACCACAATTAGACTACTCAACAGATCCCTCAACATCTGGATTTGATCCTTTATTCACTGGTAAGTTTTTGATAACTAAGATAAAGCACACTTTGGAAAATAGAGGTGGTAATTTTGGTTTCAACCTAAGAACATCTTTGTCTCTTAGAAGAGATTCGAAATACATTCCTTCAGCAACATTAGGAGTTTAATTATGCCTGGATTTATGGGAAAAGATGGATTTGCTTGGTTCTTCGGTGTTGTAGAGGATAGAATGGATCCTCTAGAGGCTGGTAGAGTTAGAGTTAGAATATTTGGTTATCATGAAGAAAACAAAACAAAACTACCAACAAAAGCATTACCTTGGGCAACACCAATACAACCAGTAACATCTCCTGCTGTATCTGGAAAAGGATTTTCTGCAGTTGGTCTATTAGAAGGAACATGGGTTCTTGGTTTTTTTGCTGATCCCGGTTCATATCAAGTTCCAGTAATACTTGGAGCACTATCGGGTGTAAACTCATTAACAATAAAAGAATTAAATGAAAATTATGGTTCTGGTTTCCAAGATATAAGAACACCAGAAGAACTTAAAAATTATCCAGTAGATGAAGTTAGTAGAACTTATCCAAACGGATTATCTGTTGAAGGCGATAAGCATGGTGCTCAAATACAAAATGCAGCATCATCATTACCATTCCCAAGACAAATGTATGGTCCAAAATCATCTGGTAGAAAACAAGGAACTCCGGATTTAAACATACTTGCAATAAATGATGAAAAAAGAATAGAAAAAACAATAGTAGATTTAAAAACTAAGACAAGAGAAGAAGGCGGATTGAGAGATACGAATGTACCTGTTGCTAATATATTTTTTCCCAAATTTGTAACTGGTGTTATTGGATTAACAGGTGTGAATGTAGGAACTAATAAAGCACTAGGTGTTCCTCCTAATTTTGTAATGTCAAGTTCTGTTTCTTCAATGAAGAATACTTACAGTCAATATAAAGCAAGACCAACAAATGCAAATGCTGAAAAAATTCACACAGGTATCAGCCCACTAAATACTCTTAAAGCAACTACTGATTCTGTTGTATCGTTTAGAAACACACTTAGTAATGGCATAAACAGCATGGATAATGTTAAGAATAAAGTAAATTCAATAACAACAGGTACAGTAGTAACTGATAAGGTATCAGGTATAACACAATGACAAGTCTACCTAATGTAAATACACCAGATCCAAATGCACTCAATCCCTTAGAAGCAGAGGGCAATTGGAATGAACCAAAAACCCCATATGGTAAAGTAAAGGGTAAAAAAATTAAAAAGGGTAAAGGTAAAAATAGTACACTATACCCATTTAACAAAGTATATGAATCAGAATCAGGTCATGTAATAGAAGTAGATGATACTCCCGGTTCTGAAAGATTACATCAATTCCACAGATCAGGTACATTTACAGAAATTCACCCAAATGGAGATTCTGTAACCAAGGTAGTTCGTGATAATTATACTAGTATTCTTAGAGATGATTATGTTCATATCGACGGACACTGCAATATAACTGTAGATAAAGCACTAAAGATTTTAGTAAATAATGACAAGGGAAGAAATACTCCCGGTAAATCAACTAATTTTGATATTGAAGTGGGACAAAATGCTAATATTAATATATTGGTAAATAAAGGTAATTGTCAACTCAGATTAAAAAACGGAGATGCGAATGTTTTAATAGACAGAGGAGATGTGAACATTCGTCAAGAAGCCGGTAATTACAACCACTTTGTAAATGGTGATTACAATTTAGAAGTTGCCGGACACATGCATGTTGTTGTTGGTGAAGATTATGTTAATGAAATTGGTGGATCTAGAGATGTTAGAGTTGATGGATTATTTGACAATCTACAAGTAACAACTGGTTATCAAGAAACAGTAATACCACTAGGTAATCAAAAAATAACAATAGGATTAAACAAAGAAGAATTGATTCTGGGCGAATACTATCAAAGTATTGCTTTGGATAAAATCAGTATAGTCAATGGAGTAGAAGAAAAAACAGTTGGCGGATTATACAGTGTTAAAACTGGAATACTAAGTTTTATTAGTTTAGGTGGAGTATCAATTGGAAATGAAGTTTCTGGTATGGATATTGATGTTGCTGGAAATGTTAGTATGACATCAACAAGTACTATAAATTTCAATACACCCATTCTATCAGTAGTAGCACTTGAATCTTTGGATCTATTATCAACAAGTGGTAGATTGAATTTGACTGGTGGTAGTGTCGATATATTGTCTGCGACTAATGCAAATATAACATCAGTATCCACAAATCTTTTATCCAGCGGAACTATATTACAAACTGCTCCGGTAATACATTTAAATGGTCCTTCAGCCGCACCAGCAATAACTGCAAACTCAGGAATCTTGGGCGAGACTCTTTCAAGATTAGTACCACCAACACCACCATTAAAACCATTTATATATTCTCCTGGTTCTATTGGTGTTTGGAGAAAAACAGTAAACGGAATAACTCCATTGGTTCTTGTGAGAACTTCAGTTGCAACTTTAAAAACACAATTAGCAGTTTTAGATACTGCTGCAAATACTGTAGGTGGATTAAAAGAACAAACTAATGGATTGGTTAATTCATTAAAATCAGTAACAACTGGAATAACAGATACATTTGCTGCAGTAGTAAGTCCAATTACACAAGCGGCAGCAACAGTAGCAGATACTGCGAATCAGGTTGCAGATGATGTGAACAATGTGGTACAAACTATAGAGGATGTAGCACAGTCAGTTGTAGACACTATAGACGAGGTTACAGACGCTGCTCTAGAACCAATAAAGCAATTCTTGGGATCGGATGGTCCTCTTGGTCAGATTAAATCTGCATTAGGAGCAGTTACTGGGTTTATAAGCGATGTTATAAACACAATAGCAGATATTGCATGTGCTATAATTGACGCAATTGCTTCTCTAATACAAGATATAATAAATATAATAACTGAAGCAATAGCAAAAGCACTAGAAGCATTAGGTAGTATTTTAGATGCAATTGCTTCTATTATTAATAAAGTAATGGCAATAATAGCAGCAATCATCAAAGCAATAACAGATATCATTGCTGCAATATTTGATGCTGTTGGTGAATTCATAGATGGTGTAATTGGTGCAATCGCTGGCATCTTCGATGGTCTTGGTGGTAGACCCGGTAACTGTGGTTTATCTCTAGGTCTTAGCGTAGGTGGAACTTCAGTGGGTCTAGCAACAGGACCAGGAGGAACTGGTATAGGAATTGGTACATAATGAAACCAGTTGCAAGAATAAACACTGATCCAGTTGTTGGTGGTGGTTTAATGACCATAGGATCGCCCACAGTTCTAGTCAATACTATACCCGTTGTTCTTTTTGGATCTATTGTAACACCCCACGGATGTTGTGGAGAACCTGGCTGCGAAATCCATTGCTCATCTACCATAATAACGGGATCAACAAGTGTTTTTATAAATAATGTCCCTTCAGTCAGAATGGGGGATATTGCCTCCTGTGGGGATCCAATTATTAATGGTTCTCCGAATGTATTTTTTGGTTAATTTATTATACATAAAAGAAATAGGAAACCGTAATGATAAGTAGAGATCTAGACCTAAATTTTACAGCAAATCCTCTAACTGGGGACATAAATGTTAAAAGCAATGATGATGCTATAAAACAGGCGCTTAAGACATTACTTTTACTATCTTTATATGAAAAACCCTTCAATTCTGACTTAGGACCAAACATAAGAGGGTTTTTATTTGAAAATTATATTTTAAATTCAAATAAGTATTTGGAAGAAAAAATTAAAAATATTATTCAAAAATATGAACCAAGAGTAAAAGTTAAACAAATTGATGTTAAACCAGATGTAGATTCAAATGCTATTTCAGTTAATGTTGAATATTTTGTTTCTGGTTCTAGAACACAAGACTTATTACTAACATTAGAAAGAACAAGATAACATGGCAGAAAATAGAACAAATATTAGTAATCTAGATTTCGTTTCAATCAAATCATCATTGATTGATTTCTTGAGCAATCAAGAAGAGTTTAGAGGATATTCATTCGAAGGTTCTTCCATGAATGTCTTGATGGATCTTTTAGCATATAACACATACTACAATGGTATGTACAACAATCTAGTAGTAAATGAATCATTCTTGGATACTGCTTCAAAGAGATCATCCATTGTTTCTCTAGCAAATAATCTTGGTTATACCCCAAGATCTGCAAAAGCAGCAACTGCTAAAGTAAATATTAAGTTAACTACAGAAGAATATGAAGCAGATATAACAAAGAATGTAGTAGCAAGAAATACAATATTAACAGCACAAAGTACAAATGGAGTTAATGTCTCATTCGTAACAAAGAATGTATCAACACTACAACCATATGAGACAGATGATACTGGAGCAGTAACATCTTATGCTGCTTTAGATGTTGATGTTGTACAGGGTGTTTATACAACATTCTCATCTGTTATATCAAATCCTCTAGTAAAGATAAAAGTTCCATATAATGGAGTAGATCTAAGTACACTCAGAGCATTTGTTCTTAAGAATATATCAGACACAACTGGTATTTTGTATGAATGGGTAGTAGTAAACAATATAACAGAAATAAATGGAGATTCTAGAGTTTTCTTTGCAAGTGAAACACCAAGTGGATTTTATGAAATACAATTTGGTGATGGTATATTTGGAAAGAAATTAGAACCCGGAAATGTTGTTCTCTTTGAATTCTTAATAACAACTGGAGCAGAAGGAAATGATATTGGTATTAAAGACACAATAGCATCATCTTCCTTTAGTTTATCTGGTTATGAAATAGAAACAGTAAGTTATTCTACTGGTGGTTCAAATAGAGAAGATACGGAAAGCATTCGTCAAAATGCTCTAAGAAGTTATTCCACACAAGACAGAGCAGTAACTGCTACAGACTATGAATCAATTATACTTGAAAATTTTGGTTCAGTAGAATCTGTTAGATGTTGGGGTGGAGAAGATAATAACCCACCAGAATATGGAAAACTATATGCATCAATCAAACCATACAATGCACCATATCTAACAAATGGTGAAAAGGCAAGTATAATAGAACAATTGACAACAAATAAATCAACTGTTGGTATAGCAATAAACATATTAGATCCAGATATTCTCTACTTAAATTTGATGTTAGATGTTAAGTATGATCCATCATTAACAAACGATAGTGAATTAAAAATTAAAAATGTAATACAAGATAAATCAAAAACATTTGCATATGAAAACTATAAGGGATTTGATGATGATTTCTATTCATCAGAATTTATAGCAAATGCATTAACATTCCACCCATCAATAGTTGCAATGAATGTTGAAGCAGAAATGGAAAAGAGAATATATCCTACAGTTGGAATGAACAAGACATTCACCATAGAGTTTGAAAACGAGATATATCACCCAGAAATAGATTTTACGATCCCATCAATATCAAGTTCTTCATTCTATTATTCAATAACCAGTTCTGGTTCTACAATCAAGAAACTATGCTATTTGGAAGATAACAATACTGTGATTAAGATATATTACATGGGAACAGATCCTGTAACTGGTGATCCTGTTAAAGTTTATGTTAATAATGTAGGAAGTGTAGACTATACAACTGGTAGAGTAATTGTAACTTTAAATGTAACAGAATTCTCAACTGATGGAAATTATATTGCATTAATTGCCAAACCAAAGGACTCTGATGTATTTACAGACAGAGATACCACTTTATCTTTTGATAAACTATCAAACAGAAATATTGATGTAACAATGAAGAAGGTATATAAGAATACCATCCAATCATCTTCATCCGCAAATAGACCATTCAATACCTAAACATGACAGAAATCAAAATACTATTTCCCCCAGAAAATCATATATTATACGGAGATTCTTTAAATTTCCGATATGATATAAAAAATACCACAAAGGATAATGCAAAGACTTTAGTTATTGTTCTGGATGGAACTGAATATTCTATTGATATAGGTCAATATAAAACAAAATATACATTCACAGAATTAAAAACAGGTAATCATTCTCTAACTGGTTATTTAAAAACAAGTACTGGTAAAACGATTCCAAATACAGATTTTACTATAAACTTTAAAGCAGTAACTGAAAAATTTACTCCACCGAATTTAAATTGGATTTCAATAAAAGAAAAGTTACCTCTTTTTATACGAGAAGATTATAAAACATTTACTAAATTTGTTGAAGTATATTACGAATGGTTACAAACATCAAACAATCCAGTCTACTCTATCTTTAACAGTGAGACATTCTCTGATATAGAAAAGACACCAGAAATTTTTCTAGAAAGTTTCAGAACACAATATCTAAATGATTTCCCGACAAATGTATTGGAAATCAATGACCAATTAAATATACGAAAAGTTATAAAGAATATAAGACAATTCTATTCCTCAAAAGGAACCGAAAAATCATTTAAATTCTTATTCCGTCTATTATACAATGCATATGTTGAAATTTATTACCCAAGAAAAGATCTATTAGTTGCATCTGGTGATTTATGGATAGAGAAAAAATCTATACGAATAAGAGGCATTAATTGGAATCAAGCAAACAAAATAAAGAAATCCGTAATATATCAAAGAGATGCTGAATCCAATATAATATCATCAGCCAGAATTTTATCTGTTAATTCTTTCAAGATTGATACAGAAGAAATCTTTGAATTAACTATAGACAATATAGTTGGTAAATTTGACCTATACACACCAGAACAAAGTCTTGTTGATTATACCGAAGGTTATATTGGTGAAAAGGTTTATGTTGATGTATTAGATAATGGTGAGGTAATTCCACATGAAGTTTATATGATTAATGGAATTACAAGTATAAATGTGACAACCACAGGATTGACTATTGGAC
>Ga0164294_10005396_pt1 | contig 10994 bp, 8 predicted proteins | sample GEODES005metaG_FD_111479 | JGI IMG/M metagenome (GOLD analysis project Ga0164294, IMG submission 111479) | Oligotrophic lake water microbial communities from Sparkling Lake, Wisconsin, USA - GEODES005 metaG | ecosystem: Environmental > Aquatic > Freshwater > Lake | place: USA: Sparkling Lake...
CCATAGGCCCGCGATGAACATGGACTCATTGCCCCCGCCGCTGGCCCAGGCCATTGCCGCGCGCGGTTACGAAGAACTCACCCCCGTGCAAGCCGCCGTGATCGCCGATGAGGCGCGCGGCCGCGATCTGCTGGTGTCGGCGCAAACCGGATCGGGCAAAACCGTGGCCTTCGGCCTCGCCATGGCCGCCGATCTGCTCGGCGATGCCCCGGTGCTGGCGCCGCCCGGCCGGCCGCAGGCGCTGGTGATTGCGCCGACGCGCGAACTGGCGCTGCAAGTCGCCAAGGAACTTTCGTGGCTCTATGCCCCGGCCCGTGGCCGCATCGCCACTTGCGTCGGCGGCATGAATCAATCGGTGGAACGGCGCACCCTGGCGGCGGGCGCGCACATCGTCGTCGGCACCCCGGGCCGTCTGCGCGATCACCTCGAACGCGGCGCCTTGCTGCTCGATCATTGCAAGGTCGTCGTGCTCGATGAAGCCGATGAAATGCTCGACATGGGCTTTCGTGAGGATCTCGAGGAAATTCTCGATGCCGCGCCGCCCACCCGCCGCACATTGCTGTTTTCGGCGACCATGCCCAAGGGCATCGCCGAACTTGCCCGCGATTACCAGAAGGATGCGCTGCGCCTCGCCACCGCCGGCCGCAGCACCGCGCACGCCGATATTGCCTATCAATGCGTCGCCGTCAGCCCAGCCGATATCGAATCGGCTGTGGTCAATCTGCTGCGCTTCCACGAGCCGCCGACCGCCCTGCTGTTCTGCGCGACGCGCGACAATGTCCGCCGCCTGCACGCCAGCCTGACCGAGCGTGGCTTTGCCGCCGTGGCGCTGTCGGGCGAACACAGCCAATCCGAACGCAATCAGGCGTTGCAAGCCTTGCGCGACCGCCGCGCCCGGCTGTGCGTTGCCACCGATGTGGCAGCGCGCGGTATCGATCTGCCCGGCCTGTCCCTGGTGATCCATGTCGAAGTGCCGCGCGATGCCGAAACATTGCAGCACCGTTCGGGCCGCACCGGGCGCGCCGGCGCCAAGGGCACGGCCGTGCTGATCGTGCCCTACCAGGCGCGTCGGCGGGTGGAGCGCATGCTGGGCGGCGCCGGGGTGAAGGCCGACTGGGTCAAGGTGCCGACCGCCGAAGCGATCAATGCACAGGATCGGGATCGCCTGCTGCTCAGCATCGGTGAAGGCATCGGTGCACTGGACGAGGATGACAAGCGCCTGGGCGAGGAACTGCTGACCCGTCACGGTGTCGATGAAATCGCTTCTGCGCTGGTGCGCATGCACCGCGCCCGGCTGCCGCAGGTGGAAGAATTGGTTGATGCTGGCCAGCCGCAGTCACGCCCCACATCGCGTGAACGGCCGCAAGCCGGCGAACGCCGGGTGGGCAATGATCGGCGCGGTAACGACGAGGGTGTCGGCCATGGCCAGGGCGGCAATCAGGGCGGGGGCGGCGTGTGGTTCCGGCTGGATGTCGGTCGTCGCCAGAATGCCGATCCGCGCTGGATCATCCCGCTGCTCTGCCGGCGCGGCGGCGTCACCAAGCCCGACATCGGCAGCATCCGCATCCTGCCGTCGGAAACCATGGTGGAAATCGCGCCTGATATGGCCGAGCGCTTCATTGTCGCCTTGCAGCGCCATGCCACCCGCCAGGGCCGCAGTGCCGAGGACCAGATCGCCATCGAGCCGGCCGGGGGGCCACCCGCACCCCGCCCGCCGCGTCCGCCCATGCATGCGCGGCCGCATGCGCCGCGCAAACCGCCTCACCGCGGCGCGGCGTAATCGATCCGGGCAGAACCGCGCGCCTCGACCGGCAGGTAAAGGCCCTGGCCCAGCGCCAGTATCTTGCCATGGCGGACATCGCGCAATTCGCCGCCCAGCGTGAAGTCACCGATTTTCACCGCCGTCAGCTTCTTGTCGATCTTGGCCATCAATTTGCTGTAATCGTGGCCGAAATCCTGCGTCAGTGCCTGTTCCAGCGCCAGGCGAACCGGATCGGCCACCGCGACGGCCAGCAGCAACGGCAACTGCATGCCCTCGGCATGATCGGCCACCAGTCGCAGATCGCGGATCAACACGCGCTCGCTGCCCGGTGCCGTTTCGGCGCGCGCAGTCAGCCACACGCGGCCCCGCGTGTCGAGCAGTTGGTATGGCCCGCGCGCGGCGATATCCAGCCCGAGCGCCAGCCGGTCGCTGCCCGTGGCATAAAGCGTCGGCCGGCCAAAGCTGACCTTCACGCGGCCGATCTGCGGCACGGTGATGCCTCTGGCGGACAGCTTCGCCAGCGCCTTGGCGATCACCGGTTCCAGTGTGGCATAGTCAGACAGCACGGCGGTGTGCAGCACCAGCCCGCCCCCGTGCCCGCCCTTGGCGCGGGTGATGGCGGGCAGCAGGGTCGGATGGGGCCGCGGCGGTGCCGGGCCCAGCGCCACTTCGGCAATCGCAATCAGCACGGCATCGATGTGCAGTTGATCGCCTTCGACATAAATCGTGCCGACGCGCAGGCCCATCGGCGTCAACCGCAGCCAGGCGGTCGGGTTGTGACGGTTCAGCGATTCCACCGTGAACCCCTGCCGCCAGAGATCGTCGATCTGGTCCTTGATGGCGCTATTGGCCAATGTGCGGGTCAGTGCGATTTCGGCCTTGGCCAGCACCGGCGCCAGCTTGCGATCGATCTTCTCGGTGAAGCGGATGCGCTGGCCCATAAGGGTAACGCCTGGCTCCTGCTGCCAATCATAGGCGAGCTGGATGCGCGCCGTCAGCCGGCCGTCGGCAGTGAGGGCTGGGCGCAGTTCAGCGGTGACCAGTGCGGCGGCCGTGGCGGTTTCGTGGCTGATGATGCCGCCGATGTCGCGCGCCTGCACCACGGCCGACAGCGGCATTTCGAGATGGATCAGCGGCCCGCGCCCGGTCAGCCGGATCGGCCCGCGCACCACATCGCCGACAATCCGGCATTCGATGTCCGGCGTGATTTTCACGTCTGATTTGAACAATTTCAGCCGAGCGGCCGGCACACAGACGCGGCCAGGTTCGTCGATGGCCCACAATTGTGCGGGCACCGCATCGTTGATGGCCCGCGCCAGAAAGCTGAGCGGCAGGCGCACCGGCAGCGCGATGCTGGACACGGGCGGCACGGATATCCGCGTCGCAGCGGCCCGTGGTGGCGGCGCGCCCAGATCGATTCGGCCGGAGCGCCAGCCCGGTTGCAACTGCCACAGCGCCAACCCGATGATCAGTGCCGCTGCCAACCCCACGCACAGCCACCGCCTGGCGATCACGCCTCCAGGGCCAGCAACGCAAAGCTGGCCAACCAATGTTCCCCGGCATAGTCGCCCGCGATGTGTGGCAGCGCGGCGTCCAGATGCGCGTCGGCCGTGGCTTGCAGCACGGGCGCGGCCAGCGCGCCGGCGCCCAGCGTGGCGGCCAGCCGTCGCATCGCCCAGGCGCGCGACAGGTTGAGGCCATCGAGGTGCGCGATCTTGCCATCGCTGCGATCGGATACGCTGGCCGGGGTAAAGAGGCTGGCCGGTCGCCGTTGCGCAATGTCGGGCAGAAAGGCTTGGATCCAGATCTGGAATTCGGCGTTTGGCAGCAGGCTGGCCATCGCCAGGGCTTCGGTGAGCGCAGGCGACAGGAACGCGTCGCCATCGGGCTCCCAGGCCTGGGCGCCGCGATCATGACCGTACCAGTCGCGGGCTCGATCCGCCATCAGGGCCAGCAGCGCCGGATCATGGTCGCGCGCCCATTCGCTGATCAGCACCAGTGCGAACGCCGTGCTGGCATGGCTGCCAGTGCGGATCGGGTAGGTGAGGCGCGGCAGATGTGCCCGCCAGCGCGCGGCGAAATCTTCGGCCAGCGGCGCGAGAACGGGCGCGAATGCGCTGTTTTGCCGGGCCATTTGCGCGTGCAGCATCAACAGCCAGGCCCAGCCATAGGGCCGTTCGAAGCCGCCGGATTCGGCCCGCGTGAGATAGGCGCGTTCGGCCGCCACGTTTTCGGCGGTGAAGGTCGCGGCCGCCAGCGCGCGTGTGTCTGCGGCGCGCGCATGGTCCGGAAACCGCGCCAGCAGCCGCATCAGCAGCCACCAGCCATGCACGCAACTGTGCCAATCAAAGCTGCCGAAGAAGATCGGATGCAGATCGCGGGGGCTGCGCGCGTCGGCGTCGCTGGCAAGTACATGATCGAGCTTGTGCGGATATTCGCGGGTCACATGGCCCAGCGCGATACCGGCCATGCGGGCAGCCTGATCAGAACTCAGGATCATTTGAACGCAAACCCCCAGATCATGGCGGTGTTGAACAGCCACATGGCCACCGCTGTCGGCCACTGTGCCTTTATGACTGCGTATCGATCCGAAAGTTCCAGCAGGGCGGCCGGCACGATGTTGAAATTGGCGGCCATCGGGCTGAGCAAGGTGCCGCAGAATCCGGCCAGCATGCCGACCGCGCCCACCACCACCGGATTGCCGTCCATGCCCGCCACCAGCACCGGCAGGCCGATGCCGCCCATCATCACCGGAAAGGCAGCAAAGGCATTGCCCATCAACATGGTGAACAGCGCCATGCCGCCGGTGAAGGCCAGCACGGCGGCGAGGCGACTGCCTTCGGGAATGGCCAATGGTGCCAGCGCGCCGACAATATCCCCCACACCGGCCACGGCAAACACTGCGCCCAGGCTGGCCAGCAACTGCGGCAGGATCATCGCCCAGCCGACGCCTTCGGCCAGCCGCCGGCCTTCCTGCACGGCGGCGCTGGCCGGCGGGCGGAACCAGATCAGCAGCACTGCAGTGGCGATCAGGGCACCCAGCCCCAGGCTGATCAGCGTCACCTGTTTGGGATCAACCAGGCCGCCGAGGCGCGGCAGCAGAAAGGTGCCGCCCAGGGCCACGCCCGGCACGATCAGCGCCGGCAGGAACAGCCGGTTGCCCCAGCGCGCGGTTTGCCGCTGGCGTTCGGGCTCCGTGCTGGTAGCCGGACGCCCCTTGCCAGGCGCGCCGGACAGCGCCAGCGCCACCAAGGCCAGCACAGCCAAGCCATTGCCGAAATCGCCGAACCGGTCACCGACAAGAAATTCCGCCGCGATTCCGCCCCAGAAGGCCGCCGCCCGCCAGCGTCGCGGATGCTGCCGATCGAGCAGGGTCGCCACCGCCCAGCCGGCGAACACCAGGCCGGTCAGCGTGTAGAGTTCGGGCAAACCGATCATTTCAGCCGCCACAACCGGAACCCGTGCACCAGGAAGGCCGCGATCGCGGTGGGGATCGCCCATACCGACAATTCCAGCGGCTGCACGATGATGCCAGCGCCTTCCAGAAAGCCCTTGATCAGCAGGATCGACGCGATGGCGAGGAAGATATCCTCGCCGAAGAACAGCCCGACATTGTCGGTGGCCGCGGCCATCGCCTTGATCTTTTCGCGGGATTCCTTGGTGATGGCAGGGTCATCCCGTATGGCGGCGGCTTCGACCATCGGGGCGATCAGCGGCCGTACGGTCTGCGGATGGCCGGCGACATGGGTAAGGCCCAGCGCTGCCGTGATCTGGCGCAGCGCCATGTAAAACAACAGGATGCGCGACGCCGTGGCCGCGCGCGTGCGGGCGATCAGGCTGCGCGCCTGTTCCTGCAGGCCGGCGCGTTCCATCAGGCCGATCACCGGCAGCACCAGCCAGGGCACCGAGACATAGCGGTTCTGGTGAAAGGCCTTGCCGAGCGCGGCGATCACTTCGGAGACGCCGAGGCCGGCGCCGAGCCCGCTGCCGAACGCTGCGGCGACGACCACGGCCAGCGGATTGGCGCGCAAGGCAAATCCGATGACGACGATGGCAATGCCGGCCAGCGGCCAGAGATTGGTCGCGTCCGTCACGCCTTTGGCAGCCGAAAGCCTGCACTGGCCCGCGCCACGGCCACGCCATCGGCCATCACCATGGCGTGGGTGACGACGGTGTGGCCGTGGATCGAAACATGATCGGTTTCAAAGGTCAGCCAGGCGCCAAGGGCGGCCTTGCCGAAATAATCGACCGACAGGCTGGTGGTCACCGGGCTGGCCGGCGGGCTGGTATGCAGCGCGGCCGACAGGCCCATGGCATTATCGGCCAGTGCCGCAATCACGCCGCCGTGCAGCAGCCCGCGCCCGTTGCAATGACATGTGGCCACATGGAGCCCGAGGATGAAGGCCGTGGGCGTGATGCGCGCGAAGATCGGGGCCCAGGCATCGGTGACAGGGCTTGACCGCAAGTGGGGGGAATAGCCGTCCGGAATATCGGGTTGGTTCATGGGATCGCTCCATATCCACCGCCGAAGCCACCACCGCCGGGCGTTTCGATGACGATGCAATCGCCCGGCTGCAGTTCGGCACGGGCGCAGGCGGCAAGCTGCTCGATACGGCCATCGCTGCGCTCCACGCGCGCCGTGCCGGGCAGGGCCTCGTCGCCACCTGCAAGGCCGAACGGACGCGTCAAGCGGCGGCCGGAAAGCAGGGAGGCGGTCATGGCCTCTTGGAACCTTATGCGGCGCACCACGCCGTCGCCGCCCGGCCAGTGACCGGCTCCGCCCGAACCGGGCCGCACGCTGAAATCTTCGACCAGCACCGGAAAGCGGGTTTCGAGCACTTCCGGGTCGGTCAGGCGGCTGTTGGTCATGTGGGTCTGCACGGCGCTGGCGCCGGAAAACCCGTCTCCGGCGCCGGCACCGCCGCAAATTGTCTCGTAATATTGGTGGTTTGCATTGCCGAAGGTGAAATTGTTCATGGTGCCCTGGCTGGCCGCCAGCACCTCCAGTGCACCGAACAATGCATCGGTGATGATCTGGCTGGTTTCGACATTGCCCGCCACCACGGCGGCCGGCGTGGCGGGGCGCAGCATGGTGCCTTCCGGCACGATCAGGGTGAGCGGGCGCATGCAGCCATCGTTCATCGGCAGGTCGCTGCCTGCCAGACAGCGGAACACATACAGCACCGCGGCCTGCGCCACCGAGAAGGGCGCATTGAAATTGTCCGGCAATTGCAAGGATGTGCCGGTGAAATCGATGGTGGCGCTGCGGGCGGCGTGGTCGATGCGCACCGCCAGATTGATCTGCGCGCCATTGTCCATGGCCACGGTCATCGCGCCGTCGCGCAAGCGCGAAATGGCGTCGCGAACCGCGGCCTCGGCATTGTCCTGCACATGGCCCATGAAGGCGGCGACGGTCGCGCTGCCTTCCAGGCGGCACAACTGGGCCAAGGCTTGTCCACCGCGCGCACAAGCGGCGGCCTGCGCCTTCAGATCGCCAATGCAGCGCGCCGGGTTGCGCGCCGGCCACGGGCCGCTGGCCAGCAGGGCGAGCATCTGGTCCTCAAGGAAATTGCCTTCATCAATCAGCAGGATATTGTCGATCAACACGCCTTCTTCGCTGATCGTGCGGCTGTCGGGCGGCATTGATCCGGGGGTGATGCCGCCGATGTCGGCCTGATGCCCACGTGCGGCGACCCAGAAGCAGAGCGCCCCGTCAACGAACACTGGCGCAACCACGGTCACATCCGGCAAATGCGTGCCGCCGGCGAACGGGTTGTTCAGCACGAACACATCGCCCGGCCGGATGCCGCGCGTGTGCCCGGCCCATTTCGCCATCACGGTGCGCACACTGTCTCCCATCGAACCCAGATGCACCGGCATGTGCGGGGCGTTGGCGACGAGATGGCCTTGGCCGTCAAAGATGGCGCAGGAAAAATCCAGCCGTTCCTTGATGTTGACCGACCAGGCGGTGGTTTTGAGCGCCTCGCCCATGTCTTCGGCGATGGCCATGAAACGGTTGGCGAAGAGTTCGAGTTTGATGGGGTCTACGGGGGCCGGGGTTGGCGACCCCTCTCCCCGCCCGCCTGGCGGCGGGTCGCCCTCTCCCTGCCCAGAAGCATTGGGGGGAGAGGGGAATTTGGTGAGCACCAGGTTCAGCGCTGCGTCCACTTCGGCCTGCCAGCCCGGTTCGACCAGCGTCGTGCCCGCATCATCCAATATGCAGGCCGGGCCGGCGATGCGCCAGCCGATCGGCAGGTTGGCGCGCGCGTAAAAGCCTGTGTTGCGCCATTCCCCGCCCAGATACACCGGCCGCGTGGCGAGGTGCGGGGCGCCCTTGCCGACTGTTGCGGCCATGTTCGGCACCAGCGGCGTTTCGCCCACCGCTTCGGCGATCAGCGCGTCCACCACCAGATCGGCGCCGGCCACCACAAAGCCGAAGCGCCGGGTTTGCGCGGCGGCAAATTCACGCGCCAGCACGTCCGGCGCCGCCAGGGGCAGGGCGATGCCGCTGTCGCTGCCGGCATAGCGGATGCGCGCCTGCACCTGCACATCGGCCACGATTTCGCCCTGTTCGGCCAGCGCGGCGCGCGCCTGCTGCGCCAGCGCCGCCGCTGGGCCAGCAAGATCCAGATCGGGCACCAGTGGCAGATTGAGCGTGCGTTCGCGCACCACCCGGCATTCCGCCAGCCCGATGCCGAATGCCGACAGCAGGCCGGCCAGCGGATGGATCAGGATGCGCGTCATCCCCAGTTGATCGGCGATGGCACAGGCATGCTGCCCGCCTGCCCCGCCAAAACACGCCAGCGTGTAGCGCGCCGCATCGTGGCCGCGCGCGATGGAAATCCGCCTGATCGCCTGCGCCATGGTTTCCACCGCGATGGCGCGCGCCCCGGCCGCCAACTGTTCCGTCTGCTGGCAGAGTTCGGCGGCCAGCGCGGCAAAGCCGGCCCGCACCGCATCGACATCCAGCGGCTGCTGGCCATCATGGCCAAACAGCGCCGGGAACAGATCGGGCTGCAAGATGCCGATCAGCACATTGGCATCGGTGATGGTCAGCGGGCCGCCGCGGCGATAGGCGGCCGGGCCCGGCACCGCACCGGCGCTGTGCGGGCCGACCTTCAAACGGCCTGCTGCATGCGTGATGATCGATCCGCCGCCGGCCGCCACCGTGTCGATCTTCAGCATCGGCACACGCAGCGGCACGCCAGCGATCATCACCTCCTCGGCGCGTTCATACTGGCCATCCCACAGCGACACATCGGTGGAGGTGCCGCCCATGTCGAAGCCGATCAGCCGCGTTTCGCCAGCGCTGCGCCCGCTCGCGGCCATGCCGACAATGCCGCCGGCAGGGCCCGACAAGATCGCATCGCGGCCATGGAAATGCCCGGCACGCGCCAGGCCGCCGTTGGATTGCATGAAATCCAGCCTCACGCCCGGCAGCCCGGCAGCGACCCTGTTCACATAATCGCGCAGTGGCGGCGACAGATAGGCATCGACCACGGCGGTGTTGGCGCGCGGCACCAGCCGGATGACCGCGCCGACCTGATGACTGGCGGTAATCTGGGTGAAGCCGATGCTGTGTGCGATGTCCGCCACGCGCGCCTCGTGCGCCGGATGGGCATGGCCATGCAGGCAGGCGATGGCGATGCTGCGATAACCCGCGTCATAGGCCGTTTGCAGCGCGGCAGTGGTGGCGGCCTCGGCCAATGGCCGCAGCACCGTGCCGTCGGCCGTCATGCGTTCGTCGATCTCGATCACGTCGCTGTACAACGGCTCGGGCTTTTCGATCCGCAGCGCAAAAATCTGCGCACGCGCCTGGTGGCCGATCAGCAGCGCATAGCGGTGGCCGCGGGTGATGGCCAGCACGCATGGCGCGCCCTTGCGTTCGAGCAGGGCGTTGGTCGCCACCGTCGTTCCCATGCGCACGGCGGCAATCGGCGCAACATCAGACCCCCGCAGCCGCGCGATGCCGGCCAGTGCGGCGTCAGCATATTGTTCCGGCGCATGGCTCAGCAGCTTGGCCGTGGCCAAGCCGCCATCGGGCCGCAGCGCCACGATATCGGTGAAGGTGCCGCCGCGATCGATCCAGAATTGCCAGCCTGCCATCGATCCTGTGGTGGCGGGACGGGCAGGGGCGGTCAAGGGGGGCAAGCCAGCCCAAGCTCAGCTTTCCGCCGCCAATGGCCGGATGGGCCGGCGGAGCGGGCACACAAGTTTTGCTGTCAGGCGACGGAATTCTTTGTCGCTTGCGGCTGTTCGGGCGATGGGGGAGGGTGATGGCGGCAAGGTGGCCGTTGGGGAGACACGGGTTGTTCGAATGGATCGCCAGCTTTGATTGGAATGCGATCCTGCCGTATGTCGGCATCGGCTTTGCGGCGCAGTTGGTCGATGGCGCGCTGGGTATGGCGTTTGGCATCATTTCCTCCACCCTGCTGATCAGCCTGATGGGAGTGCCGCCGGCGCGTGCGTCGGCGGGGGTGCATCTGGTGGAGATTTTCACCACCGGCGCATCGGGGATCAGCCATATCGTGCTGCGCAATGTCGATTGGCGGCTGTTTGCGCGGATCGCGGTGCCGGGGGTGATCGGCGGGGTGGCGGGGGCCTATCTGCTGGCCAGCATCGATGCATCGGCGGCACGTCCGTTCGTGATGACCTATCTGGCGTGCATCGGCGTGTATCTGCTGGTGAAGGCGCTGCGCTATCCGCCGCCGCAGGGCAGCCCGCGCCATGTTGCGCCGCTGGGGCTGATCGGCGGGTTCCTCGATGCTTCGGGTGGCGGCGGCTGGGGGCCGGTGGTTACGTCGAACCTGCTGGTGCAGGGTGCCGAAGTGCGGCGCACGGTCGGCACGGTCAACAGTGCCGAATTTCTGGTGACGCTGGCGATCTCGGCGACCTTCGTTTCCACCATCGGGCTGGAAGCGTTCACCACGGTCACCGCCGGCTTGCTGCTGGGAGGATTGCTGGCGGCACCGCTGGGCGCGCTGGCGGTGCGGGTGATGCCGGTGCGGGTCCTGATGCTGATGGTCGGTGCGGTGTTGACCGCGACGAGTGTGTTCAGCCTGGTGCGCCTGATCAGTTGATGACGTGACCGGAGGTCACGGCGCCATAAATTCCAGGCTGAGCCGGCGGAACAGCGAGGGCGTGACGCCGACGAACGCCTGCAACGTGGTGGCAGAATGCGCCTGGTGGGCAATGCCGCGGCCTGAAGCGATATCGGCCATTGAACGCGCGC
>Ga0164294_10005397_pt1 | contig 10993 bp, 6 predicted proteins | sample GEODES005metaG_FD_111479 | JGI IMG/M metagenome (GOLD analysis project Ga0164294, IMG submission 111479) | Oligotrophic lake water microbial communities from Sparkling Lake, Wisconsin, USA - GEODES005 metaG | ecosystem: Environmental > Aquatic > Freshwater > Lake | place: USA: Sparkling Lake...
CATTTTTTGAAAATTGGGTTGCAATTGTAGCACTTGTTCTTCGGTTGCCAATTCTATCAAGTAGTCAAATTTTCCCTTATACACAGATGTAGGAGATATACCCAATCCCTCAAAAATAGTATGGGGAAATTCATCTACTACAGTTGGTAAATCTGCGGGAAAATCTAACGTATATTGACCGTTGGATTCTTTTTTTACTGATAACCAGCCACTTAGGGAAAAAAATCGGATTACTTCTGCACCGTAACCTAGTTCGGTAAAATAAACAAAGGCAGTGGCTAACGTAGCATGACCGCAAAGTGCGACTTCCGTTTCTGGTGTAAACCATCGAATATGGAAACCATCTTCGTAAGGCACTGTAAAAGCCGTTTCCGATAAATTATTTTCCATGGCAATTTGCTGCATGAATGCTTCTGGGAGCCATTCTTGGAAAGGACAAACAGCCGCAGGATTGCCCCCAAACAACTTGTTGGTAAACGCATCAACTTGATAAATGGGTATTTTTTGCATTAATTCAATTCTAATTGGATAATATAGGTAAAATGATTCTTGATGCATGCTTATTATCGTGGTGCAACAAGATGTTGGATTTTTTAAAATCCTTGTCGGTGGCTTCGTAAATATTCATAAACTGCTGTGGATTACGATCCGCCAACGGAAACCACGAACTTTGTACCTGAATCATCAATTTATGGCCTTTTTTAAAGGTATGGGAGATATCGGGCAAATCAAATTTTACTTGTTCAATGGTATTTGAGGTAAAGGGTTGAGGATTTTCAAAACTGTTCCTGAATTTCCCACGCATAATTTCTCCTCTTACCAACATTTGATATCCCCCCATAGGGTATTCATTTTCTTGATCACCGTAAGTAAAATCATCTGGGAAAACATCAATAATTTTAACTACAAAATCAGCATCAGTGGTTGTTAGAGAAATTTTTAAATCTGCAATGACGGTTCCGGTAACCACCATGTCTTTTGTAAGTGTAGTTGTTTGAAAGGTTAATACATCTGTTCTGCGCGATGCAAAACGTTGATCATCAAGCATATATTCTCTTGTTCTGCCTTTACGGGCATCCTCAATATACGGTACAGGTTTGGCAGGATCACTGGTATATCCGGTAGATGATTTTACAGCAAATGGTTTATCTCCATTAAGTTGACCATTATCCTGAAAGTATATGGATGTTTCTTTTGCTGCTGCCGGAGGCCATTGTGGATAGGTTTTCCAAGCATTTTCTCCTGTCATAAATACAGTGGCTTCCTGAATTGTTGAAATATCACCTTTGCCTTTGAGGTGATATAGAAAAAAGGGAACTTCAATATTGTTTTGGTACCAATCAGAGGTTCTAGAACCAAATTCAATATGACCCAATGATTTTGCGCCACTAGTGCTCCATTGTCCGTGATGCCAGGGGCCCATAACAATTTTATTGTATTGTGCAGCTGGATTTTTTGCTTCAATTGCCTGATATAATCTCCAAGCACCAAAACAATCTTCCGCATCAAATAATCCACCTACAATAAGCATAGCAGGTTTGATATCAGCTACATAGTTTCTTGGATTTCTCGCCTTCCAAAAGGTGTCGTAATTAGGATGCACCATTAAATCGTTCCAAAATTTAATGGAATCACCCATCAATTGCGTAAAATTCTTTATTGCACCCGTTTTTAAGTAGAAATCATAACTATCTGGGCTAATATCGTTATACCCCCCAACATATTGGGTTACTGGGGTTGGACGAGGAATGCCGAAGCGGCTATAAAAAGCGAATGCATCAAACAAGAAAAAAGCGCCATTGTGGTGAAAATCATCTCCCATAAACCAATCGGTTACAGGAGCTTGTGGACTAACCGCCACCAATGCAGGGTGTTGGCTTAACGCCGCCATGGTTGCGTAAAAACCAGGATAAGAAGTGCCAAAAGAACCTACTTTCCCGTTATTGCCACCAATATTTTTGAGCAACCAATCGATGGTATCATACGTATCGGAGGATTCATCTATATCCGTTTTTGTTTTTTTATTGGGATTAAATGGTCTAACATCTTCAAAAACGCCTTCGCTTTTATAGCGTCCTCTTACATCTTGATATACCATAATGCAATTTTCCCTAAGGTATAAGCGCTGGTAGCTATTCCAAAGTGGGCGATAATTGGTTTCACCATAAGGCGCGCAAGAATAAGTTGTACGATTCAATAAAAATGGATGTTGCTCTGAACGGTCGTTGGGAACATAAATAGCCGTAAATAGTTTTATCCCGTCACGCATGGGTACCATACGTTCAATTTTTGTATAATGTTCTTTCATCCAAGCAGAGTCTAATGCATTTTGTGCGTTAGAAAGGCTTACTATCATCAAAAATACCAGTACCATCAGATTTTTCATGCGCTGTTTGATTTAATGTTGTGGCAACTATTGAAGTTTGCAATAAAATAAAAACGGTAATGTACGAAAATACGGAGGACAGAATGTCTGCCTCCGTATTTTTATATAAAATGTGGACAATAATATTTTGTTGAAGCAAAAGCCAAATACTTTAATCTACTCTAGTGATTTTAAGCATGTTGGTTGGTAAATGCAATTGAATAGGCAAAGATCCCGTATTTACCACAATATTGTCTACCTTGATAAATCCTCTAGATTTTAAGATCTCAATTTGATCTTGGATGATGGTATCCATGTTTTCCTCTTCATCATAATAAAAAGCACGTACGCCCCAACTTAAACTCAATTGGTTAACCAATGTTTGTTCTTTGGTGAAAATAAATAAGGGCGATTTTGGTCTGTAACTGCTCAATGTGAAAGCGGTATATCCACTTTGCGTCATTCCAATAAGTGCATCGGCGCTAATATCGTGGGCGAGTTTACAGGCGTTATAACAAATGGCATCACTCAAGAAAGAAGGAGAATGGGGTAGGGGTTTCAAATCTTCTTCGCGGTTGTATCTGAATTCTTTATCTTCTACTTCTTTGATGATTTTTCTCATGGTTTCTACCACCAAGATTGGATGCATACCGGCAGCGGTTTCTCCGCTAAGCATTACTGCATCAGCACCTTCTAACACAGCATTTGCCACATCAGAGGTTTCACTACGGTTTGGTTTGATACGATCCATCATACTTTCCATCATTTGCGTGGCTACGATAACCGGCTTACCACGATGGATACATTTTCTAATCAATTGTCTTTGGATCAACGGTACTTGTTCAACTGGCATTTCAACGCCCAAATCGCCACGAGCAACCATGATGGCATCCGATTCAAGGATAATTTCCCTGATATTGGCTACTGCTTCTGGCTTTTCAATTTTGGCAATTACCTTGGTTTTGCTTTTTTTCTCTGCCAATTTGCTTTTGATGATGACAATGTCTTTTACGCTGCGCACAAAAGACAAGGCAACCCAATCCAATTCTTGTTCAATAATGAACTCAAGATCTACTAAATCTTTATCGGTTAATGCAGGCAATGAAATTTTTGTATCCGGAAGATTAATCCCTTTTTTGGAAGAAATGATGCCTCCAAGGGTAACCATTACTTTTACATCGCCGCTTTTGGTAACTTCTTTAACTTGCACTTCAATTTTACCATCGTCAATCATGATTTTGTTGCCCAATTTAACATCGGCTCCAAGGTTAGGGTAAGAAACATAGATTTTCTCCATTGTTCCTACGCATTTTTCATTCACGAAAGTCAATATATCGCCTTCTTTCACCAACAATGAATTGTTTTCGATTTCGCCAACCCTCAATTTAGGTCCTTGTAAATCGCCTAAGATTGAAATGTTATAAGGTTCTGTAACATTAATTCTACGGATAAATTCTATAATTTTCAGTTTGTCTTCATGTGTTCCGTGAGAGAAATTCAATCTGAAAACGTTTACACCGGCTTTTACCAAACCAAGTAATATATCGTATGTGTCGCAAGCCGGACCTACGGTTGCAACAATTTTAGTTCTATGCATGGTATGGTTTAAACCTGCATCTTTATCCATTTCTTTGTGGAGGTACTTTGAAACTTTTTGACTCATTTTTCTATGATTTGTTTGGTTTAACTCGCTAATATTTTAACTATTTTCAGCCATTCATCGCTAACATCTTGTTTTTCTTTGACGGCTTTATTGAGAGGGGTGAATTCCATTTCGTTGTTTACGATGCCTACCATTACGTTAAATCGTCCATCGATAAGTGATTCAACAGCTGCATAGCCCATTCTGCTAGCAAGAATACGATCTAGGCAAGAAGGTGATCCTCCACGTTGAATGTGACCTAAAATGCAAATTCTGGTATCAAAACCTGGAATCCGCTCTTTGATCATATTGGATAATTGTTCAGCCCCGCCAAATTCATCGCCTTCGGCTACTACCAACAAGTTCACCAATTTTTTTCTTTTCTCTTTTTCTATGAGAGAACTGACCAATTCATCGATGTCGGTTTTTCGTTCTGGAATCAAAATGTTTTCTGCACCAGTGGCAATGCCGCTGTGTAAGGCAATATATCCAGCATCTCTGCCCATGACTTCAATAATAAACAATCTATCGTGTGCATCTGCGGTGTCCCTGATTTTGTCAATGGCTTCAACAGCAGTATTTACCGCCGTATCAAACCCAATGGTGTAATCAGAACCCGCTATATCTTTATCGATGGTACCAGGAATACCGATACAAGGAATATCAAATTCGTTGGAAAAAGTTTGAGCACCTTTAAAAGAACCATCTCCGCCAATGATAACCAACCCTTCAATGCCTCTTTTTTCTAAATTAGCGTAAGCTTTTTTTCTACCTTCTGGGGTATAAAACGCTTTGCATCTGGCGGTTTTTAAAATAGTGCCGCCTCTTTGAATGATATTGGCCACACTTCTAGATTCCATCGGACTCATGTCATCATCTAAAATGCCTTGATAGCCTCGCATAATGCCAAACACTTCCATTCCTTCGTACAGTCCTGTTCTAACTACTGCCCTGATTGCCGCATTCATGCCGGGAGAATCGCCCCCTGAAGTTAAAACACCAATTCGTTTAATTTTTCTGTTCATTGCTGTGGTATTGGAGTTGCGATTAAATTAAACAATAGTAAATATGATTTATAATCAAGATATATGTCAATCTTACACATTGAAAAACCTCTTTGCGGCGTGAAAGTAATGGAAATTCCTTAAATGTAAATGAAATTGCAAGCGACTTATTTGTAAAATTGTATTAATTTTCAAAATATTATGCGTGAAACAATAATTATTACCGGTGTTCATGGATTGGTAGGGCAATATTTATTGCAATTACCAGCACTTTCTGCTTACAATATTGTGGCAACTAGTAGGGGAGGATGTAGAGTCATTGAATTACTAACATCCAATATGACTTATGTCGAAATGGATATTACTGATGAAGCTCGTGTAAATGAGTTGATGGTTTTGTATAAGCCATCTATTGTGATTCATTTAGCCGCTGCTGCACAACCGGATTGGTGCGAACAAAACCAAGAAGCCTGTTGGGAAATAAACGTACATGCAACCGAAATACTGGCAAAGGCAACAGAAAAGGTGAACGGCTTTTTTATATATGTATCTACTGATTTTGTTTTTGACGGTGAAGGTGGCCCTTATACAGAGGAAGACCAACCCAATCCGGTAAATTATTATGGCAAATCTAAACTTGCCGGGGAAGAAGCTGTACAAAAAATTGTAACCGCTTGGGCAATTGTAAGAACGGTGTTGGTATATGGCAATACCATTGATGGCACCCGAAGCAATATTATCACTTGGGTTAAAAACGCCTTAGATAAACAACAGCCTATAAAAGTGGTGGGAGATCAAATCAGAACGCCCACGTATGCCGGAGATTTAGCAATGGGGATTTTTCTTGTAGCCGAGCAAAAAGCAACGGGATTATGGCATATTTCAGGGAAAGACACCGTTTCGCCTTATGAAGTGGCAGTAAAAGTGGCTGATTATCTGCATTTAGATAAAAGTTTGATGACCAAAGTGGATGCATCAATTTTTACACAACCCGCCATTCGGCCTTTAAAAACTGGTTTTAATATACAAAAGGCAATTGACCAGTTGGGTTATCAACCTCTTTCACTTGAAGAAGGGATGGTAAAAGTGTTGGGGTGAAGAGAGGAATGGTTTACATCCTTGTAGTGCGAGAAAATTTCCTACTTGTAACAGATGAAAAAATCATATAAATTCATTTGGCAGCGCCATAAATTGAAATTTGGGATAAAACATATACATAAAATAAGACTTCCGTATATGAAAAAAGGGCAGGGGCAAGCCCTGCCCCTACGACCCCCTCAAATGGAAATTTTCGTTAGAGTTATGATTTATTCTGTATTATCTTCTAATGCGTAATTCCATCTAACTAAATTATAATACCTTGATTATTAATTATTTTCATTCCATTGTTTTTCGGCTATTCTTTTTGCTCGTGATTGCTCAAGATAGTAAATCAAATGTTGCAGACAACACCATAAATTGAAATCTGGGTTTAACTCTTTCTATTTTTCTAACGAGTAATACCTCATTATCTAAAAGATGACCACGAAGTGGTCAAATATTTATAGTATAATTATTCATTAAAAAACGACTCCGAAGGAGTCGAATACCTTGTAATTAAAATATTTACATTGAATAAAATAATGCTTTTCTATCCAAAATTGATATTATAGATAGGAGATAGATTCGACTCCTTCGGAGTCGTAATTATTTAATTGTATGTTCTATTTATATTTGACCACTTCGTGGTTATTAATCTATTTTCATTTACCCCATATAAGTTTGATCGTATTTAAAGTGCATTTTCCAATTTATTTTCTACTGCGTATTCAAGGTTTAACCCATTTTAGACATTAGAAGTAAAAAAGCAAATTTTGTGGCTAAAGCCATTTCAAAAACACGCTTAAAACCCTAGCTAAAGTTAGGGGCTATTAAAAAACGACTTTCTATTGTTTCAATTACGTAATCTTATTTTAGTCCATCTACATATACTGAATGTATTACTTCTATGTTACCTGTTCAAGAATGCCGGCTCGGTAGAGATGTATAAAATAAATAAATAAGTATCGTAGGCACGACACAAATAGGAAAGGTTGCATACAATCATACAATGCAGCATATGATAATGCTTTTATTGTATCGTGCCTTCGGCACTTTATTACTAATATGATAGATCCCCTACCGAGACGGCATTCTAGAACAAGTTGCATAGAAGTAAAAGAATCAGAATTTGTTGATGGTATTAACCCAAATTTCAATCATATATTTTACAATTTGGATTGCATCAATTGAAAAAGGGCAGGCAAAAAAAATAGTTCCATAGGAACTATTTAAGAAAATATTATATCGTTAAACTATGCAATGCTTGAAAAATATACAGCTATCGTATGCTTTTTTCAATCCCTACAACAAGAAAATTATTTTGCAGAAACAATTTGTCTATGTAATGCTATTTGACCATTGTAAAAACCCAACGTTTTAAGCATGTGCAATAAATAATACTCTGTATTCACGGGTTCTTTGAACTCAGTGGAAGGATAAACCTTAGCTAAATCCATTTTTGACACTCCTTCTAATGTTTCAATCACCACTTTTCTGGCATTGCTTATTTCCTCAGCTAGTCTTTCTTTGGATACGTTTTTAGCCTTGAGTTCGGCTTCTTTGTTACGCATGTACTCAAATTCACCAATTAATGAACCAATTTGTTGCTGTAATGTACCGGAAATGATCAAACAATTGTTGCCGGCAGTTGTCTTTGTACCATCGATTGTTTTCCAAAGCAATTCGTCTGATTCATAAGACATTAACTCATCATTCAGCTTGTCTAATTCGTTGTTGTAGAGGTCTATTAAGAGAGAAGTAATCATAAAATGGTAAATTCGACCGCAAAGTACAACGTGTTTGGATAAATTTCTAGATTCAAGCAATAAAAAAAGAAATATTTTTTTTATTGCACTTTTTGCTCAATTTGATGGATGATATCTAAAAAACATGTTTATTCATTTTGAAATATTGATTTACTAATATTGAGATCATCTTATTTTTATTGTTGATGATTAATTACTACATTTCCGTTTATACAACAAATCAATCGCATTGATAGGCGACTAAATGTGTAGTAATAAAAAAATTATCTTATTACAATAAAAGAAATTAACTTTGCAGTCCCCAAACAGGAATTAAAAACCTGTTAATCTAACAAAAGGAGGACTTATTAAGTGGAAGAAAACAAATCACACTCAACCAGCCCAGTACAACCGGAAGGAAACGAGTCAAACTCGGAGAGCCCTGTAGAACAGACTGTTCAAACACCAGCAGAAAATGTTGTTGTTGAAGAAGTTACTGCTGAAGTAGCCCAGCCTGTTGAAGAAATTGCTGCACTTGAAGAAATTGCTGCACTTGAAGAAATTGCTGCACTTGTAGAAATTGCTGCACCTGTAGAAGTTGCTGAAATCGAAGCACCAGCTCCGGCACCAATTGTTGCCGCAAAGCCAGTGTACCAGCAAGTTGTTACCGCCCATGATGACTTTGATTGGAGCGTAGACAAAAGAAATGTTACTTCTTACACCAAAGAAGAAAAATTAAAGTATGATTCGGTGTATGAGAACACATTCAAAACAATTACCGATGGTGAAATGATTGACGGTATTTTGGTTGCATTAACCAAAACAGACGCAGTGATCAACATTGGTTTTAAAAGTGATGGATTGATTTCACTCAATGAATTCAGAGATTTACATGATCTGAAAGTTGGTGATATTGTAGAGGTAATGGTAGTGGAAAAAGAAGACAGGGAAGGAAACCTTCACCTTAGTCGGAAACAAGCTCGAATCACACGTGCTTGGGAAAGAATTGTTGAGATGCATAAAACCGGCGAAGTTGTTGCAGGTTATGTTACCAGCAAAACTAAAGGTGGCTTGATTGTGGACATTTTAGGCATGGAAACATTCTTGCCAGGTTCACAAATCGACGTTAAACCAGTTACTGATTACGACCAGTTTGTTGGTAAAACAATGGAATTCAAGGTGGTTAAGATTAACGAAACCATTAAGAATGCTGTAGTTTCTCACAAAGCACTTATTGAAAGTGATATCGAAGCACAACGCGTTGAAATCATGAATAAGTTGGAGAAGGGTCAAGTATTGGAAGGTACGATCAAAAATATCACAGATTTTGGTGCATTCTTGGATTTGGGTGGCGTAGATGGCTTGTTGTATATCACTGATATCAGCTGGGGCCGTATAACACATCCTTCAGAAGTATTGAAACTCGATCAAAAACTGAATGTAGTAGTATTGGATTTCGATGATGAGAAGAGAAGAATCAGCCTTGGCTTGAAACAACTTACCCCTCATCCTTGGGATACATTACCTGATACCATCGTAGAAGGTGCTATTGTTGCAGGTAAAGTAGTAAATATTGAAGATTATGGTGCTTTCCTTGAAATTCTACCTGGTGTAGAAGGATTGGTGCACGTAAGCGAAATTACTTGGGCTAACACGCCAGTAAACGCTAAAGAATTCTTCAAATTAGGTGACGATCACGAAGCAAAAGTGGTTACATTGGATAAGGACACCCGTAAAATGAGTTTGTCTATCAAACAAATGACTACGGATCCTTGGAACGAAATCGAAGCTAAATTCCCAGTGGAAAGCCGTCACAAAGGATTGGTTAAAAATATCACCCCTTATGGCGTATTTATCGAATTAGAGCCTGGAATTGGCGGAATGATTCATATCAGCGATTTAAGCTGGTTGAAGCGTTTCAATCACCCTTCCGAGTATACTAAAGTGGGTAGTCATATCGATGTTGCCATCCTTAATATCGACAAAGAAAACAGGAAATTACAACTTGGACACAAACAATTAGAGGAAGATCCTTGGAACATGTTGCAAGAAACCTTCGCAGTTGGAACCGTTCATGAAGGTACCGTTAGTCGTAAAGACGACAAAGGTGCTACTGTTCAATTACCTTATGGATTGGAAGGCTTTGCGCCAACCAGACATTTGGTTAAAGAAGACGGTAAATCTGTATTAGCCGAAGAAACTGAACACTTTGTAGTTATTGAGTTCGATCGTAACGAAAAAAGAATTGTATTGAGTCACTCTCGCATTTGGGAAATGGCCAAACAAGAAGAAAAAGAATCAGAATTCAAAGAGAAAAAAGCCGAAGCTGCCAAAACCAAAAAAGCAGTTAAGGAAGTACAAGGTAAAGTTGAAAAAACAACCCTTGGTGATCTTGGAGTTCTTGCTGAACTTAAAAAGAAAATGGAAGGCGGCGAATAATATCTCACAACCAACCATCTTTACAATAAAAAGTCTCCTGTGCAAACAGGAGACTTTTTTAGTATATACCAGATTATACTCTTAAATACTTCTATTGTACTATATCATCAAATACGTATAATCAATAAGTAAATTATTGGATTAAAGCCATTACAAAAATCATCTAAAAGCCCTATTTTTAGCTAGAGATGTATAGTTGTTTTTTGATATAGCTTTAGCCATATAACTTTTTACTTCTAATGCGTAATCTGGGATTAATTAGAATAGTATGTAAATATACTTTCCATTACAAGTTTGTGCATTGAATGATTAATATTCATCATTTTGTGGCTAAAGCCATTTCAAAAATACCAATAAACCCCTAGCTAAAGCTAGGGGCTATTGAAAGAACGCCTTTCTATTATTTCTAATGCGTAATTCAATCTAACTAAATTATAACACCAAGATAGGAATTAGGAATTAGGAATTATGAATTAGGAATTAATAATTAGGAATTAGGAATGAAGAATGAAGAATCAATGTCTTAATTCTTGATTCTTCATTCCTAATTCCTAATTATTAATGGGCACTAACCATTACCCACTACACACTACCCACTAACCACTAACCATTAACCACTAACCACTAACCACTAACCACTAACCACTACCCACTAACCACTACCCATTAACAACTAACAACTAACCACTAACAACTAACCCCTAAATCATTGAGTCAA
>Ga0164294_10005398_pt1 | contig 10992 bp, 7 predicted proteins | sample GEODES005metaG_FD_111479 | JGI IMG/M metagenome (GOLD analysis project Ga0164294, IMG submission 111479) | Oligotrophic lake water microbial communities from Sparkling Lake, Wisconsin, USA - GEODES005 metaG | ecosystem: Environmental > Aquatic > Freshwater > Lake | place: USA: Sparkling Lake...
AACGCCAACAAATTGCAAGAGTCTGTCCACTGCTCCCTTGCAGAGTATGGATATTCATTGTTTCCTGAAAAAATGATTTTTACTTCATCACACCCAAAATCATTGATGCTTATATCCCGCAACAGCGCTTCCAAACTGGAAAAATGTGTTGGTGCTGCAAGGTCTTTTTTATTGAACTGCATAACCGTTGCAGTTACTTCATTTTTTTGGATAAGCGACTTTTCAATCGAAACAGAATTTTTTTCGTCATTCATTTTCTCAGAAAACAACCCCATCATCACCCATACGTTTTTCTTAACCTGGGTAAAGATGGTATCGATGTGCATATAATCCCTTTTTCTAGGAATACTAATCATGCTTACTTTCGTAACTAGATTTTTTTCAAAAACTTTTTCTGCAAGTTGGGCAGCAGCGGCAGCACTCGTTCTTTCGCTGATTCCAATGATTAAATGATTTTCTGAAATCATCATAACATCACCCCCTTCTAGGGTAATGATAGATTCAGAATTATTTTCTGGAATAAGAAATGCCGGTCTATTCTGATGCAGTTCTATAATCTTATCTGTATATGTAGAAAATAGAGGGTGATAAAAAAATATGTATTTTGCCAACAACGCTTCACGATGCCTTGCAATTTTTGCCGGCTTGTTCAATACAATGTGATCCTTAATCACAATCCCTATGTCCCGCGTAAAAATGAAATTGGGAATGGGTGCAAATAAAACCGATTTGTCATTGCCCGTGCCAGACAACAAACAACTGGCCAATTCAGCTGGTGAATAGGTATGCAATAATCCTTGTGTTGCATGTGTACAGCCCTCTAACGCACAAACCGCTGCAATAATTTGAGATCGCAATAAATTATCAGACAAAACCTCACCCAGCAACCACTGCAATTCTATCACATGTTCCGAACGATAAAATTCTGGGTGTGCCGGCTGATAAAATACCCTGTTCTGAGCAGGATCATCTATTTCTTTAAGCCGCCCTTTTATTTTCTGAAGATCTAAAAAATACAACAAGAGTTTTGTATAATAATCGTACTCATCCCTTCGTATTGTTTCTAAATGCACAATATCCTCAAATAACCAATCCTGCGCCATTGAAGGAACAACTTTGCCCAAACCATTGTCGGGACTATGAACAAGAATTTTGGTTAGATTTCCAATTTCTGATGTAATATTAAAAAAGGTGCTCATTTAATTGATTTATTTGAATGTCGGGAACCGACAGCCACAGATAAAAGAAAAATAGTAAAACTGTATTAATAAGATAAAAAGGAGCTAGTAATCCGGCATGGGGTTGAGTCCCGCATAATTCCATGCAAAGTGATCCGGTTTACTAGATGTGTAGTTGTTTGCCAACATATCTGCAAGTTATAGGATTAAGCCTCAATTTTAATATTTAAGGCACATTTAATAATTTATTAATTATGAAAAATAAGTATCCAAGTGCTAGATTATACTATTTATCGCAAGCTTGTATTGCGATAAATATTTACATTTGAAAATGGCTCGTTCAGCATTTATTTGTTTTTTAACGATTATTATTTTTCTAAAATCACCTGCTCAAGAAAAAATTGAGTGGATTAATTACCAAACTTTAGAATCTATTGGATTTTATCAAAACCTTGGATTAACGAAAGAAAAGAAAAATATTGGGTTGATTTTTACAAACAATACCAATTTTACCAAGCAAATTATTTTAAAAGTAAACAATCCCCATGTCAATGATATTTATTTATATAAAATTAATGGTGATACATTATATCATACCGGTGATCATAAAAAATTTAATACAAGACCAATCATCTATTGGGATTTTGCATTGCCTATTTCACTACAAAAACAAAGTACTGATTCATTAATTTTGAGCCTTGATAAAAAAGGAGAAAACCTGACTTATTTTTTAGAAATACAATCGCCAGAAAATTTTGATAAATTTAAAACCAGGGATACATTCATGTATGGCATGATGCTTTCGTTTTCAATATTCCTTACCTTGATTTTTTTTATTTTAGGCGTTGTTAAAAAAGATTTATCTAATATCATATTTTCTATTTTTATTTTAATAACAGCATTTTCCATTTTGAACAGTGCTGGTCTTGGATTTCAATTTATTTGGCCTTCCTCTCCTTGGTTTCAAAACTTTTCTAGGACCCTTTTTGCTGCTTTTTCGATGGTTTCGTTTATCCAATATATGTACACAAGTCAAAAAAACAATTTGAGAAAAATTGAAAAAACATTTTTAAAATTTTGTATCGGCTTCTTCATATTTAGGGTAATTTATATAGCTGTCAATAAAGACATATATTACGTCCCTAACTTAAAACTTTTTCTTTTGTATTTAAATGCCTCTATAATTATAGGCATCATGGTAATATTACTTGTTTTGCTAGTTAGAAATATCATTCTATTTAAAGAAAAATTGAACAACCTTGGATTACTGGTTTTCTTTCTATTTCCTTTTAAAGAAGGATTAAGACAAATTGGCATTGATGTTGAACCACATCCAGAATATGATGAGTATATTACCACTTTATATTACTTGTTCCCTATTGCTTTAATCTCGCTGTCGAATATTCAAAACTATAGAAAAGATAAAAAGGCAAAAACCATTCAAGCATTAGAAAATGCACATAAAAAAGACCTTGAAATAACAGAAAAAATATTGAACGCCCAAGAGTATGAAAGAAGTTCGATTGGTAAAAATATTCATGATCAAGTAGGGGGACTTCTCTCAGTATTAAAAGTTAAAGCACAAATATTAAAGAGAAAAAAACAGGATCAAGAAATAACTGAAGAGCTTGATCACATGATAAACACAATAAATAATTGTAACGATGAATTACACAATATAGTTGATGACCTTATTCCACCTGAACTTGCTAAAAATAACATATCTGATACAATCAGGAATCGAATTGAAATGCTAAGCAGTTCAACAGAGATAATTTTTAAATTCGAAAGCAACATCAATCACATAATTGACGAAACAATTTCCCTAAATATTTATAGGATTATTTGTGAACTTACTACAAACTCTATTAGACATGCAAGTTGTACTGAAATATATATTGAACTAACAGAAAAAGCTGACCATTATTCTATCCGTTATATTGACAACGGAATTGGTCTAAATATCGGTGCTTCGGATATTAAGCATGGCATTAAAAATATTAGAAGCCGCATAGATTTTCTTTCTGGGAAAATTGATTTATATGCTGAAGCAGGAAAAACTGAATTTATTATTGAAATTCCAATTGCTCAAATATGATGAAAAAAAAATCAATTTATATTTGTGATGACCATTTACTTTTTCTAGAAAGTATTGAAGCCTTTTTCAACTTACAAGAAAATTATTACTGCATTGGACATGCAAGCACAATGGAAATTGCATTTGCTGAAATACTTGAATTGAAACCAGATGCTGTTTTAATTGATTACCACATAAAAGATAAAAATGGCTTAGAGCTTCTTAGCATGATTCGCAATGTAGCTATCGAATCTAAATGCTTCATGTTAACAATGAGAAGAGATGTTATGATACGCAATAAAGCAAAAGAACTGGGTGGCAATGGTTATTTACTAAAATCTATCGGTGCTGAAGAAATGATGCTTGCAATAGAAAAAACCATGAATGGTAGTGAACGTTTTTTAGACTCTCTAGAAAAAGAACGAGTAAAATCTGGTGAAGAAAACACCATAAGGTTGAGCAACAGAGAACTTCAAATAGCACAACTTGTTTGCAAAGAATTTTCAAGCGATGCAATTGCAACCAAACTCAATTTAAGTTTACACACAGTCAGCACGCATAGAAAAAATATCCTTAAAAAATTAAACCTTAAAAATACACTTGATTTGCTAAAAACATTAAACGAAACCTATGGCATTGAATAAACTGCTAAAATTAGTTCATCAAACAAAACACATCAATTGATATTAACAGTTTTTCTTCAACATCAAATTATATTCCATAATCACACAAAAACTTAATCCGCATAATTTTTAATTGCTCCCACTCAAGGTCCAAATCAGATAGTTCAGCCTTGGCCACATCTAAGCTACTTGTTTCACAACTTTTAAAATAATCCAAAATTTCATCCTGATCATCTTCATCAACCATTTGGTCAATAGCATAACTTAAATTCAGTTTTGTTCCACTGGCCACAATCGTTTCCATTTCTTCTAGCAATTGTTCCATAGGAATACCCCTGCTCTTGGCTATTACGTCAAGTGATGTTTTTTTATCAACCTGTTGAATGATAAAAACCTTATTTCCACTTTTGTTCACTACGCTCTTCATCACAAAATCATCTGGCTTCACTACCTGGTTTTCTTCAACATACTTTGAAATCAACGCCACAAATTTTTCGCCATAACGTATTGCCTTTCCTTTGCTTACCCCACTAATCCTTTCCAACTCTTCTAAGGTTGTTGGATACTGTATTGACATGTCTTCCAAGGAAGTTTCCAAGAAAATCACAAAAGGTGGAAGTTTCTTTTCTTTTGCAAACTGCTTTCTTAAATCCTTCAATAACTCAAACAGCGCAACATCAGCTGTTGCTGGACCATTTGCTTCTGTTGTGTTCTCCTCATCGTCTTCATTAGCGTCATCATAGGTATTGCTCATCACCATTTTAAAAGAAACCGGTTTCTTTAGAAATGCTGCACCTAGTTTTGTTATTTTTAACAAGCCATGTTCCGTAATGTCTTTCTGCAACAAACCTTCCAACAACATTTGCCTTATCAGGGATGTCCAATAAATTTCCTCCTCCTCATTACCACAAGCAAAGACAGCAAGTTCATCGTGTCGATACATTTTTATTTGCGGTATCATCCTTCCAATCAAGATATTTATCACGTAATCTGCAGCAAACCGCTCGTCTAATGCTTTGATCACCTTAAGTAAATTGACGGCATTGTGCTTCGTTTCTATCGACTCTTTCGGATGCAAACAATTGTCGCAACTTCCACAATTTTCAATGGTGTACTTTTCCCCAAAATAAGTCATCAATACCTTTCTCCTGCACTGCCCACTCTCTGCAAACGCTACCATTTCATCAATAAGCTGTCCGCCTACTTCCCGCTCACTTAATTGCTTATCCCTTAAAAAATGTTCCAATTTTGAAACATCCTTATGCGAATAATAAAGAATGCATTTCCCTTCCATACCATCCCTACCGGCTCTACCGGTTTCCTGATAATAGTTCTCTAAACTTTTAGGAATATTATAATGGATTACAAATCGTATATCTGGCTTATCTATTCCCATGCCAAAAGCAATGGTTGCTACAATTACCTGTGTATCCTCGTTTAAAAACTGATCTTGTCTATCGGCCCTTAGCTTACTATCCAATCCCGCATGATATGCACATGCTTTAATTCCATTAACATTCAACAAGGCCGCCAACTCCTCTGTTGTTTTTCTATTCAACGTATATATAATCCCACTCTTCCCCTTATTCTCTTGGATGAACTTAACCATGTTTCTTATGGTCTGATCCTTACCTACTTTTGGAATTACCTCGTAATGTAAATTAGGTCTGTTAAATGATGATATAAAGATATCCGGCTTTCGCAAACCAAGATTATACACAATGTCTTGCTGAACTTTGGGAGTAGCCGTTGCAGTAAGTGCAATTACAGGTGCCTTTTCATTAATTTGATCCATCATCTCACGCAACCTTCTGTATTCTGGCCTAAAATCATGCCCCCACTCCGAAATACAATGCGCCTCATCTACTGCAAAAAAAGAGACTGTCAAACTACTAAAAAAATCAATATTCTCCTGTCTGGTCAACGTTTCAGGAGCAACATATAAAATTTTAGTTTTTCCTGCATTTAAGTCATCACGTACTTCCTTAATCTCTTTTTTATTCAACGTGGAATTTAGAAAATGTGCAACATTGTCTTTGCTGCTATATCCCCTTACCAAGTCAACCTGATTTTTCATCAAAGCGATCAATGGTGATACAACAATAGCACACCCCTCACTTGTTAAGGCCGGTAACTGATAGCACAAACTTTTTCCACCACCTGTTGGCATGATCACAAAAGTATCATGTCCATTGAGAACATTGTTAATGATGGCTTCCTGGTTTCCCCGAAAGGCATCAAAACCAAAGTATTCTTTCAATGGAGTTAATAAGTCAACACTTGTGTTTTCTGATGTACTTAATTTTTTAGATTTTGCTGTTGCTTTTGACGAAGGTTTGGAAGAAGACATGAAGTATTTAGCTGAGCCTATTTGATAAATGATAAAAAAATGAACAATAATTAATCAAAACATTTCCACAAGGGTCACTTTTCCCATTGTTCTAAACAAATTTACCGAATTTGAGCCAATATTCCTTGTGGTTTTTGCCCTTTACAAGTTTTTTAATAAAAAATTGATATTCCAATTTGAATGATTTTAAAGCATAAACATATATAATTATGGTACTTTTGCTTCGCTAAATAAATCCTGATTTTTAAACCAAATGCATGCAAAAAACTTCCATTCAGGATATTGCAAAAAACACACTTTTACTCGAAGCTAATTCCATTTTAGCATTACAAAATTATATCAACGATCAATTTGAAAAAGTAGTAAACCTCATCCACAACATCGAAGGCCGACTTGTTATCAGCGGCATTGGAAAAAGTGCCATCATAGCCCAAAAAATTGTTGCTACTCTTAACAGCACAGGTACTGCTTCCATTTTTATGCATGCCGCAGATGCCATACATGGCGACCTTGGCATGATTCAAAAAAATGATATAATCCTCATAATTTCAAAAAGTGGAGAAAGTCCAGAAATTAAAGTGTTGGTAACCCTCATCAAAAACTTGGGTAATACACTCATTGCCATGGCTGGAAATAGTGCTTCCGTTCTTGCACTTGAATCTGATTTTCTCCTCAACACAACTGTTTCACAAGAAGCTTGCCCAAATAACCTTGCACCTACTGCTAGCACCACCGCTCAATTGGCCATGGGCGACGCAATTGCAATTTGCTTGATGGAACTTAAAGGGTTCAGCTCAAACGACTTTGCTAAATTTCACCCAGGAGGTGCCCTTGGCAAAAAACTCTATTTAAGGGTATCAGACCTAAGCAAACTTAATGAACGCCCCATTGTCTTATTGTCAAGCTCTTTAAAAGATGTAATTCTAGAAATCACAAAAAAAAGATTGGGATTGACTGCTGTTGTTGATGAACATGATAACCTATGTGGCGTTATAACTGATGGTGACTTAAGAAGAATGCTTGAAAAAGGAGGTGACTTTGAGAAAACAGTCGCCAAAGAAATCATGAGCAAATCACCTAAAACAATAGAAGCTGATGCGCTTGCCGTTGACGCCCTAGATAAAATGCGAAAAAACAATATTACCCAGCTAATAGTCGTTAATGACGAAACTTACACTGGAGTGATTCATTTACACGACCTTATTCGTGAAGGACTAATTTAAATTTTTAACTTATGATGAACAACAATCATTACGTAGCAATAATGGCAGGAGGAATTGGCAGCAGATTTTGGCCTATGAGCCGAACTGCTTTTCCTAAACAATTCCTAGACATCCTCAATACTGGCAGAACCCTCATCCAAGAAACTTACGATCGCTTTAAAAAATTCATCCCTGAAGAGAATATCTATATTGTTACTTCTCAAGAATACATTTCTCTTGTTAAAGAACAACTGCCAGAAATTGACTTAAAAAATATCGTCGCCGAACCTTCAAGAAAAAACACCGCTCCTTGCATAGCCTATATTTCTTATAAATTAAACGAAATAAACAGCAAAGGTGCCCTCATTTGTGCACCTGCCGACCATATCATTTTAGACAGCACCGCTTTTACAAAAGTTTGCCTCGAAGCACTCAGCTTTGTCTTACACCACAAAGCCCTTATTACACTGGGTATCAAACCAACTCATCCAAATACTGGTTATGGATACATTCAATTTGATCAACACCCTGCAAGTGACAATGTTTATAAAGTAAAAACGTTTACAGAAAAACCTGACAAGGATTTAGCAAAAACCTTCGTTTCTAGCGGAGAATTCTTGTGGAATGCTGGCATCTTCGTTTGGCAAATCAAAAATATTGTTCATGCATTTGAACAACACCTACCAGAAATTGCAGAGATTTTTGAAGCAGAGAAATCTCTTTTCAATACAGCAAAAGAAAAAGAAGCAATCGAAAGAATTTATCCTCAATGCACTAATATTTCCATCGATTATGGCATCATGGAAAAAGCCGATAACGTGTATATAATTCCTTCTTCTTTTGGATGGAGCGACCTTGGCACGTGGAACTCAGCACATGAAAACATGGAAAAAGACTACCTCGGGAACGCTGTTGCTGGAAATGAAGTAATTGTAATTGATGCAACTCAAAACATGGTTCACGTTCCAAATGATAAACTGGTGCTTCTTCAAGGTTTAAATGATTATATCATTGTTGACACCAAAGACGTTTTGATGATTTGTAAAAAAGACAAAGAACAAGAAATCAAACAGTACGTAGCAGAAATAAAAAGAAACAAAGGCGACAAGTTTTTATAAATGAATAGAGAAAATATTTCTTCTGGATCGCCTTGGGAAAACATTGTTGGTTACAGCCGCGCTGTTCGTATCGGAAACTTAATCGAAGTAAGCGGCACCGTGGCTTCCAATGAACAGGGAGAAACCATCGGAATCGGATCTGTTTATCTCCAAACAAAATATATCCTTGATAAAATCGAAAAATCTATCCTAAAAGGTGGAGGTTGTCTTAATGATATTTACAAAATACGTGCTTTTATCACAGACATTTCTCGCTGGGAAGAATTCGGCAATGCCCACGCTGAATTTTTTAATACCATAAAACCCTGTTGCACCCTGGTTGAAGTAAAAGGCCTAATCCATAAGGATTTTCTTATTGAAATTGAAGCCTCCGCAGTGATTAACGCCTAAATTGAAGATATTTTACATGGAATCATTCGAATCAAAACTGCCCAACATTGGTACCAGCATTTTCACCACAATGAGTGCCTTGGCAACAGAACACAAGGCAATCAACCTGGGTCAGGGTTTTCCAGATTTTCAAATGGATGAAACACTTATCTCGCTTACCCATCAAGCAATGGCGGATGGTCATAACCAATATGCCCCCATGGCGGGTAACATGGCGCTCCGTGAATCGCTCTCCGAAAAATTTTTCTTACTCTACAATTCTTCCATTTCACCAGATTGCATCACCATAACACCCGGTGGCACCTATGCAATATACAACGCACTTACAACGATATTAAAACCAGGCGATGAAGTAATTGTTTTTGAACCTGCTTACGATAGCTACATCCCAAATATCCTTGTTAACGGGGCTATACCTGTTTGTATCCCTTTGGATTTCCCTGATTATTCCATCAACTGGAACAAAGTAACAGCTGCTATCAACAAAAAAACCAAAGCGATCATCATCAACAGTCCCCATAACCCCACGGGCAGCGTCCTATCTGTATCAGACATAGAAATACTTTCCAAAATAATCATCGAAAATAACCTCTTTCTTATCAGTGATGAAGTTTATGAACACCTTATCTTCGACAATAAAACACACCACAGTATTTTAAAATATCCAGACCTCTTCAACAGAAGTTTTGTCTGCTTTTCCTTCGGAAAAGTTTATAACTGCACAGGATGGAAAATGGGTTATTGCGTTGCCCCACCCCATTTAACCAATGAATTTAGAAAACTTCATCAGTATAATGCCTTCAGCTGCCATACCCCCACCCAAGTTGCCCTCGCCTCTCACATCAAAAACAAAAAGTCATATTTGTCACTTTCAGCAACAATGCAGAAAAAAAGAGACTTTTTCCTTTCTTGCATGAAAAACACGGCTTTTAACATGCTGCCTTCATACGGAAGCTATTTCGTTTGTGCCAGCTATGAAAACATTTCTCAACTGCCTGCAAAAGATTTTGCGATTCAACTCATCAAAGAATACGGAGTTGCCACCATTCCTGTTTCTGCTTTCTATGCTGATGGAAAAGATGATAAAGTTCTCCGTTTCTGCTTTGCAAAAAAAGAAGAAACCTTACTGCTAGCTACTGAAAGACTACAAAACTTGTAATACATTTTTTGTACTTTCAAGGAGCCATAAAGAAAGAAAATGAAAAAACACATTTTTCCTATTGCTCTTACAATTTTTTTACTGTTTTCTATCCGCCCCAATTCAATTGCACAAAAAAGTGCTGCAAAACCCAATATCATCTACATTTACGCGGACGATCTGGGTTATGGTGAACTGGGAAGCTATGGTCAAACAAAAATCAAAACTCCCCACCTTGATCAAATGGCCAAAGAAGGGATACGTTTCACACAACATTATAGCAGCGCTCCTGTTTGTGCACCATCGCGTTGTATGCTTATGACAGGAAAACATGGCGGTAATTCTTATATCCGTGGCAACTATGAAATGGGGGGATTTGAAGATAACGCTGAGGGCGGACAAATGCCCTTACACGAAGGAGCTTATACAATTCCCAAAATGCTAAAAACAGTGGGATATTCAACTGCACTCATCGGAAAATGGGGTATGGGAGTTGTTGGAACGACGGGAAGTCCACTGAACCATGGGTTTGACTATTACTACGGCTACCTTGACCAAAAACAAGCACATAATCACTACCCCACACATCTTTGGGAAAACGACCGTTGGGACTCACTAAACAATTCATTCATCTACGTTCACAAACCCATTGATTCAACAAAAGCAACCGATGCTGATTTCGACTATTACAGAGGAAAGGATTTTGCAGCAGATAAAATGACAGAAAAAGCAATTCAATTTATCAACAAACACAGCAAAGAACCGTTTTTCCTATACCTCCCATATACGATTCCCCATCTTTCTCTTCAGGCTCCTGAAGAATACGTAAAAAAATACATTGGTCAGTTTGATGAAAAACCATATTACGGACAAAAAGGCTATGCCGCAACAAAATATCCTTTGTCAACCTATGCCG
>Ga0164294_10005399_pt1 | contig 10991 bp, 8 predicted proteins | sample GEODES005metaG_FD_111479 | JGI IMG/M metagenome (GOLD analysis project Ga0164294, IMG submission 111479) | Oligotrophic lake water microbial communities from Sparkling Lake, Wisconsin, USA - GEODES005 metaG | ecosystem: Environmental > Aquatic > Freshwater > Lake | place: USA: Sparkling Lake...
CGGTCTTCGTCGACGGTTTTGTTTTTTTCTGGTTGAGGGCGCCAAAGTACAAAGAGCTTGCCAATGTGCTGAACGGGGGCTGCGCTGAGTTTGTCAGCAAGTTCCAGGTACATGGCCTCACGCAGGGCGCGGTCGTCCCCCAAGACGCGAATTTTGATCAGTCCATGTGCATTCAAAGCGGCATCGGCCTCTTTGATCACTGCGGGTGTGAGCCCGCCATTTCCGATCATCACGACGGGGGATAAGTGGTGTGCATCTGCGCGGTGAACCTTGCGCGCAGCAATTGTGAGTTGAATTTGGGACATAGCGCTATTATCCCAGCATGGAAGAGAGAATATGAAAGTTAAAACCAAAAGTAAAAAAGTCAACAAGTCATGGCTCAATGACCACGTCAATGACACCTATGTCAAGTTGGCTCAAAGGGAAGGCTTTCGAGCCCGTGCCGCCTACAAACTGAAAGAAATTGACGAAACCCTGGGGCTGATCAAACCGGGGCACTTGGTGGTGGATTTGGGCTCAACGCCCGGCGCATGGAGTCAGTATGTACGACGACGGCTTTCACCTCTTGGGGCTGCTTCTGGCACCTTGAACGGAACCATCATTGCCCTTGATTTATTGCCCATGGAGCCGATAGAAGGTGTTCAATTTTTGCTGGGTGATTTCCGTGAGTCGGAGTTGCTCGACCAACTTGAAGAGCTTATGGCGGGTCGAAAAGCCGATGTGGTCGTGTCAGACATGGCGCCTAATCTATCGGGCATTGCCGCCGCTGACTCGGCGCGAATCACTCATTTGGTCGAATTGGCTGTGGATTTTTCTAAATCTCACATGAAGCCAGAAGGGGCTCTGGTCGTGAAGTTGTTTCATGGTGCAAGCTACAGCCCCCTGGTTGAGTTGTTCAAGGAGACTTTCAAAGTGGTCAAAACCATCAAACCCAAGGCCTCGCGGGACAAATCGTCAGAAACTTTTCTGGTGGGGATTGAAGTCAAACCCATCGAACCTAAGAAAGTTGTATGTATTTTGTGATATTTCCTTGTGTTTTTAAGGCTTAGCGTGATAACAGTTGCCCCAAGGGTTTGTGTGAAGCCTAAAATAGACCATCAATTTGAAGCTTTTGTGACTGGAGTCCTGCTTGAATAACCAGTGGTTTTCTAAAATAGCTGTTTGGCTGGTGATTGGCATGGTGCTCTTCACCGTTTTCAAACAATTCGACACCCGCTCTGCATCCGGTGCGGGTTATGTGGGTTATTCCGATTTTCTCGAAGAGGTTCGTGCCAACCGGATCAAGACCGCTACCATCCAAGAAGGTCAGGGCGGTACCGAGATTGTGGCCACCACCAACGACGACCGTCGCCTGCGTACCACCGCCACTTACCTGGACCGCGGTTTGGTGGGTGACTTGATCGCCAACGGCGTCAAGTTTGATGTGAAACCCCGCGAAGAAGGCTCTTTGCTCATGACTCTGCTGGTCAGTTGGGGGCCCATGCTGCTTTTGATTGGCGTTTGGGTGTACTTCATGCGCCAGATGCAAGGCGGCGGCAAGGGCGGTGCTTTCAGCTTCGGTAAAAGCAAAGCGCGTTTGCTGGATGAAAACGCCAATCCGGTGACTTTTGCTGACGTGGCCGGTTGCGATGAAGCCAAAGAAGAAGTCAAAGAAGTGGTTGACTTCCTTAAAGATCCTCAGAAATTTCAGAAACTGGGCGGTCGCATTCCGCGAGGTTTGCTGCTAGTTGGTCCACCCGGCACCGGTAAAACCTTGCTTGCCAAAAGCATTGCAGGTGAGGCCAAAGTGCCTTTCTTCAGCATCTCCGGTTCTGATTTTGTCGAGATGTTCGTCGGCGTCGGCGCCTCCCGCGTGCGTGACATGTTCGATAACGCCAAAAAGAACGCGCCCTGCATCATTTTCATTGACGAGATAGACGCTGTGGGCCGTCAGCGCGGTGCAGGTTTGGGCGGTGGCAATGACGAGCGTGAGCAAACCCTGAACCAAATGCTGGTGGAGATGGACGGCTTTGAGACCAACCTCGGCGTGATCGTCGTAGCGGCCACCAACCGGCCAGATATTTTAGATGCCGCCTTGCTTCGCCCAGGACGTTTTGACCGTCAGGTGTACGTGACTTTGCCCGACATTCGCGGCCGTGAGCAGATTTTGGCCGTGCACATGCGCAAAATTCCGATTGGCCAAGACATGAATCCGGCCCTTATTGCCCGCGGCACTCCTGGCATGAGCGGCGCTGACTTGGCAAACCTGTGCAACGAAGCCGCTTTGATGGCTGCCCGTCGCAATGCCCGCGTGGTTGAAATGCAGGACTTTGAAAAGGCCAAGGACAAGATCCTGATGGGCCCCGAGCGTAAAAGCATGGTCATGCCAGAAGAAGAGCGACGCAACACTGCTTACCACGAAGCCGGTCATGCCCTGCTTGGTAAGTTGCTTCCAAAATGCGATCCAGTTCACAAAGTAACCATCATCCCGCGTGGCCGTGCCTTGGGCGTGACCATGAGTCTGCCTGAAAAAGACCGCTACAGTTATGACAGCGAGTACATGCTCAATCAAATCAGCATGTTGTTCGGTGGTCGCATTGCCGAAGAGGTTTTTATGACCAAATGACCACAGGTGCCAGCAATGATTTTGAACGTGCCACTTCGATTGCTCGCGACATGGTGATGCGCTATGGTATGACTGCGGCTTTGGGCCCCATGGTGTATGCCGAAAATGAAGGTGAAGTTTTCTTGGGACGCTCGGTCACCAAAACCACCAACATGTCTGAGTCAACGATGCAACGTGTCGATGCTGAAGTTCGCCGCATCATTGATGAACAGTACACTTTTGCGCGTCGTTTGATTGAAGAAAACAGCGATAAAATGCACGCTATGGCCAAAGCCCTGCTTGAATGGGAAACCTTGGACGTTGAACAGTTGGATGCCATCATGGCCGGACGTGAGCCTCAAGCCTCTAAAGACTGGTCTCCCCGAACTCCACCTTCAGGTGGAGGGGGGACCCCACCTGCAGTCCATCCCGATCCAGCCCCTTCGGCGGCTTGATTTCTAGGGGGCTTAGGCCCCCTTTTTTATTTTTTGGCCAAGCTTGAATATTCCATGATGTGGCAAACCACGCGTTTTTCCATAGATCTTTCAGCGCCTAAAGTCATGGGCATTGTGAATATGACGCCCGATTCATTTTCTGATGGGGGACTTCATAACAATGTGCAATCCGCAATGGTGCGAGCAGAGCAGATGCTCAAGGACGGCGCACATATTCTTGATGTTGGGGGCGAATCAACCCGACCTGGCGCACCTGTTATCTCGCTGAAAGAAGAGTTGTCACGCGTGGTTCCTGTGTTGCGTGAATTGCTCAAACTCGGTGTGCCGGTTTCCATTGATACCTATAAGTGCGGCGTCATGCAAAGCGCCCTTGATTTGGGGGTGGACATCGTCAATGACATCTGGGCTCTGCGGCAGCCTGGTGCTCTGGAACTTGTAGCGTCTCATCCCCATTGCGGTATCTGCCTGATGCACATGCATCGCGATCCGCAGACCATGCAAATTCAGCCAATGGAAGGAGACATCCTGCCCGACGTGATTGCATTTTTGCAAGCTCGTTGCTTGGCTTTGAATGACTTGGGTGTTTCGCCCAGTCGGGTGATCCTGGACCCCGGTATTGGGTTTGGTAAAACAGTGGCTCAGAATTTCAGTTTACTGGCGAGGCAATCAGAGATCATGAGTTTGGGTTATCCCTTGTTAGCCGGTTGGTCCCGTAAATCGGCTTTGGGGCGTGTGATCGACGCGGCAGGGCATCCCACAGAACCCCATGAACGCATGGCCGCCAGCGTGTCTGCTGCTGTGTTGGCGGTAGAACGAGGGGCTAAAGTGTTGCGAGTTCATGATGTCAAAGAAACTGCACAGTCCATCTGTGTTTGGCAAGCGGTCAAGTCAGCATCTGTTTGAATGTCTGGCAGCGCTTAAAGTACCCTTCTAATAATAAGAGCAGGAAAGCAGTATGACCCGTCAATATTTTGGCACCGATGGCATCCGCGGCACCGTGGGTCAATATCCCATTACGCCTGATTTCATTTTGCGTTTGGCCCATGCAGTTGGACGTGTACTCAAATCTGAAGAGGCGCACCCTACGGTGCTGATTGGCAAAGACACGCGGATTTCGGGCTATATGCTCGAAAGTGCGCTGGAGTCGGGTTTCAATTCCGCAGGTGTGGACGTGGTTTTGCTGGGACCTGTGCCGACGCCTGCTGTGGCTTATTTGACCCGTTCTCAGCGCGCATCTTTGGGGGTGGTGATCAGCGCAAGTCACAACCCCTTTGATGACAACGGCATCAAATTTTTCAGCGCCTTTGGCACCAAACTCAGTGACGAATGGGAGCGCCAAGTGGAAGAGGCTCTGGGTCAATTGCCTGTTTGGGCATCATCTGCTTCTATCGGGAAAACCCGTCGACTCGACGATGCTGCCGGTCGTTACATTGAGTTTTGTAAAAGTACTTTTTCGAACGACTTGACCCTCAAAGGCTTGAAAATTGTGGTGGATGCAGCGCATGGCGCTGCTTACCAAATCGCGCCCAAAGTTTTTCACGAACTCGGCGCAGATGTGATTGCTGTGGGCTGTTCGCCGGATGGTCTGAACATCAACAAAGAGGTGGGGGCAACACACCCCGAAGCCTTGATCCAAGCGGTTTCAAAGCACAAGGCTGATTTTGGTGTTGCATTGGATGGCGATGCGGATCGTTTGTTGTTGGTCGACGGTAACGGGCGTTTGTACAACGGTGACGAGTTGCTTTATTTGATCGTTGCCGATCGATTGTCAAGAGACGAGGTCGTGCCGGGCGTTGTGGGCACCTTGATGACCAACATGGCGGTCGAGGTGGCACTCCAGCGCAAAGGGGTTGATTTTGTGCGGGCCAAAGTGGGGGACCGCTATGTTCTGGAGGTCTTGACAGAAAAAGGCTGGCTTTTGGGCGGTGAAGGTTCGGGCCATTTGTTGGCTTTGGACAAACACACCACGGGTGATGGTTTGATCAGTGCCCTGCAGGTACTTCAAGCATGCGTGGCAGGCGATAAAACCATGGCCCAATTGCTGGACGGTGTTACGCTTTTCCCGCAAACTCTCATCAATGTGCGTTTGCAGTCTGGGCAAGATTGGTCTTCAAACGCATTGTTGAAGTCTGAAATCAAAGCCGTAGAGAATGAACTGGGTCATGACGGACGGGTTCTGATTCGCGCCAGTGGTACCGAGCCTTTGCTTCGGGTAATGGTCGAGGCGCGCACAGCAGTGCAAGCACGCAGCCTCGCTCAACGGATAGCGGATACCTTGTCGGCTTGATCAAGATTCAGTAACTAAGGCTCTCTGGCCTGATCTCTTGCAAGATTGTGGTTGCAATTTCTTCAATTGATTTTGTCGTGGTTGACAGCCATTGGATTCCAGAACGCCGCATCATAGTTTCGGCTTCGGACACTTCCATTTTGCAATTTATCAAGCTTGCGTACTTGGAGTTCGGTCGTCGTTCAGCCCGAATTTCTGAAAGTCGCTCGGGTTGAATCGAGAGTCCAAAAATTTTCTTGCAATGCGGCAGCAATGCAGGGGGTAACTGCTTGCGTTCAAAGTCTTCCGGAATTAAGGGGTAGTTGGCAGCCTTAAGACCATGCTGCATGGCCAGATACAGGCTGGTGGGGGTTTTACCGCTGCGACTGACGCCAACCAAGATCACATCTGCCTTATCCAGGTTGCGGTTCGACTGCCCATCATCGTGGGCCAGCGAGTAATTGATCGCTTCAATTCGGTCTTGGTATTCCTTGCTTTTGCTTACATCGGAAAACCGTCCCACACGGTGGTGGGATTTGATGCCCAACTCTTTTTCGAGCGGCTGCACAAAGGTACCAAACATGTCCAGCAACATGCCTTTACAGCCATCTTGAATGACTTTAAGTACTTCCATGTTTACCAGTGTTGTGAAGACAATGGGTTTTGTGCCTTCAACCTCAGCGGTGTGGTTGATTTGACGAACCGCTTGATGCGCCTTGTCGACCGTGTCTAAAAATGGCAAACGAATATGCCTGGTTTTCATTTCAAACTGAGCCAAGATGGCATTGCCAAAGGTCTCGGCTGTAATCCCTGTGCCGTCGGAGATGAAAAAAACTGTGCGGTTTGGCATGGCTCGTGGATTTAAGGGATGAGGAAGGGCGCTTTGCGGGTTAGCCCCCTAAAATAGCCTTGATTATCTCTGGGGATGGTCGGATGGTGCGCTACAAATACAACAAAACAGCCCTTGACGACTCTGGAGCAACACCGGTTTTTAACTTTGGAGCTTTTTATGACCACTCTTTTCGCTAAAGAGGCCCTAGTTGTGCCCTTCGAGCAATTGCGAATGACAGATGTTGAATTTGTTGGGGGTAAGAACGCAAGTTTGGGCGAGATGATTTCCCAGCTGCCTACAGGCGTTCGTGTACCCACAGGTTTCGCCACCACGGCCCACGCTTTTCGTCAATTCTTGAGCTTCGAGGGCCTCGATGATCGCATCAATGCATTGTTGGATGTGCTCGACACCGATGATGTTCGTACGCTGGTCAGCGTAGGTGCGCAAATCCGGACGATGGTGGAGGCACAACCATTTCCAGCTGATCTGGAGCAAGCGATTCGGCGAGAGTTTATTCGCTTGTCTGCTGACCACTCTATCGCGTCCTTTGCTGTTCGCTCTTCGGCTACAGCCGAGGATCTGCCTGATGCCTCCTTTGCCGGTCAACAGGAAACTTTCTTGAATGTGGTCGGCATTGAGGATGTACTGCACAAAATGAAAGAGGTATTCGCCTCCTTGTACAACGATCGCGCCATCAGTTACCGGGTGCACAAAGGGTTTGCGCACGCTGATGTGGCCTTGTCTGCTGGCGTGCAGCGAATGGTTCGTTCAGATTTGGGGGCTGCGGGTGTGATGTTCACTATCGATACCGAGTCTGGTTTTGAAGATGTGGTTTTCATCACGTCGAGCTATGGCTTGGGTGAGACTGTGGTCCAAGGAGCTGTCAATCCAGATGAATTTTATGTGCATAAACCGATGCTGGTTGCCGGCAAACGATCGGTGATTCGCCGTAACTTAGGTTCTAAACTGATTCAAATGGTGTTTGCAACACCTGAAGCTAAAGCCGTCAATGGCCGTTTGGTGGAGACGATAGACGTGCCAACCGAACAGCGCAACAGGTATTCATTGAGTGATGCTGACGTGGAGCAATTGGCGCACTACGCGATGGTGATTGAGAAACATTATGCACGGCCCATGGACATTGAATGGGGCAAAGATGGTCATGATGGTTTGTTGTACATCTTGCAAGCCCGGCCTGAGACGGTCAAAAGCCAATCCAAAGGGACTGCAGAGCTGCGCTACAAGCTCAAAGGCAAGGGCCCTGTTTTGGCCGAAGGCCGGGCCATCGGACAGAAGATAGGAACGGGTCCTGTGCGTCTGGTGCACAACATCAGTGAAATGGACCAAGTCCAAGCTGGGGATGTGCTGGTCACAGACATGACCGACCCGAACTGGGAGCCTGTGATGAAAAGGGCCAGCGCGATTGTGACCAATCGAGGTGGCCGCACCTGCCATGCAGCCATCATTGCCCGTGAGTTGGGAATTCCTGCTGTGGTCGGTTGCGGTAACGCGACCGACCTTCTCAAAGACCGTACCCTTGTCACAGTCAGTTGCGCCGAGGGTGATACTGGCCGTATTTACGACGGACTCTTGGAAACTGAAATTACCGAGGTTCAGCGCGGCACTATGCCGGAAATTGCAACCAAGATCATGATGAACGTAGGCAACCCTCAGTTGGCGTTTGACTTTGCTCAGTTGCCCAATTCAGGCGTCGGTTTGGCCCGATTGGAATTCATTATCAACAACAACATCGGCGTGCATCCTAAAGCTATTTTGGATTACCCCAATATCGATGCTGATTTGAAGAAGGCGGTCGAGTCTGTGGCACGAGGTCATGCTTCGCCGCGAGCTTTTTATGTTGATAAAGTCTCAGAAGGTGTGGCCAGCATTGCTGCGGCCTTCTGGCCCAAGCCCGTGATCGTGCGACTGTCGGATTTCAAAAGTAACGAGTACCGAAAACTCATAGGTGGCAGTCGCTACGAACCCGAAGAAGAAAATCCGATGCTTGGCTTTCGTGGCGCGGCGCGTTACCTGAGTGCCGACTTTGGAGAGGCCTTTGCGATGGAGTGCGAGGCTATCAAGCGCGTGCGTGGTGAAATGGGTTTGACCAATGTGCAGGTGATGGTTCCTTTTGTGAGGACCTTAGGTCAGGCCCAACGCGTGACACAGTTATTGGCCGCGCACGGACTGCAGCGGGGCCAAGACGATTTGAAGCTGATCATGATGTGCGAGGTGCCCAGCAATGCTATTTTGGCTGAGCAATTTTTAGAGTTTTTTGATGGATTTTCAATTGGATCAAATGACTTGACCCAATTGACTTTGGGCCTGGACCGCGACTCAGGCATGGCGCTGTTGGCGGTGGACTTCGATGAGCGCGATCCTGCCGTTCAAGCCCTGATCAGCCAAGCCATCAAAGCTTGCCTGGCAAAGGGTAAATACATCGGGATTTGCGGCCAAGGCCCGAGCGATCATCCTGATTTCGCTGTGTGGCTTATGAACCAAGGCATCAGCTCAATTTCACTGAACCCTGATACGGTGGTGGAAACTTGGACACAACTGGGCAAGCATTGACTTAACTCCCAGAGAGGCCAACTTCGACCATGACACAAGTTGATGCGTTGCAACAGTACACCACCTACCGGTGGCGCTTGCACCGTAACGTGCTCCTCTATATCGTGTTGCTGTTGGCTTTATTGGGACTCATGGCATGGGCTGAGCGGCAAGGCTTGTCGCGAAATTTGATTGGTCCGATTTTCTTGTTCACGACGGTCATGATGTACGCATTGATCGGTATCGTCGGCCGAACAACAGATGCGCAGGAATACTACGTAGCTGGACGGCGAATTCCAGCTATGTACAACGGCATGGCCACAGCAGCCGACTGGATGAGTGCAGCTTCATTCATCAGCTTGGCGGGGGCTTTGTATCTGCAGGGCTTTTCAGGTGCAGGCTCGCAACCCGGTGGACTGGCTTATGTGATGGGATGGACGGGAGGGTTTTGTCTGGTGGCTCTCCTGATTGCACCCCGGCTGCGAGAGATGCGGCTTTATACATTGCCCGATTTTTTTAACGTTCGATATGGAGGGCGCTGGCCCCGCTTGATCGCAGCAGGTGCGGCCGTGTTGTGTTGCTTTACCTATGTGGTGGCCCAAATTTATGGTGTTGGCTTGATCGCCTCACGCTTGACAGGCGTCCAGTTTGAGATTGGTATTTTGTTGGGATTGGGGGGTATTTTGCTCTGTTCATTCTTGGGCGGCATGCGGGCGATTACTTGGACGCAGGTGGCTCAATACATCATGTTGCTGATGGCTTTCCTGCTTCCGGTTTCTTGGTTAGCCTACAAGCAATTAGGCACACCCTTGGTCATTGCGGCTTATGGCGAGCAGTTAACGAAAATTGCGGCACTTGAAAAAAAGCTGACTTTTGATCCATCTGAAATCGAAGTGCGGGATGCTTTTTACTACCGTGCCAAAAACTATGAATTCAAACTGCTCAACGTTGAGCTGGCTTTGCTCAAAGAGCGCGATGAATTGGAGTCCCTTGTACGCAATCTCAAAGCTCAAGGGGCTGATTTTGGTTTGATTACGCAAGCCCGCCGTGAGTTATTGGCCCTACCCAAGGACACGGCAGCAGCCAAAGAGCAATGGACCCGTGCCATGCTTGAGAACTTGGAGAGGGCGCAGCCGCTTTCAGGTTTGCCGTTTCACTCTCAGGCTTTTCAGGGCGACCCACAGGGCTCGCCAGATCAGCAAGCGCTTTATGAGTCCTCGCGTCTGAATTTTTTGGCCCTTATCTTTTGTTTGATGCTGGGTACAGCCGGGCTGCCGCATTTGTTGACACGTTACTACACCACGCCAAGTGTTGCCGAGGCCAGACAGTCTGTGGCGTGGTCGCTTTTTTTCATTGCGCTGCTGTACTTGAGTGCACCAGCACTTGCGGTGTTGGTCAAGTTCGAGATTATGAATAATTTGGTGGGCAGCAACTTTGATACGCTGCCCAATTGGGTAGCCCAATGGGCCCGCGTCGACCCATCTCTGCTGCAGGTGGCTGACGTTAACGGTGATCGCACCTTGCAGTTTGGCGAATTGCGTTTGGGGGCCGACATGATCATGTTGGCTACGCCTGAGTTGGGGGGAATGCCTTTTGTGATTTCAGGCTTGGTTGCCGCAGGGGGGTTGGCTGCTGCGCTGTCCACTGCTGATGGCTTGCTGCTCACGATCAGTAATGCCTTGGTTCATGACATGAAGGCGCGAACCTCAAAGGGGCTGAGTTCACCCGAAGGACGGGTCATTTTGTCTAAATTTGCCTTGCTGGCGGTGGCGCTGCTGGCTGCGTTGGTCGCAGCTTGGAAGCCTGCGGCAATTTTGGCCTTGGTTTCGGCTTCCTTTTCACTTGCAGCAGCTGCATTTTTTCCAGGAATGGTGCTGGGCATCGTTTGGAAAGGTGCAAACCGAACTGGCGTGGTGTGCGGGATGTTGTCCGGTTTAGGGGTTACGGTCGTCTACATGCTGATGAATGCGGCATTTGTTCGCTCATTTTGGGGTTGGGATCCTGCTGCTTGGCTGTGGTTTGGCATTCAGCCCATTTCAGCTGGCGTTTTTGGCGTGCCTGTCGGTTTTGTTGTGACTTGGCTTTTTAGCTGTCTATTCAAGCCGCGAACGGATGCCACTCCCTTGATTTCTTCAGAAGACCATTACCCAGGCCTGTGATGCCTGCGCTATAATGTGAGGCTTCGCCTTGCTGCACTCCGTCAGACGCCGGGAGCAGCTTCACCAATCTTTTGGGTTATCCACAAGGAGTTTGAATGCGTCATTACGAAATCATATTGCTGATCCACCCGGATCAAAGCGAACA
>Ga0164294_10005401_pt1 | contig 10989 bp, 6 predicted proteins | sample GEODES005metaG_FD_111479 | JGI IMG/M metagenome (GOLD analysis project Ga0164294, IMG submission 111479) | Oligotrophic lake water microbial communities from Sparkling Lake, Wisconsin, USA - GEODES005 metaG | ecosystem: Environmental > Aquatic > Freshwater > Lake | place: USA: Sparkling Lake...
AGATATCCTTAAAGAACTTTCTGATGCTTGTAAAGAAGCGGGTATTAAAATGTGCTTTTATCATTCAATAATGGATTGGCACCAGCCCGATGCGGAAAGTAAAAAAGGGTATACACATCAAAATACTGCAAATCCAGATTTTGCTAAATACCGTGAAAATTATTTAAAACCACAATTGGCTGAGCTAATAGCTAAATACGATCCTGCTGTAATTTGGTTTGATGGTGAATGGATTCCAGAATGGACTGAAGAACAAGGTAAAGACCTGTATAATTTTCTTAGAAATCTTAAACCTGATATCATTGTCAACAATAGGGTAGGAAAGGGGCGTCAAGGCATGAACGGCATGAACAAATACAAAGATGCAGCAGGTGATTTTGGCACTCCAGAACAAGAAATTTTAGAAGGCACCTCTAATTTAGATTGGGAAAGTTGTATGACAATCAATGATACTTGGGGCTACAAATTAAACGATGATAAGTGGAAATCTTCTAAAGTTTTAATTGATAATCTTATTGATATCGCAGCTAAAGGAGGAAACTATTTGCTTAATGTTGGTCCAACTGCCGCTGGAATTATTCCTCAAGAAAGTGTAGATAGATTAAAAGATATGGGTGATTGGTTAAAAATAAATGGCGAAGCTGTTTATGCAACCAATAGTTTAAAACAATACAAAGAAGGAAATAACATCAAATTCACTACAAGCAAATCTGGTAAATATGTGTTTGCAATGATTACATCAAAGGCTACTGATACCATAAGTATTTCCAGCGTTGTACCTGTGGATGGTGCTAAAGTGTATATATTAGGGGTAAAAAAACCATTAAAATGGACTACTGAGAATGGGAAAACCACATTTACTTTGCCAAAAAAAATGCCAAGTGAATTTGCTGTGACAATAAAAATCCCGGTTTTGTAAGCAGCATATTGATGATCAGGAATTAGCGTCAAAAAATAGTAGTTGTATTTCTTGATTGTTAAACAAGTGAGTTAAGCTTACTTCTTGGTTTTCATCCTGCATTTATCACTGCAATATTTAACTTCTTCCCATACTTTCTCCCATTTTTTTCGCCAAGTAAAGGGACGAAGACAAACAATACATATCTTGGATGGAAGATTTTCCTTTCGTGGTTTTTTCATAATGTAAGTTGATGCTGAAAAGATAATCTTTTCAGCATCAACTACCTTGAACATTTGTAAAAACGCATCAACAATTTGATGTTGTTTGCTGAAATTAACTAAATTATTATCACCCTTAGAACCTGTTTACAGTAAATGGTGCTTTACATCCTATAAAACAAAGTGCCGGCAATAATAGCCGGCATCTTTATTTTGACTCCTGATAAGACAATATTATAAACTGCTTGGAGCAGTATTTGTATTCATGAACAATTGAGTATTAATTGTATCATCGGCCAAATTCCATGCAGCCTGCTCAGGTACTGAAATATTAGGTAATTTGTTTTCAAAAGATGTATTACAATCTTCGTTCATACAAACCGATTGTACATCCTCTTTCCAAAACAAATAATTAATGGTAACATCAGCTGCATAGCTGTTCATCAATAATCCGTTTGCTGCGGTAAATGCAGCCTGCATGTAGTCATCTGCTTCAGAAAATGCAGGAGCAGATATGCTTAAATTTTCTTCAAACTGTTGATGCATTGATTCATCACTGTTCAAAAGTTGGTCAGCAGAAATGGTATTCAATACTGGATTGAGTTCCAAATATAAGCTGTGGGTGATTTCATAATCTGCCATTGCCCAGAATTGAGGTGATGGAATTTTTATGGCAACTTTATCACCAACTTTATCAACCAATTTGGTTTTGGCAATGCAGCAGGAATCATTGAAGTTTGCTGCGGTAACGGAGTTGATATTGCCCAGAATTAGAAGGAGTACTAAAAAAGGACTTACAAAGCGAATGGTTTGGTTCTTCATGGTGTAGATTTTTTTCATCGTGGTGTTGAACATTTTTGCGGTTTTCATCTTTCCTATCATAGTTTACAATTTGGTGTAGAATGGTTGTTTACGTCCTGAATTCTTTGGTAAAAACTTTTTTTGCCTTCGATTTAAAAAAATGCAATTATTTAATTGAAATCGATTAAAGTAATCAGGGTTGTTGGTAAATACTTTTCAGCAAGCAGTTGTTGATAATGACAATGCAAAGGTAATGCAAAAGGTTTCCTCCTCCAAGGATATATAAGCTCTATTTTGAAAAATATTCAAAATGAAACGTTAAAATCTGTTAAGATTGAAAAATATGATAGTATTGTGTTTGAATATTAGATAAACACTAACAAAGTGTGGAAATGATAAATGCCATTTATACATAAAAAAAAACTGGCATTTCGTATTATATACGCTATGCCAGTTCATAATATTGTATTCAACAAAAAGATGTTGAAAAAAGGAATTGTATAATCTAGGTAGAATTAAATTAGATCAAGGGCTTTAGCCAAAAACGTTACTATAGGAACAACTGTTAACGAAGTCATGGAAGGTAGAAATAAATATACCCCTACAGCCAAGCCCAATGAAAGAATAAACATAATCCAGTAAAAAACGCTTCTTTTAGCAGCCATTTTAGTAATTTTATGCAAATATAAGGTCAATTATTTATAAAATAAAACAGTTAATATGTTAATGATGTGTATTGCATACACTTTATTTATTAATTTTAGCTTTACAAATCATTGTGTGCATGGAGATACGTTTTCTTTTGAGGTTTTCAACAAAACCAGGTGAGTCTTTTTCTATTTCAGGCGGCTGTGATGCATTGGGGAATCATGATCTAAATAATAGGATAGCGATGCGTTATCTAGACGCTACTTTTTGGGAAGCTAAAATTAGTATTAATCCCCAGATGCCGCATCCAAAATCATTTAATTATAATTATTATTTTCATACTTCCGAGGGTGAAATAGTAGAAGAATGGGGCAATGATCGAATAGTAGATATTTCAAAAAATGTAGAACACTCTTTAGTTTGTGTGGATAATTGGAATTTTGCAGGTGATGTGAATAATGTTTTTTATACTGCACCTTTCACAAAAGTGTTTTTTCCAAAATCAATAGTAGAAAAAAAACATAGTAGTAAAAAGCTGTTTACCCATGAATTTAAAGTGAAAGCACCATTGTTGGCCCCATACCAAACGTTGGTATTATTGGGTAGTTGCAATGCCATGGGTAATTGGCAGGTGGAAAATTTTGTACCACTTCACAAACAAGGAGAATGGGCTGTGGCCAAATTAAATTTATCTGGCAACTCAATTCCAATAGAATACAAGTACGGAATCTACGATAAAGTAAAAGACAGCTTTATTGGTTATGAAGAAGGCAACAATAGATTGATGGAAATCTCCCTTTCTAATAACGTAAAAGCCATAATCAATGATGGGTTTGCTCGTTTTCCAGTAAATAAATGGAAGGCAGCGGGTATCGCTATTCCAGTTTTTAGTTTAAGAACGGAAAATGGTTTTGGTGTTGGAGAATTTTCAGACATCAAAATGTTGGTGGATTGGGCTAAAAGTACTGGTATAAAGCTGATTCAATTGTTGCCTGTAAATGATACCACGGTAACCCATACTTGGTCTGATTCTTATCCCTATTCCGCGATTTCTGCTTTTGCACTACATCCCCTTTATATTAATTTACAAAAAGTAGCAGGCGAAGCGTTTGAAAGTTTATTGCACCCATTATTGAAAAAACAACAGCAATTGAATGCTTATGCTGATGTAGATTATGAGCAAGTGATGCAATTAAAGCTCAAAGTATTGAATGATATTTATCAATTAGATAAAGACAGCGTTTTTGCTTCTGCTGCCTACAAAAAGTTTTTTAAAGAAAACAAAGATTGGTTGGTGGCTTATGCAGTATTCAGTTACCACCGTGATGTATATAAAACGGCTGATTTTACCCAGTGGAAAAGCTTTTCTACATTTGACAATAAAGCTATTGAGGCATTTGTGTCTTCCAAAGAACCTCAATTTGACCAAATTGGTTGGTATTATTTTACACAGTTTCATTTGCATCTTCAATTACAAGAAGCACATGATTATGCCAATGCTAATGGAATCATCTTGAAGGGTGATATCCCTATCGGTATAAGTAGAAATGGTGTTGATGCGTGGATGCAGCCTGAATTGTTTTTCATGAACGAACAAGCAGGTGCCCCTCCTGATGATTTTGCCATAAAGGGTCAAAATTGGGGCTTCCCCACGTACAATTGGAAAAAAATGCAAGATGATGGTTTTGCTTGGTGGAAAAGACGTTTTGAGCAAATGAATCGCTATTTTGATGCTTTCAGAATAGATCATATACTCGGTTTCTTTCGAATTTGGTCGATTCCCATTGATGCCATTGAGGGTACAATGGGAAGATTTTATCCTTCTATACCCCTAAATAAAAATGAATTTTTCGCTAAAAATATTCCATTTGAAATAGACAGATTTTGTAATCCTTATATTACTGATGATGTTTTATTGGAAATGTTTGGCAATGATAAAGACCCAATAATCCAATTTTTAAATAAGAATACCAACGGTTCTTACTGCTTGAAAGTGCAATTTAATACACAGATTAAAGTGGCCAATTATTTTGCAAAGGAATCATCCAATGAACAAAACAAATGGTTACAACAGGGATTATTTGATTTAATTACCAATGTTATTGTTTTTATGGATACCACTGATTGTTTTCATTTCCGTTTTAATATGGAAAAAACAATATCATTTAAAAGACTTGATCCATCAATTCAACAAAAGCTAAAGGATTTATATATTGACTATTTTTTCCATAGACAAGATGCTTTTTGGAAAAAAGAAGGATTAAAGCGGCTTCCAGGTTTAAAAAAGACTACGGAAATGCTTATTTGTGGCGAAGATTTAGGTTTGGTTCCGGATTGTGTACCTGAAGTAATGCAACAATTGGGCATATTGAGTCTAGAAATTCAACGAATGCCCAAAAGTGGAAACAGTCCGTTTTTTCATCCCGCAACAGCTCCATATTTGTCAGTAGTTACACCTTCTACCCATGATATGAGTACAATAAGAGGTTGGTGGGAAGAAGATTCAAACAAAACACAACTGTTTTATACTAATGAATTAGGTAAAATTGGATTGGCTCCAAAACATTGTGATGCTTGGATTAATAAGCAAATTATTCAACAACATATGCAATCTCCAGCAATGTGGAGTATTTTCCAATTGCAAGATTTATTAGGAATGGATGATGCTCTGCGAAGGTTGGATCCCAATGAAGAACGTATCAATGTGCCCGCCATACCCAATTATTATTGGAGGTATAGAATGCATATTACACTAGAACAATTACTTGTTGAAGAACAATTTAATAACAATGTAAGAGAACAAATAGAATTAGGAGAAAGAATATGATAGTTAGTTATTTTACAAGTGAGCTTCCTTTTATTCACCCCTTTACTATTTCAAAAGGCACAAAAACCCATCAACCAACATTTGTAGTGAAGCTCGAATGGCGTGGACAATTTGGTTATGGCGAAGCTCCTGCAATTAACTATTATAATATCACTACCGAACAAATGGTGACAGATATCGAACAGAGAAAAGTGGCTATTGAACGTTTCGCATTAACCGATCCTGAACGTTTTTGGCATTTTTTACACCATTTGATACCTAATAACCCATTTTTAGTATGTGCTTTAGATATCGCTGCTTGGGATTTATTGGGTAAAATGGTCAACAAGCCGCTTCATGCCTTATGGCAATTGGACAAAACAAAAACGCCGATAACGGATTATACAATTGGCATTGATACACCTGAAAATATGGTGGCAAAAATGCAGGAAAAACCTTGGCCAGCCTATAAGATAAAGGTTGGCTTTGATGGCGATATGGAGCTATTGCAAATCCTACGCAGTAAAACAGATGCCCTACTAAGGGTAGATGCAAATGCGGCATGGACTGTTGAACAGGCAATGGAAAAAATTCCAATTATGCACGCCATGGGTGTTGAACTCATTGAACAACCCCTGGCAAAAGATGATTGGGATGGTATGAAACAGTTGTTTGAAAGTTCACCTATTCCTCTTTTTGCAGATGAAAGTTGTGTAGGGGAGGGGGATGTTGCTAAATGTGCTGGCTATTTTCATGGCATAAATATTAAGTTAACCAAATGTAGTGGCATCACTCCGGCAAAAAGAATGATTAAGCAAGCTAAAACACTCGGATTAAAAATAATGCTGGGATGTATGAATGAATCAACTATTGGCTCTGCCGCTTTATTGCACCTTGCTCCAATGGTAGATTTTCTAGATATAGACGGCCCGTTATTACTTAAAGAAGATCTGGCAATCGGATTAGTGTATGATTTCGGAAAAGTTGGCTTTAAGGAAAATAGACCAGGCTTGGGAATAGTTGTTAGGTAAATATTAGATTAATAATTAAGGTGCATAAAATAAATCTAATAATTGCCGTTGATTATCAATAGCTAAATTTATGTCATAGTCTATTTTAATGAAATTGTATATTTTATTGACTTATAACCTATCCTTTATAAGCCGCACATAAAATCCATTTCTTTTATCCCCATCAAAGCTGATCAGAAAATCAAACTTGGCATCTAAGGCTCTATACCAAGAAGATGAGGGATATGCCTCCGTAGCACTCCACCAAAATGCCGTTTCCCCTTGCTGAAAAAATAAACCATCTAAGAAACGATAGCCGCCGGCGAATCCATTGAAACCTATACTGTTAATGCCATTACCGTTACTACCCCAACTAGTTTTTGATTTCATTTTTTTGCCCGCAACTCGGTCACCTCCTAAAAATGCACATAATGTACCCCATTCTTGATCTGTGGGTATATGATAGCCTGCAGGCGCCAGACCCCTGGGATCATTCACAGCATACCAATTGTATAACTTTCCATATTTCGCATTGTTTGAAGAATCATTGTTGTAATAACACCATGCGCCCGTTTCTAAATGCGACCAAATACTATCGCTTTTCACCTGAGGAATGGGGTCTCCATTACTATACGTTATAACACAAAGGTTTTTAGCTGTCCATAATGCATCATCCACAACAATATCCTTATTGTTGTGGATGATGCTATCGGGTTCCTTGCATGCATGCAAACAACAAAATAATATCAGAATCCATAGTAATAAAAAAACATGTTTATTCATCACAATTAAAGTATCTTATTAATAACTAGAATTGAACTAAAATCGTATCAATTGTATAGAAATAAGTTACGTAAAATTCAAATTCGCCTTTGCCATAGGTACTCAACTTTTCAAAAAATTATTCCAAATCACATGTTAGAAAAAATTGAACGGCGCTCTTTCAATAGCCACTAGCTTTAGATTGAGGTATAATTTTTTTTTGAAATGTTTTTAGCCCGAAAATTCACTTTTTAATTCTTATGCTAAATTTAAGTCGAAATGTCATCAATTTTATCATACACCCATTAACCTAGTTATTAAATTGACATCTATTGACAATTTTACTGAAGTGAGGATAAATATTGAAAATCCAATAAATATACTATTGTTATTTAGAAGAATGTCTTCTTGAAGATATGACTGCAATTGCCTCTATTTCAATAAGTCTGTCTTTTGCTGCTAATGCTGGTATCCCAATTATGGTACTTGCGGGCATATCTGTATCACCTAACATTTCTTTACGTATCCCCCTAAATACATTTACAATAGTTGGATTAATATTTACAATATAGGTATTCATTTTTACAACATCTTTAAAGTTAGCACCAACTGTTTCCAATTCAAGTTTAATGTTATTAAAAACATTTCGGGTTTGAGTATCAAAATCAGCACCTTCTGCAGTTAATCCAGAAACGTAAATTGTTGTTATTCCTTTAGCTGTTACGGTTACAGTTTTAGAGAATCCTGTTACGGGGTGTATAAAAGTTGTTTTAACGCTTTGAAGATTTTTAATCGGACTACAGGCAAATCCGATTAAAACAATAATCCCAATTGCTACATTTTTTTTCATGTCCAAATTTCAGATTTTTTTATTCTAATGATGAATATTTGTGTAAAAATGAAGCTATTTTGTATGTACAACTTAAGATATATATTTCCAACAAGAATTTCTACATATTGCAAAATCCTTCCTTGGACTATAGACAGTAATTGTGGCTATTAGCTTTAATTAGGAATCAGGAATCAGGAATCAGGAATTAAGAATCAGGAATTAAGAATTAAGAATTAGGAATTAGGAATTAAGAATTAGGAATTAAGAATTAGGAATCAGGAATTATGAATCAGGAATTAAGAATCAGGAATTAAGAATTAGGAATTAAAAATTATGTACCCTAATTCCTGATTCCTAATTCCTAATTCATATCTCTATTCTAGTTCAATTGGATAACTATACATTCCATCATATCCAGGATAAAATCCTTCTAAGATTATACGTTTTGGACTCTTAGAAAAAACAGTATTTAAATCATCCACATTGCGTATATCAGCATTGTTGGCTTTAATAATGATAAATCCATCACGCATACGGGTTTGATCATCAATGGCGCCTTTGTTTACTTTTTTTACAATTACACCACCTGTGGTGCCAAATTCTTTGGCTTTAGCAGCAGAAAGATTTTCAAAATCTGCACCTAATACATCCAATACAGCAGTTTTTACAATACCATAAGAACCGGTTTTGTTTTTTAAAGTGATATTGGCGGTGTATTCTTTGTTGTTTCTTGAATAGGTTAATGTGATTTTATCACCTGGTTTGTAACCAGCAATTTGCTCAATCATTTCACTACCTGAAGTTACCTTAGAACCATTGATTTTAGTGATATAATCTCCTGTTTGAATGCCGGTGTTTGCTGCAGCACCATCCTTAGCTACTTCTCTTACAAATACACCCAAACCTTCTTTAAAACCTATTTTCTCTTTTTCACTATCCGGAGCCGAATCCGGCAGATAGGAAATACCTAAATAGGCACGCTGAACGGCACCAAATTGCAACAAATCATTGATGATTTTCTTTACAATATTTACAGGTATCGCATAAGAATAGCCGGCATAAGAACCCGTAGGGGATGCAATGGCCGATACTATACCCACCAATTCTCCATTGGTATTGATTAATGCACCTCCTGAATTTCCTTGGTTAACTGCCGCATCGGTTTGTATAAATGACTCTATCGGCGTATTGCTTTTTTGTGCATTTAAGCCCAAAGACCTCGCTTTTGCACTGATAATGCCTGCTGTTACTGTTGCTTCAAGATTTAACGGATAACCAACCGCTAAAACCCATTGCCCTATTTTTACAACATCTGAATTGCCATACAATATAAACGGCAATCCCTTTTCTTCTATTTTCAACATAGCCAAATCACTACTCGGATCTGTTCCGATGAGTTTTGCCTTATACGATTTTTTATTGCTTAGGGTAACTTTGATTTCATCTGCTGCTTCAATAACGTGATTATTGGTAACAATATAGCCATCTTCACTTACCAAAACACCTGAACCACTTGCCCTTTGTGGCATTGATCGCATTTGCGGACCACCAAAGAAGTCTTCATAATCATCCCCGAAAAAATCAAAAAACGGATTCTTCTTGGTCTTGGGTAAATTATTACTCGCGGATGACTTACCAATTACGGTTGTAATATGCACAACTGCAGGCGTGGACGTCTTCGCTGCTTGCTGAAAATCTACCATTGGTGTTTCTAAACCAGTTGGTTTATCAGGAAATCTAGCATAATTGGCAGGGAGTGTGCCACTTTCCGCCTGAATTGCCAAAGGCTTTTGTGTGAAATAATTGTACGTAAAAAAAGTTGCTACCGTAGTTGTAGCACTAATTAACATAACGGTTAGAGTTTGCTTAATTGTCATTGTTTGAAGAATTGAAGATTAGTGATGTTCAAATACTATGCCTATTGTGTTGCAAAATTAGGAAGCTGACTACTTTTCAGATAACTAATTTAATGTATTAACAAATTTTTAGTAATCACTTAAAATTTGTCAGTACAAATTAAATGTACTAATTATTCAACTAACATTTTGTCAGTTTTTCCCAATTTTACAATGCACTTAAAAAAGCCATGGTGTCTTCCCCATCGGCATAATCAAAAAAGCCGGGGCATTGTGCTTCACCAAAGGGTTTAAATTGATGCCCGGTTATTACTTGCAATTGCTCTTGATCTATCGCCGCAATTAAATCAACTTGATTGGTATAATACATATAATTCAAGCTTGAAATGGCTGAAAATGGGGAAGGATTGGGCGTTAACACAATCGAACCATTGGTGAAATACTTAGTATTGTTCATGATATTAATGGTTAATACATAATCATAATTGTGTTTATACTTATGTGCTTCCATCAAATAATCGTATTTGTCTAATGCCTGAAGCAACGGCAGAAAATCATACCCCTCCGGCACAATTACCTGCGTCAAATTCCTACAGCCAAGCCCAAAATACAATTGAATGTCATCTGCCAGTAAATCCAATTCTGCAGCCGTTTCTGTACCATCAAGTACCGCAATTGATGTGCGATTTTTTCTGATGATATGCGGAAATCTTCCAAAATATTGATGAAAATACCTTGCTGTATTGTTTGATCCTGTGGCAATATACGCATCACACCCTTTTAACATCTCCTCAAACTGAACCAAATCCTGTATTGCAGGATCCCAAATAGTCATTTTCTGAACCAAATGCGGTAGTAAAATATTGTCTTTGGAGGATAACTTAATCACCTGCCGATGTCCACTTAAAAATGTACAAAGAAAATCATGGAACCCTACCAACGGAATATTCCCCGCCATCACTATGCCAACTTTTTGTGAAACTGTACACTGTGGATAAGTGTTAACCACTTGCTCAAGGGTATCTTGCTGAAGCAAGAAGTTAGCAATGTTTGTAGTGGCTATTTCTATAAACGACGGTAAAAACCAAGCATTAGAATAGGCAGCAAGTTCTTTGGCTTCTATCCAATCTGGCTCGTTGGATAATAAATACTGCT
>Ga0164294_10005402_pt1 | contig 10988 bp, 10 predicted proteins | sample GEODES005metaG_FD_111479 | JGI IMG/M metagenome (GOLD analysis project Ga0164294, IMG submission 111479) | Oligotrophic lake water microbial communities from Sparkling Lake, Wisconsin, USA - GEODES005 metaG | ecosystem: Environmental > Aquatic > Freshwater > Lake | place: USA: Sparkling Lake...
AGGCTTGGCACGACGAGCATCAGGTCAGGCGTACCGTGGCGCGAGGATTGTCGGCTTTCATTGCCGTTGGAGACGACATGCCATCATTCGACGACCTCCTGTATCATTGTCCGATCCTTGGCCTGCATGATCTTTCTGGCGTTTGTGACGACGAACCAAGCCGGCGGACGTTTGCAAGCGGCTCGCAGTTGGCGTTTGTGAACGTGGATAGAGCAGTCGTCAAGGGTTGGCTGCCTTCGTCCGACGCCAAGGCTTTGCAGACACTGGTTCCTTTCGGATCTAATCTTGTTGGCGTTGTCTTGGTTCCTGAATCAGTGGTGCGCCTTTGCTGCGGTTTCGGACATGGAGCACGTGATGGTTCGTGACAGACACTTGGTGCGATGACATCGCCTTTTTTTCCCCGTGCGTCTAACTGCTTTTTTTTTTCGTGCGTGTGTTGTGGCCAGAACCGTGTCAGCCCACCTACTGCGACATTGCTTTTCATCCTGCATGCGTGCGAATGCTGGGGCCGATCTTGGGCCATGTTCCGTCAATGGTGCCCAATAGGACGGGCAACTGGATCACTCTGTATCATGGCACAAAGCCTTCGCTGGTGGACAGTATTCGAAAAATTGGCTTCCGGCGGGCCGCTTGCAGGAGCAAGCCTCCGTGTCCCGTGGTACGTATATGGTGGTGACACACATGTTGAAGTCGTCGTCGCGTGTATGCAAGCGTGTTTGTCGTGTGTATGTGGGCACAGCTCCGATGCGAGTGTCAAATGCTGGGCTTCGGCGTGTATTTAGCGGAAAGAGGCAAGGCGAAGCGGTACGCGGAGCTTGGCAAGGAGCCAGTTCCGGGCACAGACTACTTTGAGGGAGCCATTTTGAAATGCCAGGTTGGTGGGCGGATTTTGTTGGTCGTCTCTCTTTTTTCTCTTCCCTGACGCTGTGTGGCGCGGTGTGCAGGTGGACTTGGGTCATTGCAAAACTGCCCAACGGGTGCCCTGCCCGTCCCCTCACAACTGCAACAAAAACTTTGTGGACCACCTAGGGTACTGGTACTGTCGGGAGGGCTATGACTCGGTGCTGGTGCCTGACAAGAGCATGCCCGCCACCGACACCCGGGAGTGGTGCGTCGCTGACCCGAGCCGCATCACAGTCATTGACGTGGAAGTGGTGCAGTTTACAAGGCAAACTTTCCAGAAACCGTAATCACATTCCATTTTATTCCATTCCATGAGCAAGTTCATCGCAGACTGGGACAGTGCCAAGCGGGCATCTACCCGTCAGCCGGATGAGAGCTTCTATAGTGCCGTGGAGGCGGAAAGATCGCTGGCGCGCGGGTTCCCAGTGGGCTGGCCGTTGGGTATTTCGGCGCTGTGCAAAGAGTTGCAGGCCTCGAGCCAGGCAACCCGTTTGTGGTCGCGCGTCTTGCACTGCGTGGCCACCTCTGGGACCTGCCCAGCAGAGTCTTTGCGCATCCAAATGCCGGTGCTGCATGAGTTCCAGCACGCAGCGGAGGAATTGAGGAAGCAGCATCAGCGCTTTCGCACCGCAAGAGACATTCTCGTGCGCGCGTGTCGGGCATGGGCTTTAGCAACAACAGGTGTCATGATGCCTATCCCGGACCTGCGGCCGGTGGACGATGCAGCAGTCGTTGCTGACCGCGTGCGGGGCATGGAAACCTTGACCCGCACCGAAGCGTACGATCACAGCAGCTTGAAGGCCGCCTGGGTCGAGGACGTGTCGACGGGCAACGATATGGATTTTATAAACTCGTGGGTCATAAAGACTTCTCCGTGTTCAGAGTTTTTTTGCCAGAGATTTGGACGACACGTGCCCAGGTTGGCAAGGGCTAGTGTGCAGAGATGACAGCCTGGTCCCGAGCCCCACCTGTGCCTATGTCTTGGTTTGGGGCGACGTGCAACTGTTTTCCTCGTACGAAACAGCTGCAACGAGTCGGGACATGATTGTGGGGGCGGGGCTCACGGCCTCGCTGCCACGCCCACTGGCAATGATTGGCGATGTGTTGCACGCAAGTGGCGTCATGGTGGCGACTCGAGTGAACAAGGAGGCGCTGCATGCTGCGCGCCTTGAAAGCGATGCGCGTGTGCTTGCCGGCATGAGGTCGACTGTTGCACAGTTGAGGGAGTGGTGGGAGAGTGATGCCGGTCGCGGACCATGGCTGCCGCCTTTGCTTGGCTTGCCAATGGAGACGGACTGGCAGACGTGGGCTGAGGAACTGATCAATGCGGACCTGACGGCGCCATGTGTCGAGAGACTGCACAAGCATTTGGAAGAGGAAGGCTTTGTTGAAGACCGTGCGGCAGCGGCGCTCTCCACCGCATATTCGCCTCCGGCAAAAAAGTGCATCGTTTCGTGAATCGTGAATGAACTCTTTTCTTTGCACATCTCAGCGCACTAATGATCGTCGATGAGGGCAATGCCTTGTTGGACCGTGTCGCAGAAGCTGCTGCGCAAGTACCATTGCCGGCTTTGGAGACCGCAACCCCCGTTGTCTTGAACGACAGCACAAAACACCACTTGACCGTGTGGGTTGTCACCGCCCAAGAGTTTCTGTGGCATTTGTCCTACCACTGTGTCTGGACGGGTGCACCAGACGTGTACAAGAAAGCAAGCAGTTTGTTTGGATTGGATGCGCGCGCGGCCAGGATCAAGTACCGACGACTTTTGTTTGATCAGCAAGACATCACCGAGAGGACAGTGAGCGCCCTGGCCGACATGACCATGGACGCAACCCGGCAACTCGTTGCCTCGGTTCTGGCGAGTGTGAAAAATGCCATGACGGCGTCCAGGTTCGCTCTGCTGCTAAAGTTGACGCTGGTACCTTGCTCTTCATGGGCCTGGAGACTCCTGGTCAAGGTGCGAGCACTGAATTCTCTTTTCTTGTCCAGCCGGGTGCAGGTGTGTCTTGCACCATGGTGGACGTTGGACCCGACAAATAGACGCATCGCAGATGGCGTGCAGGGGTGTTTAGCAGGGGTTCGTCCCTGTCCTTTTGCGGTGGATTGGACTCGGCCGCTTTCTGCCTCTTTCAGCCGCGATTGCTACGACTTGGAATTCGTGCCGGACCTGCACCGGATGCCGTTGGGCATCGTCTTGTCGTCCACGCGGCGCCATGCGGACATGGAGGAAATGCCCAATGCATTTTGGGTCGCAGTGCACCACATGCTGGAAGACGGCTTGCTGTGGGTTGTTCATTCCATCATGCACGTCCATCCATGGCGGTGGTCGAACGGTTGCCTGTTCATTGACTCCTCCCTGAATGGACAGGACTGCAAAGATGCTGCAAGCGTGACGTGGTACACGTTGAGATGGATCGAGAAAATCTTCCGGTGCTTGTCTCGACGACATCTGTACCCATGTGCCTGTCACGGCGAGCACATGCAGATTTCGTTGACGTCAATTGTGGCCAGGCTGTCCTTTATCATCCTGCGCCAAGTGTGGGATGGTCCGCAGCATTTTGCGCCACAGCGCCTCGCCAAGTTTGTGCTGGCATGCAAAGACCACCAGTGCTTGTCCAACGACCTGGTCGCCCAATGGTGCCTGCATCAATGTCTTGTCCACACGGGCATGTGGGCCTCCAAGCCACGCATGTCCCTCACGTGTGTGATGACCACCGTCGGCGACGTGGCTTCCTTTCATGGACTGATGGCCCTGACCTGGAAAGAGCACAGCACCACGTGGAGGTGGGAAGTGCTGGAGCACATGCGGCGTGGCATCGCCCACCTTGTGCACTGTATTCAAGCCAGCACCAGAGACTGGGACAAAGAGGCGCTGCTGGGCCGCCTGTGGCAACTGTATCATCGATACTTTCCGCTGACAGCGGACGTGTCCTTGATCATCGACCTGCCTGACATCTCCGACAGCAATGGTCCCAATGCACAACTGGTGCGCGATATGCAGCAAGACTTGGTGAAGCTGCAGGTTCGATGGTCGCCCTTACGAAAAGAGTGGGTGCATACCGTGGTACGATTTTGCACTTTTGTAGCAGGAGCAATGGTCGCTGTCCCACGTGATGGGCCTTTGCGGTTCCGGGACGGCGTGCTCGACATAGTATCCCGCCTGCAGTGAGTACTCAGGGTAGCAGGTGTCAGTAGGTGTTTGAAAATCGATGCAGCCGCTGCCGTCCTTGCACGCAGCGGCGCCGCGGATGTTCTACATGCCGTGCAACAAGTACGACGCGCTTCTGCAGTGAGCATTACCGGCGTAGAGGACAGCCAAGCGCGGCTTCCTACTGGGCGCATCCTTCAGCATTCGAGAAAGGGCGTACAGCTCCAGGGACATGACTCGACGGTCCAATTTGTAACCCTGATGCTCTGCTAGATCACGCATGTCCTTTTCCACTGCGGGGTGAATTCTTGCATGAGGATCATTGCCCCCTTCCTTCATCCACTCTGCGACAGCTCGAGGCAAGTCGTACGGGTATTGCTGCTGCGGGATGGCGGACAATTTCAGGCGCAGCTCGGCTTGCACGGACGCATCCAGCTGATTGAACTCGTGCGCAAGCCGCTCCGTGCGCAAGTGCTCATCGTCCAGGTCTGTGAGAATGTTCAGCGACAATAGTCTGCGCACCACTTGCTCCGGATCTTGCCCGAAAGCATGACAATCTCTCAGGAACCATTTCTTTGCCCCTGCATCGGCAATGGCTTTGAAGAGGCTATTGCACAAGTGCCCTTCATTGAACTCGTGTTCAAGGTGCAGATTGCGCACATCCGCGACGTGCACGCGCACATGTGCCAGGACACATGCGGGCGTTCGCACTTGGCCCACACAGTCACTCAAATACGCACACGTTTCATCAAGCGGTCCCTTTGTCGACGCGGCGGACATATCGTACGTGGGCCGGTCCATGCTCAAGCGCTCATGTTTCGGCATCCACTCTTCCAAGACCACGTCTTTGGTGAAGGCTGACAGCGCTGGGTCGGTGTCCAAGAAGTGCCAAAAGGACTCGGTGCCACCCACTTCTTTTGTCTTGTCATCGTCCAAGTCGAAGCCGGGACACGGCGGCTTTGGCGCGTGAACATCGCCCAGCAAAATGATGGCGGGCAGGTGAGGCAGGCGCGCCTTCCACTCAGGCTTGGGCTCCAGGTACATGTAGGACACCGGTCCACGCAGGCGCTGTAGGTTTAGGTAGGGATGAAGCATTGAGGGACCGGGGACAATGGCAGTGGACCATGGCGGAAGTTTGCGCGACCCAAGAGATCCGGCGAATGGTGTTCCACTAAAAAGGAAGCCAACAAGCGCTGATGGCACTCGTCTAGGCGGTAGGCTTTGTTCGAGGAGGACAGTGCACTGTACAGGGGGCGCACACAGGCCAGGGCCCATTCGCGCATTTCCTTGACGACGTACAGGTGCGGATCTGCTTCATGCTTCAGCATGTCAACCGTGATCATGGAAGGGTCGGGGCACAGCAAGTGCGTGGCGATCGCATCCATGGCCGCAACGACCACGGCTACGTCGGCGAGCGAGACATATGTCTCGGGGTCCTCTTCCGCAACCGTGTCGCGCCAAGCAACCATGTTTGCGCAAAAGCGTGTCCACTCCTGCACAGCGAGCTGGCGCGGGTCTGGAGGCGGATCCGCTGCTGCGGCGAGAGCTGGGGTCAGTTGCAGCGCTGCTTTCAAGATCCTCCCCAGCCGCACTGGCAAAAAATATTTCGCAGTATCAAGCAGCAAGCCCCGGGCATCGTCACTGATGGCAGTCTGGCAGCGAAGCCTTTCAATCAAGCGCATGACATTTGCTGCTGCGTCTTCCCCAACGTCCTCTCCATCCAGCGCTGCCCAAATACATGTTGGGGTGACCAGAGCTAGGCGGGCCCAGGCGCTCAGGACAGACATATTGGACACGCCATGAATAACACTGAAAGCGCGCAAGACTGCATCACTTGGAGTTCTGGTGCTGACTTCCGTCAGCATCGCATCCCACGCCAATTTCACGCGCACCACATCCTCTTGTGTGTCATCGAGGTAAGAAAGCTCCGAGGCCCGGTGTGCCGTGAGCTTTGCAAACAGCACATCCATGTCCATGGGTGCTCGAGACACGGTAAACTTGATCAGGATTTTGCGGAAAGCGTCCACATCTACCTCGTCGTCCCAGATACCAAGCCACAAGCGTACAAGTTTCGAATAGATGAGTGGTTGCATTTCTTTGATGCGTACATCATGCTGCAACTGAGACATTTTCTGGGACGCGACGCCGCTTGGCCTCAGCCAAACGGTCATGATTGCCAAAAAGTTTCTTACGTCATTGCTGATTCGAAACAGATCATCTGACATGAAGCCCGATCCAAAGTCAATAATTCGGATCACACCTTGGGCGTCGATAAGCACATTGCCGCTATGGAGGTCTGCGTGGACAATACCGGCTTTGGCCAATTGCACCAAACCCTTTAGGACAACAGCCACTGCCGGAATGCTGCCTTCGTTTGGTTCGGTTTGCAGGAGTGGCACCCCGCCAAAACGCATGCGCAATCGGTATGCAGTGTCGTGTTCTACAACTCTGTCATCATCATCTAAAGATCGCCACGCACATACGTCAGGGAGATCTATCTGGCACCAATCGGCATCCGGAACTAGGGTGAACCGGCTGCCCGGGTCAACTTCTCGGACTCGGCTGGCCATCCACAGCTCGTGCGCCGCCTCGCCCTTGTTGAGGCACAATTTGGCGACAGAAGTGGCATCTCCTGTGTCGGCCTCGCCTTCGGCCTCGCTTTCGGCATCCCTGCACTTGGGTGCTGGAGTCACCAAGCATCCGAATGCACCCGAGCCAACAAGTTGGTACCTAGACGTCATGCTTTTGAGAATCAACCTGGAGAAATTTATGGCTGCCTTTGCATGAATGAAAGGAATACCTACACAATAGAACATGCACCCGCTGCCCTCAAAGTCGGAGGTGCTGGAGGTGCTGGGTGACGGACGGAAGTGGGGCACGATGGAGCAGGGCTCGGGGCTGGCCGCGTTGCCCGAGCTCGGGGTGATTGTGACCTCAAACAATTCCCAGGGGGAGTTGACGGTGTACAAAGACAGTGGCAGCGGCACGTGCTTGGACGTGGTTTGCAAAGCGCGAGGCTTCCGGTTCCAGGACGTGGCGCGGCCATGGAGGCCGTGGAGGCCATGGAGGGTTGTCGCCTCTGGAGGACTGGCGTTTACGTCTTCAAGGCTGCTGCTGGTCACCGAGGCGGGCACGGGCACTGTGCACATCCTCGACTTTGCTGACAAGCAGTGTTTGGCGGCGGGACTGATTCGGGTTGGATCTGTGGACGCGCCCTGTTCATGGCTTGGCCCGCGCGGTGTGGCGTCAAGGAACGAGTGGGTTGCAGTCAGCGCGTGGCGCGATGCCGATAGCGTTGCCGACCATGTGGTGTGGCTGTACCGAGGGTGTGATGTTCACTGGGCCGTCGTGCGAGCCATTCGATACTCACCAGACAGTTTGCTGAGTTGTCCCCTTGGGCTGCGGTTCACCAGGGACGCGGGTGCATTGGTTGTTGCTCACCTTGGAGTTGGAAAGGCGACCATGTTTCGTGTGTGTGATGGGTCCTTTATGACACATTTGGTTCCCCGGGCATACCATCGTGGAAGCTTTTTGGTAAATGACATCGAGGAATGTGAAAACGGTTGGCTGCTGGCCTTTCGAAATCCCCAGGGTGGCGATCGGGCCCCGCCTGTGCCAGATCACCCCGACGGCCACTGGCTGCATTTGCTGTGTGGCGATGCACTGGCTCTTGGCGCGCGGCAGTGCACCAACGAAAATCTACAGCATCCCCATGCGGATGTCACCCTGCCGAGTCGCAGGGATCACAAGCATGCTTCGATTTGCAAATTCCAAATAAATGTCATCAACGCCACTGAGCATCCTGGATCCTCTTCATGGCCTCGGGGCTCAGGAAAGGCACAAGTTGCTTCCAGTTTCCCCCTGCGCAAAGCTTGGGCGGATGGGTCACAAGCTCCAGCATCGAGTCATTCATCACGCAGGCCTCCCACGCCGCCGCAACCTGACCAACGTCCGCTTCACACGGCTCTGTCAGCCAGCATGGCCTGCGAGCCAACCTGATGCACAACACCGTTACGCAGTGGTACAACACTGCCACTTCGGCCGCCGTCATCTGTCGACTCTTGGCACAAGCAGTCACAATGCCAAAAACCACAGCCGTGTGCAACGTTGGGTGAATGGGTGCCTCCGCGCGCAGCAGTTCCTCCTCCACCCAATGCTGCACCGCCCTGCCCAAATGGGCGTCGGCCAAACGCACCAAAGTGGGCTCTGGGTGCCGCAACAACCACTGCGCCAGGGTGTTCCAGGTCCCTGCACGTTGCGGGTGCGTGTACGACGCCAGTACCAGCAACCTCCGCTCAATCGTGTCGCAACGCGAGCAAACCGCTGACCACTTGTCCCTGCTCGAGCACCACACCTCCACCATGGCCTCCACGTCGGCGTTTGCGCAAGAGGGGCTGCAAGGAGGCAGCGCCAGTAACTGCTGCCCTACACTCCAACACACGGCCGAGTTCTCACACGTGTCAAAGGCACGAATCCACAGCTCCCGCAGCCGCTTGTGCCACCGGGGCTGTGAGCTGGCGGACACCACGTCCTCGTCCACGAAGCTCCTCTTGTCCAGCGCGTGCCACAACGCTTCCACACACCTTAACTCACAATCGTGGGCATAATCGGGAAAGGCGGCAACCGTCTTGTCCAAAAATATGTCCATGTCATGGCGTGAGCTGCACTCACGGTGGAACAGCCCCACCAGTCCCAGCTGAGCGGGCGAGTCGGCCACAAACCCACGGCGTTCATGGTGCAGGGCCAGCCTCAACTGAGCCGCCTGCGCCACGGCCCTCTCCTCGGCGGCCTTAAACTTGGCGCTGCTGTTGGTCACGCCGTGAATTTCCTGCAGGTACTGCTGCCACAGGTCTTCGCACGTGGCCAACGAGGACGCTGAGGCTGCGCAGCCCATGGCAGCCAAGGATGTGAGCGTTTTGTTACGGAAAAGTTCCGGGCACAAATGTGAATTGCGCAGCTGATGCCACCAGGGGGTGGGGATCTGCCGCAAACAGGGCCAGGCGATGCCGCAGGGCAGGACTCCACCCCTCGAGGTCTCCGCGTGCACGCAGCGCCGCAAGGGCAACACGACGCAACCGCGGGTCCGGGCTTTCGCCTAAATCCACATCATCCCCAAGGCTGTCCGGCTTTGCTTCGACTGCTCGAACCGCTTCCGACAGCACGTCCATGTGCAGGGCCTCGCCCGCGGCGGCCAGCCGCTGCAGCAGACTGCCAAACAGGGCGCGGTCGGCACTCCTTGCAGCCAGACGCACCTGCAAGTGAGCAGTCAGATCGTCAAGCGCCAACGCCGTCAGTACTGCACACAGACAGGGCTGCAGGGCCACGGGATCACTTTCCACGGCGCCCTGCACCTCGGCCACCAGGGCGTCCAGAGCACGCCGGTGCTCCGGAGGCAGCAAACACATGATGGCGTGGCCAATCATGTCCGGGGTGCACCAGGCTTGGTGCAGCACCAACACCTTGCCCGCTGCCGAGCGGGTGTCTTGCGGAGTGCCACTGTGGTCTCGCAGCGTGTCCAGCAAGGCGCCCAGCACCGCGGGCGGCAAGCCCCCTGCAACACGGGGACACACGAGCAGGTGTTGCACTGCAGCTTCGTGCACTTGTGGCTTTCCCCCCGGCTTCAAGCACTGGGTGAGCATGGCCGTCGCCCACGCTTGGGCCTCGGGGTGGTCCAGGCCGCTCAGTGGCAGCTTGGCCACCACGCTGGCGACAGCAACCACGGGCGACCGCGCCATCCGGGACAGCATGTCCCGGGCGCTTTCGTACTGCAGGTACGCAAACAGCGCAGTGCCAACGTCAGCTTGCACGTCCAAATGGGCACACGCGTCCCCCAAGGTCAGCAGCGCCGTGACCGCGTAGGCGGTCGGCAGCTTGGTGGCCAGCTCCACCAGCCCTCGGACGACCGCCGCCCGATTCTTGGGTGCAGCGGCCAGCACCTGCACGACCTGGGATGCAGGCGCAAATGCAAGGGCTTTGCCCAAGGCCACGACCGCGGCACCTCGGGCGTGTTGGCTGCACAGGGCATGCATGAGGCACGGCACAATGGCCTCGGGTTCATCCGAGTGTCCGAGGACGCGCACCGCCCGCAGCCGCGCGCGCAGTGCGTCAGGCGTGTCGACGTCAGCATCCGCCACGCCATCGCCATCGCCATCGCCATCCACCGCCAAACCCTGCACGAGCTCGATGCACACGCTGGAGGACGGGCCAGGGACTTTTGCCAATGCGGTCAGGTTCACTATCTTGGCCTGGTGTTGGACGTACGCAGCGCGCGCGGCCGGGGTCAGCCTGAGCGCCTCGCGGGCGCTGAGCGAGAAAAAGGCAAGAAGGGTTTCAAGGGGCAGCAAGTCTTGGCGCTCACGAAGCAAAAAAGCTCGGAGGGGTGGACATCCGGCTATGCCACCGCCCCGCAGTGGGTCCCGTGCCATCAATATGGGTCCCCAGTGCGGCATGACTGCGTGCTTGCACAACAGCCTTGCGATCCTTGCGATCGTTGACCCCGCATTAGAATGGACGTCGTAGTTAAACGCCAGGGCCGCCTTCTCCAGCGCACGCAGCACCGTCGGTGCGCCTTGAACCTGGCCACAGAACACCGACTCGCTCAGGTTTAGCAAGGCGTCCATTTCCATGCCCTCTGTCAATGGGCCAAATTCGGCATCCAGGGCCGCCAGCGCCTGTGGCGAGAGGCGACCGCCACGTCCACAATAATACTTTAAACGGGGCCACAATTGACCAAAAGCCGCGGCGGCCCACGTCACCAATGGTCCGCGCAAAACGTTTAGCAGTAGCAACGCACACTGAAGAATGGTGACATCGCTCGTGTCGTCTGCAGCAAGCACCGCGGCGATGATTTGGTCAAGGACTGCAGTGTCCGCGGCGGTCCACCTACACACTGGCAGCTGTCTCAGCACTTGAATGCACGCTTGGCGCACAGGGTCC
>Ga0164294_10005403_pt1 | contig 10988 bp, 10 predicted proteins | sample GEODES005metaG_FD_111479 | JGI IMG/M metagenome (GOLD analysis project Ga0164294, IMG submission 111479) | Oligotrophic lake water microbial communities from Sparkling Lake, Wisconsin, USA - GEODES005 metaG | ecosystem: Environmental > Aquatic > Freshwater > Lake | place: USA: Sparkling Lake...
GCAGTGTTGTTGTCAATGAAGCACGTCCCATGGAAGAGCGCCCTCCCCGTTCCGGTGGTGGTGGCTTTGGCGGCGGCGGCGGCGGTCGTCGTGAAGGCGGCGGCGGACGCAACGAGTATTGATCTCGCCCCCAGCAAAAAGGCCCTCTCGGGCCTTTTTTTATGGTTCTTTGGGAAATATTTTGACTCGCACTCGTCCTTTGAGATTGAGGGTCTGTTGCATATTGTCAGCATCCATGGCTTGGGCTGCGAAAGTGTTTTTACCATTCAATATGGTGACCGGCACATGCGTTTTCACTCTGTCATCTTCAGCATAAAAATGCAGAAAGTTGCTGTTGATTTGTGTGAACTCTTCATCCATGGACTTGGTGATTTGTTTGACCTCGGCTTTGCCAATCAATTGCACTTCTGACCCGTCTTCATTGGTCAGTGCTTGCAATGCTTTAGCGCTGGTGAATTTTTTGTCCGAGTAAATCAACACCTGCGGATTTTTCACCCAAGTGTTGTGCGTGTCTTGGTAATGTTGCGCGAATGTCCCTTGCAGCGCTGACTGAATTTTGCCGTTGATGTCGTAACTCTTGAGGGTGAAGTTGGTGAATTCATAATCGGCCACATGTGAGATGGGCGGGGTCGCAACAGGAATATCCACTGGCGCGGCGTTTCGCACCAACCAAACCGAGACCAGCAACATCAAACTCAACATGAACAATGGCATGTACGACAAAACCAAATCCCATGCTTGGTATAAGCGTCTTGACAGCGCCGGTTTGGCCTGCGGTAAGGGCAAGGGCACGGGTAGCTTGTTCATGACAAATAACCATTTAACAACCGCTGGTAGTGATGGCTTGCCTGTAACAACAGATCACACGCTTGTCTGACGGCACCATGACCGGCCCCCGCCGTGCACACATGATGCACTCGCTTTAATACCTCGGGGTGTGCTTGTGGCGGCGCAAAAGAGACGGCAGCCGGCAGGAGCATGGGTAAGTCTGGCCAGTCATCTCCCATGGCAGCAACCTGTGTCCAATCTAAGTTCAATTGATGCAAACAGGTTTGTGCCGCTTGGCGTTTGTTTTCAACCCCAAAATACGACTGCGTGATTCCCAATTCCGTCAATCGGTGACGCAAGGCAGCGCTGTCGCGTCCGGTGATGATGACGGGTTGAATGCCTGCCTGCTGCAACAGCTTGAGTCCGTGACCGTCCAAGGTATTGAACCGCTTGAACGCTTCAGCGTTTTCGCCGACATACAAACCGCCGTCGGTCATCACGCCATCCACATCCAGCAAGAACGCTTTGACGTTTGTGGCTTTGTCCTGCCATTGCGGCTTCGGTTGGTGATCGGTCATTGTCAAATCACTTTGGCGCGCATCAAGTCATTGCTGTTGACGACGCCACACAATTCGTTTTTGTCATTCACCACCAACACGCTGGTGATGCGTTTTTGCTCCATCAGTTCGGCGGCTTCTGCGGCCAATGCCGTGTCGCGCAAAGTGGTCGGATTCGGATGCATGATTTGTTGCGCGGTTAACTCTCGCAAATCAATGCCTTTTTCAACCAAGCGGCGCAAATCGCCATCAGTGAATATGCCCAGCACCTGGCGGTTCGCATCCACAATGGCGGTCGAACCCAAGCCCTTTTGTGACATTTCGCGCATCAACTCTGTCAAACCGGCCGTCAAGGACACCGCAGCAATATTCTCACCGGTTCTCATGACGTCGGCCAAATGCGTCAGCAGTCGTCTGCCCAAGCTGCCCCCCGGATGAGACCTGGCAAAGTCAAGTTGCTTGAAACCTCTGGCGTCCAACACAGCTACGGCCAAGGCATCTCCCAACGCGAGTTGCGCTGTTGTGCTTGCCGTTGGCGCTAAATTCATCGGGCAGGCCTCTTTTTCCACACTGCTGTCTAACACCCAGTTGGCATACTGAGCCAATGTGGAATGCAGGTTGCCGGTGATGGCCAGCAATTTGACGCCTTGTCTTTTGATTTGCGGCAAGATGGCGGAGAGTTCTTCACTCTCGCCACTGTTAGAGAAGGCCATCACCAAATCGTCCCGCATGACCATGCCGAGATCGCCATGACTGGCTTCTGCCGGGTGAACAAAAAAAGCGGGGGTGCCTGTAGAGGCCAAGGTGGCTGCAATTTTGCGACCGATGTGGCCGCTTTTGCCCATGCCCATGACGACCACCCGGCCTTTGACCGCCAGTACCGCTTGCACCGCTTCTACAAATGACTGGCCTATGCGCTCTTGAACTTGCGTGATGGCTTGTGATTCAATGGCCAAGGTGTGCTTTGCCAATCCCAGTATGTGGGCATGTTGGTCTGGCGTGATGGCGTTCATGGTTCTTCTATTATGCTTTTTTTGAAAAACGCGGCTTTTGCTACTTGCCAATACAAAAGCGACTGAAAATCTCGCCCAGCAAATCATCCGCCGTGAAGCTTCCTGTGATTTTGGAGAGTTCTTGTTGCGCCAATCTGCATTCTTCGGCCACCACATCCAAGAGGGGTTGCTTTTGATCAAGCAGTTTGAGTGCTTGAGACACATGCGTGCTGAAATGGGTCAGCGCATCAATATGGCGACTGCGTGCGGTGAACACACCCTCCATCAAGGATGCATCACCGCCTGCTTGTCGCCATATTTCTTGGCGCAATGCGTCCAGTCCTTGTCCTGTTTTGGCGGAAATGCCCCATGTAGTTTGGCTATGGCTTGCATCCCAGCCGGCCACATCGATTTTGTTACTGACCCGAATGATGCGGGTGTGCTGCCCCGCGTGTTGCTGAATTTTTTCATCCAACGCAAGTTGCTGACCTGCATAAGTTGTTTCACTTTGTCTGCTTAAGTCATTGAGTATCAACACCATGTCGGCGTCCGCGATGTGATCCCAGGCTCGCTGCATACCGATTTGCTCCACCTCATCGGCCATGGCCTGGTCTCTGAGCCCCGCCGTATCCAGCACATGCAAAGGAATGCCATCAATGTGAATGCTTTGTGACATCACGTCCCGCGTGGTACCGGGTACAGCGGTCACGATGGCAACGTCTGTGCCGGCCAGTGCGTTGAGCAAGGAACTCTTACCGGCGTTGGGCTGTCCAGCAATCACTATTTTCAAACCGTCTCGCAACAAGCGTCCTTGTTCGGCTTGCAACAACAGGGTCTGGTTTTGTGTGACCAAGGCTTGCAGTTGCGAATGGACTTGCAGTTGTTCAATGAAGTCTATGTCTTCTTCGGGAAAGTCCAAACAGGCTTCGATTTGCATGCGCAAATGCGTCACTTGCGTTTGCAGGTGCTGAATTTGTTTTGAGAACTGCCCTTCCAATGAACGGTTGGCGCTCCTGACTGCGGCTTGCGTATTGGCATCAATTAAATCAGCCACCGCCTCGGCCTGCGCCAAGTCCAGTTTGTGATTCAAATAAGCACGCTGCGTGAACTCGCCCGGCTGTGCTCTTCGCAAATTGGCCAACAGCGCAACACCGTGGGTGTCTGTTGTTTGCGCGAGTTGCAAGCAATGCTCTACCAGCATGTGCAACACCACCACCCCGCCATGCCCTTGCAGCTCTAAAACATCTTCGCCCGTGTAGCTGCTCGGCGCCTCAAAAAATACAGCCAGCACCTGGTCTATGACTTGTTCATGGGCGTCCTTGATGCTGACCAAATGGACGTTTCTTGGTTGAAGTTTTTTCTGCGTGAGTTGTTCTGCATACTCACGAAGATTGACGCCGCTCAGCCGCACCACGCCCACAGCACCACGCCCGGGCGGCGTGGCGATCGCAATAATGGGGCTACCCAGTTCTGACAACATGATCGGTGATCTGCGTGTCAATGCGCAGTTTTAGTTCATGACACACCGAGCTGCTTATTGATCATCCACTGTTGCGCGATGGACAAAATATTGTTGGTCAACCAGTAAAGAACCAAGCCCGCAGGAAAGAAGAAGAACATGACGCTGAATGCCAGTGGCATGAACCACATCAATTTGGCTTGGATGGGATCTGGCGGTGTCGGGTTCAGCCAAGTTTGAAACACAGAGGTTGCGGTCATGAGCAACGGCAAAATAAACCAAGGATCGGGGGCGGCCAAGTCTTGTACCCATCCAATCCACGGTGCATTGCGCATTTCGACGGATGACAACAGCACCCAATACAAGGCAATGAAAAACGGAATTTGAACCGCGATGGGCAAACAGCCACCCAATGGATTGACTTTTTCCTCGCGGTAAATTTTCATCATCTCCGTTTGCATTTGCTGCGGGTTGTCTTTCAAGCGCTCACGCATTTCCATGATTTTGGGGTTGATGGCTTTCATTTTTCCCATGCTCTTATAGGCTTGCGAATTGAGCCAGTAAAAAGCAATTTTCAAAACAACGACCAACGCAACAATCGCCCAACCCCAGTTGCCAATCACGCTGAACAATTCATACAGCAGCCAGTACAAAGGCTTTGACAAGATAGTGAGGAAACCGTAATCTTTCACCAACTCCAATCCGGGATACAAAGCCTCCAGTACTTTTTCCTCTTGTGGCCCGACAAAGAGTCTGGATGTGTGCGATATTTTTTCACCTGCGGCCAACGCGGGCAACGGCATCACCATGCCGACAGAGTACAAATTGGTATCGACTTTTCGAGCAAACATATCTCTTTGCTGTTGGTCATCAACCAACCAAGCAGACGCAAAATAATGCTGCACCATGGCGACATAGCCTTGCGTGCTTTGTTTTTCAAATTCAGCTTTGTTTTTCTCTATGTCACTGAATTCAATCTTCTGGTATTTTTTCTCAGTCGTGAATATGGCCGGCCCAGTGAAGGTGGAATAAAAAGCAGATTCGCCTGTCGGTTTATTGCCGTCTCTGACCAACTGTAGATAGAGTTGGGGGGATACGGGTTCATTTGAACTATTTGAGATATCGTGTCTGACTTCAACCGCGTAGCTGCCTCTTTTGACAATATAAGTTTTGACCAACTTGACGTTATTGATGGGCGCAGACTCAAAGCGAAATTCAATCTGTTTGTCGGTGTCTTTCAAACTTTTTGCGCCACTGAACGTCATGGGCGTTTTGTGCGTCGGCCAAGCATTGCCTGCAGCACCAATCAAGCCTGTTTGCGCCAAGTAAACCCTCTCTTGGCTTTCATCCATCAACACGAAGTTACTGCCTGGGTTGTCAATATCTTTGTGCTTGAGTAACTCAGCGCGCATCAAACTGCCGCCTTCGGTACTGAACTGTAATTTCAGAACATCGGTCTCAATTTCTACACGCTCTGCAACAAAACCTTGAACCGGCGCAGCTGCCGCGTTAGGTGCTTGCGCAATGACAGGCGCAACCGACGTGCTTGCAGCAGGCGTGGTGGTTGTCGCGGGTGAAACCGCTGTGGCACCAGGGTTGGCTGAAGGGAAAAAAGTGGCTTTATTGCCATTGTGCAACTGCCACTGATCCCACAACATGACCATGGAAAAACCGAATACAACCCAAAGAATGGTGCGACGAATATCGTTCATGGCAGATGAGACTCAGAAGAAGAGGATGAAACATGACCGCGCCGCGACCATGATGAAAATACAAATGCTTTGTCGGGCACGGGATCATGCCCGCCGTCACACCAAGGATGACACCGACTGATGCGCTTCAAACACAGGTAACTGCCAGCCGCCGCCCCATGTTTTTCTAAGGCTTGAATGCCATACAAAGAGCAGGTCGGCGTGAACCGGCAAGATGACCCCAACCAAGGGCTCAAAATAAGACGGTAGGCTTTGATCATGCCCACCAAAAAGCGCTCAATCATGATGTGTGACTTTGTCGAACAATTGGTGAAGTTCATCACGAACCGCTTTTTTCAAAGCGGTCGATGTTGCGCTTAAAAAAATAGCCTGATCAAAAGGTCTTCTCAATCGCACGACACTGTCATGTGTTTTATGTACCAAAGACCATGTTTGCGCTTGGGCATATATTTGTCGTCTGATGGCATTGCGAGTGACGGCTTTTTTCGCCCATCTCTTGGGCACGACCGCGCCTATCCGGTTGAGATTGACGTTTGCTTTGAGATGTAATGCAAAGTGTGCCGTTTTTGAGGCAATCCCTGCGGCCATGACTTCATCAAAATCTTTTCGCAAGGTGATTTTGATCACTCAGTGAAATGTCGTTTGTGTTCTTTGAAGTCAGACAGCCAAGCGTTTGCGGCCTTTGGCTCTGCGCGCATTGATGACGGCACGTCCACCACGTGTTTTCATGCGAACTAAAAAGCCATGGGTACGCGCACGGCGGGTTTTGGAAGGTTGGTAAGTGCGTTTCATATTAAAAATCTCTGGTTCAAAGGAAAACCCTGCATTATCTCCATTTTTCTCTGGTTTTGAGCTAATTTTCTTTTTGATTCTGCATGCTTAACAAATAAATTGATTGAAACCAATGAATAATTCCCGCTTCTGTGGATAATTTTTTGATAAAGTAGCGTCTATGTGCCAATCACTGCTACCTATCCACAAGTTACTCGGGTCATTTTTCAGCCCATGAGCACATCTGTCATTTCTTCTGAGGCCAATGATGCAGGTCAGGCATTGTGGCAAAGCTGCATGGATTTACTGGCTCAAGAATTACCTGAACAGCAATTCAATACATGGATCAAGCCGCTTCAAGCCACTATCTCCGAAGATTTTTCAAAACTGACCATTGTGGTTATCAACCGGTTCAAATTAGATTGGATCCGTGCTCAGTATGCATCCCGAATAAGTGTACTTTTAAATCGACTTTATGGGCAGCCGATACAGCTTGATTTCGCTTTGCTGGCCAAAGAGGCGCCTAGCAAGGCATTGCCTGCTCGAACCGCTTTCGAAGCTGAAGATTTTTCAAATCTTCAGCCTTCTTCAGTCAACGATAGCCCTTTAAATGGTTTTAAAAACAAGCTCAACAGCGCCTTGTGCTTTGATACCTTGGTAGAGGGCACGGCCAACCGAATGGCGCGCGCTGCAGCCATGCATGTGGCGAATGTGCCCGGGCAACTCTACAACCCTTTGTTTATTTATGGTGGTGTGGGCCTTGGTAAAACCCATTTGATGCATGCCGTTGGTAACCAATTGCTACAAAACCGTCCCGATGCCAAAGTTTTATACATACATGCCGAGCAGTTTGTCTCTGATGTCGTCAAGGCTTACCAACGTAAAACCTTTGATGAATTCAAGCACCACTACCATTCTTTAGATCTTTTATTGATAGATGATGTTCAATTCTTTGCCAATAAAGACCGCACGCAAGAAGAGTTTTTCAATGCCTTTGAAGCGTTGCTTGCCAAAAAATCACACATTGTCATGACCAGCGACACCTACCCGAAAGGCCTGGCTGATATCCATGAACGACTTGTGTCGCGTTTCGATTCTGGTTTGACGGTGGCGATTGAGCCGCCTGAGTTGGAGATGCGGGTGGCTATTTTGATCAATAAGTCACGCTCTGAAGGCGCTGAAATGCCTGAAGAGGTCGCTTTCTTTGTGGCAAAAAATGTGCGCTCCAACGTGCGTGAATTAGAAGGTGCTTTACGTAAAATCTTGGCATATTCCAGATTCAACCAAAAAGAGGTGTCGATCCAATTGGCGCGTGATGCACTGCGCGACTTGCTGTCCATTCAAAATCGCCAAATATCCGTGGAAAACATCCAAAAAACAGTGGCTGACTATTACAAAATCAAGGTCGCTGACATGTATTCCAAAAAACGCCCTGCCTCGATTGCCAGACCCAGACAAATCGCCATGTACCTGGCCAAAGAATTGACCCAAAAAAGTTTGCCCGAAATTGGTGAATTGTTCGGCGGCAGAGACCACACCACGGTTTTGCATGCGGTTCGAAAAATCGGTGCTGAACGTCAAACCGTCACAGAATTGAATCAACAATTGCATGTGTTGGAACAAACGCTCAAAGGTTAAACCATGCCAAACAGATCTGTTAACCCTGTGGATAATTTTTGCACAACATCGATGTTATCCACAGCGATTGTCTTTTGGGACAAGTTGTTCATATTTGCCCGCCGCTTATCAAGTCAATTACAAACAGTGTTTGTACTGGTACAAGTGCTTGATATAAAAGTGGAAAATAGGCTTGTCCACAGAAACAGTGCTTGCTTATCTACTACTGCTATTGATTTATAAAGATTTTAAGAAGAGGATGACATGATTGTCTTGAAAGCCACCCAAGAGCAAATTGTTGCTTCGCTGCAGTCGGTTGCAGGCATTGTTGAGCGTCGACACACCTTGCCGATACTTGCCAATGTCATGCTGCTGAAAACCGGAGAGACCATACAGCTCACGACCAGTGATTTAGAAATCCAAATTCGTACTGAGGCCTCTTTGGGCGGTGACAGTGGCAACTTCAGCACCACCGTCGGCGCGCGTAAATTGATGGACATTTTGCGTTCTATGCCGTCCGATCAAATGGTCAGCATCGAGAGCAATCAAAACAAACTGTTACTCAAAAGCGGCAAGAGCCGTTTTTCTTTGCAAACTTTGCCAGCCGAAGATTTTCCTTTGGTGCAAGAGTCCAGCAGTTTCGGACCTACGTTCAGCGTTCCTCAAAAGACTTTGAAAGCGTTGTTGCAACAGGTGTCCTTTTCCATGGCGGTACACGACATCCGCTACTACCTCAACGGCATTCTTTTTGTGGCGCAAGGCAAGCAACTCAGTTTGGTTGCAACCGATGGCCATCGCTTGGCATTCACTTGCTCCAACTTGGAAGTGGACGTGCCCAAGCAAGAAGTGATCTTGCCGCGCAAAACAGTGCTGGAGCTGTTGCGTCTTTTGAGTGACAAAGAGGGCGACATTGAAATGCAGTTTGCCAGCAATCAGGCACGGTTCAAGTTCGATGGCAAAGAATTCGTCACCAAATTGGTCGAAGGAAAATTCCCCGATTACAACCGCGTCATTCCCAAGAGCCATAAAAACACCATCACGGTGGGTAAAGCGTCTTTGTTGACCATGTTGCAAAGAACGGCCATTTTGACCAGTGATAAATTCAAAGGTGTGCGCATCAATTTGGAATCAGACGTGTTGCGCGTGACTTCTAGCAACGCTGAACAAGAAGAGGCTGTGGATGAAATTGAAGTCGATTACAGCGGGGACGCGATCGAAATTGGGTTCAACGTGTCTTATCTGATCGATGTGTTGGTCAACATGGAACAAGAAATGGTTCGCATCGATCTGGCCGACTCCAACAGTTCGGTGTTGGTCACCATACCGGATAACGAGTTTTTCAAATATGTCGTCATGCCAATGCGAATTTAATTAATTTCATTGATTCTCCTTTTACCCTTTCACGCTTCGTACGCGTGGCGAATTGATTTATGACAACCAGCGATCACAATAACGACAACCCCAGCCAGCCAGCGGCTGAACAAGATCAAAGCTACGGTGAGAGTTCAATCCAAATTTTGGAGGGGCTTGAAGCGGTTCGCAAGCGCCCCGGCATGTATATCGGCGACACGTCGGACGGCACAGGCCTGCACCATTTGGTTTTTGAAGTTGTTGACAACTCCATTGATGAAGCTTTGGCAGGGCATTGTGACGATATTGTGGTCACGATTCATTCTGACAACTCGATCAGCGTGACTGACAACGGCAGGGGCATTCCCACCGGCGTCAAAATGGACGATAAGCATGAGCCCAAGCGCAGTGCTGCCGAAATTGCATTGACGGAGTTGCATGCTGGCGGTAAGTTCAATCAAAACAGCTACAAGGTGTCAGGCGGTCTGCACGGTGTGGGTGTTTCATGTGTGAACGCTTTGTCCAAATGGCTGCGCTTGGTGGTCAGACGCGATGGGCAAGTCTTCACGATTGAATTCGCCAAAGGTTTTGTACAAAACCGATTGCTCGACATGGTGGACGGTGTAGAAGTCTCGCCGATGCGCGTGACCGGTGTCACCGACAAACGCGGCACCGAAGTCCATTTCTTGCCTGACACCGACATATTCACGCAAAACCATGATTTCCATTATGAAATCTTAAGCAAGCGGCTTCGTGAGCTCAGTTATTTGAACAATGGTGTTCGCATTCGTTTGATGGATGAGCGCACCGGCAAAGAAGATGATTACTCAGGCGCTGGTGGTGTCAAAGGCTTTGTGGAGTTCATCAACTCAGGCAAGAAAGTTCTGCATCCGAATGCGTTTTATGCAGAAGGTGAAAGACCTGCTGAAAGTTATGGTGGCATACCCGGCACACACATCGGTGTCGAAGTGTCCATGCAGTGGAACGATGGCTACAACGAAAGCGTTTTGTGTTTCACCAATAACATTCCTCAGCGCGATGGTGGCACTCACTTAACTGGTTTGCGTGCTGCCATGACGCGCGTGATCAACAAATACATTGAAGAGCATGATTTCGCCAAGAAAGCCAAAGTAGAAGTTACCGGTGACGACATGCGCGAAGGTTTGTGTTGTGTTTTGTCGGTGAAAGTCCCCGAGCCTAAATTTAGCAGCCAAACCAAAGACAAACTGGTCTCCAGCGAGGTCAGAGCACCTGTGGAAGACATCGTCGGCAAAGTACTCGGCGACTATTTGCAAGAGCGTCCTAATGACGCCAAAATCATTTGCGGAAAAATTGTTGACGCCGCCAGAGCGCGTGAAGCCGCCCGCAAAGCGCGCGAGATGACCCGGCGTAAAGGCGTGCTCGATGGCATGGGTTTGCCGGGCAAGCTGGCCGACTGTCAGGAAAAAGACCCGGCACTTTGCGAAATTTACATCGTCGAGGGTGATTCTGCCGGCGGCTCTGCCAAACAAGGCCGCGACCGCAAGTTCCAGGCGATATTGCCCTTGCGCGGCAAAATCTTGAACGTTGAAAAAGCACGTTATGACAAGCTGCTGACCAGCAACGAAATTTTGACACTCATCACTGCCTTGGGTACGGGGATTGGCAAAGTCAGTGCAGAGTCTGGCAAGTCGGGTACTGACGATTTCAACATCGACAAGTTGCGCTATCACCGTATCATCATCATGACCGATGCTGACGTGGACGGCGCGCACATCCGCAC
>Ga0164294_10005404_pt1 | contig 10988 bp, 7 predicted proteins | sample GEODES005metaG_FD_111479 | JGI IMG/M metagenome (GOLD analysis project Ga0164294, IMG submission 111479) | Oligotrophic lake water microbial communities from Sparkling Lake, Wisconsin, USA - GEODES005 metaG | ecosystem: Environmental > Aquatic > Freshwater > Lake | place: USA: Sparkling Lake...
CGGTTGCGGTGGTTGATTTTGTCCTTCTCCTTGTGAAGCATTTTCTAATAAAGGCGGTTGCGGTGGTTGATTTTGTCCTTCTCCTTGTGAAGCATTTTCTAATAAAGGCGGTTGCGGTGGTTGTTGTTCCACTAATTCTACATTGTTCGGTCTATAAACACATTTAACAAATTTACAAACGATACCAATGGGTGTTTTGATAAAATAATAGAAAATAATAAAAGGACCACGCACCACTCCTACTATGAAACCCCACGCAGTTTTAATAAAAGTTATAGCACCTGCTAATTGCCAACAACCAATTAACCATAAAGATGACAATAAAACACCGATAATAGCTAATCCTCCTTGTGAAAAAAGCAGATATTTTATTAGTCCTGAAAAAAAATCTCCAACCCCTTTCAAAACACCTAAAGGACCTTGAGCAGCAGCAGTTACGATTTTTTGAGATAATTCACTGAATTTATTTCCAGCGTCGTCAACAATACTTGTACCGATATCCCAATACGATTGTAATTGAGTAGCAACTGCTTTTGCACTAGCCACAGTAGAATTAGCAGCAAGACCAGCCTCAAAGACTTTCTTTTTATTTTCGAGTTCAACTTCTCTCATTGTAATTTCTTGGTTCATTTTTTCTATTTCTTCTTTTTCTTTAGTAATCAACTTTTGCTTTTCTAAAATTTTGGCTTGCATAGGAAATTGTTGTTTTAAACTATCTAATGTATCCTCTAGCGAAACTAATTGACTATTGAAAAAGCGTTCAACATTCGATAAAGAGTCCGGTCCCGGATTACGACCCAATTGTCTATTCAACTCGATGAAAGCATTAAAATTGACAATATCGCCTAATTTAACTATTAGCATTTCCAAAATTTGAAATCTCTCTTTGAGACTTATCAAAATGGTAAGAGCTTTCATTTTATTTGGAGTTGATGGTTTCATATTATCTTCAGTAACTAAAGACGCAATAGTTAGTTCGATGTTTTTGTTGATAATTTGAATGTAATTCAGAAATGAATTGTAATCAACACGATCACCCACGACACTGATTGCTTTGATGGGTTCATCATTTTCATCCAAAACTTCTTTATAATCCAATTGAAATTGAAAAGTACCCATACAATAATATCTTGAGTAAGTATACAATAAATTTTCAAACTTTTGATTATTTGTCGAATCTATCATTTCAGTTTCTTCATCTGAATCTTTCATTATTTTCTTATATTCTGCGGTTTCTTTTTCATATTCACCATTAGTCAAATATTTCGCGATTATTGATTCGATTTCGTTGTACGTGTGACTAATCGCAGCTGTAGCAGGACTTATATCACCAGTAGCAATTCCATAACCAACACCAAGCCCTAACGCTGTAATATAATCTATTAAATGTGTTTCTCCTGTCATTACTTTTTTATTCAAAATTTCCAATTTCTCTTTTGTTTGTTCTATTTCAGTGAGTTTTTTGAAATTTTCAAATGTTTTTGCGCCTTTGGTTTTATCCATCAATTCAAGACAAACATCTTGTGCTTCTTTTTCAAATTGATCAGATTTCTTATTAAATTCAGATATTATTTTAGCCAATGTTTCTTCTCCTGTCGGAGAAACAAGTAGACCTCCAAACGTAGTAATTAAAGCCAAACGTCCAGATTCTCTCTTTTTCTTGGCTTCATTGAAAACTTGAAGTGCTTTTTCTACTGGTTGCTCTCTTGATTCCACGATAGGCAAGTCAATCCACATATCCACCCATTTATTTTGATCAATTTCATAAATTTTATCGTTGATTCTCAATTGATTATTTTTGGAATCGGTTATAATAGCGATTTCACTAAACGGATTTGTAAATGTATTGGGTGTAGCATCTGTTTCATTTGATGATACTGTATCATTCATAGACGATTCACTAGCTATATTGATTAAAAAAACTAAAAGTAGAATCATTTGTGGTATTATCGATTGTATATTCATTCCACCTTGTTGACTAAATCCACTATCTTCGATTTCTTTGTTTGTTATAGTCAACAATTTTTCTAATTCTTGCATTAACGTAGCAGAAGTATTTGAATCCATTTCCTTACTTTGCGATATCAACAATTCTAATAAATTATCCATATAAACCTGTGCTTGTCTAGTAACAACATATTGTTGCGAACAATATTTTTGCGCGATTACGTTTACATTAATAACTTGCTGATTAATTTTTTGAATTTGATCATAAATTTTAGCAACATCATCATAATCAGATTCATTTTTATCTAATTTCAATTCTTCAGGTAAGTCATTGCTTGTAATATCTTTACACATTGGTATAGAACTAAACAAAAATCTATACATAGGAATTAAAAGATTCGCATTATACAATTTCTCGGATAATCCCCATGAAAAATCATAATTAAAATTCGTTGATGATTTTTCTAAATTATTTTTTTCAAATTGTTCCATTTAATATATATTATATAAATAATAAATAATAATATCGAAAAAATCTTTGTTGAAGGTATTTCAAAAATATGTAATTTTATTCACGTGTTTTTATACATTTTTTATCGATTTGAATACTAGGTCCCTTTTCCTCTTGAGGAACAATATTAATAATACATTTTGATTTTTTGCCATATAAAGGTTCAGTACATCCTTTTTCTTTTCTTCTTTTTGTTTGTAAATGCTTAAATTTGAACAATTTTGGTTTTTCATCTGTACATCGCGCTCTAAAATGTTCATATCTTTCTCTTATATCGCAATAAGATAAATTAGATTTTTTATTTAACATTTTATTTACCAACTCATGTAAATTATAAATATACCTAGAAAAAGAGTCTCTATTTTTCATATCCATCATAGTCAAAGGCAATTGTTTGAAATTCGTTTTTAAATTCATTCTACAATATTTACATGGTAAAACATTTTTTAGATTTAAAACAAATTTTCTGTAATTAATTTTATCTTCTAACGTAGGATTTACAGGATAATTAAAACTCATCGTATGAAGATAATGCCATAATGGAGGACCCCATACACTAGTAATCATTCCATCTGGAGCATTGTAATCATTCCTTTTAAATACCCTATTTTTCTTTGTTTTGTTCATATATATATATTATTTTATATAATAATAAATAACAAAAAAATTCGCTTAAATTTTACAAGTTGAATATTATATTCGTTTAACAAATAATTATATATTATATAATATATATATTATAAAATATGAATCATTTTATCAATTTTAATAAATCTGGAGGCATATCTGCTATTAACAAAAATTCAGGATCGTTATATTCTAGAATTATGAATAACGGTTTAAAAATAAGTACAACAAGTATATTTATTATAATATCTATAATAATTTTAATTACTTTAGCAATTTATTATTATTACTATGTAGTGCGAAAATTTAAAACAACATATCATGCAAATAATGAAGGTAAAAATATCAATGAATCATCAAATGGACAAGATAAACAAGCCGAATTATTATTTTTTTACGCGGATTGGTGTCCTCATTGTAAAACTGCGAAACCTGTATGGGAAAAATTAAAAGAACAATATCAAAATAAGATGGTTCGTGGGTATCACATTATTTTTACAGAAGTAAATTGTACAAATGAGACAGCAGAAACTGAACAAATGATGAATAAATACAACATTGAAGGATTTCCTACAATTAAATTATTAAAGGATGGACAAATTATTGAATTTGATGCAAAACCAACAAGTGAAACATTAAATGAGTTTTTAAATACAGTATTATAAAAAACAATATAAAATACTTTTTATATTGTAATAAATGAAAGAATTTGTATTTTTAAGTGGTTTACCGAGAACAGGATCGACACTTTTATCAGCCATTTTATCGCAAAATCCAAAAATTCATGCTGAAGGGAATTCTCCAATGTGTCAATTATTATGGGATGTCCAAAAGTCATTGTTAGTAAATTCTAAAGAACAGCTTACAGCTTGTAATCGGTTCGATACAGTACCTACTATTATAAAAGAATTACCAAATCTGTATTATAAAAATGTAAATGAACCCATTGTTATTGATAAATGTAGATGTTGGACAATCCCCACTAATTTTGAAATGATAAAAAAATACATTTCTAAAGATGTTAAAATTATAGTATTGGAGAGACCTGTCGTCGAAGTCATAAAATCCTTTATCAAATTATTTAATAAAAACGTCATTTATCCTGACAATTGGGAAGAAAATATATTTCGTCAAGGGACCGATCCACTTATGAAACCATTGGCGGGTCTTGTGTGGGCTAAATCAAATAATCAAAATAATAATTTTTTGTTTATTAATTATGATGAACTCGTAAACAACCCAGAAGAAACTATCAAAAGAATATATGAATTTTGTAATTGGGAATATTTTAAGCACGATTATGAAAATATTATTGTAAAATATCCAGAAAATGACAAAGAAGCTTATAATTTAGAAGGTCAGCATGTTGTTAGGCAAAAAATAGAAAAAATACAAAATGATACAATTTTATCAAAAGAAGTATATGAAAAATGTAGAACACTTGATAGAATCCTTGGTTATAATTATTAGATCGAATCAATACTCAATTCATTTTAATCATCATAATCATGAAGCTGATTATTATTATAATCAGAAATATATTTTTTTGCGGACTCGACACCTTTTTGAAAAAGTTCTTTTCTTATTTCTTCTGAACTTATTGATGAACGCAAATAATTAAAACTTAAATAATTCACATTACAAATTACTTGATTTTTAATGCTTGATACACCAACATTTGAAGTTAAATTATTCAACATTTTGAAAAAAAAGCATAAAATAAAATCTAATAAATTTGATTCATTATTCACATAATTGACATGATTGTTTTTATTATCATCATAATAATTTGCGAATCCTAATACTTCATCTTCTTTTTTTCCAGATTCAATACAATATTTTAAAGGATAATTAACGCAAACCCCTCCATCTATATAACATTTATTTTCTATAATTACAGGTGTAAATAGTATTGGTATTCCACATGACATCATGACAGCATCAATTAGTTCTAGGTCTGGATGAGTTAAATAAGATATATCTTCCATAACAAAATTATTCACTTCGAAAGAATAAAAATGTAGCTCAATTTTTGAATAATCAAAAAAATCCTTTAAATTCACATTAATAGGTATATCTTTAGCAGATAATAGTGGTTTAAATACTTTTTCTACAATTTTTTTATCATATACACCTCTTTTCTTATAAGCATCTAAAATATAATTTATTTTCATATGAAACAATTCATGCCATGGACGTTTAATAATATAATCATTTATAATTTCCCAATTATCAAATTTTAAACATATTAGAATTCCTATTATAGAACCAGCAGACGTTCCATAAATAGTTTCAATGTTGTTCATATCAACTATTTTATTTTCATTTAAATACTGAATAGCAGATAAATATTGAATCATAGAAGGCCCTCCTCCCGATATTACTAGATGTTTTATTGTCATTTTAATGTTATTATAATATTGTTATAATAATATTATTTTATATTTTTATTTATTTTATTGATACTTTTTATTTATTTGTTTGACATAAAAATAATAGATTTAGAGCGAATTAATTTTGACTACAATTCTTGTTTTTATTTATAACTTTTTTTCTATTAATTTTCTAAGATGGCCAGTATTTTTAATTTGGAAAATATAGAAGATTTTTCGGAAAAATTAAATATGGATGATTTATACGAGAAAAAACGGCAATATGATTTAAACAAATTAGCTCTTTTTAATAAAATTTTAAACCGTATTCACGTTAGAATAAAAACAACGTCAAGACAAAAAATTGACGAACAATTTTGCTGGTTTGTCGTTCCAGAAATAATTATAGGTGTGCCAAAATATGATCAGGGATCATGTATTGCTTATTTAATTGATAAATTGAAAGATAATGGTTTTAAAGTGAAATATGTACATCCCAATGCTTTATTCATATGTTGGGCTCATTGGGTTCCGTCCTATGTAAGGAGCGAATTAAAAAAGAAAACGGGTATTATTGTTAATGAATATGGTGAAAAAATGAGTGAAAACAAAAATGAAAATATCATTGAAAATATCAATGACAAAAATAATTTAAATTTTATTACAAGGGACCAAGATTTGACTAATTTAAATAAAAATAAAAAAACATACACTTCTATTAAATCATATAAACCATCTGGTAATTTAGTATATGGAGATGATTTATTAAATAAAATAGAAGATAAAATTATTTAATATTATTATTTATACTATTATTGTTACTTTTTATTCTTTTCTTGTATATTTTTTTTTATAATTTATTGCGTTTTTACCGCAACACTTTTCTAAATTTCTTACCGTCGAACAATATAAAAAGTCATCTTTTCGAATTATTCCATCCACTAAATTTTTTGGATTTTCAAATGGAAATTTGGAGCATCTACCAAATTCATTTTTAATACCATCTTCTGGTTTAATAAAATATCTACAATTGACGCAAAATTTTGGTTCTATTTTAAGGGAACGTGTCAATAAAAAAAACGATAGTATTATAAATAAATACATAGTTACAATACTATCAAGAGAACCATTTAATATGTTTTAGACCTTTTATCATTTTTACAGCACATATTCTATAGAATAACGAGTGTTTCGAATAAAAACAAATATCATTACGAAGTATTTATGAATGAATTTTTATGTAAACTTAATTTGCTATACTAATCTATCGGGTAACTTGGTGCTATAAGTCAACCTGGTTCGATTCCTGGATTTAAACCATTTTGAATATTTTTTTCGTATTCAATGTCCTGCTGAATCACTCTAGTATGTAGTAATTTATTTGCTATGTCTTTTATTTTACTTTCTTCTTGACTTTCAATTTCTTCATTTGCTTCATTTATTTCCCAATAAATGATTACTAATCCTTGACCGCCACAACCAAATTCTCCTACCTTCCCATAACCACCACCACCTCCTCCACCTGATCCTATAGTAACAGCAGAAGGGGACCAGTTTTCATTATAGTTTACCGCACCACCGTAACCATTACAACCAGGAAGCCCAGGACTACCGTATCCGGTACATGTATAAATATAAGGAGATTCAGCGTTTACATAATAATAACCACCGCCACCACCCCCACCCCCATACATGTTTTGAATTATATTTTTACAGGTCGCTTGATTTATTGTCATGGGAAAACTATTTGAAGTAAAATAATTTAATATATCCTGATAACTTGGCAGATAATTTGTAATTGTAGTGTTAGGTGATATGGTTTGACCAGCTGTTGGATACGCTACTAAAAAATTCGACCCTGGTACATATTCTAAACTTTTACCACCAGACCCACCTTGTATATTATTAATTACAGATGTTGATGATGATGATGATGATGATGAAACGTTCCCACAAACACCTCCATATCCATATTCACCACCACCACCACCACCACTTGCTTGTAATAAAACCACTGAAACACCTAGTTGTGTAGAGACAATTTGAGTTGAACCTCCACTACTTCCTAAACATGTATTCGTCTCTATAATAACGCTGTCTCCACCACCACCAACGTTTATTTCATATTCTGTATTTTCCTTAGATAAAATATTTTCACCTATACACGTATTTCCGCCAGCGCCTCCACCTCCACCTCCTCCTGAACCTCCGCCACCAACGCAAATTATATTTAAAGAAATATCTTCTTTACAAAATAATCTTACTGTATTTTCTGTTCCTGTAATTACTAAACATCTATAGTTACAATTTATTCCTGGTATATTTTTAAAGAAAGTACAACTTGTTTTTCTAATATTTCGCATTAGCGGAACTACATATCTTAAATAATCATCAAATTGAACATTGTAATTATAAAACATTTGTAGAATATAATACCGTAAACTGGATGATAGTAGTGTTTCTAAATCATAAAGTGAGTTAAAGCCAACAGTTTTTAAAAAATCTCTAATAAATTTGTCTGTTTCAATGTTTTTTACTATTTCATCAACACTATAGTCTTTTGTTGACGAACTTACACTAACATCAATTTCACAACAATCCGTAGAAGAAACCATATCTTCTGACGATGATGCTGAAATAGTTTGTGAATTTTTTGGAGTTGGTGGAGGAGGAGGTGGAGGTGGTGGAGGTGGTGGAGTTGGTGGAATGGAAGTTGAACTACTAGTACTATCAGGGTTACACGCAATACTACTATAACCGGGAATCATGACAACAATTACACAACCTTGAAAACCATTACCACCTGTTGCAGGCCAATATCTATTATTACTATCACAATACCAATACGCTCCTCCACCAGCATCTCCATAACTTTTACCACTACAACCACAACCGTAATTAGAGCCACCACCATAAGCACCACCGATTCCAAAAGCTCCAGCTGAACTATTACTACCTTGATTACCATAGTATCCTCCTTGTTGTCCGCCTCCTCCATATAAATTCTGTAGTGGACCAATGTTAGCTAACAATGTAGAAAACCATGGTAATTGTTGATTGTAGGTTGTAGCAAGAGAATTTGTTATGTTTGTCAACTGTGGAAAAGTAGAATTTCCACATAGACTATATGCTCCAGCGCCGCTACCACCGCTATAAGTATTACCAATACCAATATCTTCATCACCTGAATTTGAATCATACGGATATGATCCCCAGTTTGGTATACCTGTAATACCTCCACCGGCACTTCCACCAGAAACTTCGTTTCCTACAAAAGCATTAAAAGCGCCTCCGCCACCACCATAAGCAGTCATTAAATTGTACTGAAGATCATAAGAGTCATTAGAAGTAGTATCATAACAATCAATATAAGTGTTTCCACCAAAACCTCCTTGAGTGTAACAACCTCCACCACCAACTCCAACATTAACAGCATATGTGTATTCTGGATCCAATTGGTTAAACCAAAATAAACATGTTCCACCTCCTCCGCCTCCTTGTCCTGGACCATTTTGTTCATTATTGACATTTCCGTAAGTACCACCTCCTGCTCCTCCGCCTCCGACAGCAATTATATAAACAGAATTTTCTGCGGTTTCCATTCCTTGAAATTTAAAATAGCCAGTATAATACTTACCAGCAAAATTATAATTGCCACTAGTATTTGTAAAAACTGCTACATAAGCATTATTCAATAAATCACCATTATTACTATATAGCGGAACTGTTTGTTGTGATCCTCCATTGATTGTTATGAAAGGTGTTCCTGGTAAAGTTGACATACATATACTATATAAAATATATAAAATTAAATTAATTATTTATATTTTTCATATCTTTACATCTAATTAAATTTTTTTATATTTTCTTCTATATTTTCTACTATAGTTTCAAGATTTTCTTTGATTCGATTTTCTGCTTCTTCTTGATTGGTTTTACTTATTTCCCAATAAATAATTACTAACCCTTGACCGCCTCTGCCAGGAGTTGCTATTCCAGATGGATAATACATACCAAAACCTGCTCCACCTCCACCAGAACCTATAGAGCAAGCAGAAGCATCTAAGAATTTGAACCCATACGTATCTGTATTTTCTACGCCATTATTTCCACCTATACCATTGTTGCCAGGACTTCCTATATTACCAAAAACTATAGATTTATCTGAATTGTTAATAGTATAACCACCTCCACCTCCACCTCCACCTCCGTAAATGTTTTGAATTATATTAGGACATATTACATCATTTATTACTATTGAAAAATTATTGGAAGAAACATCAAAATAATTCAATATATATTGAAAACTTGGTAGATAAGTAGTAATGCTAGGTGACACTGCAGAACCAAATGTAGAATTTACTATTGTATTTTCATAAAGACCTCCGCCGCCATTTCCACCATTTATATTATAAATTCCAGATGATGATGTTAAAACGTCGCCACACACCCCTTCCTTGTTTTTGTCGCCACAACCACCACCACTTGCTTGTAATAGAATACCGCCTTGAGGACTATAAACCTGTGTTGATCCTCCGCTATAGTATAATCCACCACCACCACCAACGTTTATTTCATAGAGCGTATCTTGTTGAGCGACAATATTTTTAGCTATACAAGTATTTCCGCCAGCACCTCCTCCACCGCAGTATGAATATATTGTCCATTCGGAATTTAAGTAGCTTCCTCCTCCTCCTCCGCCGCCACCAACGCAAATTATATTTAAAGAAATGTCTTCTTTACAAAGGAATCTAACTGTGTTTTCTGTACCCGTAACCACTAAGCATCTATAATTACAATTCGTTCCTGGTATATTCTTAAAAAAAGTACAACTTGTTTTATTTACTCGTAATTGCGGTACCACATCTTTCAAATATTGCTCATATTGACTTGATTCATAAAGCATTTGTAAAAAATCATACCTTTGATTACTTGCTAAAATATTTTTAACTTCATCAAGATTCGTAAAAGAATGATTTTGTAAAAAATCCTCAACAACTTTATTTGTTTCAATATAATTTATTATATCTTCAATAGTATAATTTTCAAATGCTTTTTCTACAGTTACAATTATTTCTTCACATTGTGTTTCGATGTATTCTCCTACTGCTTCAATGGTTTTTGCGGTTATTGGAGGATGAGGTGGTCTTGGTGGTGGTGGAGGTGGAACTGGAGGAATACTAGAAACAGTACTGTTTGGATTACACGCAATACTACTATAACCTGGAATCATGACAACAATTACACAACCTTGTATGCCACATCCACCTGTGGCTTCATGCCAATATTTCTCAGCCCCCCAATCTGTTTCAGTTTCGTACCAATATGCTCCCCCGCCAGCATCCCCGTAACTAGCGCCATTATAACCACAAGCATAAGTTCCACCGCCATTACTAGTGGAACCGCCGCCATACCCATAATTTCCACCTGAAGAACCTTGCGCACCACCAATGGTATGATTCCCACCTTGATTTCCTCCTCCTCCATACCAATTCTGTAATGGTCCAATATTATCGATCAAAGTATTAATC
>Ga0164294_10005405_pt1 | contig 10986 bp, 6 predicted proteins | sample GEODES005metaG_FD_111479 | JGI IMG/M metagenome (GOLD analysis project Ga0164294, IMG submission 111479) | Oligotrophic lake water microbial communities from Sparkling Lake, Wisconsin, USA - GEODES005 metaG | ecosystem: Environmental > Aquatic > Freshwater > Lake | place: USA: Sparkling Lake...
CCCCTACACCTGTTTGGGAATTGAATGGTTGACCCAAGGGGGAGTGGTCTACTATTTTTCATGTTTATCAGGCCCCACCCCTACACCTGTTTGGGAATTGAATGGTTGACCCAAGGGGGAGTGCGAGTGGTCTACTATTTTTCATGTTTATCAGGCCCCACCCCTACACCTGTTTGGGAATTGAATGGAGTCTCTTTTTCCTGATTTTTATTTTTGTGGTCCGAATCTGACACCTTATGCCTTAAATCGTCTAATTCCTCAATGCGCCGCATGCATTTGAACTTACAGTTGGGGAAGGAAGAAAACTGGAAGAAACGGAATTCTGCACCTGCACACCTGGGCACGCCTTCCTCTCTGTCGGGTCGGGTTCCTTCCTTTCAGTTGATTCCATTCGCGTCCTTTCTGCAAGATGGTTCGCAACGCCATGCGCCTCTTTGTCTATCGCTTCTCAGACGGGCGAGCTTGCGACGACTACAACGGATCCCGTGCTACTGTTGATGCACAGAAGACCATGTGGTACTCGGCCAATATCAATCTCGCGTGGGAGCCCCTGGCTCTGCAAAAGGTCAAGAGCGCTCTGGTTGTCGTGACCGACCCGACCGTTGCCGACTGGTTCCTGGTGGATGTTTGCCTGGCGCGCTTCTACTATGGCATGCGCGATGCAGCCAATCCGGCAACAGCCAAGCAAGTTGCTACACACAACGGGCTTCGTAAGCTCCGCAGGTCGCAGCCCAAGATTGGAACAGCAAAGGATTGCACGGCATGTGCACAGCTCGAAGCTCGTCTGGTTCGCGAGATGTCCACAGTCGGGCCCTACTGGGTCCAGAAGCGCCATCGGCACATTGTAACACACTTTCGCTGCCCCCGCGTGGGCAGGGCAGTCTATCCCTTTGGCCCGTTTGGACACAGTGGGTTGTGGCCAAGCGATGCCGAGACTTCAGGTGGGCCGGTTACAATGTGCCATATGCAGGCAGATCCAGGAGTACCGGACGTGTTGCGGCAAGTTCACGTTCCGTACTCAACCTCGCTCGCCTTGTCGCCCGTTGGCGCGGCCTCGACGCGCCACCATGACTTTTGCTTTGCTGGTAGCCTGCTGCACAACAGGAGATGGCTCCTCGGCGTGATGGCAAAGGAGGACGCTGCTGTGATCGCCCTTGGGGGCTCGAGCAACCGGTGCGTGCCTGCACTGTCCTGCGCTCTCGCGGCCTGAGTGAGCAGCGCGCCTCCCACAGCTGTTCGCGCCCCCGTGATGGCATGACGCGTTCCCCTCCGTCCGCGTCTACGTTGCAGTGCCCCGTCTCGAGAGCAACTTGAGGATGCCCATCACCTCTCGCGCTCGTCGCGCTTTGTGCTCGTGCCCCCGGGTGACTCGCCAGAGTCGCTCCGCATTTATGAGGCCCTTGCCCTTGGAACGCCCCCCCTCATCGTGCGTTCGTCGCGGCCGGCCGCCACGGGACGCTCTGCCACGCTGCGGCTGCCCGGCAGCAGGGAGACATGGGCGGCCGTTGCGTTGGAGGTACTGCTCCGAGGCACATCACAAAATGACCGCACGCCCACTGTGCACTGAATGCCCCATGCCCACTGAAATGCATTGTTTTTGTACAGATCCGACTGGAGGAGCTCGGGTGCGCCTCAACCCTCGGCACAGCTACGGGCGCCTCTGACCTCCCCTCTGGCCCCAGGGAGGAGGGGTGTCGGGTACGCCTTCGCGACCACCCGGCGGTTAGGCGTGCTCTCGAGCCGGCAGCGTACGCTCGCAGGCTGCGTGCCCTTGAACGCTTCCGCGCGGCTCTCCTTTGGGGCACACCAGAATTCAATCACTGGTTCACGCTTCAGTTGGATGCGACACTGCTGGCACGCTCGGACGTCGGCGGGCGTCGGCTTTCCGCAGTGGACCTGTCCTTGCGCTCCCCGCACATGATTACGACCATCCTCACCACGGCACCGCTGCCGTCCATGCCCCATGCCGATCTGCTGCTGTACACTGCTCGAAGTCTGCAGCTCGTGCCACGCCTCCTCGAAGAGCGGATCCTGGTAGCCTTTGATGGGTTCCGTGTCGAGGGGCCATCGTTCTCCTCGTGGCTGCATCCAAAGTGCAGGCAACGCTTCGAGGACCACAGCCTCTACGACCGTTACAAGCAGGGGGTGAAGCGGGCAATCCTCGACGACTGGAGCTTGGCTCGCGCCACATTTGTCGAGCTTGGACGGCGAAGTTGCCTTGCGACTCTGCTCCGTGCTGCCATCGAGCATGTCGATACGCCCTTCGTGCATGTGATGCAGGCAGACATGCCCCTCATGCGTGCCTTCGACGTGGCCACTGTCCTGGACGCCATGCGTTCGCACCCTCGCGATGTCCAGCTTGTGCGCTTGGCGTTCAAACGCAACGTCGACCACGAGCAGTTTGCGGCCATCGTCTGCAATCATTCGTCTGCTCCCATCACGCTCCATCATGGAAGCATCACGCTCTCCCGCAGCTCGTCCTGGGCGGACAACAACCACATCGCGATGACGAGTCACTATCGCCACGCCGTCCTACCGTTTGTGCGCGATGGCGACTTTCCCGAGCACGCAATCTACTGCTCGCCCCTCGTACGGCCCATGGGCACGTGGTTTTTGGGCGCGGCGCATGATGGCCTTTGGGTGGGCCATCTCGATGGGCGCACGGCACGCCTCACGCGCTCTGGCATAGCCCTTCAGCCCATGAATGGCACTGCATACCTTCACATGCGATCGCTTCCGTCCGATCCGGCTGCACAGGCGGCAGCGCAGCATGCGATGGCGCAACGCACGTGGTCTATTTGGGAGGGGGCCGAGCCAGCACCCACCAAGCAGAAGGAGAAGCACCATAAGAATTTCAATAGCGCCAGGAGGAAGGGCACTCATGTCAGCGGACGGGCCTTGTCCACAAGCACCACTGCCCTCGCCATCTCCTCGCCCGCCGCCACCACTCTCTATTCCTCTGCTGCGGCGCCCCCCCACCCGCTCTCACGCTTGCATGCAGACGGATTTGCCGTGCTCCCGGCGGCCCTGAGTCGCGAGACGGTCCAAGAACTTCGCCGTCGCGCTGTGGGCTTCGCGTTGTCTGACAGCCGGGGCGTAGCCGGTCTCGGGGGCAAGGAGGAGCAAGGCCTCTCGTTCCCCGACTTGCTCGCTCCGCCGCACGAGGCCGCACTGCGCTCGATGCTCGACGTGCTGCTCGGATCGGCCGTCGTGCAGGCCGGCTTGCGGCACGCGTTCAACAGGAGCGACTTTGCGTTCAACGGCATGTGCGACCTGCAGTTCAACCGCTCCATCAACTGGCATCGCGACCTGGTCCACCCGCCGTACATGGCGACGCAGAGGCACGACGTATGGCAACCTGCCAAACGTGGCGACTCGTATGCGCTCTATCGGCTGGTCATCTACCTCGAGGGACACGAGCATGACGACAACGCCCTCACGGTCATCCCAGGCTCGCACCTCGAGCGTGGATGCCGGCTGCCGTGCGGTGAGAACCGGCGAGGCTACGTCGAGTCGCCGCTCAAGTGGAAGGTTGGCGACGGGGCCCCGCGGCTGAGGGAGCCCGTGGTCTTGCGACCCCCTCTCGGCGACGCTGTCCTTTTTGACCAACGCATCCTTCACCGTGGCCAACTGCGCCAGGACCTGGCGACAGGTCCTCGCATCACCATCCAGGTCAGTTTTGGCCGGCGGGACTCCGTCTTCTCGCATGAGTTCGCCGAGGGTGCGAGGCTGCGGCAGCGCGAGCAGCTCAACTTAGCACCGCGCCCGCCAGCGGAGAGCGTGCGACAGGCATGCGACGCCAGAGGGAGGGCCATATGGGCTCCCGTTAGTGGCGACACGTCACCAGCGCCCCCGGGCCGGGTGACGCCACGACAGCCGTGGGCAAGTATGCTGCAGCCCCGCTCGGCGTTCACTTGCTTCCCCTCCGTCAAAAGCTTTGGGACAAAGATGTATGCGCTGCCAGCACGGCTCTCCGCATCCGCGGCAGCCATGCTCGCTGCTGCAAAGGAGGCAGAGCACATCGCGCAGGCCACCGCCGCAGGCAGCCGCAGCGGCCGCTTCGCTACACTATCCCTCTCGTGGCCCTCGTTGGTGCTTGGTTCATCGCGGCCCAAGGCGTGTGCTGTCGTCGGCCCGAGCGGCGTGCTGCTTGGCAGTGGGTGCGGCCGCCACATCGACAGCACGCCGGGCGCCGTCTTTCGGACCTTCCACGAGAAGTTGCCGGTAGGCGGCGCGATGGCAATCGACGTCGGCCACCGTGTGGACATCATCTTGAAGACGGCCAAGACCATGATGCGCCCAAAGGGCCGTGCTGGCAATCGTGTGGGCGCCATGGTTGGCGCCAGTCAAGACGGCGAGCATTCATTACGTCCGCGGTGGCAGCAGCCGGGTGGTGCTGGTGGCGCGAAGCACCAAGGCGGTGCAGGCGGCGCGACGCCCGACATGGCCTTGACCGTCTCTGTGGGCGAGCTACTTGCAGGCTGGGTGAGAGAGCAGCGACTCCAGACCAACGTGACGGCGCTGCTTCTGGACGGCTGCCAGGGCGATGTCGGTGACGAGTGGGCCCGAGTGGTGGCCGACGCCGCGATGGCACCCAACTTGAGGATTGTACCTCTCCGCAGCGCCTACGCCAATTGTGTCGACCAATACTGGCGCAGGCAGGCGGCGCCTGCCTCGCCTATTCGCTGGTCGACGGGCCTGCTGCTCATCTCGCTCGCTCTTGACTTGTGCGAGAGCGTGGATGTCTATGGCTTCTACCCGTTTGAGCGGTACAATGGCACGCGCGTGCCGTACCATTACAATGAGGCCGTCCCAACCACAAAAGATGGCGACCGACGCGTCGTCGCCAACTCCCACCACGATTGGCGCACCGAGTGGCGCCTGCTGACCTCGCACACTCCGCAGCGGCTGCGGGTGCACAGGGATTCGTGCACAGCGTAGAGCAGCGCCCCCAACGGGAAAACGCCGTAAACTCTTTTTCCTGATTTAATTTTGTAATATTCTGAATCTGACACCGAACGCTAATCCTCGCTTTTTCGTCTTAAACCTGGCATTGCGCCGCATGCAATCGAACTTACTCAAGTCGTCAGCGCAAGGGTGAAACGGAAAAGTGAACACGGCAGGCACGGACGCGTCATGCAAGCAAGGGTCGAAGACACGGTTGTGCGCCGAGGGCACTTCGAAACCTCGGCGCACGACGCGCGCAACCTCGTGCGCAGCCGGGCCAAGGTATTCGAGAGCGCCGACAAGGATCTCAACGGCGTTCTGAGCTTCGAAGAGTTTGTGCACACGCTGCCCAAGAAATTCGTCAGCCGCCGGAGCGGCGAGGAGCTCAAGAGGCTGTTCGATATCACAGACGTCAATGGCGACGGTCGTGTCTCTAAGCAGGAGTTCTTCATGTCGACCTTGAGCTTGTCGTCCAAAATGACTGGCTCTGGTCTCGAAGCTGTCTTCAGGAAGTATGACAGAACCAAAGACACGGCGCTGGACATTCTCGAGTTCCGTTGCATGTGCGATGACATGGGCTTTGGCGACATTGCCGACAGCCTGGCGTCGGAGCTACCCAGGGACGAAAATGGCAACCTTCAAACTCAGGCGCTCATGGACACGATCATGCGCAGCACCTCTGAGACTGCCATGGGCATGGGCATGTCGGAGCTCATGAAGAGCTTCGTCGTTGCGCTCAGCGTCGAAGCGAACAATCCGGTTAGCACCGGGTCGGGTGAAAAAAGGATCGACACAACGCGCTTCAGCTTCACCGGCCATGAGCCGGAGATCGCTCGGTCCAACCTGACAGCGATGCTTCTGAAGCACAATGTGAGCCTGGCGACGATACTGCGGCAGTCCGACCAGAACGATGACAATACCATCTCCATTCAAGAGTTCGTGCACGCGTTCGAGATGACTCTCGGATTTCGAGGGCCCAAATTCGTCGCGTATGAGATCTTTGACCAGATCGACGCCGACCAATCCGGAAGCATCGCGATGGATGAGGTGAGCGCCTGGCTTCGCGGCGAGCTGCCAGAGGTGGCCAAGCGCCGAAACGCGATGATGAGCATGACCTTCAAGGACGTGCAACAGGCGCGAACTCAAAAGGAGGCGGCCGCAGCTTCGGCAGCACCCGTTGCTGCTGCTATCATTCCAACAGATGCGAACGAACCAGCTGGGGTCGCCCAAGGCAGCGGCCGAGGCCGCAACCGAGGCCAAAGAAAAGGCAAAGGCCGAGGCAAAGGTCGCACGAGCGGAAGCGAGGACAAGGCTTTTGATACTGCTGCGACGTTCACTGATCCGTCCTGGATGACCTGGGACGCCGAGTCCTTGCGCGAGCACATCCGGTGGTCTTTGGTCGAACGAGGGCTCAACGCGTCCGACTGGCTACAGGCTTGGGACTCTGAGAGCGATGGGATGCTTTCGAAGGCCGAGTTCATGAACAACATGAAGAACTTTGTCGGGGACGAGGAGCTTTGGTATGGGCAGATGAAAGATGTGATGCTGCAGGCGTTTGAGAAGATTGACCGCGACCGCGGTGGGATGATCTCCATCGGCGAGCTTCAGCTGTGGCTCGATAAGGTGGACATGCCCGGCAAGACAATCATCGATCGAAGACCAATTCGACTGCGTTCGTTGCCGACTCGGCGGCCGGCGCCGACTCCATCACCAGACGAGCCCATTGCCGATCTCCAACGCCGACTCCACCCCAATTCTCACACCTCTCACACGAGTCCATCCTCAAGCCCACCCAAGCGTGAGTCGAAGCGTGAGCTCATCTACCGCCCGCGTTTCTACGCGCATGAGCGGCCCCGAGAGAGCTCCCCTGCGCGCAAGCCGCAGTCGGTCGAGAGTCGGACGTCGGCATGGTTGTCTGTGGAGCTCCAGCTGCGGGCGGCACGCGCGCGGAGTGGGCGACCTCCGCCTGGTTGGCGAGAGCTTGACGGTGCTCCGCTGGATGCTCCACGCTCCCCACGACAGAGCGACTCGGTGGCTCAAAGCTTATACTTCCAACACGCTGAAAACTATCTGCTGAGGCCAGACCAAAGCTCACCGGTTCGGGACGCGGGCGACGCGCTCTCGTATCGTCGCCAGCAACTCCTATCACCGCCGCCGGTGACGGAGACCGCTCAGCATCGCTCGCCTGACAGCCCACCCTCCTCTACGCGCGCGGCGGCCCGCTCCATCCGCCCAGCACCTAGTTTGCCGAGCTCGCCCTGCACTTGGCAGATCGGCTCGGCTCGAGCAGCTGCCCGAACAGTGGTGTTACACGCTTCTGGCTGTCCGCAAGCTTTTTCTGGCACTGGCGCAGCCAGAAGCGTCTGGCACCGCAGGGTAGCCTCGACAGCACGGTGGCACAAGGATTTGCACGGCAACCTTCTTCGTCGTCCTTCTGCCTCTGGTGGCGCACACCTACCACGGACCTACCTGCGCTCGGCGGCGTGTGCACACCTGCGTCCATCGGAGGTCCCGCTATAGGATCCTGACGGGAAATGGCAGCCGTCGCGACAACTGCAACCACTATGCAACCTACCACGTGCCACAGCCACTACGGCGTACAATGAGTTACGAAGAACATTTAAGATTTGCATGCGCATGCAGTTCCGGAAAAGAGCTAGGTTCGACTCGGGTAAAACGTGTCCCATCGCCAGCGACCTGTGAATGGGGAATGGTGTGAAAATGGCGATGTCAGACCGACCATTAGCGTCGCTCGGCATCCTTTCGTCTGCTGTGTACGGTTATCGACGGAATGCATCACGCCTAACCTGGATGCGTTACTCCGCAATCAAGGACGGCACGATCATCGTGCGCTTCGTCATCGCGTTCAACGGCACCGATACGCAGGTTCGTGAGGTCGGAGATGAACTGTGGATGCCGACACGCGGAACGCTGGAACGTTCGACCAGTCCTCTATATACGACGTATGCCTGGCTCCGGTACGCCACGCAAACAGCACCGCACAACTTGGCTGGGGCACTCATCAAATGTGATGACGATGCATTCATAGTCATTCCGGAGCTTGTGTTGCAACTTCGGCTCATGCCATTCGTCCAGGATCCCGAAGCGATGACGTATTTTGGACGGTTCTTTTGGACCGCGTACGACGCAGCGCAGTACACTCACATCGCCAGCACATTTAGCCCTTCAGAAGCCTCCTATCACCGGTGGTCGATGGAATGCGCACCGGCGCGCCGTCGAAATTGCACAGGGCCCTTTCCCTTTGCCACTGGATCGCTCCAAGGCCTCTCGCAAGCGCTCGCGCGTTCCCTCGCCTCAAGTGAGCTCGCGATCGAGCACGTGCGCGCAGTCAGGCTGGCGAACTTGGCGCATCGGAAGACGCCCGTGTATGAGGACGCGTGGATGGGGTTTGCCCTCGTCGGTCTGCTGCCGCCGAATGCTTCGCGCACAATCGTCGCCATCGGCATGCCAGTGAACTCCTTTTTCGACAGCTACGGGTTCGAGATGAATAATTTCTCGATGGTCGTGCATTGGAAGGGCGGCAAGTGGGCATCGCTGCTGCTGGCGCGTATGCGTGCAGCACGCGCGTACGTGCACATGCACCGCTGTGAATCGAATACAAGTCTTCGGTGCGGCGAGATCTGCCACGCAACGGGCTGGGCAGCCAGCTATCCAAGGGGCTGCCGTGCTGGTCACTGCTCGCCCGGCCGGCCGTGGATGTGGTGCGCCCTCCATGTGGGCAACGATACTTGCGCGAATGTGCACAGGGAGAAGATCTCGCTCGCCGAGACTTGGCGCTTGGGTGGAGCTGAGCCCGTGGGATTCCGATAAGGGTGAGAATAAATTAGATGACTAGACCAAAATCTAGGTCCTCGCTGCTCAATCCCGGAGACTCACTCTTTCGCACGACAACATCGGCGCCCCCCGCTCTCGCGGCAGCGGGCGAATTCTCCACAGGGAGATGTACCGGTACTTGTATTGACCGAGAGAGGGCAGCGGAGGCGTACCTTGAAATGGTAGTGAGGTGGAGCGCGGGGGTCCGCGACTAACTGAGTGACTGAGCGTCTGACCTGGACTGAGTGACGTGGCCCTGCCCGCCTTTTGCAATCACCTGCCCGCCTTTGGACTTTTGTATGTTCATATGTGATATCATATGAGTGACGTGGCCTAATCCGCGATGCGGACCACTACGCCGACTTCGACGCCGCACTGGCGGCCGACGTACTCGCGCCCGCCGCTGAGCAGTTTCGAGCAGCTGCAAGCGCACGCCCGAACGTGCTTTGAGCAACTACATTCCAACGCCCGGTACTGCACCGCGCCTTTTTGCACAGAGGCGCTCGTTGGCTTCGTTGGCCGCTTGTGCAGGATGGCTGCGTGTGGCCTGTGCGGTGACCAGCGAGGCTCTCAGCTACGTCGCATAACGACGGTGACAAAGCTGGAGCACCAACAGCCAGCCGAGAGCGCCGCTCGCACCTTCGTTGGCACGTGGTACAATACGTCGACAACCGGGCTCGAGGACTACCTTAAGTGCCTCGGCGTGTCCTGGGTCGAGAGCCAGCTCGCGTTGCGCTTCCGCCCGAAGTGTGAGGTTAGCATCACGGACGGCGTGCTGCAGGTGCGCATGCCGACACCCATGGGCGAACGCGTTGAGAAGCTGCCCATCGACACCGAGGTCGTCGACCGGGACCCCTTGGGCAACGAGTTCATCAAGCACTCGTATTGGGATGGCTCGGTGCTCGTGACGCTCGCGCAGGACCGGCGTGGCAAGCTCGCGGACGTTCGCACCACGCGCGCCATCTGCGACGGAGCCCTCGTGCAGAGGAGTAGCATTGTTCGGCGAGGGAACGAGGGCAGCGACTCGAGTGCACGCAGGTGCGGCGACAGGGACAGTGGAGACGCTGACGCTAGCGGCGACGGGGCCGTGTGCTTTGAGCGCATCTTCAAGAGACAGGACGCGCGTAGTTGAGAGATGAGACGGCTCCATATGATCGCCAATATAAGTTACGAGGGGTGAGTCGACCGGGTAAGGTAACTAGACATAGATTGGAAACTCCAGTGCATCTGACAACCGCCGTAAACGCGGGTCGCGGCCGACGACACCAGGCGACGCACGCTACCGTACCGATACCCTTGTGGTTGTGCCGCACTCCAGGGCCTCGGGGTGGCGTCGGAACGGCGTGTCGGCGCTCGTCGTCTTTTCCCCCGAGACCCGGAAGCACTCACTCAAGGAAGGAGCCGTCCGCCAGCATTTCGTCGATGTCCACATCCAACACCATCGCCACGGTGCCACTCGTTGGGCGCCGCCGTCTCTGACGTGCATTAAGGCGGCCCATGTCGACGGCGTATGGCGCCCTGCCCGAATGGAGCTTGGCGTGGCGATTGCGCACCTTCAGCTGGAGCAGGATATCGCCAGCCACCAGCCAAACGAAGTTCAAGTTCGGCCAAGGCCGCTGCTTCCGCGTGGTTTGCTCCATGCAGCGCTTGCAAAGGCCGCAGGCGAAATAATTCGAGGTGTGGAACGAGGCGGCGTTTGAATACACGGCCACATGGAGTGCCGATGCTCGCAAAAAGAGCGCGTCACTGATGGCCACAGCAGGATCCTCACCCTGGAGAAGCATCGCCCTGTGCTTGCTGACGATGGCTGCAAAGGCGGCTCGCTTCTTCCAGTTCCACTCGTCGTCGCCCCTGTCGCCCCTGGGCAAGTTCTTGACTTGGTCCTTGTACGCCTTCCATTCATTCGGCCAGATGCTTTGCCATTGTGTGAATAGGTTCTGCTCGTCCGGGCTCATCTGGCTCCAGTCCTTGAGCTGCAACTCAGGGTCGAGAGACGGCTTGGGGCAAGACTCGAGCGGCGAGGACGCCAGCGTGCTCAGAATGCTGTTTGAGCTCACCGCCAACCACATGCGAGCGAGCGCCGACTGGCTCGTCAAACTCTTGCGCGCATGCACATCGGCGTTCTTTTGCAAATGGTACGGCAGGCACCGATCGAGGTGTGGGGGGATCTTGAGTACCGTATCAGCCTTGCCGGCGTCGCATGCG
>Ga0164294_10005406_pt1 | contig 10984 bp, 14 predicted proteins | sample GEODES005metaG_FD_111479 | JGI IMG/M metagenome (GOLD analysis project Ga0164294, IMG submission 111479) | Oligotrophic lake water microbial communities from Sparkling Lake, Wisconsin, USA - GEODES005 metaG | ecosystem: Environmental > Aquatic > Freshwater > Lake | place: USA: Sparkling Lake...
ATCATTAATTGCTGCCATAGTCTTAGGCCCGATAACTCCATCAGCCACGCATCCGATTGCCTGTTGTAGCGTCTTAACGCTTCGCCCTGTTCCTGCATTAACGGCAAAATCAAAGACCACATAATCTAATCCTTTTGGTAGGACTTCACAATAACTAGGATTCCAATACTTTAGTTTATACATTGAACCGACTTTTTCAGGGGTCAAGGCTCGCATATCGGCTTCGGATACAGGATGCCCCACAAATTCTTCCCAAACACGCTTAGTAACGCCTAGGTTAGTCATTCCACCTGAGTCTAGGGGGTCATTAACAAAACCGCCCTCGTGCTTTAGGATGCGTTTTAAACACTCCTCAAATCTCATTTTTTAAGGTTTGCCATAATGCGACTACCAAATAAGAATCCAAAGGCGATGTTGGCAGCTTCCAAACCAATATTTTTTACAAAAAAATCAACTGATAAAAACAAAGTAGAAAGCCCTGCAATAATTACAATTAAAGCCCCAATGTAGCGAGATGACGCTCTTAAGTCTATAACCCATTGGCTGGGTTGACCAAACGGGTTATCGAGCTTGGCAAGGGCTTCTAAACGGGCAATTTCGCTGTTATCAAGCTGAATCTGCTCGGCAATAGTGGTTGGGCGAACTCCACCATTAAAACGCCCTATAAGCTGTTTAATGCCTTCTACGCCTACTGGAACTAATGCCCCGATGATAGTTTCTATAATCACTTAGGTAGCGACCATCCATGAGTAGATAGGTAGGCATAACCTAGACCACCGACAAAGACATAAAACAATGTTCTTAGTGAGAACCAACCAAACTGGCTTACTTTCTCATTTAACCATTCTTTAATGGCTTCTTTAACTACTTCTTTTTGGATTTCGTTAGACATTTTTCTTCCTAACTGTAGTCTTTTTAACAGCAGGTGTTCGTTTAGTGGCCACTTTCTTTTTAGGTGTAGCTTTAACTTTACCTTCATAATCAGTTAGAAAAGTAAGCCAATGTACCTTTTTGGTGTAGCCCATCTTATCAAAAACCCAGTCAATTATGAACATAATGTTTACTCGTAAAGAATATTGATTGAACCAGCATCAAAGGTATCTGTGCCGTTTACTGTAGTTATGCGAAGTCGGTCAAGTGTGCCTGATAGTGCTTTTGAACCACCGCCTGATAAAGCGTAGGCTGTTCCACTACCATTTAAACCACCCGAAAAAGATTGAATCCATGTGTTAGACCCAATTAATGTTAGAACCAAATTTCCATAAATAATGTTTCCAGCACCTTGCCCACCGAAAGAAAAACCTGTTGTTAAAGAATAAGAAGCTGTAGTTGCAGTTCCTTGAAAACTTGAAAAACTGATATAACTTGATGTATCAATAGAACCAGCACCAATTTGGATTTGTGGATTTGAACTTCCATTTGTACTAACCCCATTTAATATCACAGTAATACGCTTTACCCAACTAGGTATGCTTGTAAAGTCAATAGAAGTACCGCTTGTAGAAGCCTGTGCAGTTCCGCTAACTAAAACGCCACCTTGATACGATGCAAATGATGGGCTATCGCCTGAAATTGTAATAGCCATAATTAAACCTCTATTTGTTTTAACTGCTCAAGCGTTGTGGCTTGGTCAGCTAGTTGGGTAATATCTCTTAGCCGTTGTTTCTCAGCTACGATAGCGGTGGTGTCTGCACCCGACTCTAATGCTCTTTGGAACGCTACATCTTGAGCCTGTAATAAAGGTGTACGCTCTGCTCTTAGGCGGTCTTTAGTAATCGCCTTGGCTTTGTCAAAGTTAATCGTAATCATTCTTGGTACTCCCATGCGTTACGGAATGTTCTATCTGAAGGAATATCGCTACCATCTACAATCTTGTATGGTTTGCCTTGTGGTACATCTTTAGCGGCAATCTGTTCAATGGTTAAACCACATTCAGGGGCTGGAGTAAGAACAACTACACCGCCATTATCGTTTGGGTAAATAATTAATTGGGTCATTTATTTCTCCTAATTAGCGGAAAATGGCAACATTAACATCAAACGGGTCAAAGTTACTAGCTACTGGATTGCGAACTGCAAAACGAACCTGAGTAGTTGACTTTAATGAATATGAGGTGTTTGTAGTAGTAGATACCCCAAAAAACTGAGAAAAAGTAGAACTGTCTTGAATGTTTTGAGATGAAAGAACACAATAATTAGCATCAGGCATTGCGGGAAAGTTAACTGTGTAGTCACCAGTACCATTATCAGCAACACTCGTTACATTTCCACTACCACGAATGGTACAAAACCCACCAGTATTGGTTGTTCCATCAAAATTAACCCATGCACGACATCCGTATGCTACTGCACTAGAGCCATAGCCTGAGTTAAATGATAAATTACCGCTAACAGACTGTGTGCCAGTTACAGATGTACCAGTAGAGGTAACACCTAAAATTGTAGTGCCGTTACTTTGTATATTAAGAGAACCACTTGTATCCGCACTCTGAACCAGCCCTGTGGTTGTACTCGCATTTAGTGTGACAGCCATAGTTATTCCTTATTCGTACAAGATGTTAATTGTGCCAGCATCAAAAGTGTCTGTACCGTTTACAGTAGTGATGCGTACTCTGTCTAATGTTGCAGATAAAGATTTTGAACCACCCACAGTGTGGACATTTAGGCTTCCAGCAGGTGCTACTGACCCTGATGCTGTCCATGTGTTTGTCGATGCGTTTAATAATGTCAAAACAATACTTCCTGAAATAAGGTATGAACCTGACCCGCCATTTTGGAACATAAAGCCACTACTTAACTGGGTGACTACGGTTGCACTACCATTTGAAACAAGAGCACAAGCACCCGCATACCCCGTTGTTTCAATGCCACCAGCATCCCCAATCTGAATTATTTCAAACGATGTGCTACTCGTACTCACCCCATCAAACATCACAGTAATCCGCTTTACCCAACTAGGTATAGAAGTAAAATCAATGCTTGTGTTACTCGTAGAAGCAACGGCAGTACCGCTAACTATTGCACTATTTACATTATTAACAACAAATGTCCCTGTGCCAACTGGTAATGTTAAAACGCTAGTACCAGCAACGGCTGGTTCTTGTAATGTAACGCTACCTGAAGTTGAACCTTGTAATATAAGACTCATAGAATTACCCACCTTTGTCCACTTGGTACTGTTACTGTTACACCGCTATTAATCGTAATTGGCCCAACAGACATAGCATTTTTGTTAGTGCTTAATGTGTAGTTAGCCGTTACAGTTACACCATTCTCTACGAATATTTGGTCACCACCTGCACCTGTTGCACCACCACCAATTTGTGCCCAACTACCATATACATATGAACCCATTACAGTAGCGTTACCGCTTGGTGTAGATAACATTGTATAAGTAAATGTTGTTGTTCCCGTAACTGTAATAACAAATGTTCCACTATAGGCGGCAGGGGTAGTACCCGTAATAAATACAGTATTTCCCGTATTTAAACCATGTGCCGTTGCAGTTGTTAAGGTAGCTGTAGTTGTAACAAATGTAATGGTGCTAATTGTTGCACCTGTGTACGATGTATAACCCTCATATGAATTTAAAGTAGAGTTAAAACGAATCATTCCGCTAACTGGTGTTGCAGAGCGTTGACCAGTTGTTCCATTAGGAATCTTTAATTGCCCTGTACCGCTCATTGTGGTATCGCCCACTACTGTTAAGGTAGTAGAACAAGTAACCGCACCGCCAAAAGTAGGGGTGTTAAATTGGGTAAAATTAATTCCATCACCACTAATTGTTCCAGTAGCAAGGTTTGTTACCTTGTTGCTGTTCATATTTAATGGCCCTGTCATTGGGGTTTGACCATCTGCGGCAACCGAGTCGGTCATAGCAGAAGCCAAATCATTCATGGTGTTATTAGCCCATGTAGTCGCAATGACTGTACCTGATACTACGGGATTACCCGCAGGTAGTGTGTATGTGCCTGACCCGTTTCTACTCATTTTTGCTTCCTTTTTTCAATTCATCTGCCATTTTACTAGGCGAATAGTTGATTGATTCTTTAACTTGCTTACTTATTTTTTGTTTTTCTAAGGCTTCTGAACCTACTTCTACCATTGGCCCAACAAACGGTATTTTATTTAAAAATTTGTTTAAAACTTTATCCATTGCACTAGCAGTATTAGCTTGGTTAATGCCTTTAACTGGAGAATTAATAGCAATTACAGTTTCTCTAAGGTTTCTAATCTCTTGTGCGCCTTTTTTACCAAGTAAATAGTCTAATTTGCCTGATTTATCTAAGTTTTTAACTATTACATCAAATTGTTTAGGATTAAAGGTGCGTTGCCCCAAAGAATCAGTTTCAATGTTGCTAGTAATTGCACTTCTAAGGTTTTCAATAGTTTGACCTTTTAGTTCTGCCCAAGCTTGTTGACCTTTTTCAGTCTTTTTAAGGGTATAACCAAGAGCTTTCAAACTATCTAAATCAGATTGCATTACTGAACGGTCAAATACTTTTTCTAAAGCTACAACTCTATCTTTAGTATTTCCTTTTTTGCTTAATAAATCATCAATTAACCCAATGTTTTCAAATTCATTGGCAAACTTTGTTCTTAATCTTCTAGCTTCTTTAAATAAATCACCGCCAGCATTTTCTGTAGCAACATCTATCATTCTTTTAATATCACCACCAAATTTCATTTCAGTTGCATCTTTTTGAGATACATCTCCTACCATTTTGCGTACTTCTTCTAATTTATTTAGAGTAATTTCACCATTTGGAGCTAATTTTTTTAGCTTCATTTTGGCACTATCAATAACTGTAGCATTTAAAGCTTCTGCTTCCATGTTATCCAATGTATCAATAATTCCTTGAACATTTACTTTTTGTTGACCTTCTTCAGAAGCTCTAGCAACATCATAAGCATTTTTAAATGCTTTTCTAGCATTAGTAGCGGTTTCTCTTAAAGCAGTATCTACTGCTTCTCCAGTTGGTCTTAAATAGAATGGGTTGGCTACTTGAGAACCTGTAGCATCAACATAAGCATCTAAATTTTGACCAATTTGAGTATTTCTTAATTCTTGAGCTTGAATTAATGGTCTGCCTACATCTTCAGGGTAGGTTTTCATTGTTTCAGCTTCAAATTGTTGTTGACCTAATTCACGAGTTGCTTGACCTTTACTTAATTTAATAGGTACTCGTAATTGTTCTGCTATTTGCGCCCTTACAATGGCATTTGGTACTTCTGCCGCACCTACGCCCGACATAGTTGGTTGTGGTGCAGGTTGACGCAAGGCTTGTGCAATGCGTGGCCCTGCTTCTTGCACAGTTTGTCCTATTTGGCGAGCTTGTGGGGGTGTTGCTTGAGCCATACGAGCATAACTAGGAATCATGCCTGTAGGCAATACTGGTGGCAGTTTAGACGCTTCAAATGCACCGCCAATGCTTTGCAATACATCTTGGCTTACAGGGCTAGTAGGTTGATATTGAAACTGTTGGGCTAATTCAGGTCTATCTACACGCTGATTTGTGCCTTGTTGGATGTTTTGAACAATACCTTTACCAACACCTAAAAATGGTGCAGCAGCCCCCGTTACCATAGTTGCAGGTACTTCATACAATGATTTGACATAATCCATCATTGTGCGTTTTGGCTCTATTACAGGTGGGTTTGGTACTTGACCTACAACAGTCGGCACATCCGTATTAATAATGTTGCCTTGGTCAATAACAAACCCAGCAGGTAATCCGCTTGATTTTTCTAGAACAAATCCTTGTGGAAGTGCCATTACTTATTCCCCGCTGGTTTCCAGTTAATACCGCCATCCGTAGAAACTATACGCTCACCCGTTGTTGGGTTAGTAGCATATTGCGGTGCTTTTAGAGAGACTTTACCAGCCGATTTAACAGCTTCAGTTTTGGCTTCACCTTGAGTTTTTGTGCTAATGCTATCCCAATCACCTTGAGGGTAATATTTTTTCTGAAGCGCAATCATTTCTTCAATATTTCCTAAACGAGTAGCAATAGGAATATTTGGGTTACCTAAATCGCCAGCAAGTTTTTGATATAAAGTTACATCCAAAACACCTTGAGGGCCTTCAAATCGTGGTTGTTTCATTGTCAAAGCACCTGACAACAGATTTAATCGTGAATCAGCTTTAGATGCTGCACCACTAATACCAAAAATTTCTCCTGTGCCAGTAACAATATTTGACAATCTGCCTGAACTTGGTGCTTCTGAACTTAACAAGTTTGATGCGGCTTTCATTAAATCAAAACTGTCTTTTGCATTTGTTTCATTTTTTGTTAAAGTTTCTGCAAATTTAGCTGCTGCTTCTTGATTTAATTTTGGCGAAATACTTGGATTGTATTGATATTGAGGTTGTATAGCAGGAGCAAATTTAGATGATTGTGCAGGAGCATTGACCATAGGCATACCACCACCAGTTATACCTTCAAATTGCATCCTAGCGGCATCAGCAGGACTTAATGATTTAGGTATTCTTTGTAATACTACAGTTGGATTGGCAGGGTCACGCAATTCAATAGCTGTACCAGTATCTACACTAATAGGAGCACGATACTTTTCACCACCTGATGCAATAGTTTCCATTTGACCAGTTCTAGGATTAATGCGAGTAAGTACATCGCCTTCTCCAAGTTTTTGTGGTTTAAGCATTTCTACTGCTTGTGATTTAAGCCAAGATGGAGCATACGGATTTGTAGCAATTTGTAAAGCTTTTTGATAGTTAGGGCCTGTTGCTGGCGTTCCAGCATCAACTAATTCATAACCTTTAGGTACAGGTTGAGCAGGCGTACCTTCTAATGCTTGGAAATATTCTTTAACAGATTGCCCTTCTCTTTCACGCAATCTTTCAGCCATTTTTAATTGTTCTGCCTCTACTTTTTCTAATTCTTTTTTACCTACATAGCCTTGCAATAAAGGGGTTGCGTACTGAAAAAAACTAGGTGCAACATATCTATTGCCGACCATCTGTCCTGATGGCGTTTGCTGACCTTGTTGCACAAGCAACTCTGCCATCTTTTGTTGGCGAGCAATTTGTTGCTGTTTTAAAAGTTCTTCGGGTGGTAAATTACCGCCTAAGTTAAGCATTGGTTGTGCCATATTTACATTCCTTGAGCGTCTAAATCCCAATTTGCATTGGTTGGGGTTTGACCTTGACCAAATCCACCATAAACATTACCTGAGCCATATTTCATCATGGCTGGAATGGAAGATAAATAAGGGCTTCCCTGATTTTCTTTACGCAACATTTGAGCCATCATCATAGGATTCATACCACCTTGAGCGGTTTGACCTGCTTGCTGAGTCAACCCTTGAGCCTGTTGCATAGCCATATTTTGCATAGCTTGTTGATTTGCTATGTTTTGATAAACAGGATTTAATCCACCTAAGTCTTGTGGTTGAGCCATCTGTTGAATGTAAGGGTTGTACATATTCATGGTAATAGTCCGTAATCTACGACTTTATAGCCGTCATCAAGAGTTCTAACTGCATAAGGGAATACTTGCTCTACTTCTTGTGCCATTACACCAACATGGATACCATCACCTGCTAATGGGTGCGATTTAACTTCATCTTTATATTCAAAGCTATAAAGGGTCAAGCCGTTATCCATAACACCGATTGCTTTAATGTTTTCTTTTGCACGAATGTCAGACATTAATGCTGCACCGCCTAAACTAAATAAACCTTGATTTAGGTTAGCTTGGCCGGCTTGTTTAGCGTTAAAGTCACCCATTTGGGCGTTGTATCCCATCTGTGATGCAGCCAATAAATCAGGGCCTTGCGTTGTTGCTTGGTTGTATGAATTAACAAATTGTGGGCCTTGTACCTGAGCACCTGTACGCACCGCAGATAAGGTGTTTAAAGGTTCGTTTCTTAAGTAGGCTTGCTCTTGTAAGGCTTGTTGGCGGGCTTGTTGACCAACGCCAAATCCTTGAGTTGTTGCACCTAGCAATATATCGTTTTGTTTTTGGTCAAAATTGCGAATGGCTCGGTCATAAGCCTCAGAACCTAGTTGAATACCTTGATTGGCTAATTGTTGCTCTAATCTTTCTCGACTTTGTGCCATTTGTGGGGCAAGGCGTTGCATATAAGCATCTTGATAAGACTGACTAGGATTAAACCCTGTGCTTGGTAATTTGCTTGTATCAAACGGGCTTGCCAACATATTCTCAACATAGCCTAAACCTTGACCTGCAAGTCTGCCTAAACCAATACTAGCTTGGTTTTGATAATCAAGAATTTGTTGTTGTGCAGGGCTTAATGATTGTGTAGCGGTATAAGTAGGGTTTCCATAAGGGTCAGAACCAGTAATATCATACTTAAGACTGCCATAGGGCGTGACTTGATTAACCCGATTAGCCGCAGTAGCGACTCGTGCCGCTTCAACATTGCCTTGTGCTGTCTCTTGTGCCGCTCCCCTGTAATCAGGGGGTGCAGGGGCACTTGGGGCAGGCCCTAATCCTAAAAATCCACCACCACCCATACTATTCTCCCTTGTTTAAAGAGCATCGGATGTTAAGAAACCGACACTCCTCTTTTTTCATAGCCATAATCACTAAATCACCACTCATGTGGGCATCAGGTATTTCAGCTACAACCTTAAAGCCCAAATGTCGGTTTAACTTTAGGGCATCTATGTTATCAGCACAGATTTGCCCTAGTATAACGCTAAGTCCAAGTTTATTAAAGGGGTAATCAAATACCGCCCATATAAAATCTTTACTAGCCCAATGCTCACCAACACTACCAATATGAATCTCACAAGCCTTTGGCATAAAATTGGTATAACCCGCTACTGCTACCAAATTGCCATCTTTTAACTGCCCGATACATTGGGTGGTTTCAGGTAAGGGAAAGTTAAGGATTCTAACCAACCATTCCCCCAAATAGCGTTGGTTTTCAGTCGTAACTTGTCGCATTTACAGAACAGCACCCCTTTCCATTACATAGTCTGTACTAGCCCACCGCACATCAATATCTTGCGTTGCAATACTTAAAATAATACCTGCTGCATAACCTATACCTGTCACGCCTTGCCATTGCTTAGAGATTGTGTTTCCACCGCCCCAATCAAAGTCATCCCATGTAGAAGTATCCCAAACACCCACAGAAATTAAGGCAGGGTTAAAACTAACCTGTCCAACATTGTTTTGGGTGTCAAAATCGGTGTTTATACCGCATAAAACAGTCGGTGTACCATTATCGGTAAAAAGGATAGGGCGTACCATAGTAAATCGTTTTAACTGCCCTCTAGCGTCAAAATAGCTATACGCTTGCTGGCAAGAAGCCTTGATATTGGTGTCATTATCTGACAGTCCATCCCAAAATTTACCAACAAACCCATTACCCCCAAAATACATATCTTCGTCATAAACCTCAAAACAAGTGGCATTAATGTTAGTAAAACTAGCCCAAGCCTTAGTGATGTTGTGCATGACATACTGTTGTTGACCACCAATTACGGGAATATTGAATAACAACATATTCTGTTTAGCGTAATAGTGGATTTGCCAACCAAATTCTGCGTTATAAAGGTCTGCGGCTTCGCTTACAGCGTTGTATATCTTGTCGGTAATGTTAATTCGGGGGTCTAATCGAGAGGATTGTAATGCCCCAGCCAAAGGTACGATTCCGTCTTGGGTAATTAGCAATAAATCTCCACCAAATTTAAAGAAACAGCGTCTAGCAAAGACTTGACCTAATTGCCATACACCAATTAATGACCAATCGGTAGGGTCGGCTGGGTCAGAACCTTTAAAAACAATAGCTTCTCCGTTACTTGTAACAAAAACAGCGTAATCATCAACTCCGTAACCTGCGTCTAGTGTCCAAGTACCCATTGCCATGATGTAACCACCATTGCGAGCAATAGCACCTAATGGGTAGGAAGTTGCAGCACCACTAATAGCGTTAGCACCTAAATACCAAAAATTTAAAGTATTTTCTTCTATGAAATAAAGGCGGTCTTTATGCAAATTAACATGAATTAGGTTACTAGAATCTACACCAGTAATGAATTTAGCAACTGTATATGACCCTAATGGGCTTGCAGGACTAGTAGCTGGTGCTGATAGTGCTGTATAAGTAAAAGTCGTGCCGTTGGTCACAGTAATTTTAAATGTGCCGTTATAAGCAGCAGGGCTTGCACCCGTTATAGTGACTTGATTACCTGTTACAAGACCATGAGCCGAGCTAGTTACTAAGGTGCAAGTAGTTCCTGACCTTGTTAAGTTACTTATTGTTTGGGCGGTGCTGATAGTAGCGTATGTAACCCAATTCGTACCATCATAAATAAGGGCGGCATCTGTTCCGTTGACTGCAACTAAAAAGTTACCCCCTGTAGTAGAGTCGTTTACATACTGCCATCGGTCACTCCCTAATCCTGTCACAGCAGAAGTTGCCACGCCACCACTAGAAACATCATAAATGACGCTACCAGCCGCAGCAAATAGTTTACTTGTACTACCGCCTGAATACTGCATTAGGGTATCAACTTGCCCAGTAATGCCTGTTGCAAATTGGGTATAGCCTTTCCTAAGCTGTATCTGTGATGGGGTAGGGTAAAAGTTATTAAGAACCACCGCATCTAAGGGGTTCATTTCAGCTACAGAATCCCTAGCGTTCCAACCACCAATCGGGGCGGCAACGGAAGCGGTAACTGCCCGTCTTTGTTGAGCTACCGCCATTATGTTCCGTAGCCTGAATCAGGGATGTTAGCGTAACCAATTAAGACTTTGCTTGGGTATGGTGCAAACGATAGGGTAGCAGAGCCTTTGTCGTTGGCTTTAGCAACATTTAAATAACGGAAATAATCTTGTTGTAATGCAGTAGTATCAAACCCTTTAATTTGGAAATACTTAAGTTTTGTACCTAAAACTAAGACTGTATCGTCAAATATGGTTGTATCGGTATCTACAGTAAAGCTGTTTTTAACTGCACCAGCAGCACTTCTAGCCCAGCCTTTTGAG
>Ga0164294_10005407_pt1 | contig 10982 bp, 9 predicted proteins | sample GEODES005metaG_FD_111479 | JGI IMG/M metagenome (GOLD analysis project Ga0164294, IMG submission 111479) | Oligotrophic lake water microbial communities from Sparkling Lake, Wisconsin, USA - GEODES005 metaG | ecosystem: Environmental > Aquatic > Freshwater > Lake | place: USA: Sparkling Lake...
CTCGATGCGTTCTTCCGCGACCGCAACGCGCGCCCTGTCGGTTTCGCGCTCGCGCGCGCTCTCGTCGCTCGTCGTGGGCGAGTATAACGGCACCACCATTGGCGAGTCGACGCTTGCAGCCGTTACCGCCGCTAGCAAGCTTGGCCCCGTTACGCTGCTCCTCGGCGGCGAGGGCAGCAAGGCTGCTGCCGACAGCGCAAAGTCCATCAAGGGCGTGAGCGCCGTCTCGTACGCGGAGAGCAAGACGCTCACCAAGGGCCTCTGCGAGGAGTGGGCGCCGTACGTTGTGGCGGCGCAGGCCGCTGGCTCTCACACGCACGTGGTCGCTGGCGCGTCAGCCTTCAGCAAGGGGCTCTTCCCGCGCGTCGCTGCCCTGCTCGATGTGGCGCAGCTGTCCGACGTGCTCGAGGTTGTTTCCGCGACAACCTTCGTTCGTCCCATGTACGCGGGCAACGCGATCGCCACCATCGAGTCGGCCGACAAGGTCAAGGTGCTCACGGTGCGGCCGACCGTCTTCGACAAGGCGAGCCGCGAGGGCGGCTCGGCGTCAGTGACGGAGATGAAGGCGACAGCCGCGACGGGCCTGACCGAGTGGGTCAAGGAGGAGGTCAAAAAGTCCGACCGGCCCGACCTCGCCACAGCCAAGACGGTCGTCGCGGGCGGTCGCGGCCTCAAGTCGGGCGACAACTTTGCGATGCTCGACAAGATTGCTCTCAAGCTCAACGCGGCGGTGGGCGCGTCGCGCGCGGCTGTCGACTCGGGCATGTGCCCCAACGACATGCAGATCGGCCAGACCGGCAAGGTCGTCGCGCCCAACCTGTACGTGGCCGTGGGTATCTCGGGCGCCATCCAGCACCTCGCGGGTATGAAAGACTCCAAGACGATTGTGGCCATCAACAAGGACCCCGAGGCGCCCATCTTCCAGGTTGCCGACTACGGCCTCGTCGCTGATCTGTTCGAGGCGTGCCCAGAGTTCGAGAAGAAGCTGGTCAAGTAAGTGCAGGACGTTGCGGGGCGCGGCACGGGACGGGAGCGAGAGACCCCTACACAGTTCCGGGACCTCTTGAACAGAGGACAGAGCGTGCGTGGCGCATTCGAGTTTTGTGCGCGCGGATTGGGTGAGTGCTTGCGTGTCTGTCTGGCTCGTTCCCCCGGCGCACTGAAAGAGTGTGTGTGCGTTTGGTGTGCGTGGTGAGTGTGGTACTGTTTTCGCAGATGGGTGAGCAGACAGCCCGAGCCACCGCATGCCGCATGGTCTATGGCGCCCACACACACAGTGAGCGAGACCCGAGAGAGAGAGAGCCTCCCATATGATTTGAAACAGCAAACAGCGGTCCCTGTTCACGCTGCGACGCTGGCTTCAACATACTGTAATCATAAGCGATAAGTATGCAGCGATCTGCGAACTTGACTTAGAACGTCGTTCTACCGAAGGGGTACCCCCGCTGCATCCACGGTCGCGGTGAAACACGAACGCACGCACACAAGTTGCAACATCTGCGAAGGCGCTCTGTTGAGCGCGATTCCCAAAATCATTCCGATCGACAAAGCTTGACCCCTTTTTGCCGAGCCGAATATGGCCGCGCCGGTACGTCTCCCGTGTGCCTGGCAAGCAGGCACCAGCGAATGGTGTCGAGGCGACGTCTCGGGCTGCCTGCGTGCGCAGCGATCGTCCCGAGCACGAAGCACCGAGGGCTCCCACCTGTGGCCATTGCACCTGCCGCAGCGCTTTGCTGAGCAGTGCTGCCGCTCCTCTGCACAGGATGGCGTCAATCCTGATGTGCTCGAGATGATGAAGTCAGGCAGCTACTTCTTCAAGCATGATTTTGGCCGCAACAAGCGCAGCCGCAAGCACATGAAATTGAGCGGTGATGGGCTCTCGCTCAAGTGGAAGGCCGTCGGTGCCAATGAGACAGTTGCTGCTGACACACCCGGCGCCTCGTCGGGCGGCATCTTCCGGAGCTCCTCCTTCAGCCGCACCACCTCCAGTGCGCACGCACCCGCGAACTCTCCTCGGCCGCCACGTGCGGTAGCCGACAGCTGCAGCTTCAGTGATGCTGCTGCTGCAAAGCAAAGCAAAGCAGCGTGCCAGCACCGCTGCGAGCTTGGGCCAGCCGCTTGGAGCTGCTGCGCCAGTCAGGCACTGGCCGACGCGCTGCAGCATAGCGCGGACGCTGCACACCCGCCACCGCCGCACCACGGCTGGCGGACGCTCCGCGCGTCAACACGAAGCTCACCGCTGGCCGCCCCCACCCAACGCAGTCTTGCTCACTGATGTGTCACACATCATCTACGGCCCGTACACGGACACGTTTGCGAAGAAGACGGCGATTGACCGCACCGACCCACGATGGGCCTGCTTCTCGCTCGTGCTTCGGGAGTCGCGCACGGTGCGCACCTCGCCGCGCCATCGACCGCGCGTTGCCGTGCACCCAAATTGGTCTTTGCTCTCCCCCTTTACCTGTCGCCTTCACCTGGAGGGGTCGTGAGGCTCGCCTTGATTACGTGCGTGGGCTCGCTCTTTCGCTGCTGCAGGTGGACTTCGCTGCTGAGGAGGAGTCCTCGCTGCTGCCGTGGCTGCTGGGGCTGCAGCAGCTGATCGTCTTTTTCTCGCCCAATGGTTCACATCCCAACGAGCGCTGGTCGCTCCCAAAGTTGCACCTGCAAAAGCTGCGCCTCAAGGTGAGCGGCGAGTCGGATCGCACGGGCCAGGGCCCGTACGACGTGGTGCTCTCCGCGATGCTCGATGTGGCGACGGAGCTGCAGATGTCGTCCGAGAAGGCGACGGTGCTGCAGGCGGCGTGGCGGCGGCGGAACGTGCAGGGCAAGTTCCAGACGGCGGTGCAGGAGATGATGGAGATAAACGGCCTCATCGAGGACATCGAGCAGCGCGAGGTGGCCTTGAAGTCGAAGCAGGATGAGACGGCCGTGACCATCGAGGAGGCGATGAAGTCGTCCGCCAACGAGCAGCCGCCGAAGCAGCCTTCGGATAGGGACATGCGCGACCCTAAGAAGATGCAGGAGTACATGCTTGCGATGGGAGAGTTCTCGGCGCGGCAGCAGCTCAAACTCTTCCAGGTGGATGAGGTGGTGCAGGCGAACCAGGCGGTCTCCAAGGAGCTGCACGAGCTCGAGGTCGAGAAGCGCAAGCTGCAGAACCTCTCAGACAAGCTGCAGTTCTCTATCTCGGCTGCGCACATGCAGACTCTGTCGCCGGCGGAGGCCGACAAGGTGATGGACATCCAGAGGCAGCTTGGGGTGACGCCGCGCGGCACCATCCGCGGGCCGGGCGTGCGCAAGGTCGAGCTCTACAAGGAGGATCAGCAGACGCGCTTGGGGATCATTTTCCATCAGAACACGCCCGATGAGCTCTCCGACGTCGCCGCGGACATTACGCCGCGTGCGGGCAACTCGAGCACTGTCGTCATCCCGATCATCAAGGTGATCGACAAGAGCGGCGTCGCAGGCAAAGCAGCCAACCTGTACGAAGGGGACCAGGTGCTCTCGGTCAACGGCGTCGCCGCGCTCTCCAACATACAGGCCGTGCAGATGCTGCGCGAGGCGGTGGGCACTGTCGTGCTTGCCGTTAAGGAGACGCCAATCACGCGCACGCCGCGCGGCAGCATTGAGAATCCCAACCTCAGGTCACCCTTCAGCTCGGGCCTCCGACCCCTCGCCCAGGCGCAGTAGGCACCTCACGCAAGGGTGTATCGCGGCGCGCGACGGCATCGGCGGCGGCGTGCGAGCCGCGACGCCTTGGACTGCGTCGTTGGAGGCCCTGTGGCTCGAGGCGCGCTCGAGAGCGCACCATGTCCGTTTGGGCTCGGCGAATGTGGGGTGGGGCGAGTGTGAGCTGATCGCGTCGCGCTGGCCGTGTGGCAGGCGCGTTGGCGGACATCGCACCGAACCAAGTGAGTGGCGTGTGCGAGTGATGCTGATGGGGGGCTGTTGGGCATGAGTGTGCGTCGCGGCTAGGGATGCATGAAGGTCGCTGGTCGGCGGCTCATGTGGAAGAGAGACTAGAGAGCGACGCCACTCTCGGCACTGTGGCGGCGCAGGTGGGCCTGGGCGCAACGAAGTTGTATCTACGACCTGTCGCATGCGTAACAGCGTAACCGTGCTCTGTGGATAGCGTGGAACGATGCGTTGTGTCATCGTCCGATCGTGTGCGCTGACCGCTGCCCGCCTGCCGCCTCCGTTCTCCGACAGGCTGGAGTCGAGTGTGTCTGTGTATCGCGTGATACCTCGTTAAAATCGTTTTTATTTGTATAACCGGGCACACCGGCGGTCGATGCGCGCGTGCGCGACTCGACCGCGTCGGGCCGACGGGCCGCAGGGCGCAGGCCCGACGGCGACGCCCGAGGCTGCGGCCTCTTATAACTTATTTCGTTAGGAGGCCGCACATTCGGAGAGCACCTCGACTTTGGCGAGCAGACTCGCGGCCTCGCCCGCCGCATTCTCGAGCAGCTGGAGGCGCTCCTCGACGGCGTCGAGGCCGGCCGAGACGACGCGGCCCATCACGACGGCGCCGTCCGACGCACGCACGACAGTCGCGCTCACATAGAGCCTCGGCGGCCTGCCAGCGGCGCTCACATCGATGACCAGGTCGGCGGGCGGCGGCGGCTGCAACTGCTCGCGCAGGGCTGTGGCGACGCTCGAGGTGCCGAGACTCCCAGGAGGGGAGCTTAACGACGGCGGTTGACCTGTCGTGCTAAGGATAGCCGGTGGTGTCACAGCCATGTCCGTCGGCGGCGGGACGAGAGTGACCGCGTTCATCGCACTGGAAATGAGCGCGAGCACTTGTTGGAGAGACGTGCGCGCCGTCGGAAGGGTTGCGTGCCCTACACCCAAGGAAGCGATCGCTTGCGCGACCCGGTTTTGCATCGTGACGAGTGCTGGGAGTGGCACGCTCATCCGTCCCAGCAATGCCGAGTAGGGCATGTCTTGGTTCCAGCGCGGAAGCGTGAGATGAATGCGAAGCGCGGTCAATGCGGTGGAACCGACAACGGCGGTGAGAAGCAGAGGCTCATCCTCGCTGCTCGTCGCCGGCTCCCGGCTCTTGCAGTGCAGCGGCGCGCTGCGTCCTGATGAGGCCTCGTGCAGCGAGATGGAAACCCCCAGGAGCAGCTGCCGGATACGCGCAAAGACGCGCTTGCACTCCGTCGAGAGCAGCCATTGGATTTCGCGCCGCAACGCCTCGGCCTCGAGGTCGAGGTTAGGCTCGGCTTCGATACACTGCATTCACTCGGTTGCGAGCGCGTGCGCCGCTCCGAGAAAAGTTGCGAACTTGCGCGATCGGGCGGGGTTCGGCAGGAGGTCAGCACCTGTTCCCGGCCGCATGCCGACGCCATCCTGGACGCAGACGCCCAAGGAGATCCACGTGACCCTCGCCGTCCCTGCTGGCACGCGCGGTAAGGACGTGCAGTGGCGGCTGACGAGTAAAGAGGTCGAACTGCGCACTACGACGCAGCCTGCAGGCGAGCCTGCGCTGCTCGGCAGTGCCTTCTTCTATCCTGTGCGCGCAGACGACTCAACGTGGGAGCTCGAGGGCGCGCCCGGCGGCGGCCGTCAGATACACATCGTGCTGTGTAAAGCCAAAGCCAACGTGCATTGGGACTGCTGCTTCATGGACGAGATCGACGAGACGATCACACATCGCACCTTCATGGACGTGGCCATAGGCGGCCGCCCGATGGGGCGCATCGTGTACGGGCTTTACGGCAACGCGTACCCGAGGACGGTGGAAAACTTTCGCTGCCTATGTACGGGTGAGAAAGGCGCGGTACGCCTGCGTAAAAAGGGGCCCATCATCCGGCTGCACTATAAGGGCACGAGCTTCTTCCGCGTCGTGCCGGGCTTTCTTTGCCAGGCAGGCGATGTGACGCACCACCCGCAGTTCCTCGGCGGCCGCTCCATCTATGGCGCGACATTTGACGACGAGGGCTTCAAGATTAAGCATAAGGGCGCCGGCGACTTGCTGATGGCCAACGCGGGCATGCCCAATAACAATCACTCGCAGTTTGCGGTCGCCATGAACCACCTGACCGAGTTCGAGAGCAAGCACATCATCTTTGGCAAGGTGCTCGACGGCATGGACATCCTCAAGGTTATGGAGCTCGAGGGCTCGGGTGAGGGCTCCACCCGGCGCAAGATCTCCATCGATGTGAGCGGTGAGCTCGACGCCGCTGGCCAGCCCATCGTACTTACGCCACCGCCGACGAGCGCCAGCAGCGCCAGCAGCGCCAGCAGCGCCAGCACCGCCAGCACCGCCAGCACCGCCAGCACCTCCGGCACCGCCGGCAGCGTCGGCAGCGGTGGTGTTGACAGCAAGACTGTGGCTGGTGACGATGGCAGTGGCGCGCTCGCGGTCAACGCCGAGGACACGCTTGTCCTCGAGGAGGCGGAGGAGGATGGTCCCGAGCTGGAGATCAACGACGGTGGGCCGATGATCGAGGAATACGGTCGCGGGTGACAGGGAAGCGATTAAGTACGCGTGCCGATCGCGATCGGCCCGATAGCAATAGCCGTATCGACTAACGTCGCGTGGGTTACGGTGTAGTCTCGTTAGTCTGTAGAATTGGTGTAGATCGAACACGGACAACATTCCGGATGATACAACGGGTGGCTATAGCACATGAAGTGCTCTCCTGATACCTACCTTAAAACTGAGAATTCTGTCAAGACCCGAGAGCGTACTGATTCTCTCATGGCGGCGGGGCCGCGCCCGCTGCCTCCACATCTGCGTCATCGTCGCCGAAAGCTTCGTCACTGAAGATCTCGCCGCGCGGATCTGTGCGCACCAGCTCCATGCGGTTGAGCACCAGGGACGCCTCGGTCATCAGCCGAGTCAAATTGCCTGGCCGCGTCGGCCCGGTCGCGTCGGTCGCGCGGCCGGCGGTGTCGACGGCTTTCGTATTGGCCGGGGACGGCGCCAGCCGCTGCGTCTGCAGCAGCTGCGCTGTGAGCGCTGCCACCTGCGTCAGCAACTGCTCCTGGGCCGCTCTCGCTTGCTGACGCTGCTGCTCGAGCCGCTGCTCGAGCTGAATTACTCGCTCCTGCAGCACGACCATGTCGTCGGAGATGGGCTGTAAAGGTGCACCTGAGACAGGAAGGCTCCTCCAGGAGGGAGACCCGGCGGCGGGGTCATCGCTGCGCTGAGAGGCTTGTTCATCGTCGCGCTGGCGGCTCTCGTCGCGTTGGCTGCTTTCCTCTGCCTCTGCGTTGAGATCCGGCGCAGAGACATTGACAGAGACGCTGCCGGACTTCATCATCTCGACAGTGACAGTCATACTTCCTTTCGGCTTGTTGCCAGTTGCAGGGCGCTTCCCCTTGGCAGCCTTCGTGGGGTTGCTGGTCTTTGGAGGACTTGCGCTTTTTGTGGCCTTGTGACTTGGCAAGTGAGCGGACCCCGGCATGCTGAAGACGCAGTCGCCAAGCTGACGTTTTCAATGTGAATTCACACACAATAAGGCGAGCCAATGAACAGAAATACCGAACTAACAAGATGAGACACATGCAGAATTCACACCAAAGAATACAGGACTCTCCAATTTGAGACACAAATGCAGGCGGAGAGCCCGGAGAGCTGTGAGCTGAGAAACAGCCAATCAGAGAAAGTGCGATGCCGCGGAAAGAATCGAAAAAAATCGTTTCTTCTCGAATTATGCGTGTCATCCTTGCGCAGGGGCCTGTGACCGTGAAATCGACCGCGTCTTGGTGAGCATGAATACAAGCATTTGAAATCAGCAGATTCGAGTATCGAGCGAGCTTCACCATGCTAATCTTCTCTGTATCGTTCCAAGTTTAATGGATGCTCCGAAGAGTCCAAAACAGTTGTAATTTGATGTGGCATATAAATGCTGCAGCACCCGAGCACCCCGCGGCCGGTCGACCTCAATGGTTCCCTTCAACCGCATCCGACTGAAAGAAAGATCAAGAGATATTCGGCACTGTATCCTCCCCCTCTTCAGCACCTCCCGTCTTTTTCCTCCCCCGCCGCGAGTTTCCTTCATTAATGCTCTCTCAATGATCGACGTGCTCGTTATCGGCACGCTCAGCGTATCATCAAGTGTGGCGCTCGCAGTTGTTTGCTACTGGCTCTATGCCATGGCCAGGCTGCCACGACTCGAGAGCCTCTCCAATATCGTCGACGAATTCTCAGAGCAGCCCGACGAGCGCGATGTGCGAGGTGCGTTTTCCGCCGCAGCTTGCGAGCCAGCTGCCTCTGCACAGCGAAGCTGGATCACCGCTCACGCGTTCGCGCGTGCCCGCATGCGTGTCGTGACTAGCGCACCTCTTGTGTGTGCAGATTGGGCGCGCACGGATGCGATTCCAAAGATTGTCGACCTTCCGGTCACCTACGTGAGTAATGTGCTCTTCGGAACGTCGGCAGTGCTCTTGCGTGATGCTGCTGCGGCGGCAGCCGCGCCTGCCGCCGCGGTCAGGAGGGGCCGCGATCGAGCATCCGCATCGCCGTGCAGCAGCAGTACTCGAGGTGGAGAGCGCTCATCTGTGCCTGGTAATGGCGGGGCTCATAACACTCGCCGACGACGGCCGGCGAACGTTTGATATTTGCGAAAATGCTTTGTACGTGTGCCTATACGTGCTGGTGCGTGTACATCGAAAATATTACAGATATTCCGGCTGTACGTGCTGTACGAGCCGAACCAAAGCCCCGGACTATAAGCCGCGCCGGGAACCCCCGGCGGCCGGCCGCGCGCGAACCGGCGACGGCGGGCGGCGGCGGCCATTCATAGGCTCATTCGATAGGTAGATCTTCCCGAATTGGGCATATGCCGCTATGACATTCGTAATTCCCGAAGGATCCACGCACCACGATTTTATGTAGGTCGATCGCCGCTTCGCGCTCGTGAGGAATTCTCGGAAGTGGAATAGAGGCTGCGCAAGAGTTGTTGCATGCCAGGGCCCTTGTGCACAGCGCTTGCGCGATGTGCGGAGCGCAATGCGCACAGCTCTTCAACACTAGAGTCTCCGAAGCTTGGGGAGCGCCTGGGTCTCGCGCGCGGCGGCAAGCCTTGCATTGTACTCGCTCATGTGCTGTGTGAGGAGCTCTCCGAACTCGGCAGCATGCGCCATGTCGCCGACCAACTCGTAAAAGGCAGTGAAGCTCTCGAGCGCGCGCCGCCGCATGTGCTCGTCAAACATCTTCGCACCAATGATGAGCGCAGACGAGAGTGCATCCTCCGCGCGCCGCTTCTTCTGCGCGCGCAGCCCCTCGGCGTCGTCGGCGGTGAGGGCCGCGGCGATCGCTGGGTCGTCCGCTCGCGGGCCAACCGCGGCCGCGAGGGCCGCGAGGGCCGGCGCCGCCAGCGCGTCGCATCGTGACTCGCTCGCAGAGTCCTTGATGCACTTCTTGAGCCGGCGCTCGGCATCCTCGTGCTGACCGAGGGCGAGGCTCGCGTGGCCCTGAACGAGGAAGATGGCGCTGCGGAGCAGCCTCTGAGGCTTACCCTCCTCTGCGTGGAGCATCTTGTCGAGCGCCTCGAGCTGCGCCTTGGGGCTCGGCGCTCGCAGCAGCAGCCTGAGCAGCTCGCACCACTGGGCAAGCGTCGCGCTCCGCGCCCCGGCCGAAGAGCCCGTGGTCCCCGAGGTCCCTTGGGCTGCGGCTGCGCGACGGCCAGGCTCCGGCTGCGCGACGTCCATTGCCTCGTCCACAAGCTCGAGCGCTGCCGAGCGCTCTCCGAGAGCCAGGGCCAGCTGGGCCAGCAGGAGCTTCCACACGGTGCGTCCGCTTGGGCAGCGCGGCGCGACGGCGTTGGTGGCAGCGGACGCAGCTGCGGCGGACGACGACTTTACACCGGCAGCGCAGGAGGCAGCGCAGGAGGCGTGCTCGTCGTCGCTGTGCAGGCCAGCATGGAGGTCCTTGAGCGTCTCGAGCGCCGTCTCAAAGTCCATCCGCGCGATGGCCAGCGCCGCGCGCAGCAGCTTGGCCTCGGCGGCGACGGCGGCCTGGCGCGTGTCACTCGTGGGCAAGGCGCACGCGCTCAGCAACTCGTCAAGCGCCTCCCGCGCCGGGCCGTGCGCTCCCTGGCGCGCAAGGATGAGCGTCGAGTGGAGGCTGAGCACGCGCAGCAGCTCGTCGCGCGTCGCCCAGCTGTGCAGGCCCGGCACCGACGCGGCGTCCCTCGGAAGCGCGACCACGGCGTCGCGCGCAGACGTGACCATGCGTCCCGCAGCCGCGAACTGGCCCTCTCGCACGAGTAAGCTGACATGCAGCGCACCGCAGTGCGCCGCCAGCCATGGCGCGGCTTCGTGGCCGCTCGATTCGAGCTGCAGCACGCCTCGGACGCACTCGAGGAGCACCTTGGACTCCTTGAGCATGCCGCTCCGCAGCAGGCTCTTGATGACCCTCAGTGCTGCCGTCACTGCCTCGAGCCAGCAGTCCCAGTCGCTGCCCGCGATACGGCCACACGCCTGCACCGCCGACCGCAGGTGCCCGATGGCCAGCGCGTGGTCCTCGGTGTGCTCGTGCAGCAGTGTGCCCGCTGCAATGTGTGCACGGCACCGGAGTGCCTCGGGTAGGTCCTTGGCGCCAGGCGTGTGGCAGATGGCAAGCGCGTGACGCAAGCGCTCGAGCGGTGCGAGCGCGGGCTCACTGCCGCCGGTCGCGCGGTGCAGCAGATGTGCGGCCGCTGCGACCATCAACTCGGGAGGAGGTGGCGGCGCAGGGCTTTCTGGCGACGGCATTCGATTGCCCGCGAAGTTGGAGAGGCGAGTGTGAGGCGACACTTCTGAAGTGAACATGAGGGTGTCCCGAGGGTGTCCCACATGCGAGCGATGTGCGCAAGCTCGGTGATGCGCGTTCACAATTACATGTAACGACTGAACTCCAACGGTCGGCCCGCCCACGGTGGTGTCTTTACGACTGTTTACGTCGGTGGCAGCATGCCGGCCCTGCGTCTAGACCGGCCGCGAAGCGGTCTGCTCGGTTCGACCAACCGGCGAGACCTTGCCCCACCGCC
>Ga0164294_10005408_pt1 | contig 10982 bp, 21 predicted proteins | sample GEODES005metaG_FD_111479 | JGI IMG/M metagenome (GOLD analysis project Ga0164294, IMG submission 111479) | Oligotrophic lake water microbial communities from Sparkling Lake, Wisconsin, USA - GEODES005 metaG | ecosystem: Environmental > Aquatic > Freshwater > Lake | place: USA: Sparkling Lake...
CGCCGTTCTTCGCCAACTATCGTCCGCAGTTCTACTTCCGCACGACCGACGTGACGGGCGAAGTGAAGCTGCCTGAGGGCACCGAGATGGTCATGCCCGGCGACAACGTGAAGCTCGGCGTCAAGCTCATCGCACCGATCGCGATGGAAGCCGGCCTGCGCTTCTCGATCCGCGAAGGCGGCCGTACCGTCGGCGCCGGGGTTGTCAGCTCGATCACCGCGTAATATAGGCGCGACCAACAACAAGCCGGCCGGCTCCCCCGCGGAGTCGGCCGGTTTGCTTTTTATGAGAGGCCGCGAGCCGCTGGACCCCAGGACAGCACCGCAGCCGGCTATTTGACATCGGTAGGGACCATGGACAGCAACATCCGTATTCGCCTGAAGGCGTTCGACCATCGCGTACTCGATCAGGCGACCGGCGAGATCGCCGACACCGCCCGCCGCACCGGCGCGCTCACCCGTGGCCCCATCCCGCTGCCCACGCGCATCGAGAAGTTCACGGTCAACCGTGGCCCGCACATCGACAAGAAGTCGCGTGAGCAGTTCGAGGTCCGTACCTACAAGCGGCTGCTCGATATCGTGCAGCCCACCCCGCAGACCGTCGATGCTTTGATGAAGCTCGATCTCGCAGCGGGTGTTGATGTTGAGATCAAGTTGGCGTAAGGCGCCAGCACCGCCGGCCGAGGTGATTCACCCCAGCCGGCGCTTTTAGTTTCCCACGGACCGCTTCAGCGCCGTGGTCGAAGCAGAAAGCAAGGATACCGAACGCTCCGCTCCCGCAAGGGAAGGCGCGTTGCCTGCGTCCCCGCTTTCGACAGAATGGTGAGCGATCGCCACTTTGTTGAACATTGGCCCTGGCGGGGCACGCAGTTTCATTGGGCCAGGGCTTCGGATCTCCGGGGCCTTTTTCGTTGGCAAGCCCGAAGCGATTCGGGCCTCTGTTGTGGAAGGAATGGATCATGCGCACAGGCGTGATCGCGAAGAAGGTTGGGATGACCCGGCTGTTTCAGGATGACGGGCGCCATGTGCCCGTGACCGTCCTGCAGCTCGAGGGTGTCCAGGTCGTCGCGCGCAAGACTGTTGATACCGACGGCTATGTCGCCGTTCAGCTCGGTGCCGGCGTGGCGAAGGCGAAGAATGTCGCCAAGCCGCAGCGTGGCCACTTCGGCAAGGCCGAAGTCGAGCCCAAGGCGTATGTCCATGAGTTCCGCGTGACCGAGGATAACCTCCTCGACGTCGGCGCGGAGCTGTCGGCGGATCACTTCGTCGCGGGCCAGTATGTCGACATCGCCGGCCAGACGCAGGGCAAGGGTTTCCAGGGCGGTATGAAGCGCTGGGGCTTCGGTGGTCTTCGCGCCACCCACGGTGTCTCGGTCTCGCACCGCTCGCTCGGTTCGACCGGTCAGCGCCAGGATCCGGGCAAGGTCTTCAAGAACAAGAAGATGGCCGGCCACATGGGTGCCAGGCAGCGCACCCAGCAGAATCTCGAAGTTTTCCGCACGGACGCCGAGCGCGGCCTGCTCTTCATCAAGGGTTCGGTTCCGGGCTCGAAGGGCGGCTGGCTGCTGGTGAAGGATGCCGTCAAGGTTCCTGGCCACAAGGATGCGCCGTTCCCGGCCGGTCTGAAGACCGCCGCGAACACCAACAACACCGCAGCCGAGGTCGTCGAGACGCCCGAAGCCGTCGAGAGCCAGGAGGGCTGATCGTGAAAATTCAGGTCAAGAACCTCGACGCGGCCGCAGCCGGCGACATCGAGCTCAACGACGCCGTCTTCGGTGTCGAGCCCCGCGCCGACATCCTGCACCGGGTCGTCACCTGGCAGCTCGAGAAGCGTCGCGGCACCGCCCGCGGCACCCGCGAGCGCGCCGATGTCGCACGCTCGGGCAAGAAGCTCGGCAACCAGAAGGGTGGCGGTACCGCCCGTCACGGCGATCGCCGCGCTCCGGTGTTCATCGGTGGTGGTAAGGCGCACGGCGCCCGCGTTCGCGACTTCAATCCGGGTCTGAACAAGAAGGTCCGCGCGCTCGGTCTGCGCATGGCGCTTTCGTCGAAGGCGAAGGACGGCAGCCTGATCGTTCTCGACGGCCTCGACGTCGCCGAGGGCAAGACCAAGACGCTCGTCGGCCTGCTCGGCAGCCTGGGCTTCGGCAACAAGACGCTGGTGATCGACGGCGAGGCGCTCAACGTCTCGTTCGCGCTGGCCTCGTCCAACATCAAGGGGATCAACCTGCTCCCCGCGATGGGCGCCAACGTCTACGACATTCTGAACCACGATACGCTGGTGCTCACCCGCGCCGCTGTCGAGAAGCTGGAGGCGCGCCTCAATGGCTAAGAAGCAGCAGAGCGCGGTGGAGAACCGCCATTACGATGTGGTGCTCGCGCCCCACATCACCGAGAAGTCGACCCTGCTCTCCGAGCACAATGCGGTCGTCTTCAAGGTGGCGAACGACGCGTCCAAGCCGGAGATCAAGGCCGCCGTCGAGGCGATCTTCAAGGTCACCGTCACGGGCGTGAACACGATCGTCACCAAGGGCAAGACCAAGAAGTGGAAGGGCCGCGACTACACGCGCTCCGACACGAAAAAAGCGATCGTGACGCTGGCCGAAGGCCAGTCGATCGACGTGACGACGGGGGTCTGACCTCATGGCACTGAAGCATTATAATCCGACCAGCCCGTCCCGCCGTGGACTGGTGCTTGTCGACAAGTCGAGCCTGTGGAAGGGCAAGCCCGTCAAGGCGCTCGTCGAAGGCAAGCACAAGTCGGGCGGCCGCAACAACATGGGCCACGCGACGGCTCGCGGCATCGCCGGCGGCCACAAGCAGAAGTATCGCTACATCGACTTCAAGCGTCGTAAGTGGGATGCGCCTGCCACCGTCGAGCGGCTCGAATATGATCCCAATCGTTCGGCCTTCATCGCGCTGGTCAAGTATGAGGATGGCGAACTCGCCTACATCATCGCGCCGCAGCGCCTTGCGCCGGGCGAAGTGATCGTCGCCGCCAAGAAGACCGACGTGAAGCCGGGCAACGCGATGGAACTCGGCCAGGCTCCGGTCGGCACGATCGTCCACAACGTGGAGATGAAGCCGGGCAAGGGTGGCCAGATCGCCCGTGCGGCCGGCACCTACGCCCAGATCGTCGGCCGTGACCGCGGCATGGTGATCGTTCGCCTCAACTCGGGCGAGCAGCGTTACATCCATGCGGACTGCATGTGCACGGTGGGTGCGGTGTCGAACCCCGACAACGGCAACACCAACCTTGCCAAGGCCGGCCGCAACCGCTGGCTCGGCAAGCGCCCGCTGACCCGCGGCGTCGCCAAGAACCCGGTCGACCACCCGCACGGCGGTGGTGAAGGCCGGACCTCGGGCGGCCGTCACCCGGTCACCCCGTGGGGCAAGCCGACCAAGGGTGCGCGCACCCGCCACAACAAGAGCACGGATAAGATGATCATCCGTAGCCGCCACGCGAGGAAGAAGTAATGGCTCGTTCCGTCTGGAAAGGCCCGTTCGTCGAGCTGAGCCTTCTCAAGAAGGCCGAGACCGCCCAGGACTCCGGCGCCCGCGCGCCGATCAAGACCTGGTCGCGCCGCTCGACGATCCTGCCGCAGTTCGTCGGTCTCACCTTCAACGTCTACAACGGCCGCAAGTTCGTGCCGGTGTCGGTCAGCGAAGAGATGGTCGGCATGAAGCTCGGCGAGTTCGCGCCGACGCGTTATTTCCCCGGCCACGCCGCGGACAAGAAGGGCAAGCGCTGATGTCTAAGCCAGCATCCCCTCGCAAGGTGGGCGACAAGGAAGCCCTTGCCGTCAACACCTCGGTGCGCGGTTCGCCGTACAAGCTCAATCTGGTCGCGGGTCTGATCCGCGGCAAGAAGGCCAGCGACGCGCTCAACATCCTTGCCTTCTCGACGAAGGCGATGGCCGTGGACGTCCGCAAGACGCTCGCCAGCGCGATCGCCAATGCCGAGAACAACCACAACCTCGATGTCGACGCGCTCGTCGTTCAGGAGGCTTCGGTCGGCAAGGGTCTGGTGATGAAGCGTTTCGCCACCCGCGCCCGCGGTCGTAGCGCCCGCATCGTCAAGCCGTTCAGCCGCATCCGCGTCGTTGTGCGCGAGCAGGAAGAAGCATAATGGGTCAGAAGAGCAATCCGATCGGCATGCGGTTGCAGATCAACCGCACGTGGGACAGCCGCTGGTACGCCGAAGGCGAGAGCTATGCGAAGCTGCTCCTCGAGGATCTGCGCATCCGTGCGTACATCTTCAAGACGCACCCGCAGGCCGCGATCTCCAAGGTCGTGATCGAGCGTCCGGCGAAGCTGGCCCGCATCTCCATCTATGCCGCACGCCCCGGCGTGATCATCGGCAAGAAGGGCGCGGACATCGAGAAGCTTCGCAAGAAGCTCAATTCGATGACCGGTTCGGACGTGAGCCTGAACATCGTCGAGATCCGCAAGCCGGAGATCGACAGCAAGCTCGTCGCCCAGGGCGTCGCCGACCAGCTCGAGCGTCGTATCGCTTTCCGCCGCGCCATGAAGCGTGCGGTCCAGTCGGCGCTGCGTCTCGGTGCCGAGGGCATTCGTATCACCTGCGCCGGCCGTCTCGGTGGCGCGGAGATCGCACGTACGGAGTGGTATCGCGAAGGTCGCGTGCCGCTGCACACGCTGCGTGCGAACGTCGACTATGCCGAGGCCGAGGCCCACACCGCTTATGGCGTCTGTGGCGTCAAGGTGTGGATCTTCAAGGGTGAGATCCTGGGTCACGACCCGCTCGCCCAAGACCGTCTCATGGTCGAAGCCCAGACCTCCGGGGTCCGTCCGGCGCGCTGAGGGTCACCCCTCACCGCCTTATCAGCCGCTGTAGCGGTGTTTGAAGGTTAGGTTATCATGCTGCAACCGAAGCGCACGAAGTTCCGTAAGGCTCACAAGGGCCGCATCCATGGCGATGCCAAGGGCGGCACCGCGCTCAATTTCGGCGCCTTCGGCCTGAAGGCGCTGGAGCCCGAGCGGATCACCGCTCGCCAGATCGAGGCGGCTCGCCGCGCGATCACGCGCCACATCAAGCGCCAGGGTCGTCTCTGGATCCGCATCTTCCCGGACGTGCCGGTTTCGTCGAAGCCCGCCGAAGTCCGCATGGGCTCCGGTAAGGGTGCGCCCGAATTCTGGGTCGCCCGCGTGAAGCCGGGCCGCATCCTGTTCGAGCTCGACGGTGTCCCCGGCCCGCTCGCCCGTGTCGCTTTCGAGCGCGCGATGGAGAAGCTCCCCATCAAGACCAAGGTCGTCGCCCGCCTGGGCGAGTCCGTTTACGAGGCTGCGTAAGATCATGGCGAAGATTGCCGATCTCCAGGTCGCCACCGACGACCAACTCGCGACCCAGCTCACCGAGCTGAAGCGCGAGCAGTTCAACCTGCGCTTTCAGGCAGCGACCAACCAGCTCGAGAAGCCGAGCCGGGTGAAGGAAGTTCGCCGTACGATCGCGCAGATCAAGACCCTGCAGACCGGGCGCGCGCGCTCGGCTGCGAAGTAAGGAGCCACACGATGCCGAAGCGCGTGCTGACGGGCACTGTGGTGTCCGACAAGACCGACAAGACGGTGGTGGTCTCGGTCGAGCGGCGGGTGAAGCACCCGCTGTACGGCAAGATCATCAAGCGTTCGAAGAAGTACCACGCCCACGACGAGGGCAACGTCTACAAGGAAGGCCAGACCGTCCGCATCGAAGAGTGCGCGCCGATCTCCAAGCTGAAGACGTGGACCGTCATTTCCGTCGTGGACACCCACGCCACCCCGAACCACGCGTAAGGAAGGACTGACAAATGATCCAGATGCAGTCCAACCTCGACGTCGCCGACAACTCGGGCGCCAAGCGCGTCCAGTGCATCAAGGTGCTCGGCGGCTCGAAGCGTCGTTTCGCTTCGGTTGGCGACGTGATCGTCGTTTCCATCAAGGAAGCGGCGCCGCGCGCCAAGGTGAAGAAGGGTGACGTGCACCGCGCGGTCATCGTGCGCACCGCCAAGGACATCAATCGTCCCGACGGCTCGACGATCCGCTTCGACGGCAATGCCGCCGTGCTCATCAACAAGAACAACGGGGAGCCGATCGGCACCCGTATCTTCGGCCCGGTCGTTCGCGAGCTTCGCGCCGCTGGCCACATGAAGATCATTTCGCTCGCGCCAGAGGTGCTGTGATGGCTGCTGCCAAGATCAAGAAAGGCGATCGCGTCGTCGTCCTGTCCGGCAAGGACAAGGGCAAGACCGGTGACGTCACCAAGGCTTTCCCGAAGGACGGCAAGGTGATCGTTTCCGGCGTCAACGTCGCGACCCGCCACCGCAAGCCCACCCAGGCGAACCCGCAGGGCGGCCTGGAGAAGATCGAGGCGCCGATGCACGTCTCCAAGGTCGCCATCGCGACCAAGGACGGCACGCCGACGCGCGTTCGCTTCGAAACCCAGGACGGCAAGAAGGTTCGCGTCGCCGTCAAGACCGGGGAGAAGATCGATGGCTGAGGCCACCAACGTTAAGCCCCGTCTGCAGAAGACGTACGAGGACTCGATCGTCAAGGCGATGACCGAGAAGTTCGGCTACAAGAACCACATGCAGGTGCCCAGGCTCGACAAGATCGTGCTGAACATGGGCGTCGGCGAAGCCACGCAGGACAAGAAGAAGGTCGAGCAGGCCGCGGCAGAGATGACCGCGATCGCAGGCCAGAAGGCTGTCGTGACGAAGGCGAAGAAGTCGATCGCGCAGTTCAAGCTGCGTGAAGGCATGCCGATCGGCTGCAAGGTCACGCTGCGCCGTGACAAGATGTACGAGTTCCTCGACCGGTTCGTCACGATCGCGCTGCCGCGCGTCCGCGACTTCCGCGGGCTCTCGGACAAGTCGTTCGACGGCCGCGGCAATTATGCCACCGGCCTCAAGGAGCAGCTGATCTTCCCGGAGATCAGCTACGACAAGGTCGACAACATCCGCGGCATGGACGTGATCATCACGACCACCGCGAACACCGACGAGGAGGCGCGCGAGCTTCTCCGCCTGTTCGGTTTCCCGTTCCCGCAGCCCCAGGCTGATCAGAAGAAGGCCGCCTGAGGCGCGTTAGGAAAGAGAGCTTAAGTCCATGGCGAAACTGAGTTCGATCAACAAGAACGAGCGTCGTAAGAAGCTCGTGAAGAAATATGCTGGCAAGTACGCCCGCCTGAAGGCGGTTGCGGACGACGAGAGCCTCGATGAGACCGAGCGTCTGATCGCGCGCCTCAAGCTGGCCGAGATTCCCCGCAACGGGAACCCGACCCGCGTTCGCAATCGCTGCGAGCTCACCGGTCGTCCGCGCGGCGTCTATCGCAAGTTCGGTCTTGGCCGCGTGATGCTGCGCCAACTGGCCACCCGGGGCATGATCCCCGGCGTCGTCAAGTCGAGCTGGTAAGGGTTAGGTATGTCGATCAACGATCCATTGGGTGATCTGCTCACCCGCATCCGCAACGGCCAGCGCGCCCGCAAGGACAGCGTGGTTTCCCCCGCGTCCAAGCTGCGTGCGCACGTTCTCGACGTGCTGCAGCGCGAAGGCTACATCCGTGGCTATTCCGAGGAAAAGCTCGGCGAGCATGCGGGTCTCCGCATCGAGCTGAAGTATTTCGAGGGGCAGCCCGCGATCCAGCATGTCGCGCGCGTCTCCAAGCCGGGCCGCCGCGTCTATTCGGGTTCCAAGGAACTGCCGCGCGTCCGCAACGGCCTCGGCATGATCATCGTCTCGACGCCGCGTGGCGTGCTCTCGGATGCCGAAGCGCGCGACCAGAACGTCGGCGGCGAAGTGCTCGCGGAGGTGTTCTGATGAGCCGCATCGGTAAGAAGCCGGTCCCCGTGCCTGCGGGTGTCACCGCAGCCATCGAAGGCAAGACGCTGACCGTGAAGGGTGCCAAGGGCACCCTCTCGATCCCGCTCGCCGACGAAGTGACCTACGCGGTCGAAGACGGCAGCATCTCGGTGCAGCCGGCGAACGAGACCAAGCGCGCCCGCTCCTTCTGGGGCATGCAGCGCACGCTCGTGCAGAACCTGATCACCGGCGTGACGGACGGCTTTTCGAAGCAGCTCCTGATCACCGGCGTCGGCTACCGCGCGAACGTCCAGGGCAAGAATCTGAAGCTGCAGCTCGGCTACAGCCACGACGTCGATTTCGCGATCCCCGAGGGGATCACGATCGCGACGCCGGATCAGACCACGGTCAACATCTCGGGGATCGACAAGCAGAAGGTCGGTCAGGTTGCTGCGGAAATCCGCCGCTGGCGTAAGCCGGAGCCCTACAAGGGCAAGGGTATCAAGTACGCGGGCGAGTTCATCTTCCGCAAGGAAGGGAAGAAGAAGTAATGGCCAAGGGTCTCTCCCTCTTCGAACGCCGCCGCCGTCGTGTCCGCACGGCGCTGAAGGCCAAGGGTTCGCTGCGTCCGCGCCTTTCGGTGCATCGCTCGGGCCGTCACATCTATGCGCAGGTGATCGACGATGCGGCGGGCAAGACCGTCGCGGCCGCGTCGACCCTCGAGAAGGATGTGCGTTCCGAAACCGGCGCCACCGTCGATGCGGCGGCTTCGGTCGGCAAGCGCGTCGCCGAGCGGGCGTCTGCTGTCGGCGTCACCAAGGTCGTGTTCGATCGCGGTGGCTTCCTGTTCCACGGGCGTGTGAAAGCGCTCGCCGATGCCGCCCGCGAAGGCGGATTGGAGTTCTAAATGGCTGACGAAGTTCAGAACGACGCACCGGTCGAAGCCGGCGCTCCCGAAGCCGCAGCGCCGGAGGCCCGCGAGGGTCGCGGTGGCCGTGGCCGTGGCCGCGGTGGCAACAACGACAATCGTGGTCGTGGTGGCCGCGACGGCAACCGCCGCCGCGACGATCGCAACAAGGATGATGGCGGCGAGGAGTTCGTCGAGAAGCTCGTCCACATCAACCGCGTCTCGAAGACGGTGAAGGGCGGCAAGCGCTTCGGCTTTGCAGCACTCGTCGTCGTCGGTGACGGCGCGGGCCGTGTCGGCTTCGGCCATGGCAAGGCGCGTGAGGTTCCCGAGGCGATCTCGAAGGCGACGGCATCGGCCAAGAAGGCGATGATCCGCGTTGCCCTCAAGGACGGCCGCACGCTGCATCACGACGGCAAGGGCCACTTCGGCGCCGGCCGCGTAACGATCCGCTCGGCCCCTCCGGGCACCGGCATCATCGCCGGCGGTCCGATGCGCGCCGTGTTCGAGAGCCTTGGCGTCCACGACGTGGTCACCAAGTCGGTCGGCACCAGCAATCCCTACAACATGATCCGTGCGACCTTCGAAGCGCTCGGCGAGCAGACGAGCCCCCGTGCCGTCGCGCAGCGCCGTGGCAAGAAGATCGCCGATCTACTGCGTCGTGGTGGCGCTTCGGCCGAGGTTGCCGAAGCCGATGCCGCGGCCATCGCGGAGTAATCGACATGGCGACCATCAAGATTACCCAGACCGGATCGCCGATCCGCCGCGTTGCCAGCCAGCGCGCGACCCTGATCGGTCTCGGCCTTAACAAGATGCACCGGACGAGCGAACTCGAGGATACCCCCGAGGTCCGCGGCATGATCCGCAAGGTACAACATATGGTGAAGGTGGAGGGCTAAACCCCTCTCCTTCATCGAGCGCGACAAAAGCGAAAGCGAGTGCACACGATGAAACTGAACGAAATCAAGGACAATGAAGGCGCTCGCAAGGGCCGGATGCGCGTCGGACGCGGCATCGGTTCGGGCAAGGGCAAGACCGCCGGCCGTGGCCAGAAGGGCCAGAAGAGCCGCGAAGGCGTCTCGATCAACGGCTTCGAGGGCGGCCAGATGCCGCTCCACATGCGGATGCCGAAGCGTGGCTTCAACAACATCTTCGCCAAGGATTATGCCGAGGTGAACCTGGGCGCGATCCAGAAGCTGGTCGATGCCAAGACGCTCGCCACCGACGGCGTGATCGACCATGCCGCGCTGAAGGCAGCCGGTGTCGCCCGTGGCGGCAAGGACGGCGTCCGCATCCTCGCCAAGGGCGATTTCAGCGCGAAGCTTTCGGTGAAGGTCGCGGGCATTTCGGCGGCTGCCAAGGCTGCGATCGAAGCCGCTGGCGGCTCGGTCGAGGTGATCGAGGTCGTTGCTGCTGCCGACAAGCACAAGGCCAAGCATCGCCAGACCCAGGCTGCCAAGAAGGCTGCCCGCGCCTGACGCCGCTGTGACGCCGCTCCGGTCCGGAGCGACGTTACGGGTGGCATCGCCGAAAAGTGCACTATATGGAGCGGCGGGTGCGGGAAACGTGCCTGCCGCTCTTTCAGTTCCGGGGTAATCAAAAGTCCATGGCATCCGCCACCGAGCAACTTGCCGCCAACGCGAACCTTTCGCAGTTCGCCAAGGCAACCGAACTCAAGAAACGCATCTGGTTCACGCTGGGCGCCTTGGTGGTCTTCCGCCTCCTGTCCTACGTGCCGCTGCCGGGCATCGATCCGCGCGCGCTGGCCACGCTCTTCGATACGACGAAGGGCGGCGTCATGGATTTCTTCAACACCTTCACCGGCGGTGCGCTCACCCGCATGTCGATCGTGGCGCTGGGCGTAATGCCCTACATCACCGCATCGATCGTGGTGCAGCTGTCGACCTCGCTCAGCCCCGCGCTCGCCGCGATCAAGAAAGAGGGCGAGAGCGGGCGCAAGAAGCTCAACCAATATACCCGCTACGGCACGGTCGGCCTGACGGCGGTCCAGGGCTATTTCATCTCGGTCGGCCTCGTCGCCTGGGGCGCGAGCGCGGGCCAGTCGGCCGTGGTCGTCGATCCGATGCTCTTCCGCATCACCACGGTGATCACCCTGGTCGGCGGTACCATGTTCCTGATGTGGCTGGGTGAGCAGATCACCAGCCGCGGTATCGGCAACGGCGTCAGCCTCATCATCATGTCGGGTATCGTCGCGCAGCTGCCGACGACGATCGTCAACGCGCTCGATCAGGCGCGCACGGGTGCCACCTCGCCTCTGA
>Ga0164294_10005412_pt1 | contig 10979 bp, 8 predicted proteins | sample GEODES005metaG_FD_111479 | JGI IMG/M metagenome (GOLD analysis project Ga0164294, IMG submission 111479) | Oligotrophic lake water microbial communities from Sparkling Lake, Wisconsin, USA - GEODES005 metaG | ecosystem: Environmental > Aquatic > Freshwater > Lake | place: USA: Sparkling Lake...
ACATACAAACCCGTCTCGGTACCAACCGCGGCGGGTTTTTCTTTGACCAAAACACACCGCAACCCCCGCCAGGACACACCCCGCGGGGCTTCCTGCGTCCACCAACTTGTCCACCGGATACCGCCGACAGGCGCTGGACAGGCGCGGAAGGGCCCCGCTATCCGCCCGCCATGCCTATCGTTGCTACCATCATGAATTCGACCACGGGTCAGCCCATCCAGAAATTCACCTTCGGGCGCATGCCCAAGCCCTGGGCGTCGTTCACGCTCGAGAATGGCGAGCTGGTGACCGCCGATCGCGTCGATGTCGGCAAGCCCGCGCCGGGCAAGGTGGTGATTCCGGTCTCGGTCTGGGTGACGCCCAAGGGCTGATCCCGCCGCCAGATCTGCGCCGCGCTGCGCCTTGTCACGGCTTCACCGTTGACAGCGGCGCCCCCGCACGGCTTTCTCCGCCGCGATGAAGCGCATTCTCCTCGTAGTCGTCGCCCTGGCCGTCATTGCGGTCGGCGCGTGGTTCTTCTTCCTGCGGTCGGGCGGGGTGCCGGTCTATGCCGTGAGCATCACCGCCACGCATCCGCACGATCCCACCGCGTTCACCGAAGGGCTCTTCTTCAAGGACGGCGCGCTCTACGAGAGCACCGGCGAGGAAGGCTCGTCGCTGATCCGCAAGGTCGAGCCCGCCACCGGCAAGGTGCTCCAGCAGGTCGAATTGCCCGCCCCCTATTTCGGCGAGGGCATCGTTGCGTTCGGGGACAAGCTCTACCAGCTCACCTGGAAGGACCAGACGGGCTTCACCTATAATTTCAAGGACATGGCGCTGGGTGACACCTTCTCCTACCAGGGCGAAGGCTGGGGCATGACGCATAACGACAAGAACATCATCATGTCGAACGGCAGCGACGAGCTGCGCTTCCTCGACCCGGCCACGATGAAGCCGGTCTCGTCGATCAAGGTCACCGCCAATGGCTGCCCGGTCCGGCAGCTCAACGAGCTCGAATGGATCGACGGCGAGATCTGGGCGAACATCTGGCAGACCGGCCTGATCGCCCGGATCGATCCGGCGACGGGCAAGGTCAACAGCTTCATGGACGTGAGCGCGCTTGGTCCCAAGACCAACGATCCGGACATCGTCCCCAACGGCATCGCCTATGACGCCGCCAGCAAGCGCGTGTTCGTCACCGGCAAGCGCTGGTCGCAGCTCTTCGAAGTGAAGCAGGGCGCTGCGGTGACCAACAATGCCCAGGCGGCGCAGCTGACGACCTGCAGCAACTGAGCGCCGCGGGGCGCTCAGGCCGGCGTGGTGACCCAGCCGACTTTGGGATCGTTGAAGTCGACGACGTCGCGCAGTTCCCAGACGTTCGCATAGCCATAGCCGACCAGGTTGATGAAGGTCTGGATGTTGAGCGCGAGTGGGGCGGACTTGAGCGGCACCGGCGAGCGGTGGTTCGAGAAATTGTTGTTGCAGTAGATCAGGATCGCCCGGTCGCGGTTCGGCCCGATCACTTCGGCCAGCGCCTCGGCGGTGAAATCGGTGAAGGGCAGGTTGACCGCGCCGGCGATATGGCCGCGCGCGAAGGCATCCTTTGAGCGGGCGTCGAGCAGCAGCACGTCCTTCTGGCCTGCCATTGCCTGGAAGCGATCGAAGGGCAGCAGGCGCTGGGCGCGCAGCGCGCGTACGTCGCGGGTGAGCGTGGCGAAGCCGGCATAGTCGATCTGCGGATTGGCAGGCGGATCCTGTGGCGCGGCAAGGCTGAGCGCGAGGGCAGTGAGCAACAGCATCGACGATCTCCCAGGCGGGTTCGGATGCGGAATGATCGGTCGCCGCAGCTGTCGGCACGCTGAATGCGCTTCTCCCTCTCGCCGGAGGGGAGAGGACATAGAAGAAACAAAGTTGCGTGCGCGCCTCCTCGCGCTACACCTCTTGGCCAAAGAGAGAGGGGATACTTCGCATGTCCAGCCTGTTCCGGTTGAAGCAGATCGTCGCCGAGGAAGACCGGCCACCGGAGCATCGGCTCGCGCGCACGCTTTCCTGGCCGCATCTCGTCGCGCTGGGCGTCGGCGCGATCGTCGGGACCGGTATCCTCACCCTGATCGGCGTCGGCGCCGACCGCGCCGGGCCAGCGGTGATCCTGTCCTTCGTCGTCGCGGGCGCGATCTGTGCCTGCGCCGCACTGGCCTATGCCGAGCTGGCGACGATGATCCCGACGTCGGGCAGCGCCTATACTTATAGCTATGCCACGCTGGGCGAGATCGTCGCCTGGGTAGTCGGGTGGAGCCTGCTCGCCGAATATACACTGGTGGTTGCCACCGTTGCGGTGGGCTGGTCGGGCTATGCGACGCCGTTCCTCACCGAACTGGGCGTGCCGGTGGAGCTGACCCATGGGCCGCAGATGGCGGGCTGGCAGATCGCGCATTGGGGCGTGAACGTGCCGGCGCTGTTCGTCGTCTGGCTGGTCTCGGGCCTGCTGATCCTGGGCACACGCGAAAGCGCGACGCTCAATGCGATCCTGGTGGTGGTGAAGCTGATCGCGCTCGCGGTGTTCGTCGCGGTGGCGCTGCCCTATTTCAACGCCACGAACTTCGATCCCTTCGCGCCGTTCGGCTTTGCCAAGCACATGACGGACGGTGGCGTCGAGCGCGGCGTGATGGCGGCGGCTGCGATCATCTTCTTCGCCTTTTACGGCTTCGATGCGATCTCGACGGCAGCGGAGGAGGCCAAGAATCCCGGTCGTGACCTGGCGATCGGCATCGTCGGTTCGATGATCGCCTGCGTCGCGATCTACATGATCGTCGCCGTCGCGGCGGTCGGCGCGCTCAACTATAGCCGTTTCGCCGACAGCCCCGAGCCGCTGGCGTTGATCCTGCGCGAGATCGGCCAGCCCGGCGTCGCCAAGTTCCTGGCGCTGAGCGCGATCGTCGCGTTGCCTACGGTGATCCTGGGCTTCCTGTTCGGCCAGAGCCGCATCTTCTTCGTGATGGCACGCGATCGCATGCTGCCCGAGAGCCTGGCCAAGGTCTCGAAGCGCGGCACCCCGGTGCGCATCACGATCTTCACCGCGTGCGTGGTGAGCATCTTCGCCGCGTTCCTGCCGATCGACGAGATCGCCGCGCTGGCCAATGCCGGCACGCTGCTGGCGTTCGCCGCCGTCGGTCTGTGCCTGCTCGTCCTGCGCCGCCGTGCGCCCGATGCGCCGCGCCCATTCCGTGCGCCGGCGCCGTGGTTGGTCGGGCTCGGGGCGATCTTCGGCTGCGCCTATCTGTTCATCAGCCTGCCCGAGCGCACCCAGATCTGGTTCGGCGTCTGGAACCTCTTGGGTTTGGTCGTCTACTTCGCCTATGCACGCCGCAACGCAGCAAAGGGGTGAATGATGGCAGGCTGGACGATCGGGATCATTGGCGGATCGGGTCTCTACGATGTCGAAGGGATCGAGGATGGCGAGTGGATCTCGACCGAAAGCCCCTGGGGCAAGCCTTCGGATGACTGCTTCGTCGGCCGCGTCGGCCATGTCCGCGTGGTGTTCCTGCCACGCCATGGCCGCGGGCACCGCGTCAGCCCGTCCGACCTGAACGTTCGCGCCAATATCGATGTGCTGAAGCGGCTGGGCGTGACCGACGTGCTGGCGATCTCCTCGGTCGGCTCGCTTGCCGAGGAGCGGGCGCCAGGGACCTTCACCGTCGCCGACCAGTTCATCGACCGGACCAAGGGGCGCCCCTCGAGCTTCTTCGGCGAAGGCATGGTTGCGCACGTCTCGATGGCCGATCCGGTCTGCCCGCGCCTCTCGGCACTGGCGGCGGACGCGGCCAGGGCGGCGGGTGCGACGACGCATGTCGGTGGCATCTACCTCGCGATGGAAGGCCCGCAATTCTCGACCCGCGCCGAGAGCAACCTCTACCGCGCCTGGGGTTGCGACATCATCGGCATGACCGGCATGCCCGAGGCCAAGCTCTGCCGCGAGGCCGAGCTGCCCTATGCGCTGGTCGGCATGGTCACCGACTATGATTGCTGGCGCGAAGGCGAGGAGGCGGTCGACGTCGCCACGGTGATCGCCCAGCTCGGCACCAATGCCGACAAGGCGCGCAAGCTGGTGATGCACCTGCTCAGCAACCTGCCCGAGGAGCGCCCGGCGACGCCGATCGATACCTGCCTCGACTATGCGCTGATCACTGCGGCGAATGCGCGCGACCCGCACCTGCTGCGCAAGCTCGACGCCATCGCCGGCCGCGCCCTCTCCAACTAAGGATATCCGATGTCGTTTCTCGCTGCTCTCGCCCTGCTCGCAACCCAGGAAGCGCCTGCGCCCGATCGCTCGCAGGACATGGCCTGGCAGAGCCAGCAGATGCTGGCGCTGGCCAAGCTCAACGGCGCCGATGGCTGGCACAGCACGCCCGAGGGGCTGCGCTGGCGGCGGATCAAGGGCAATGGCTCGGGCAAGCACCCGACCGTCGCCGACACGGTGACGCTGCACTATGCCGGCACCTTCATCGACGGCGAGAAGTTCGACAGTTCCTATGATCGCGGCGAGCCCGCGACGTTTCCGCTCGGCATGCTGATCAAGGGCTGGCAGGTCGCGGTGCCGCTGATGGGCGTGGGCGACACCTTCGAAGTCGCGATCCCGGCGAACCTTGGCTACGGATTCCAGGGCAAGGGCCCGATCCCGGGCGGGGCGACTCTGCTGTTCAAGATCGAACTGCTGGACATCCCTGCGGCGGGGTAACCGCTCCGCGACAGCCTTCAGACACATTTGGGCCCGGCGATCGGTGCGGAAACGCCGATCGTCGGGCCTAGGTATTTTCCCTTGGGTTCGGAGGATGCCTGGGGCGGGGCAGGCTCTGCCTGCCGCCGTCGGATGGCGTGTTGCCTTTGTGGCACAGCTCACCGGGAAATGTTTCGCAACATTGCTGGAAATGTTTCCAGTTCTTTACAACCGAAGCGGAGTGAAACACCCTTTGTCCAGAGAGGCCCTTCGGGGAGATGGGCTGCTCGCAACAATCCGGACATGATCCGGGAGAGAGCGAAGGGATATTTCATGCTGCACCAGAACAAGAACCTGCGGCGTCTTGCCCGCGGCGCGGCGCCGTTGGCGCTGACGCTCGGCATGCTCGCCGCGCCTGCCTATGCGCAGACCACGCCTGCAGCGCCGCAGGACAAGCCCGCTGCCGAGGAAGGCGATTCGATCGTCGTCACCGGCTCGCTGCTGCGCCGTACCGACACCGAGACGCCGTCGCCGGTTACCGTGCTGACGTCCGACTCGCTCGCCAAGGCCGGCATCACCACGATGAGCGACGCGATCCGCTCGATCTCGGCCGACAGTGCCGGCTCGATCGGCACCGGCTTCCAGACCGGCTTCTCGGCAGGCGGCTCGGCCGTGTCGCTGCGCGGCCTGGGCGTCTCGTCGACGCTGGTGCTGGTCGACGGCCTGCGCTCGACCAATTTCCCGATCAACGATGACGGTCACAATGCCTATGTCGACCTGAATTCGCTTCCGTTCAGCCTGGTCGACCGGGTCGAAGTGCTGAAGGATGGCGCCTCCTCGACCTACGGTGCGGACGCGATCGGCGGCGTGGTCAACATCATCCTGAAGAAGCAGTTCAAGGGCGTTGCCGGCACCGTCGAGGGCGGCGCGGCCCAGCGCGGCGATGCGGGCCACATCCGCGCCGACCTGACCGTCGGCTTCGGCGACTATGACAATTCGGGCTTCAACTTCTACCTCAACGGCGAATATCAGCGCGACGACCGCGTTTCGAACCATAGCCGCGGCTTCCCGTACAACACCCAGGACCTGACCCGGATCGGCGGCAACGACAACAACACGGCCGACAGCGGCCTGACGGTCAACACGCCGACTGCCTATGTCGTGCGCACCACGCAGAGCGACCTCAACAATCCGCTCAGCGGCGGCACTGCCGTAACCAACGATCCCGGCCAGACCTATGCGACCTATACCGCGCTCGGCCTCGGCAACTGCGCGCGGGCGACCTACACGGTCACCACCGGCGCGGCTCGCGGCGTCGGCTGCCCCTATGACCTGACCGACCTGTACCGGCAGATCCAGCCGCTGCAGGAGCGCTACTCGCTGAACGGTCGCCTGAGCGTGCGCCTTGGCGAGAGTGTCGAAGGCTATGTCACCGGCAGCTTCAGCCGCAGCTATGTCTCGATCACGAGCGCCTTCCCCTCGGCGATCCGCCAGACCCAGCCGTTCGGCGGCAGTCCGCTGGTCGCAACAAGCAATCCGGGCGTCGTGCTCCCGTATTTCGTCTGCTCGGCGGGCACGAACTGCGCGACGGCGACCGATCGGCGCCTGAACCCGAACAACCCCTATGCCACCAACGCGGCGGCAACGCCGGCGATCGCGGCTGCCAACGCCGCGCGCATCTATTATCTGTTCGGCGACATCCCGGGCGGCAGCGAGCGCACCAACGACGTGTACCGCTTCAGCGCGGGCCTCAATGGCAGCTTCGCCAACGATAGCTGGCGCTGGCGGGTCGAGGGTGTCTATGCCCGCGACAATCTGGAGATCACCCAGCACGGCCTGATCAACATCGCTGCGCTGCGCACGGCGATCAACACGGGTTCGTACAATTTCGTGAACCCGGCGTCGAACAGCCAGGCGGTGCGCAATGCGCTGGCGCCGGACAAGACCACGCCGTCCCATTCGGAAATGTACTCGGCCGACGCTTCGCTAACTGGCGAACTGGCGCAGCTGCCGGGCGGGCCGTTGCAGCTCGCCGTGGGTGGCCAAATTCGGCATGAGACGCTGGAGAACAACAACCAGAACGCGGCGCTCGATACCTACGGTCTGACCACCTCCTCGGCTTTCGGCTCGCATACCGTGTATGCCGCCTTCGCCGAGCTCGATGCGCCGCTGCTGAAGTCGCTCGATCTCAACATTTCCGGGCGCTATGACCATTATTCGGAAGGCTATGGTCGCTTCTCGCCGAAGGTGGGCATCAAGTTCACGCCGATCCGCGAGCTCGCGTTCCGCGGCACCTACTCGCAGGGCTTCCGCGCCCCGACCTTCGCCGAGGCCGGTCCCCGCAGCCAATATGCCGGCTTCGTGACGATCACGCCTCCGGGTGCGTTCTGCGCGCAGCATGGCGGCAGCAACAATTCCGGCTCGTGCGTCAACGGCGGCAACCCGTACAACTTCCAGTATTCGGTGGGCCGCGGTTTCGCCGGCAATCCGAACCTCGAGCCTGAAAAGTCGCGCAGCTTCACCGCCGGCGCGATCTTCCAGCCGGCGAAGTGGTTCAGCGCCACGGTCGACTATTACAATGTGAAGAAGACCAACCTGGTGGCGAACGGTCCGCTCGCCGGGGCCGCGATCAACGCCTATTACTCGGTGTCGGGCAACAGCTATCCGTCGGCAGCAGCTGCTGCAGCGGCAGGCTGCGCCGCGGTGGCCGCGGTCGGCGCGGGCTATTCGTGCAACCTGACCGACGGCGTCGATCCGCTGTTCCCGAACGCGCTGCCACGCGTGCTGATCGTCAACGCGCCGTTCGTGAACGTGAACTCGGACACGACCGAGGGTCTCGACTTCTCGGCGACCTTCTCGGCTCCGTTCGGCGGGGTGAAGTTCACCAGCCGTGTCGAGGCGACCTATGTGCTGCGCTATGACCGCGACACGGCGGCCGGCATCCAGCGCTTCGCGGGCAGCTTCGGCCCCTACGACCTGTCGTCGGGCAACGGTACGCCGCGCATCCGCGGCAACTGGCAGAACACGCTCGACTTCGGCAACTACACGATCAGCGCGACGGCCTATTATGTCGGCCGGATCAAGGAAGTCTCGACCGACCAGGGCAACCTGTCGACGTCGTGCTCCGCGAACCTGTACAAGGTGCCGGCATCGGCACCGGGCTACGAGAAGTTCTGCTACGTCAACAGCTTCATCAACGTTGACCTCAACCAGACCTTCCGCGTCAACGACGACTTCACCTTCTTCCTGAACGTGAAGAACCTGCTCGACGCCCGCGCACCGGTTGCTCCGGCGGCGTATGCGAGCGCGCCGAACTTCCTTACCACCTGGCACTATGCCGGTCTCATCGGCCGGCAGTTCCGGGCGGGCGCGACCTTCCGGTTCTGACAGCGGCCGGATCGTTCGTGAAACGGGGCGGTCTCCTCCGGGAGGCCGCCCTTTTTTCATTCGTTGACGGCGGGATCCTCGCCCGGAACACGCGCATCGAGCGCGGCCTGCTCGACCACCGGGCGATTGCCCGACCAGCGCGCCTGCTCCATCCGCTTCCACGCCTTGTGCATCCGCGCATGCGGCGCGCCCAGGCCGAGCCGAGCCGTGGTTTCGTCCCAGCCATCGGCGACGCGCATCATCGCGATCACCGCCGGCTGCGGATCGAAGCTCGCCGCCCAGCCGCTGATCGCGCCGGCATTGGTGAGCGCGAGAACCGCGCTGGTGGTGGCAATGACGATGATCGTCCAGCCGAGCGCGCTCCGCGCATTGGGTTCCTCGGCCAAGTCGGTGGGGAATTCGTAACTGTCTCGGGTGCGCGTTTCCATTGGGGCAATTCTCTCGTCAAAACCGGAAATAGATGAAGGGCGCGACGCCTTCGTAGCGCATCGCATCGACCACCAGCATCGTCGCGGCGAGCCCGAGCGCGAAGGCCGGCGCGGGCAGGGTGCGCAGCCGCTGCGCCGCGCGCTGCATCGCGTCCCAGGGCAGGGCGTGGATCGCCAGGCCGAACGCGATCAGCAGCACCACCAGCGGCGTGACCGTCATCGTGTCGACGCCCGGCGCGAAGATGCCCCCGAGATAGGCCACCGCGTCGCCGAAGCTCGTGGCGCGGAAGAAGATCCAGCCGAGCACCACGACATGGAAGGTGAGCGCGACCTTAGCCCAGTGCGGCAGCACCCAGGCCCGGGTCAGCGCCGCGCGCGACCACCAGCGCTCGACGCAGAGCGCCGCGCCGTGCAGCCCGCCCCAGATCACGAAGGTCCAGGCCGCGCCGTGCCACAGCCCGCCGAGCAGCATCGTGAGCATCAGGTTGCGATAGACCCGCGTCTTGCCGCCGCGGTTGCCGCCGAGCGCATCGATATAGAGATAGTCGCGCAGCCAGCGGGACAGGCTGATGTGCCAGCGCCGCCAGAATTCCTGCAGCGATGCCGAGCGATAGGGCCGGTCGAAATTGCGCGGGAAGCGATAGCCGAGCAGCGCGGCGATGCCGATCGCCATGTCCGAATAGGCGGAGAAGTCACAGTAGATCTGCACCGCATAGCCATAGGCGGCGAGGATCAGGTCGATGCGGCCATGCATCATCGGCGCCTCGAAAACCGGATCCACAAAGGCGGTGGCGAGCTCCGAGGCAATCACTGCCTTCTTGAACAGCCCCCAGACGATCAGCAGCAGCCCCATCGTCACCATGCCGCGGTTGAGCTGCGGCTTTTGCTGGAACTGGGGCACGAGATCGGAGGCGCGGACGATCGGGCCGGCGACGAGGTGGGGGAAGAAGGACATCAGCAGCAGGATGTCGAGCAGCCGCGCCGCGGGCACACGGCCCTTGTAGACGTCGACCGCGTAGCTGATCCCCTGGAAGGTGAAGAAGGAGATGCCGACCGGCAGGATCACCTGCATCAGCGCCGGGTCCTGCTTCACGCCGAGCAGCTCGAGCAGGCTACCGGCCTGTTCGGCGAAGAAGTCGAAATATTTGAAGAAGCCGAGCATCACCAGATTGGCGATCACGCCGCCGAGCATCAGCGCCTTGCGGCGCTTCGCATCGTCGCTGCGCACGATCAGCGCGGCGACGCCCCAGTTCATCACCGCCGACAGGATCAGCAGCGGCACGAAGCGCCAGTCCCAGGCGCCGTAGAAGATCCAGCTGGCGACCAGCAGGATGAGCTTGCGCCAGTCGTTGGAGCTGGTGCTCCAGGCAAGCGCGAAGACGATAAGGAAGAACAGGCCGAAGCTCAGCGTGGGAAACAGCATCGTTAGCGTCCCTGGATCGCGATCTGCGCGAGGTCATGCTGAAGGAGCTGCGCGATCTCCGCGCCGCCCGGGGTGGTGAAATGGACGAAGTCGCCGCGCATCCGGCCGTTCGCGACCCAGCGCCGCGCCGAGCAGGTGCCGCCCATCCGCGCCTGCCAGTCCCACCAGGCGATGCCGAGATCGCCGGCGACCTTGCGCTGCACCGCGCGGACCTGGGCGAGGCCGGCAGGGGCGAACAGGCCGTCGCCGCAGTCGGTCGCCGCCGGACTGCGCAGCGCGATGTTGCGGCTGAGCGCATCGGGTGGCCCGAGCATCAGGATCGGCACTTCGGGCGCGAGCGCACGAAGCCGCGCGATCTGGGCGCGCAGCACCGCTTCATAGCCGTCCGCGTCGATGCGCGGCCCGAAGCCTTCATTGGTGCCGAAGGCGAGGACGAGGAGATCGGGCGCATAGGCGCGCAGCTCGGCCGCGACGACATCGTCGTCGGTGCGGGCGAAGTGCTGGAGCTGCGATCCGACGATGCCGACATTGGACAGCGCGACGCCGCCTTTATCACGGAAGGTGGCCCAGCTGGTGATCGTCACCGGCCCGTTGTCGGGGATCAGCTCGATCACGGTCTGCGGCGTCTCGAAGCGGAGCGTGTGGCAGCGCGGCTCGACGATATCGGAATCGAGATCGACGGCCTGGACCGTTTCGCCGATCCGCACCTTCATGCTGCGCGTCACCATCCCGGCCATCGCGCACAGCACGAACCGGTCGAACGCCATGTCGGGCTCGGCAACCAGCCCCATCCGTGCCTCGGGCGTGGTGGAAGTGAGGGTGAAGCCGGACAGGCCGAGCGGCGGGCGCGGCTCGGCCGATCCCGGGCCGAAGGTCGCACCGATCCGCCAGCCGGGCGACATCGATACCGTCACCCCGCGCGTACGATAGCCGGCATAGGGGCGGCCGGGCGGCAGCACGCCGCGCCCGCCGCTGCCCCATTCCGCCTGGAGCAGCGCGCGCAGGCCGCCGGTCAGCGCGTCGCCGGCGGTGTGGCTGTCGCCGATCT
>Ga0164294_10005413_pt1 | contig 10978 bp, 11 predicted proteins | sample GEODES005metaG_FD_111479 | JGI IMG/M metagenome (GOLD analysis project Ga0164294, IMG submission 111479) | Oligotrophic lake water microbial communities from Sparkling Lake, Wisconsin, USA - GEODES005 metaG | ecosystem: Environmental > Aquatic > Freshwater > Lake | place: USA: Sparkling Lake...
AATGGTTTTGATGAATTTGCAACTCATAATAAGGGATTGGATATAAGATTTAAAACTCAACTTGATAAAAGTTATTCGCAGAGTTTTATTCTTCCAGAAAAAATTAAAATAAATCACCAATTTCAAAATCAATTACTAGTTAAATTTAATTTTAAAAATCGTTTAATTAATAAGCTAAAAGAGATTTTTTACCATGTTAAGATTGATTAAATACCTAAGGAATAGGATTCTTGTAAATATTAGTTGGAGGAAATATTCTATTGGAAAAAATTTCCATTGTGGGATAAGGGTTAGGTTATGGGCTAAAAATTCATTGGTTATTGGGGATGATTTTTATATAGGAAGAGATTCGTTTATAGAAACAGACTGTAAAATTGGTAATCAAGTTATTTTAGCCAATCGTGTGGCAATTATAGGAAAATATGATCACCATTTTCAACAAATTGGTATTCCAATTCGTTTTGCCTCTCAGATTAAAGATAAGGATTATTCGTGGAAAGGAAATTATTTATTAACTACGATTGGTGATGATGTATGGATAGGATGTGGAGCCATCATTATGGGAGGTGTTAAGATCGGAAATGGTTGTATTATAGCTGCGGGGTCCATCGTAACAAGAGATTTAGATCCTTATTGGATATATGGAGGCTCTCCAGCAAAAAAAATAAAAAAGCGCTTTATTTCTGACATAGATCAAAATTTACATATTAAAAAATTGTATTCAAAAATTTAAACTCTATAAATTTTAATTTTCCTCCTTTTTTTTGCCCTTTTGTTTGTACTTAAATTTTCTTAAAAAAAATACAACTTCTATCCATTTAGTTTTTTTAATAATAAAGTTGGCTTTAAAAAATCTTTGATAATTATGTGAAAATTTGATAAAAAAATTATAGAATGAATTTAGTTTTTTGATGGAATTAGTAAATTCATTTCTTTATATTAATAGAACACTCGAATCAAATCAAAAATGAACCTAAACTTTAAGGATTTCTAGTTTAATAGCAAAAATCATATGCTACTTCATTTTTTATTACAATATATCAGTTCTTAATATTAAAAATTAAAATTAGTTATCCTCTCAAAAAATTCTATAATTTTCATGGATTTCATTAATATAATCGGTTTTAAGGTATTTTCTGATAGTTTATCTGAAATTTCTCATAACGAAGAAAAATGTAAAGTAATTAATACAATAAGTCCTAATTCATATGGGATTTCTGTTAAGGATTTAGAGTTTGAATTGGCTTTAAAGAATACCAATTATTTAGTTTTGGATGGAGTTTATTTTGCATTTGCTTCTTTATTATTAAAAGGGAAAAACATAAAAAAAAATCAAGGATCTGAAGTTTTTTATCACTTTATCAATCGGATGAATGAAGTTTCAGGAAAAGTATTTTTTTTGGGTTCTACCGAGAATACACTTTTTAAAATTTCAAAAAGGACAAAAATAGAATTCCCAAACATTCAATTCAAAACTTTTTCTCCGCCTTTTAAATCAGAATTTTCAGAATTAGAAAACAATAAAATTTTATCGGAAATTAATTCATTCAAACCAGACGTTATTTTTATTGGAATGACCTGTCCGAAGCAAGAAAAATGGGCTATAAAAAACCGCGAACTAATTAATGGAGGATTAGCGATTGCAATTGGAAATGTATTTGATTGGTATGCTGGTACCCAAAAAGCAATACATCCAATTTGGTTTAAAATGAGGTTAGGTTGGTTTATAAGAATTTTTTTGCGCCCAGAAATATTTAGAAGAAATATTGGAAATCAAATGACTTTTTTTTTACACGTTATTTTAATCTTCTTAAAAATAAAAAAATACAATTCATATGATTAAAGCCTCAATTGTAGGATTAGGAAAAATGGGTTTATCCCATTGTTCAATTCTTAATGCGCATCCCGAAGTAGATTTAGTTTCCGTTTGTGATTCATCTAGCTTTTTACTTGATGTATTCAATAAGTATGGTAAGCAGAAAACCTACTCAGATTACAAAAAAATGATTTTAGAAACTAATCCTGATTGTATTGTCGTATCTACACCAACTAAGTTTCATGCAGAAATGGTTTTATACGCTTTAGATAAAGGAATTAACGTTTTTTGTGAAAAACCTTTGTCAATTAAGTTGGGAGATAGTATTAAAATGGTAGATATAGCTGAAAAAAAAGGATTAGTTACTCATGTTGGATATCATAATCGTTTTGTTGGAACTTTTATAGAGATGAAAAGGTTAATCGAGAAAGGAATTATTGGTGAATTACATCATTTCAATGGATCCTCTCATGGTCCTGTTGTTTTGAAAGAGAAAGGAAGTAGTTGGCGTTCTGACAGCTCTGAAGGAGGAGGTTGTTTATTTGATTATGCATCTCATGTGCTTAATTTGATTCATTTTATATTGGATAAACCTGTAAATGCCAGAGGGACTTTATTGAAAAATATTTTTTCACATAAAGTAGAAGATTCAGTTTATTCTTCAATAATCCTTGCTAATGGTTTGAGCGGTCAATTAGCGGTTAACTGGAGTGATGAAACTTACCGTAAAATGACTATCTCAATTGAGATTGAAGGTAAAAAAGGTAAAATGGTTGCAGATGCTACTGAATTAAAAATATATTTAAAAGAACCTGATTCAACGGAAAACTTGGTAAAGGGATGGAATATTAAATATATAACCGACCTGACGCCTTTGGTCAATTTTAATCTACGAGGCGAAGAATTTTCATCCCAAATTGATTATTTTATTGATTCTGTGAAGGGAAATCGGGTTGAAAATTTAGCTTCTTTCAAAGAAGCATTAGTTACGGATACGATTATAGATGTATTAAACAATGACAAATAACATAGTAAAGATGGATAAAATTATATTTGGTGATAATCAGTTTTTTGCGGTAAATCACTTATCTGATGAAAAATCGCGTGCACAGGCAATTAGGTTCAAAGAAAATTCTGCCATCATAGAAGTGTTAAATCAAGCAAGAGAATTAGGTGTTAATACATTTATGTGTACCACGTATGATCGAATAGGAGACATTTGTAATTATATGCGAGATAATCCTAAGGAATTTGGCGAATTTAATATATTTCCATGTATGCCATATGCACATAAATATGCTAATGCAGTTACTGATCTTGGTATTTTAGGGGCATTAAAAGCATATATGCCCGGAAATGCCTTATCCGTAGCTACAAAAGGGGGAATGGCATTTCTTCAAAAAGATTATACCGCCATGATGGAGTTGCTTGTGGATTCAGAAATGAAAATGTTTAAAGGAATAAAAACTCCTGTAATATTTTTACAAAATGTGCTTGTAGATTTAATCATTGGACTAGGAATGCAAGAAGTTTTTTTAGCCTTTGCTAAATATGTTAAAAAACGATATGATGCTCAACCAGGCTTTATTACAATGAATATGTGTAAAATGGTTGATATATGCGAAGAAATTGGAATTGAAAATCCTATAATTTGTGCATCAATCAATAAAATTGGTTTTCGTGTTTCTGGAAGTGTTGAGGATTATGAAAATTATTTAACTAATCCTGATAAGAAATTTCGTCCTATTGCTATGCAAGTATTAGCTGCCGGGGCTTTAAAGCCAAAGGAGGCGATTGAATATATAGGTAAATTCTCTAAAATTGAATCAGTACTTTTTGGCGCTTCCTCAAAAGGTCACATTCAGGAAAACATTAAGCTCATTGAGGCTAATGTTTTAGGTGCTTCTTTTAAATAATATTCTTTCTAGGAAATTTTGTAATAATGATTCAACATTATTAAAGGTGTTTTTCTTTGGCATAATCCTAGGAATTAATCTTTAAAAGCAAATTAATTGAACAATCTATAACTAGGTCTACAAATAGTCGGCAGGATTTTCTCCTCCCTGGATTGAAAACGCTGGCCTCGAATGGTTCTTTAGACTATGCTTAGAACCCCGACGCCTATTTAAACGATACCTCATTACTAATACCCTTTTCATATTTTATCTATCCCGCGAGCTGTGGCGTAAATACAGCTAAATCATCCGTATTACCTTTTTTTATATTACATACTCTCTTTTCTTCAATTTTTTAATCCATTTTTTATGAAACCTAAATTTTACGGGCTATGCCTGTTGGTGGCCTATTGCCTGTGCCACCCGAACTTGAACGCGCAGAAATTGTCGACTACACCCATTGACAGTCTGCGTGTACCGTCCTCCGACTGGTCCTTTGGCGTCATCGCTGGCGGAAAAACCATCAAAAGCCTTTTCGTTTATGACTACGGGGTCTTTGTTACTAAATCTGTTTCCCTGGGACAACGCGTCCGCCTGGAAGCCAATTACCGCACATCAGGGCCTATGTTTGAACAAAGGTGGGGATCCTACACCATGAACATGCAAACCAACATCGGCTCTCCCATGGGAGGTATCAGCTATGAATGGTTTCCCTTTGTGAATGCGGCTGGGAAAACACCCACCTTTTGGAAATTCAAACCTGATTTCTTCCAATCGCTTAAGTTAAAAGCCGGTGTTTGGTATATCCAAGATCCCATCTACAAATTCGATGCATCACTCGTGGATCCTGTTAAATGGGGTAGCATTACCTTCACTCCTCAGGAGATCGGTTCTGTCAAAACCACGATTGAGACACAAAAAATTCAGCCTTACATCGGCCTGGGTTATGATCGTTTCTATGTGGGTAAAAAAAACAATTTTAGTGTGGAAGGTGGTCTATTGTTCCAAGGAAAACCGCAAGTAGCGATGTCCGCCACGAACATGCTTGAACTTACTTCGAGCCAAGCGCCTATCCTTCAGAATAATCTAGGCGATTATCAGTTGATTCCTTTTCTTCAAGTCGTATTCCAAATTAGTCTTTAATTTTCTTCCTCATGAAAAAATTTAATAATTATCTCTTTGTCTTTGGCCTTATTGGATTCATAGGCCTTTTTATTTCTTGCAGTAAACCCTTTGAAGGGGTGACGGCTATCGTGTCGAATAGCTACATCAAACAGCGGATCGGTGTTCAAGTCTTAGATGCCAACCCGAAAGCCACGAATCCTTATCCTGCAAACCCTAGCATCACGCTGTCTGGTGACGCAGTGAAAAAGGGATTGATTTATACGGGAGACGGAGAAGTCTTGACAGAGACTCCGGGCAATGCGAAATTGGTCAATAATGCCATCACCCTCGCCATCAAGCCGAATACCTCAATCAGTTCTGCGAGCCCCCTTAAATTCACGATCGAAGCCAGCGCAGCAGGTTTTATCACGAATTCCCAGGAGGTGATCGTCCGTTCTTCGGATAGTTTGCAATATGTTCAGGTGAAATTGTTGAAACCAAGTGCATTGCCAACAGGTGTGACAATTGCTGCGGCACAGGATATTAGTGTAGTCAATGGAACTTCTCCAAGCGCTTTCACGGTGAAGGTCACTGCAACCGAACCTAGTTCGGGAGGAGGGACTGTGACGCAAACCCAAGCCCAAGCTGTTATTCCTGCAGGTACGATTTTTAAAGATAAATTGGGCGCAGCGATAAATAAAAGTAGTTTGGCTATTAACATTACCAATTTTAGCAGTAACTCACCCGATGCAAGTGCAGCCATTAGTGGTGGTCTTAATAATGTAGCTACTTCTGCCTCTTCAAGCCCTCAAGGATTTATTTCTGCAGGTGCGGTGAATATCACATTTTCGCTGGGTGGTACGGAAGTGAAATCGTTTTCGAACCCCATTCCTGTTGAATTATTCTTAGGTGATAAGGTATTTAACCCCGGCAGCAAATCACTTCTTAAAGAAGGAGACTCGGTTCCAGTATGGAGCAAGGATGAAGGTAGTAGCATTTGGGTGAAAGAACCTAATGTGACTGTTGTGAAAGATCCTGTCTCGGGCCGTTTAAAAACAGATGTGCTAGTGACTCACTTATCGACTTGGATGGTCGCATTTTCCCAGCCCGCATGTAATCAGCCATTAACGATTACCTATACATCAGCTTCAAAAGAGGAAAAAGCGATTTTTGTACGGGCTGTAGCCAGTGAAGGAAATCAACAAATCCTTCAAGAAAAAACAGTATCCGTCCAAAATGGGGATAAAATTGTATTGGACTTACCCTCCGGTGTGGATTATGTCGTCCGAGTGTATGAAGGCTCTAATGACTCCGCGCCTTTGATTAATTCCATCGTTGTGCCGGCTTGTTCATCCTCGATATCAGTAAATAATACCCGTACGAATACGAATCCAAGCCTCTTTTTTGATTTGGAAACAGTTTGTCAGAATGGGACATTCCGCTATTCAGGCCCGATCGAATATAAACTTTCAACTAATGCCGTTTGGGAACCTTTTACTCCATCTAATGCTGGAACTTTGACTACCACGCTCCTTGAATGGAATAAAACCTACGATTTCCGTATTATTTATAAGGGTACTGAATTTAGAAGAGGGCGTCAAGTTTTGCAATCTGAGTTTCGTCAGAGCGGTGCTAATTGGACCTTCTGGGGTAAAACAGATGTCAAGCAAACCTTTTTCAATGCGCCTACGAGCTGCAACTAATGACAAATTACCTCCTTTCCTTTTTCAAAAAGCCTAGTAGTAAACAATCCTATTACGATTGGGGCGTGGAAGTGGATATGCATAACCATGTATTGCCTGCCTTGGATGATGGAGCTCCTGACCTTGTCAGTTCCCATGCATTATTGGCAGGCCTATATGAACTAGGTTTTAAGCAATCCATTTTCACGCCGCATATCGCCTCTACGCTTTATGAAAATAATGCTGAACTTATTTCATTTGCTTACGAATCCCTGAAGGATTCGAATCCACCCGTATACGATGAGGCCGTGAAATGGCCTCATCGTTTTGCGGCTGAATATATGCTGGATGATGTCATTTTTCAGCGCATGGAAGAGGGATTATTGTGTTTCCCGAGCAAGGCGAAGTATGTCTTAGTCGAGTTTTCCTATATAGGCATGCCCTACAATTGGCATGAAATGATTTTTGAAATCATACGACGCGGCTATCAGCCTATTCTGGCTCATCCGGAGCGCTATTCTTTTTTAAATGCGAATCTGATTTTGGAAAAAATGGTGCCGGCGGGATTGAATTTACAGTTGAACCTCTTGTCCCTCTCGGGTTATTATGGGATGGAATTTAAAAAAACAGCGGAGCTGTTGATGGCGGAAGGCGGCTACCAATTTGTAGGAACCGACCTGCATCACCTCAAACAATTAGAGGCCCTAAAAAATATGAAGCTGGATGAAAAGATTTCGAATCGGATCCATGGCTATTCTTTTTACAATGAACGATTAATCCGCGAATGAAAGTAATATGTATTTTGATTTTATTTTTTTGTATTCTGTGTGTGTTTTATTTCTCTTGGTTGCCTAATCCTAGTTTTGTGAACCAGTCCTATTTACCGCGCTGGCTGGTTTATTGGGCAGATGTATATGTACAACTTCGTACTGCAATTCCCTTTTTACCCATTGGTTTTTTATGTCAATATCTATTTAAGCCCGCCTCTTTTTTCACCTTCAATGGATTTGTGCTGGCATTCATCGTGGTGGCACTCGCTGAAATCGGTCAGTTTTTTTTGCCGTATCGCTTTCCTGATTGGATGGATGTGTTTTATGGCTTAGCCGGAGCCCTGGTAGGGATGCTAGCCTATTATATTTTGAATTATATGTTCCGTCCAAAAAAGGCAGGCCATGAGAAATAAATTTCGGCTATTCATTTCCTGGGTATATTTAGTTATCATCGACTTGAGCCTATGCTTTTTTTCGGTGTATTTATTTTTGGATGCATCGGTTCAAGCAGATCTCTGGAAATCTTGGTATTCCTTCCAGAATGGTTTGTATGTCAGTATGCAAGCTTGGCTCATCGCCTCGGCTTACCATCGGATGTATCGAAATTATACTTCGAGTGGCTTTGAAGGTTTGTATCGATCTACCTGGCGGGTGTTTATTACGCAGCAAATCCTCTTTGTCGGCTATTTAATTATCAATCCCTCCGTACTCAGGCATTCGGAAATAATCCATCAGAGTTTATTATCCTTTAGTTTTTTAATTACCGGCATTTTAATTTCTCGGATCGTGCTTACGATATTAGGGCGGCATTGGGAAAAGAAAATGGATCATAAATATTCGGTGGCCATTTGGGGATTTAATCAAACGGGCATCGAATTGGCAGCCCACTTTGAGAGCCTAGCGGGAGAAAAAAAATTCATGGGCATCTTAGACGAAAATTCAGTTTTCGATTATTCCAAAAAGAAAGAATTGCGATCCAAATTAATCGAGGCCATTAAACAAGCTTCCCAAAAGAAAATCCATGAGCTCTATATCTGTATAAATCCGCAGGCGATCATAGATTTGAAGAGTCTGTTTAAATTAGCCGATGATTACTGTTTACGCCTACGTTTCGTGCCGGACATCACCGGAAATTATCCGGACAATTCCGTGGTGAAACCCTTACACCAGTTTCTGTCGATTTCCCAGCGGTCGGAACCTTTGGAAGAACAAAATAATCGATTTGTCAAACGCCTTTTTGACATCGTTTTTAGTTTATTGATCATCGTATTCGTCATGTCTTGGCTTTATCCCATCATCGCGCTTTTGATCAAACTCCAAGGACCCGGGCCTGTAATTTTTAAACAGCTCAGAAGCGGGGAAAAGAATGTTCCCTTTCTCTGTTATAAATTCAGAAGTATGCGCGTGAATGCAGAAAGTGATTCCAAGCAGGCGGTCAAGGGAGATTCTCGAATCACGAAACTAGGTCAATTCTTACGGAAAACGAGCTTAGATGAATTCCCCCAGTTCTTTAATGTGCTAAAAGGCGACATGAGCGTAGTGGGTCCGCGGCCACATATGCTAAATCATACGAAGGAATACCATGAAGTTACCGAGAATTTTATGGTTCGTCATTTTGTGAAGCCGGGTATTACCGGACTTTCGCAGATCCGCGGTTTGCGCGGGGAGATTACGGATATGAAATATATTCAGGAGCGGATAAATATGGATATTGAATATGTAGAAAACTGGAATATTATCTCCGATATAAAAATTTGTTTTTTGACCTTTTACTTTGTCTTCAAAGGAGATCAACATGCGTATTAGGTTAAAATTTTAGGTTAAAGTGTATGATAATTGTTGGTTATAAAACCTATTAGGACTTTCCTGATAGGTTTTTTGTTTTCTACATGAGCTCGCTTCATAAAATCCTGTGAAAAGCATATGTTATAATGGTTTTAACTTAAATGAGGTGTATTTAATGGACAATTTTGTAAAACATTAAACGTTTAAAATATGATTATCTATTTCGTTGCTGGGATGGTTGCTGGCGTTTCGGCAAGTTCCTATTTGATTGGAAAAGAGTTATATGCCTATTACAGAAAAAATACGCTACAAGAAAAACAGTTAATGAGATTAAGGAAATTAAACCATCAGCTTTCCACCAAAATCTCTATTACCCCCACAATACCTAACCCTAATGTTTTTGATAAAAATGAAGTACTGGTTCACTAATTTTTTTACAAAGGATACCTACTCGGATTTTGCCTATTTGGGAGATTTGAGTAATTATTCACTCGAAGAAATGCGGACTAGATTAAAGAGTACATGGTTCGAGGAAACGCTGGTATATGATGAATACCAAGTGGTTACTTGGACCAACCGCCAAAGTTCATATTCATTAGTTTACACCTTAACGGGTGAGTTTATTCAGATCAAAGAAGAGAAATGGTTGAATGAACAATTAGCGTTTATTAATGAGGTGAATTTGGGCAAAAGCCTGGTTAAATCAGGGAATTAATTTAATGGTTATACTGTAAACTTTTTAGAACTAGGATTTCTTAAATCCACTTTGATATTCGAAGTGGATTTATTGTTTTATAGCATTTTTTCTGTTTGATTTTGTGAGAAAATCTTAGTTATTTAGATTCAATATGGAATCTGTACGAACAAATAATTTTGATGCCATCGTCATCGGCTCCGGGATTTCAGGAGCCTGGGCCGCCAAAGAACTCTGTGAAGCTGGCCTGAAAACGCTAGTCCTGGAACGAGGGCGCGATGTGAAACATGTGGAGGATTATCCCACGGCCATGAAGGATCCTTGGGAATTTGCCCATGGAAATAAGATTCCTGGACGGGAAGCCAATCCGATCGTCAGTAAATGTTATGCCTACGATGCGGGGACGGAACATTTTTTTGTCAAGGATGAAAATCATCCTTATGTGCAAGAAAAGCCTTTCGATTGGATACGGGGCTATCAAGTCGGCGGAAAATCACTGATTTGGGCGCGGCAAACGCAGCGCTGGAGCCAACATGAATTCGATGCTCCCGCCCGCGATGGCTATGCCGTGGAATGGCCTATTTCCTATCAAGATCTAGCGCCTTTTTATACCCATGTAGAAAAGTTCGTGGGGATCAGTGGAAACTACGACGGTATCCCAAGTCTGCCAGATGGGCATTTCTTAAAACCTTGGGAACTGAATTGTGTCGAAAAACACGTTCAATCCCGCGTCAAAGAATTTTATAAAGCGCAACGCCATGTGATCATAGGTCGCTGTGCGCATCTCACCTCCCCAGAAGCCCAGCACTTGGAACAGGGGAGGGGACAATGCCAGGCGCGCCATTTATGCTATCGGGGTTGTCCGTATGGCGCCTATTTTAGCTCGAATGCGTCCACGCTTCCTTGGGCTGCGAAAACAGGGAATTTGACCTTGAATCCCTTTTCTACCGTGGAGTCGATTATCTATGATGAGAAAAAACAAAAGGCGGTCGGCGTGCGCGTCATCGACACGCAAACGAAGGAAGTCCGTGCGTATTTTGCCAAGATAATTTTTGTTAATGCCGCGACCTTAAATACGAATTTGATTTTATTGAATTCCACCTCTCATCGATTCCCGAATGGCCTGGGCAATGATTCCGGTGTATTAGGTCATTACATCGCCTTTCATAATTACCGGGGAAATGCCGCGGCTGATTTCGAGGGTTTTGAAGATTCCTATTATCTGGGCAGGA
>Ga0164294_10005414_pt1 | contig 10977 bp, 8 predicted proteins | sample GEODES005metaG_FD_111479 | JGI IMG/M metagenome (GOLD analysis project Ga0164294, IMG submission 111479) | Oligotrophic lake water microbial communities from Sparkling Lake, Wisconsin, USA - GEODES005 metaG | ecosystem: Environmental > Aquatic > Freshwater > Lake | place: USA: Sparkling Lake...
AGCACGTCACAGTTTACAACTTCGTTTGATGCGACTACAAGCATGGTGTTAAATGGAATTTTTACATTTATGACCTTTACGACGGCAATCGTCACAGGATATATTAAAATGTATCATGTGCAGGAACTATTGGAGGAGTGCATTCGGTTGAAACAGGAATGGGTCGTGTTTGGATCGGCGATTGCATCGGAACTTCAACTTCCTACGGAGCTGCGCCACGACGCCTTGTATGTCATTACGAAGAATAAGAACAAGTATTTGGATTTGCTGAAGGGTCGCCCGGACGTACCGGATTGGTGCTTGGCCAAGGCGAAAAAGGAATTGGAGGGAATGGCTTCCACGGTCAACTTGGATGCTACCAACCTGGCGCACACTATCATGGATATTGCGAAGCAGGAAATGACGGCAATAGCGGCCAAGTTGGACGGAGCGTCACAGACGAGTTTCATGCCGGTTGTAAACAGGATTACAACACAGAGCAAGGTTCAATTGAAACGGGACGAACCACCGGATTCCTTGGTGTTGACGATGACGAAACCTCCAGCTGCACCAACGGCTGCTTTGCCCGTTGCCACTTTGCCCGTTGCCACTTTGCCCGTTGCCACTTTGCAGACGAAACCCACCATTACGACAGGAATCAACACCGTCACAAGCGTTAATCCAATCGCGATGGCTGCACTGAATAAACTTGTAAAGGATGCGAAATGAGGGCTTAGGTAGTGAGTGCTTTCCAACTGACTGGAAAATGAGGCAGCAAGAGTGCTTCTAGCGCATGAGCATAGGACTGGATTTCTCGTTGGGCTCCTGGGTCGGTTCTTAATTTCCATAATCGTGCATAGGCTGCAAGGGAGGCGGTTTCAATAAATTCCGTAATCATTCCTTGTGGAAGAATCGCACGGGCGATTTCCGGCGCCACATTGCGTTCCAGCAACGATTTGTAGAACCGCAGTGATTCGGCATTTGCAGCGCTTATCTCTTCCACAATCGCATCGGCATGCGGAACAGGTTCTTCCTTGCTCCCCTGTTTCAGCTTGGGATCACGGGCACGAAGACCTTCTGGCAAGGGAGTCCACAGCTCTGGATCGGAATCCACATAGCGACGACTGACTTCATTGCGTGAGAATCCGACCGTATGCCGAAACCACTCACGTGCGACAAATAACGGCATTTTCACTCGTAGTCGTATTTGAGGATGAAAAAAAGGACTATCATGATGGTGCTTTGCCAAGTAATTGATGAGACCTTCATCTTTGGACGTGAATTCGGTGGATTCCTTGGCAAAACTGACGCGTGCTGCATTTACGACCGTCAGATCGTTGCCAAAGACTTCCAACAGTTCTATAGAACCAAGCCCATCGGGGGATGTCCAACGAGCAGTCATAATATATAGACAGAGTGTGTTTGTTTAAACTGATAATGAGCACTTATTCTTCCAGCACCCCCAGTTTGAGGAGCGCCTTGCGACTGGCTTCCTGTTCCGCCACCTTTTTGTTACGAGCCGTACTCACAGCGACAACGGAGCCATCAGGAGCCAACACGCCCATCGTAAAGGTGCGGTCATGAAGCGGCCCTTCCACCTTGACTTCCTTGTACCTGGGCGGCGTGTGATAGGTCGCCTGATAGTATTTGAGCAACTGGTCTTTGAAGTTGTTATCATCCGCGATGAGCGAGGCGAAATCTACTTGCGACTCAAACAGATTGATGAGCCAGTGTTGGATCCGCACGAAGGCTAGACCTGCATTTACTTCCGACAAGTCCAAGTACATGGCGCCCACCCACGCTTCCAGCATGCTTCCTTGAATGCGCAGATTGCGTCGGCCATTACACACATCTTCTACGTGTCGGCTGAGAATGAGCCATTGAGGGAAGCCGATTTTGGCGGCGAGTTCACCGAGCTGTTTGTTATTTACGAGCCTCGTGCGCAACCGTGTAAGAAATCCCTCGTCTTGGTCTGGATATCGTTCGTGTAGGTAGAGTGCTATTACGCATCCGAGAAGGGAATCTCCGACGAATTCAATCGCTTCATTGTCTTCTTTGCAAAGGGGCATACACTCGGGTGGTCGATCGGCGACGACGACGGGTTCGCCGTTTTGGGCGACGGAGGGACCTTCAGGCCGGTCTACATACGAGGAATGAACACAGGCCTGTCTGAACAAGGACCAATTGCGGGGACGGTCGGTGCAGCCGAATTGACGGAGAATGCGGAGAATTTCGGCGTCTGGAATCGGCTTGTTTGCGAGGTTCCATGGGTTGTAGACCTTGGGCTCTGTGGGGACGTGTTCCATGTTGATGGCTGCCTTTACCAGTGGGCGGGTGCCTCAATTTTCTTCCCTTATAAGTAGATGGAGGCATCTTCAGCATGTCCAAGTATTTCATATAATTCCTTGGTGGACCAGCTCGGGTTAGAACTAGGTATATCTCCTGGAATAGTAGCCTCACTAAAATCTTATACGTTTGCGGAGGAAGCGACAGTGGTTTCGGCTACGCCGGCTAGGTCTGCATCCAAATATATTGATTCCGCACAACTTGTAAAGCAAGGGTCACATGCGGATATATGGAAAGTAACGCATGCAGATGGCACGCCGCCTCGCATCCGAAAAGTTTTGCACGCAACGGATGAGGATATTTGGAAGGAAGCTTTGATACAATGTTTTGTGCATAGATTGGATCCAGTACACACAAATCCTTGTTATGGATTTCAAAAACACACTAGTGTAGCCCCCGTCGACGGGAAAAGTTATTTTTATATTGAAATGGGAGTTTTAAACATATCCTTGGCAGATTACATGAAAATGCATGCTAAAAAGGGTGAAAATATGGAGGCCATTATTTTGCCAATTTATACGGCTTTGAAACGTTTACATGCGTGCGGATTAGAGTATCACGGAGATTTGCATTTGGGAAACATCATGTATCGGCGAGGGGGATTTCCACACGAACCCGTGTTCATTGATTTTGAGCGAGCACGGTGTAGGACAAGCGATAAAATCATGGATATGAAACAATCTCCTTACTGTCCCTTTGATACGACTATATTATTGGCGACATTATATCATGCATGTTCGGTCAAAGAAATCAAGTCTCCTTTTTTGGAAACTCTTATGGAGCCGGTAAAGAAATACTTTATTCAGAGTGGACAATTTAGATGGACTATGCCATATGAAGGGTTTGGATTTGAACCTATTAACAGACATTTGGAAGGAAAATTAGATGAAGCAGTATATGCAAGGGGGGCTGCAGCTGCTGAGTATGAAGCGAGTATCGTGCAAAGGGCGGATATTGAAGATAAGAGCTTTTTGGAGAAACCTGCAAGTCATGAAGAGCGTGTGACTCATGATGTGCTGATGTTGGAACTGTCAACGGGTCTGACTGCTATGGCCAATAAAATGATGGCGGAAGCAATAAGAGCTCCGTCCCCGCCAAGAGGTGGCGGTGGAGGACCAAATGGATTTTTTATGAGTCGGAAACGCCGTCACGCAGGAAGGAAACTGCGTAAGGAACGTCGCAATCGTCGCAAAACACGACGCAACCGCAACAGTAACTAATCAGAATTCGTTGTACCACAAGGATATCTGATGCAATATTGGTAAAAAATACGTCGGCAAAGATGCCGTGATGGGATATTATTAGTACATAGTTCTGTCAGAAGCATAGGGTGAACTCCCGGAAGGATATGCGACTCGAACTATATTATATAAGAAAGGTTTGTTCCGTGTCACCAGATGGTTTCGAACCATGAGATCTCGTTGGTGGTCCACCCAAGATGTCGGAAGAGTTCTTTCTCTCAAGGATAACCGCACCCAGTCTAAGGGTCAATAACGGAATCCAACTAGATGAAGGTTTATTTAGATATGCGGGAAACCGCCCTGTTCGGTGTCCTCACAGCCCTTCCAGATATGAGCGGCGTCTCTGTAGAATTAAAGGCGCTGGATGTGGGGGATCTCGCGATTACAACGGATCTCAGTGGGGCCGAGCAGATGGCGTGCGTTCTAGAACGAAAATCCGCCGATGATTTGGGGTCAAGCCTTACCGATGGACGGTACAGGGAACAGCGCGCAAGGCTCTTGGCGCAACGGGGCACGGGAACTGCCATTGGATATCTGTTGGAGATTCCAAGCATTCCAGCAAGGGGCTGGTGTCAGGGACGGTTTACACAGAAGGATTTACGAACCGCTGTTTTACGTTTACAACTTCGGTACACGATTCCTGTCATACAGACGTCGTCCCTACAGGATTCGGCGGCGTACGTCGCAGCGCTAGTTAAATCCTTGACGGCGGATCCACTTGTGTTTCGTACAGGATTGGCGGCCACCGCCGCTGCTGCAGCGAATGTCTACACAGAAGCGATACACGTGAAAAAGGCGGATAATTCGTCGCCGGATCGTGTATTTCGTTCCCTGTTGCGCGTCGTACCGGGTTTGGGACCTGTGGCCGTAGAAGCGATTGCTGCGCACTGTAAATCGTCGTTTTCTGCGCTGTTTGGTCTGACCAAGGAGGAGCTGGCGGCGTTGTCCACGGGAAAACGTAAGCTGGGCGGCCCGATGGCGGAAAAATTGTACACTGTCTTTCACTCGTGAGCACAAAAAATTGAAGCGCTGAGTCACCCCAACCGAAGATGCATCTCCCTTCCTACAAAGCACAACATGAATTCCATGATTACAACATCCCTTGATACAACTTTCGCAGCGCTTCGCACGTCCTATAGGACCTGGGAGGCCCTGTCTACCTACTTGAAGACCGATTTGGGTCTCATGATTCGCAAGGCGTCTCACCCTTATGTGGTGATTCACTATGATAAGACGAAGAGCCGCATGAGCAACAGCCTCGTCCGCACCTTTCGATCCGTCGTCTGGGACACGGAGGCGCATATGCCCGTTAGCATCACGCCTCCCAAGAGTGTAGATGGAGAACGCCTGCCGGTCCTTGCGGAGCCGGCGGAGGCAGAGTCTTACGTGATGAGCGAGTTTTACGACGGTACACTCATTGGCGCCTTTCGCTGCAAGTATACCAATAAGATTATCCTTCACACTCGCACGCACCTGCCCGCTACCAACACCTATTACAGCTCTAAGAGCTTTGCGGACATGGTGGAGGAGGCGTGCCCCGTGGCAAGGCTGGAGGATGTGATACAGGCGGGAGAGTGTGCGTCCTTTATTCTACAGCATCCGGAAAACCGTATTGTAGTGCGTATCGCTCAGCCAAAGTTGCGCATTCTCCAAACCGCCAAGATTTCCGAGGATGGAACCGTAGGCACGGTGCTGACAAATACGACTCCGCTGTCGGATCCGGCTGTCGGAATTCCTAATCCATCGGAGGTGTTTCGTTTGCGTGGACCCATAGAGTTTGGTAGACTCTTGCTCGCCAAGTTCGCCACGGCGGGACTGGCTGCGCCCTTTCAGGGCGTGGTGCTCGTAGATGTACATTCCAACACTCGGTACAAGCTTCGTACGGCCTCATACAATGCCATTCGCCAGCTCCGAGGAAATACGCCAAAGTTGGATTACGTCTGGCTTACGCATTGGAAGCTAGACAAGTTGGCGGACTATCTGCGTATCTATCCCGAAGAAAAGACACGGGCCTATGCTGTCTTGGACGAATGGAAGCGTTGTAGCAATGAGATGTTTGGATTCTACAAGGACGTCTTCATCTTCCATACGCTCCAACTGAATCAGGTGCCCCGCAAGTACCGTCCTCTCTTGCACGAGCTTCACGAGCTTTACAAGACGGAGCTCAAGCCACAGGGACGCCGTGTGACATGGCACGAGGTGCGCACCTTTATGAACAAACAGGATATTCCTAGGATCTTGTTTATCCTTCATTGGAAGGAGCCGACTGTGATGACGGCGCCGTCCCAGGCCTTTCCTCCTCTAGCACCCTCGGCTGCCGCAGTTGCCGCAGCCGCCCAAGTGGTTCTGACGGATCGTCCGACGGGCGGCTTCACAATTCTGTCGGGTGATTACCCCACTCCTACACCGATTACGGAGTTTCCTAGCCCAACTCCTACACCTATCACCACCTACGCAGAAATGGCACGGCGATCCATGGAGAGTGAGGCGAATGCTGTAGGAGCAATTGAAACGCATCACAGCAACTTTGATTAGATTCTTATATAAATATACCTACATAAAAACTAAATAATTAAACAACTAAAAACAAGACTACAACATTTTTTGTGGTTACATGCGCCAATTGCCTGGCACTACTCGTATTTCGGCCTTATGCGACTCAGACCATACATAGGGTTGCGTCGCCCGCAAGTATTTTAGACAGTAATTGGTGCCGTAGGATTCCACCACGCTTCCCTCAACGACGAGATCGTCCGTGAGGAAATTGGGCGTTTCAAAGTGAAAGTACTGGACAAAGCTTCCGCGGCCGATTTGGGTAATTGCAGGATACAGGGTGGCTGCTTTTTCGGCGGATAACCACAGATCAGGGGCCGTTTGGATCTTGTGCCGAGGGCTCAACTGTATATCACTCACGGGATATCCAGGACGGAAGGTGTTGGCAGGGATGAGATAGGGCGCTTCATGTCGGTTTCCGAGAACTGTCGTTTTGTACACCTTGACAACGACAGAGCGTCCATCAGGGGTCATGATGTAGTCGCCCGATTTGACGGTTTCTACGCGCACATCGCCTCGCAAGGTACGAATGCGCTGCCCAGCGGGAATACAAGGAATCGGAGGTGAAGGTCCTCCGTAAAAGGTTGTGACAGTATACGGTGATGCGGTAATTAAATTACGAATCGCATCATTAAAATAGTCACTGATGTAAAATGATGACGAGGATGATAAGTAAGTCATAAAGTAAGGATAAGAAAATCGTGCATTAACACCATTGGCATTCACGTACCCAGCTTCACCACTTGCTCCAGCCAAGATTGTATCGGTTAAACCATTCCACAAATGAATTGTGTTGTCTAAGGCAGAATAGTAGAGTTCTGTGTCATTTAGAGAAATAACATCATACACAGTTTGTTCCAATAGTATAGTTGTAATGACAGAAGGCGCAGATGGGTTTAAGGATTTAAGTCCTGTATTATAATCAGCAAAATACAATGTGTTATTTCTATAATAAATTCCAGCCGCTGGTCCAAATGTCACACCTGTGGCAAGGGTTGTAACAGTTCCGATACTATCAATTCGTCTTATAATTGAATCACCGTTTATAGTTGTGTTATCTGTTACATAAAAATATGTACCATCGGTTGTGATTCCTATGGGGTTATAAAATGTTGCCACTCCAAGAGTTCCGTCATCACTTCCTTGTGTTCCAGAAATTCCTGCAATTGTGGTTGTAGTTCCGGAAGTTACATCTACTTTTTTAATTGTAAAGTCATCACTATCACACACATATAAAAATCCGCTGAGATATGTCATTCCGCCTTTACTTACGAGTGTTGTAAGAGGTGTTGCGACATTTGTACTAATATTAATTTTTTGTATAATTCCATCATAAAAACCAACTACATAAATAAACGTTCCATCGTTTGTGATACCGAAGGGATTTGTGAAGGACATACTCTACTTGTTCGGTATATTTTCACAACAGAAACACACCGTACCAGGAGAAACGGCATGTGCGGCATTTGGTGTTTCATGGTCGGGAAGGGCGCAAAACCCGCAGCGGAGACGTGTAGCACATGTGTAGCACAGTTGGAAGCAAGGGGGCCGGAATTTACGGCCATTCAACCGGATGACGCCGTGATCCTGGGATTTACCCGGCTCGCCATCAACGGATTGACGCCACTGGGGCATCAGCCCTTTGTAGACGGCACAACCTCCCTTGTCTGTAATGGGGAAATCTACAATCACAAGGAGTTGGCGCAACGACATGCGATTCTAACGCCGGAAGGCACCAGCGACTGTTTCGTCATCTTACAACTTCTGAAGCGCCTAACGCCGACGCAAGTGTGTCGGACGCTGGATGGTGTCTTTGCCTTTGTACATTATGACAAGGCTGCGAACACTGTCCTGGTCGCACGGGATCCTTACGGTATAAGACCCCTGTTTGAAGCCGTGACAGAAGACGGAGCCCGTGTATTCGCCTCGGAACTCAAGGGATTCAAGGGCCTGGCGCTGCAGTCGGTGGCCCCCTTCCCTCCTGGAACGTTTAAACGGTACAACGCGAATTCAGGCGAGTGTTTGGACAGCCAGAGATATCACACCGTTCCGCATGTCAAATTGGCGGCGTATTCCAACACAGCCCGTAATGGGCGAGCGGATGCTAAGGTTGCACTCAGGATAGCAGTTATAGCGGCGGTGCACAAGCGGTTAGACTGCGAGCGACCGGTGGGCGCGTTGCTGAGCGGCGGCCTGGATTCCAGTTTGATTGCTAGCATCGCCGCCAGGCACCTCAGGACCAAGGGCCAGCGCCTACACACCTTTAGTATTGGCATGCCGGGTTCTACAGATTTGGTGTATGCAAAGATGGTGGCGGAGCATATCGGGTCCGTGCATCACGAAATCGTCAAGACACGGGAGGAGTTCTTGGCGGCAATTCCCGAGGTGATTCGTGTCGCCGAAACCTATGATATCACAAGCGTGCGAGCAACGGTTGGAAATTACCTCGTGGGCAAGTACATTCGGGATACGACGGATATCAAGGTGGTGCTGAACGGCGACGGATCCGATGAAGTAGGCGGCGGCTATCTGTATTTTTACAAGGCGCCGACAGACGAGGAGTTTGAGGCTGAGACGGAGCGACTGTTGGAGGAGATTCACCTGTATGACGTGTTGCGCAGTGACAGGGGGATAGCGGCGAATGGCTTGGAGGCACGGACGCCCTTTTTGGATAAGACGGTGGTGGCGACCTGGAAGGCGATGGATACCAAGTTTCGTCGGCCCTCCAAGGGGTCGCCGGATGGCCGTGGGGTCGCGATGGAAAAGTACATTCTGCGGCAGGCCTTTGAAGAGGGCGATTGGCTTCCGTACCAGGTGCTGTACAGGAAAAAGGAGGCCTTTAGCGACGGAGTGAGCTCGGCGGAGACAAAATGGTACGAACTTCCAGACGATGCGGGAGTAGATGTAGGGACAGCGGCGCACCTTCACAATCCTCCACGAACGCAGGAGGCGTATTGGTATCGGATGCGTTTCAATGAGGTATATGGTGATAGAGCGGCGACCCTGATTCCGAGAATGTGGATGCCGAGATGGGTGGAGGGTGTGACGGATCCGAGTGCGAGGACCTTGACAGGAATTTATTCTACACTTGTAGAACCATGAGCCTTGAATTGCCGTTTGATGAAATCCCGGACAATCATTTTTTACGATTTTTATTACGTACACGATTTTATGAAACGTTCCGTAAAGACTTTAAAGGTTTAAAAAAATTAGGAAAACGTCCGAAATATTTGCACCATCAAAGAATTTACGTAACCCCACATCACACATATAGAATGGAATATAGGCGTCATTGGCCTGGAAATGACGATAATACAGGAGTTGATGACTATACAGAAGATGATGTTTTTGTTATATATGAAAAAAAGCCAGAAGGTTTTGATTTTCTTGGATACGTGAAATTTCGTGGCGGAATGATGCACGACCCGATCAAACGGAGCGAAGTGGAATTTTCTTTTTACGATCTGCTGGATAGGGAATGGTTTACAGTGGGCCCGAGCCGCCGCAAACAGCAATTAAATCGCAACCGCAGTACGGCCGCAGTTATGGCTGCGACCAGGCCTGAAACGGCTCATCTTTTGGGTCTTACAAGGTCTGTTAATCCCGGTATTGCCGCAGCTTATATTGCACCGATGCTGGGAGCAGATGGACAGGCTGTCACTGCTGCAGCAAATGCGGAAACTGATAGAGTTCATGCAGAAATGGCGGAAGAGAAGAGGCTCGAGCGCATGCGCACCGTTCTCGAGGGGTACAATAGAAAAAGGACTCGCAAATCTGGAAAACGAACACGGCGAACAAGACGCCACTAGTTACGCACCAAACTTTGTAGACCCATTGATTTTCAAATCAATTGGTCTAAGCCGAAAGCCTCCTCCCTTCAATAGATGGCAGCCACTCCTGCAAACAGTCTCACCTTGGTGAGCACCGGCCTCGCCGATAGCAGGTTGCAACCGCCCAAGGGGCGTCCCGATATCAAGCAATTCGTAAAAGTCTTACATAAAACGACACGGTACGCCGCCCAGTGGAATCAGGTGGAGTTTGATGGTGCGCCGGAATTTGGACAGCGTGTAAGTCTGACGATTCCTCGGATAGGCGAACTAGTTAGCGGCTTAATGATTGTCGTGGAGATGCCCGATATTTACACGCAGCAGCTCGCTGCAATACAGGCGGCGGGCGGCACGAGTCTGACGAACCGAGGCGCCTTCTTAGGACCGCTGTTTGGATGGACGAACAGTTTGGGGCATGCGCTCATTCAACAGATTGAGCTGGAAATCGGAGGCGCCATTGTGGAAACGCTGGATTCTCGTCTTCTGGAAATCTTGGACGAACTGTATGAAACAGTGGAATCGGCGCAGGCAAAGAATGCGATGATTAAGCGTCAACCGAATGGATTTACGAGCACGACCTTCTTGACACCCACTCCCACAAAGGTGTACGTACCAATTCCCTTTTGGTTTAGTCGGCCCGGTGTCTACAGTCACGCTCTGCCGATTGACGCCTTGTCGTCAGACCTTGTGCGGGTGCATGTTACCTTTCGGCCGCTCAATCAGATTTACTACACGGAAGCAAGACCCATGGCGACCACCGCTCCAGCAAGTTTTACGGGGGCGATGCTGCCCATCACCGGTGCACAGTGGTGGAAATCCAATGCGTCGTCCCCCATCGTCGTAAGTCAATTGAGTGAGGCGCAAGGGACGAGGGGTACGAACGCGTCTATTATTCCAGGACTTCAATTCCCCATCAGGTTTTCTCCTACGGCAGCGTATGCGATGATTGAATACATTTCGCTGGATCCCTATGAAGCACAGGCGTTTCGGTCGGCGGAACTGACTTATCATGTGGAGCAGCATCAGGCAAT
>Ga0164294_10005416_pt1 | contig 10975 bp, 10 predicted proteins | sample GEODES005metaG_FD_111479 | JGI IMG/M metagenome (GOLD analysis project Ga0164294, IMG submission 111479) | Oligotrophic lake water microbial communities from Sparkling Lake, Wisconsin, USA - GEODES005 metaG | ecosystem: Environmental > Aquatic > Freshwater > Lake | place: USA: Sparkling Lake...
CCCCGCGCCGCCGCCGCCGCCCCCCGCCGCCGCCGCCCCCACGCTCCCCGACCTCACCGCCGACCTCAAGCGCGATCTGTGCGCCAACGGCCCCGGCAACGAGGGCGCCGACAGCTACTACAGCGGCCAGGTCACCGTCACCGGCAACACGATCAGCGGCACCGAGACCTGGCACCTCTTCGCCAACCCCAAGTGGAAGGCCCGCGGCGGCGGCGACTGCACCATCACCTGGAAGCTCAGCGGCTACACCGGCACCCCCAGCGGCTGCGGCGACTGCGATCTGTCGATCAAGGTCCACGCCGAGCCCGACGTGAACGGCAGCGGCTGCGTCGAGGGCCTCAAGAAGAAGGAGGCCCGGCCCTTCGACGAGCAGTACGACGTCAAGCGCCTCGCCGACGGCAACGCCTTTGTGTTTTTCCACAAGAGTGGAAAACAGTTGGGCCAGGGCTACCACGACAACAAGGGCACCTTCAACTATCTCTCCATTCACCAGTGCAAGTGGTTCTAGGAGCCGCCATGCGTCATTACCCCTCCGTCCTGCTCCTCAGCCTCCTCTTCGCCTGCGCCGGAAAAGGCGATGACACCGGCGCCAGCGCCGAGGGCGCCGATGGCAGCGACGGCGACACCGAGCCCCTGCCCGACCTCAAAGAGGGCCTCGATCTGAGCGGCTGCACCGACTACGAAGGCACCGAGATCCCCGGCGCGGTCAGCTATTTCTACGGCGAGTACACCGACCAGGGCGACGGCACCTGGACCGGCGAAGAGGAGTGGCTGCTCACCGCCAACCCGCGCTGGATCGAGCTCGGCGGCGGCGACTGTGTCATCACCTGGGTCAGCACCGCGGTGGAGGGCGACGCGGGCTCCTGCGGGGCCTGCGATCTCGGGCTGTCGGTCTCGGCCTCGATCGACATGACCCGCACCACCTGCCCCGAAGACCTCTACAAAGGCGAGGAGAACTTCGAGGTGGGCTATGGCGTGGTGCGCCAGGAGGGCGGCGGCGCCCTGTGGTACTACGCCGCCTCGGGCACCGATCTGGGCACCGGCGCCCACGTCAGCGGCGCCGCCGCCTTCATCACCGACAAGGCCTGCAAGTGGTTCTGATCACTTGACCTTCATCACATAGATGCGGCGAAAGTCCCGCACCTTGTCGGTCTCCAAGCCCTGGGCCGCCACCGCCAGCCAGGTGGCCCCATCGGTGCCCTTGACGAGGTCGAGGTCGGTGTTGCCCACCGTGCCGGTGGCCACGAGGGTGGGGGCCGCCGGGGTGGCCAGGGCGACCTGGTAGACCGGATCGTAGCGCTCATCGTCGTCCTGCACATAGACGAGGCCGGTGCTGTCGGGCAGCCAGGCCGGCCCCCGCGCGCTCATCACCACGCCGCGGCTCACCAGGGTCGGGGTTCCGCCCACCTGGGTGACGTAGAGGTCGACCCGCTTGGGGTCTTCGCGGGTGCTGTAGAAGGCGATCTTCTTGCCGTCGGGGCTCCAGGTGGGCCGGGTCTGCACATGGGGCCAGTCGGTCAGTCGCTGGATGCTGGGCGCGCTGACGTCTGGGACGACGAAGAGGTTCTCGCCGTGGGCGCTGCGGCCGACATAGACCACCGAGCGGCCATCGGGAGAGAGGCGCGGGTACAACTCGCTCGACTGCGGAAAGCTGGTGAGCTGGCGCGGCGGCTTGTCGGTCTGGGCGATGTCGATCAAGTACAGATCGCCCTGGCCGCTGCGGGCGCTGGAGAAGACGATCCGCGCGCCATCGGCCGACCAGTGGGGGTTGCCGTCGGCCCCCGGCGCGGGCGAGAGGGGGGAGCCCTGACTGGTGTACAGATCATAGTCCCGGGCCGGGTTGGAGCCGGCGTAGACAAAGAGCCCCAGCTTTGCCGGCGCCCAGGTCAGCTCATGGGCCACGCTCTCGCCGCCGGCCCCCGAGAAACCAGCGGTGGTGGCGCTGCCGCCGCCGCCGGGGGGCTTGACGCGCACCGGCTTGTCAGTGCCCGGCGTGTAGACATAGAGCTCCACCGACTTTTTGTCGTGAAAGTTAACCTCGTAGGCCAGCTTTCCGCCGTCGGTCGACCAGATCGGCGCCTGGCAGTTGCCGTCCACCTTGGGGCTGATCGCCTTGGCGGCGGCCAGCGCGAGGGGGGCAGCGAGGAGGAGGGTGAGGGTCATCGGCGCTCCCGCTTCACAAGGCGTAGGTCAGGTTGCTCAGCACGCGGAAGCCAAGCGCGCTTCCCTCGCCGAGAAAGAGGTGCTCGTCTACCCCAACGCGCAGGCCCATGCCCAGGCGTTCGCCCGAGACCGGCCGGTGGTCGGCCGACAGCTCCAGCCCCGGCACCACCGCGAGGCCGCGGGTCTCGCCGCTGCAGGCGGTGGTGGGGTCACAGTCGAGGCGCAGGCCGTCCTGGGGGCCCACCCGCAGGGCGCCGGCCACCCGCACCGTCAAGGGCCCATCGGGGAGCAGGTCGACGCCCACGCGCAGGCCGCCGCCGCCGGCCAGCGGCGCCCGGTAGAGCGTGCCCCCGTCGGAGAGGTAGCTGGCCCAGCGCAATTCGCCGGAGAGACCGACGATCAGCGGGCCCACGGGGTGGGTGAGGCCGATCTCGGTGAGGGTGGCTGGCGCCAGGGTGAAGGTGGCGTCGCTCTCGCCGAGGAGCTCCACCCCGCCGGCGACCTCGAAGCGGGTGGGATTGGGGGTCTCGGCCTTTACGATCGGCTTGCCGGCCACCTCCACCGTGGACTGCGCGCCAGCCGCGACCTCCACCGCGACACCGTTCACGGTGTAGCTGCCGGCCGGCAGCCCCAGTCGCAGGGGAAAATCCGCGCCCTTGCCCAGGCGCTCTGCGGCCCGCTCGGCATAGCGCTTGAGCTCGGGGTCGAAGATCACCGCCGGCAGGCCGAGCTTCACCGCGCTCTGGCCGCGCGGGCCGCTCAGCACCACCACGCCCATGCTCGACTGACACAGCGTGGCCAGTTGGGCGGCCTCGCCGCGCTTGTCCTCATCGGGGGCGAGCGGCTGGGCGGCCGTGGCCATGCGCAGCACCGTGTCGTAGTCCACCAGCTCCCAGGCCACCTTGGCCCGCAGCCAGTGGGCCTCGAAGGAGCGCGGGCCGTCCGGCGCCGCCAGGGCGAGGTCCAGCTCGCGGGCGGCGTCCTCCCACCAGCCCTTCTTGATCGAGAGGCGGGCCTGGGCGACGTGGGTAGCAGCGTCGCGGGAGGCCGAGGTGGGCCCCGCCGGCGCAGCGAAGACGAGGGGCGACGAGAGCAGGAGGAGGGTGGTCAAGCAGGGCTCCCCACGACTGGGCAGGCGATGAGGTGATCAGGGGCCACCGCGGTGAGGGCCGGGCGGTGGGTGGCGCAGGCGGGACGGGCCTGGGGACAGGGTCCCACAAAGGGGCAGCCCTGCACACCCCTCCCGGCCGGCGTCACGTCCAAGAGGCCCGTGGGGCCGAGCTCCGCGGCGCGCAGCAGGGCCGCGGTGTAGGGGTGGTGCGGTCCCGCGCCCAGGGCGCGCACGGGCAGCGACTCCACCACCCGCCCGGCCAGCATCACAAGAGCCCGCTGGGCGGCGAAGCGCACCACCGGCAGATCGTGGCTGATGAGGAGCAGGCCGCGCTGGGGCGTGTGACGGGCGAGCAGCAGGTGGACGATCTCGCCGCGCAGGCCGGCGTCGAGGCCGGAGGTGGGCTCATCGGCCACCAGCAGGTCGGGATCGGCCACCAGCACCCGGGCGATGCCGGCCCGGCGCCGCTCTCCGCCGCTCAGGCGGTCGGGGCGGGCGTCGATGCGGTGGCGGAGGCCCACGGCAGCCAGCACCCGATCGACCACGGCGGCGGGCTCCTCTGCGGGGCGGTACAGGCGGGCCGACTCGGTGACCGCCGCGCGCAAGCTGAGGCCGGGATTGAGGTGGGCGTCGGCGTTCTGGTAGAGGAGCTGGGCCCGACGACGCAGGGCGGCCCCGGGGCCACCGGGGCCCAAGGGCTCGCCGAGCAGGCGCCGCTCGCCGGCTGTGGGCGTGATCAGACCGAGCCCCACGCGGCCCAAGGTCGTTTTCCCCGATCCGCTCTCGCCGATCAGGGCCACCACCTCGCCGGGGAGCAGCTCCAGATCGACCTCATCGAGGGAGGGCAGTGGATCGGGCCGCCCGAACAGTCCCCGACGAAAGTGGTGCCGGAGACCACGCAGCGAGAGGAGGGGCGCGCCGCTCACAAGGACCGTCCATCGAGCGCGATCAGCGACTCGACCAGCCGCCGCCCTGCCACCGACTGGGCCTCCGCCAGCGACCGGGGATCCAGCCGCTCCACGACCCGCCCCTCGTCGAGGATCAGCAGGCTGTCGGCGAAGCGGGCGGCGAGGCGCAGGTCGTGGGTGATGAACAGCACCCCCACCCCGCTGCGGGCCAGGGCGGCGAGGCCCTCCACCACCACCTGCTGAACGGTGGGGTCCAGGCCGGTGGTGGGCTCGTCGGCGAGCAGAAAGCGGCTGTTGCGCGCCAGCGTCAAGGCCACGCCCACCCGCTGGGCCATGCCCCCCGACAGCTCGCAGGGGAAGAGCGACAACGCTGTCTGGGGGCTCGAGAAGCCCGCCCGCCGCAGGATCTCCGCGGGAGCCTGGGCGTTGGCGCCGGGCAGGGCCAGCACCCGGCGGAGCTGCCCTTCTACAGTCACCAGTGGATCGAGGGCCGCCCGACCGTCCTGGTGCAGGTAGGCCGCCACCGCGCCGCGCAGGGGCAGGGGCGGCCGCGCGGGGCCAAAGGGGCCGAAGGTCTGTTCACCCACCCGGGCCCGGATTTCGCCGGCCACCACCCCCGGTTGGGCGCGGATCAGCCCCAGCGGCGCCCGGGCGCACTGGGTCTTTCCCGAGCCGCTGGCGCCGACCAGGGCGAGGATCTGCCCGGCGACGAGCGTGTAGCTGACGCCGTCGACGATGCGCCGGCCCGCCGCCTCCACGACGAGGCCCTCCACCACGAGCTCATCCGCCATCGCGCACCCCTTCGGCGGCGAGCAGGGTGCCCACCACAGCGAGCTGGATGCAGAGCGCCGGGGCCAGCCAGGCCCAGAGGTTGCCCTCGCGGGCCGACAGCTCGAAGGCGATCATATTTCCCCAGGAGGGGGTGGGCTCCTCCACGCCGAAGCCGCCGATGAAGCTGAGGCTGGCCTCCAGCACCACCACAAAGGCGAAGAGCTGCAGCAGGTGGCGCAGGATCAGGTGCCGGCAGCCCACCCAGAGCAGGTGCACCGCCACCACCCGAAAGGCCGGCACGCCATGGGCGCGGGCCGCCTCGACGAAGTCGGCCCCTTCGAGCTCGGCGACGCGGGCGAAGATGTCTTCGACCAAGGCCGGCAGGTAGGCGAGGCCGGCCGCGGCGGCGAGGATGGCGGGCTCATCGCCGAAGATGCTGGCGATCAGCAGCACCAGGGCGAAGCGAGGCACGCTGGCCACCACCGTCAGCAGGGCCCGCACCGCGGCGCGCAGGGCGCCGGGCCGCAGGGCGCCCAGCCCGCCGAGCAGCGCAGACAGTCCCCCCGCCACCGCGCCGGCGATCAGCCCCGGGCCGACGAAGGCCCGCACCCCCAACCAGAGGCGACACAGAACATCCCGCCCGAGGTGATCGGTGCCGAGCAGGTGAGACAGAGAGGGCCCGCGGCTGGCCAGGGCGGGGTGCACGTCGGCTACGACATCGTAGGTGGAGAGCGCGCTGGCCGCCCAGGCGAGACCGAGCAGGCCGAGGACCCCGGCCCCCAGGCGCGCGCCGCTCATGGCCCGCTCCGACGCAAGCGGGGATCGAGAGCCGCCCGGCCGAGTGAACAGAGGGCCTGCCCGCTGGCCACCAGGGCCGCCGCCGCGATGCCCAGCCCGATGGCCAGCGGGTGATCGCGGTTCATGGCGGCTTCCCAGAAGAGCGTGCCGGCCCCTTGGATGAACAGCACCTTCTCGACGATCAGCGCCCCGCCTAACACCAGTACCAGCCGGCCCGAGAGCAGCCCCAGCAGCGGCGGCAGCAGGTTGTGCAGCAGGGGCCCCAAGGTGGAGCCGCCCCGGGCCGCGATGGCCTCGATAAAGGCCGATCCACGCAGGCTCTCCAACAAGCCGGCCGCCTCGGTGCGGGCCTCGGAGAGCAGGCCGCCCGAGAGGCCCAACACGCCGATGGCCAGGGCCGTGCGCAGGGCCGAGGGCTGATCGGGCAGGGCGAACCAGCCCGGGCGATCCCAGTGGCCGGCCTCCATGCCGGCGAAGGCGCCTTCGTTCAGCAGGGTGATCAGCGCCGCCGCCAGCAAAAAGCCCGGCGTGGCCGAGCTCACCATCACGAGGCGGGCGAGGCGTGGACGGTCCTGGCGCCAGGCCAGCAGCAGGGCCAGCCCGACACAGAGGGCCAGGGCCGGCAGCGCCAGGGTGAGGGTCTTGCCCCAGGCCTTGGCGGCCAGATTGGCCACATCGGCCCCGGGCTTAACGATCAGGCTGTAGCCCAGGTCGCCCTGGGCCACCGCACCGAGCGTGCGCAGGATCCGCACGCCCACGGGCTGATCGAGGCCCCACTCCGCTTCAAGCACCGGCCGGAGCTCGGGGCCATTGGGGAGCAGGTCGATCGGGTCGCCCGGCGCCAGCCAAAACAGACCGTGCAGCAGCACCGTGGCGCCGGCGACCGTGGCCGCCACCGTGCCAAGCTGCCGGCCGAGCGCGCGGAGGAGGGCGAGGAGGGCGAGGAGGGAGCGCAGGGCCTACATCGTCCAGGTGCGCGACCAGGTGAAGAAGTAGAAGGGGTGAATCACCACGTTCTTCACCTTCACGCTCATGGCGCTGTAGCTGTCGAGGGTCCACAAAAAGACCATCGGGGCGTCGTCGTGCACAATGCGATGCACCTCGCGCAGGGCCGACTTCTTCTGCTGGGGGTCGAGGGCGTCGCGGGCCTTGTCGAGGAGGCCGTCTACGGCGGGGTTGTTGTAGCCCGTGAAGTTGCGGGTGCCCTTGCTGTGGAACTGTTCGCGCACATCCTCGTTGCGGTCAAAGCTCCACTGGCTCAGCACCAGATCGTAATTGCGGTCTTTCCAGATCTGGCTCTTCCAGGTGGCGTCGTCGAGGAAGTCGACCTGCACCTCAATCCCCTCCCCTTGGAGTTGGGACTGCAGGTTGATGGCCACCTCCTGGGCGCTCTCCAGCGACTTGTGGGCGCAGACCCGCAGCGACAGGGGCTTGCCGCCCTTTGTCCACTTGCCGGCGGCGAAGCTGTAGCCGGCCGCGGTGAGCAGCTCGGCGGCCTTGGCGCCATCACGCTTCCAGGCGGGCACGTCGTGGTTGTAGTAGGGGCTGCTGGGCACGAAGGGGCCGCTCAGCAGGTCGCCGGTGCCGACTGGATCGAGCAGCGACTGAACATCGACGAGGCGGGCGATGGCGCCGCGGATGTTGGCGTCTTTTCCGGTTGGCCGCCCCAGGTTGAAGCCGAGGTACCACCAGGAATTGGTCTGGTAGGGGTAGAGCTCCACGCGGCGGTTGTTCTTCAGCACCGCCAGATCGCGCGGCAGCACCCGCACCAGGGCCTCCAGGCTCTCGTAGATGAGCAGCTTGGCCTGGTAGCTCTTGTCCGAGACTTCGCGCAGCACGATCTCCGAGAGGCCGACGCTGCTGCGGTAGCCGGGGTTCTTGAGCAGCGTAATGCTGCCATCATCGTTGAACTTGTCGACCCGAAAGGGGCCCGAGCCGGTCGGCTGGGTGCGGAAGGGGTCGGTGCGCTTGACGGCGGTGCCGGCGAAGCGGCCCTTGGGGAGGATCTTGAAGAAGAGCTTGTCTTCGGGGCGGGCCTCGGGGCGCGCGAAGGTCAGCTTGACCGTGCCGGCGTCGAGGGCCTCGGCCTTCTTGATCCACTCCACCCGGCCGTACTCGGTGCTGGCGGTCTGGGGGTTCTGCATCGCCTGGATCGAGAAGACCACGTCGTCGGCCGTGATCGCGGTGCCATCCTGCCAAGTGGCCCCCTCGCGCAGACGGACGGTGGCCTCGGTGCGGTCGGCATTCATCGACAGGTCGCGGGCGAGGAGCGGGGTGGTCGCCAGCTCGGGGTTGTCGGTGTACAGACCCTCAAAGACCAGCTCCGACAGGCGCGCCTCGCTCATGCTGGTGCTGAACAGGGGATTGACGATCGCCGGCGCCTGATCCTCCGCGTAGCGGAAGGGGGCGGCGAGGGCGGCGGTGAGCAGGAAGGACAACATCATGAGCGCCCCAGTGGCGAGGCGGCCGGCTACTCCTTGGAGTCGCCGGCGCGCCCCATCCCTTCAAGGATGACCAGATCCGACAGGGTCTCGTCGAGGCCCTGGACAAATGGGTAGGCCCCGCCGAGAACCTCGATCGAGTCGAGGGCCTCGCGGGTGCGACCGGTGCGGAGGTTGGCCTCGGCCAGCACGGCGAAGAGCGCCGGCGGGTTGAGCGGGCCAATGGCGCGCCCGTGCTGGGCGTCGAGGGCCAACTGCGCGGTGGCGGCGGCCTGGTGGGGCCGACCGCCGAGCAGGGCGGCGCGGGCCTCGTTCACGAGCAGGTGGCTGCGGTAGAGGCCGAGGAGCTGCAGATCGGCGTAGACCCCGATCTCGGCCTCATCGGCGCCTTGGGTGCGGCCCTCGATCCAGGCGTCGAGGCGGGCGTCGGCGGCGCGGACGCGCTCACGGGCGGGCTGCACCTCGTCGGGGCCCGACAAGGGCCCCAGGCCGAGCAGGCCGAGGGTGGGCGGATTGGGGCCCCGATCGGCCGCCGTCCAGTCGCCCGAAAAGAGCAGGGCGGCGAGGCCGGGCTCGGCGGGGATCGCGATGGCCTCCGCCTGGGCGCGGTGTACGATGGCGCGGGTGCGGGCCAGGAGGGGATCGTGCAGGGTCCGTTCGTGATCGCCGGCGGGCTCCCGCACCAGCGGGCCGGCCGGGCAGGCCGAGAGCGGCTCCAGGCTGGCGCTCTTTCGGGCGGCGAGGTGCCCGGCGAGGCAGGCGGCGAGCCCCTCTCCGGCGATCTCGCTGAGCCCTCTCTCCCGGAGTTGGGCCGCCACGGCGGCGACGTCGGGGGCCAGGGCGCCGCGGACCTGATTCAGCCAGGCGGCCCCGCGGGCGGCGTCGGCGCTGTCATAGGCCGAGAGCGCGGCCAGCACGGGCAGGGCGCTGCCTTCGGGCACACCGGCGCTCTCCACCCAGCGGCGGGCGGCCCGCTCCCAAACCTCGGCGCTGAGGCGGGCCAGGTCGTCTTCGAGGGTGGCCAGCTCGAGCAGGGCGCGCCGACGCCCCATCCCGTCGAGCTTCTCGGCGGCGGTGGGCCAGTCGGCGGCGTGAAAGGCCACCCAGCCCTCGCGGGCGCCGCCGGCCATCAACGACTCGAATTCCAGCGGCGTCTCGGCCACCTGCTGGGGCCAGCCGCCGTCCAGCGGGTCGGGCGGGCGGGCCGGCTCGCCGCCGCCGCAGCCAAGGGCGAGGAAGAGCAGCACTACTCACCCTCGTAGGCGGCGCCGGCCGACTGGGCGCGGTCGGGGTACTTGACCGGATCGAGGTCGGCCTCGCCCTCGCGCACGCGAATCGTGTCTTCGGTCATCGTCAGGGGCTCGATAAAGAGCTCGCCCTTCTTGAAGTACACGTCGACCTTGGAGGCGTGGTAGCCGACCCGAAAGGTCTCCAGCGTGTAGTCGGACTTCTTCTTCAGCTTGGTGCGGTTGCCCTCGTCGTCGCGCAGGTAGTCGATCACGAAGTTGCCCTCGGAGTCGGTGACCATCTGCACCTCGCCGGGGCTGACCGTGACGATGGCCTTGTCGACGGGCTTGCCGTTGCGATCAACCACCTGGCCGATGATCGCGTGGTGGCGGGCACAGCCGACGAGCAGCAGCAGCGCTGCGAACAGACGGGGGGCGCTAGTCGATGCGAGCACGGATGTCCTCCAGCTTCTCGATCTCTTTGTCGGCCCGGGAGACGAGGTCGGTGCGCGAGCGGGTGGTGACATGGCCGCGGTACCGCTGCCAGCCTCGAATGGCGTCGTCGAGCAGGCTCTTGCGGGCGGCGTCGTCGGCGTTGGCGTCGTCATAGGCCTTGTAGAAGCGGCCCTGGGTGGCGGCGGCCTGGATCTCGTAGATCTCCGCCTTCTTCTCAAAGACGAGCTCGGAGGGCAGGCGGGCCCAGTGCTGCTCGGCCTTCTGAGCGGCCGCCAGGGCGTCGCCATAGGCCCGACGGTTGACCTGGTAGCGCGCCAGCTCAATCAAAAACAGAGGATTGTAATTGTTCTCGGGCAGCCGGAAGAGCTGATCGAGGTAGCGCTTCACTCCGGCGGCGTCGCCTTTTCGCTGGGAGTTGGTCAGCAGCAGGGTGCGGGAGCGGGTGTAGGCCGGGTCGCTGGCCTCGACCATCTCCAGCGCCATGATCTCCGAGCTGCCGAGGCGGCCGCTCGACGCGGCGGAGGCGTACTGGTCGAGCTCGGCGGTGCTGGCCGAGTCATTGCTCTCGAGCAAGGCGGTGGCGTCGGTGGCGTCGGCGGTGACCGGGGGCGGCGGCGCCGGACGGCTCGCGCGCGCGGCGCTGGTGGAGCGGGGCTCGCTGGGCTCCCGGCTGGCGCTGGCGGTCTCCTGGCGTCGCGGCGCGCTGGCGCTGGCGCTGGCCTCCCGGGGCGCTTCTTCGACGGGTGCGGGCTCTTCGACGGGCGGGGCCTCTTCGACGGGCGCGGGCTCTTCGGCGGGCGCGGGCTCTTCGGCGAGCACGGGCTCTTCGACGGGCGCGACGGGCGGCGCCTCTTCGACCGGCGCGACCTCCTCGACCGCGGCCAGCTCGGCCTCTCCGCCGAGGTGCTGGAAGGCGACCCAGCCGATTCCGCCCAGGCCAGCGTGAGCAGCCCCACGGCGACGGCCACGCCGATCAGGATGGGCATCTGGCTCGGCGGAGCAGGGGGTGGGCCCTCGTCGATCGGGGCAGCCATCGGCGCCGGACGTGGGCGGGGCGGCGGGACCACCGGGGGCGGCGCGGCTTGGGCCGGCGGTGCGGCC
>Ga0164294_10005417_pt1 | contig 10974 bp, 9 predicted proteins | sample GEODES005metaG_FD_111479 | JGI IMG/M metagenome (GOLD analysis project Ga0164294, IMG submission 111479) | Oligotrophic lake water microbial communities from Sparkling Lake, Wisconsin, USA - GEODES005 metaG | ecosystem: Environmental > Aquatic > Freshwater > Lake | place: USA: Sparkling Lake...
CGCCTTGCCTGAAGAACTTACGACCTACTTCACAGAAAAGCCACTCTATTTAGACGGCAGCTTTATTCCGCTTACACGTGACGATGCCCCCCTACCCGAGGTCATGCGCAACGCGTTTGGGTTAGCAGAAGATGCATTTGTAATGGCGGGATTTGGCAACGTTTACAAAATAACACCTGAAATGTTTGCCACTTGGATGGCGCTTTTAAAAGAAATTCCGAAAGCGATTTTGTGGATCATTGACGACAACCCCGCCACCACTGCCAACCTTAAAGCTCATGCAACTGCCGCAAATATTGATTTGAACAAAATTAAATTCACGCCTAGAACAACGCATATTGAATACAAAGCTAAATTAAAGTTGGCAGACATCTTTTTAGATACTTTCCCTTATAACTGCGGGTCGACTTCAAACGACGTAATCAATGCTGGCGTGCCCCTGGTTACGATAAGTGGTAAATCCTTAGTTTCTCGCATGGGGGGCAGTATTCTTAAAAATACCAAGCTTGAAACATATATTTGTTTATCCTACGACGAATATAAAAACAAGATAATTTCACTTTCAAAAATTGGAAAGAACCCCAAAAAAATGGAAGTTATTGGCTCTAACTCTATATCCAAATCCTTAACCCGCGAGTTAAAAATATTTATTGATAGCGCTCAAAAATGAAGACACGCATCTATCAAATTTGCTACTCGCAAGAGACTTTGGAGTCTATACCCGAAGGGTTTCTACCACTTAATAATGTTGTAAACGAACGGTCTGACTGGCGTGAACTTTGGCCGATTCGAAACTATTTGAAAACTAATATTCTTTCTGACGATACCCTGTACGGATTTCTTTCGCCAAAGTTTTCTCAAAAAACGCACCTTAATTATGAAGGTTTACAGAACTACTTAAAAGAGAACTATTCAAATCAAGACTTGGTAAGTTTTAGCCCATTTTGGGATTTGATGGCAATTTTTAAAAATGTATTTGAACAGGGTGAATTTTTTCACCCTGGCCTTGCAGGTGTGTGTGCAAAATTTTGTTCAACCTACACCCCCCATTTGAATTTAGCCGACACTGTCATGGATAGTCAAAATACTATTTTTTGTAATTATTTTCTTGCTAAAAAAGAGTTTTGGCGGCAGTGGTTAATCCTTGCGGATCAGTTATTTGAGGCGGCAGAAAATAAAAATACAGATTTAGGAAATCAACTTAATGATTCAACTAACTACGGCATACAACAACTTCCAATGAAAGTATTTGTGCAAGAGCGATTGGCAAGCATCTGCTTAATTGCAAATAATAATTTCAAGTGCTTGAATTACAGTCCATTCAATACGGGCCCTTCTATCACACCATTTAATCAATTTTTAAGTGAGTCGGTGCAAAGCGACGCTCTCAAACGGGCCTATATCCAAACTGGTCATGTTTGTTACTTAAATGAATTCTCTGAATTAAGAAATAAAATTATCCAGAGTTTGCAATGCCAATCCATAAAGTAATGGGTCAGAATTAATTTAGAGATCTTTGGCTTTTACAAATGCATTAAAGTGCGGCCCTATATCGTCTCTATATAGCCAGAAGTTCTGGGGCTCGAAGGGCTGAGGTGCTATGTCGGGTTCTATTCCTTGCGTGTCGTAGGAGAAGGGCACATTGTGTAAACTAAAACATTTTGGTTGATTTGTGCCTATCCATTTTTCATATTTCATACGTTCAACTAAACCAAAATCACCTTGTTCTTGCTTGTAGAGCCCTAGTGTTGGATGTTCCAGAGTTCTGATGTAGTCAGCTCTTGCCCACCAAAAGTTACCGCTCATATGTGGCCAAGGGCTTAAGCAGTAGTTGACGCCAGCTACATGGTGGTCGTTGAGTTTTCCAAGCGCCTCTTGCCATTGATCAATAACGCCCCATTCCATTTGGTGCCGCCAGCTGTTTACCGACCTAAACATACGATCGTTGTTGATACCGCTCATATTGCATAATGGGCTTTTACCTGACATATGACTGATACCCTTTGTATGAAAATACATCACTGCTTGTTTTTCAGGTTGATCGCAAACGTGCTCATAGAGCTTTTTTAGAGTCAGTCCTTCAAATTCTTGGTCGTTTGGGGACACTTCAAGTATTTGAATCCAGTCATACAAAGAGACGAAATTAGATATATGCTGTGCGGATGGCCCACTGATAGCGCAATATATATCTGCATGTAAATGCAACATACTTCGATATAGTCGTTTAATCTGCTCATCGACTAAGAATTTCCATAGATCAGTATCTGCAGGACTCCAAATATGATAAAAAACTGATAACTTGAATTTCATCCTATAAGTGTAATGTTTGTTTGCAAATCGAATTGGATTTCGTCATTTATTCCCAAGATATTCGCTATAATTAACCAAACACATATAACAATGTATTTTACTTATTAATAGTTATATTTTAAGGTTTCGTAATTATGATACATCCAAATAATTGATGTCTCTCAAACGGATTGACTCTACTATTGGCGTTCATGATTTTTTGACTTTATATAAATCTGGCTTAATTTTTGCTTATCGACATAGCGTAAAAATTCCGACTTTTGATAAAATTTTGGGCGGCAAATAAGTAACTTATAGGATGATAAAAACGTATGAATTTAGATGTAATAAAGGTTTTCATTGGTTACGACCCCGTGGAAAGTGTTGCATGGCACACCATGGCAGCATCAATTTACCGTCAAAGTAGTAAACCTGTTGCTATTGTGCCAATTAATTTGGCAAATTTAAAAGGGATTTTTAATAGGCCAAGGGACCCAAAACAATCCAACGAGTTCTCGTTTTCTCGATTTCTCGTACCTTACCTTTGTAACTACGAAGGAAAAGGCATCTTTTTTGACTGTGACCAAATGCTTAGAACTGACATTGCCGAAATATTCTCAGTAATGGATGAGCAACCCGGTAAAGCTGTGTACGTCGTTAAACACACTTATGAGCCAAGAGACGACTTAAAGTACCTCAATACGGTTCAATATAAGTATCCACGCAAGAACTGGTCTTCAGTAGTACTCTGGAATTGTGAACATAAAAAAAATAAAATTGTGACACCGGAATTTGTTAACCACTCGGATGGATTAAAACTACATCGTTTTACTTGGTTAGAGGATAACGAAATTGGCGAACTAGATGTGCGTTGGAATTGGCTAGTTGGTGAATATTGCGATCCACCCAATGACGTTAAGAACGTACATTGGACTGTTGGCGGACCTTACTTTCATGAGTACGCAAATGCAAATTTTTCACAAGAGTGGTTTCAAGAAAGGGATCAAATGCAATATTGTTTACAACGAGAACCAATTAAAACAAGAACTTGAAAAAATTTCTTTTGAATAAACCTATAACTGACCCATTCCAATCAAATCATCAAGGTGCCTCTTTACTTTGACATAAGAATCATCAGAATATATGAAATGTTGATTCTCTTTTAGCCAAAAGAATTTTTCGCCAGGATTAAGGCCTAATGCTTGCTTAATGAAATCTGCTGAGCAATTACTTACTCCTTCACGAATAATTCCGAACATACTAAAAGGGTATGGTGAGAAGTAGAGTAAGCCTGATGTGCCATTTGATACACAAAAGTTATGCTTAGCTGCAGCGTAATAAGCCATGCGCAAATATAAATCGGAAGATGCATCAATAAGACAACGCGGGGCAACAAATATATCGTTCAAGCATTGAACTAAGTTTTCAAAATCAGGAATGAAAAAAACGCTATAACCCAGATTTTCGATATCCTTTGCAATTTTTATCCATGATTGAAAATCGGAATTTCGAGGAGTTTGAAATTGACTACTTCTAATTGAAATAGTTATAAACTTCTTATTACCAGTTCGAGTGGAGGCGACTTTAATTGCGTGCGGTAATGCTCTTAGCCTTGAAATTTCAACTCCATTGTTTTTTAACGGCTCAAATTCGCGGGGTAGATTTACCACCATAGCATTTGAGCTAGGTTCATAAGGGTGGTATCCAGGCGGGAATACATTTATAGGTATGTAATCAGGTAATCTATTGCTAAAAGTTACAGACTCAACAGCCGGCAACAAGAATGGAACTTTTGAAATAATATTGTGTACTCGCCATAATTTCTCTTCATCATCGTAGATATGCTCTCTCTCAGTTTTTTTCCTAAAAGCATTTGCATAAATACGCACATCCAACGCTTCTAATCCATTCATTTCGCGTATTACATCAGCCATTACATAAAAAGTTATGCAATCAAAGGTGAAGCCTCTGTGACGCGTATCAAATATTGTTGTAAGAATTTTCATCTAGGAGCAGAATATTAGGAATTTGTTTATTAGCTTTTTTCGCACAAGCATCAACTCAAACGCTATGATAACAGATTAACTAAAAAAATGCTGTTTTTGTAGCGAATAATCTTGACGATTTGTTGAATGCTTTGATGTATTCAAAAAAGAACTTCTTAATTACAATACTTATACCAAATATATTTTAAAGACAATAATTAAATTCAAAAATTATGAACAATAGAAAATCTTACATGCCAATAAAAAAAAATTTGCAAAATATGAAGGGAGGTTTAAATAATGAAAGTAAAAAAAAATTAAATGATTTGGCAAAATTTTCGGCAGAAAAATCTATTTCTATTATCAAATCAAAATGGCCACTAAATATTAATGTTATTTGTGAAAATCTTGCGGAACAATATTTAAAATTAAAAAGATATAGAGATGCTTCAGCTACTTACAGAGTTGCTTTAAACGAAGTAGATCCTAGCGTCAAAACCTTAATTGGTCTTGCTGTTTCATTGTATCAAATAGGAGAATATTCTGAGGCAGTTTTATACGCAAAAAGAGCTTACGAACTAGAACCCAACCAACTTTTGCATTCAAAGGTTTACCTTGACTGCCTACTTCTAATAGGAGCAGCATCAGAAATAGACAAGTTATGTAGTTCATTACGAATTCAAAACATTTCGGATACAGACATCCAGTACTTTCACGCTCAAGCAAAAAGATTACTTGGAGATTTTGATTCTGCACTAATTTTATTAAGAGATTTAGTCAGTAAGACAAACAATAATATGTTTAAATTTTCTGTAGCTGATGTTATTGGCGAAACCGACACTTTAAAAGCAATTGAAATGTATGAATCATTAGATTCAGAAAAAATTGAGTTTTCTACGTTAAATCGATACAACTTATCACTCCATTACCTACGATGTAGAAGTTTCGAAAAAGGCTGGAAATATTTTGAATTCGGTCTAGATAAAGATATGGGTGTATTTGGAAGAAAACTACCTTATAACTTTAAAAATACATTTAGAGCTGACAAATGCAAAGTAGACCCGGAGAAATGGACGATGATTTGTGCTGAACAAGGTATTGGCGATCAGCTAACTTTTTTAAGTGCATTGCCTGATGCAGTCAATGAATTCAAAAAGATTCTTTTTGTTTGTGAGCACCGAATGCTGTCCATACTGAAAAGGTCATTTCCATCATTAAATTTAACAACTGATGGAAGATTTGGTGATATCAATATTTTTGACACACAACTTAATGGTGGCCTTGGTTACATACCTTTAGGAAGTTTGCTGGAGCGCTATAGGCCGTCATTAGAAAGCTTCAATGACAACAAAAGGGCATTTATTTCAGTTGATAAGGATATGTATTACAGTTTTAGAAAACTATTAATGGAAGCAGCTAGAGGCAGGCGCATTATTGGGATTTCATGGAAATCTAAAGTGGCCAAAAATCTTGAACTAGTCAAAAATATAGATTTTCTCGATTGGCTACCTTTGCTTGATACAAATACTTTAATTGTTAATCTTCAGTATGGAGAAACATCAAGTGAACAAGAACTCGTTAAAAATCTTGGATTAGAGATGCTATCTTTTAATGAACTAGATTTCACTAAAGATTTAGATCAATGGCTCGCATTGTCTGCTGCCTGCGACGGGGTTATAAGCGTCTCTACGTCTTTGGTTCATTTTGCGGGTGCGTGTGGTCAAAGAGTGGCCGTTGTTATGCCATTCAAGCAAGGACACTGGAGTCTTGGTATGAATGAAACCGAATCTATTTTTTATCCACGTGTAAGTATTTTTAGAAGAAGAACAGATGAGACGCTTACTTCCCTTATTCTTAACGCATCATCTCATTTTAAAAGTTAAACGCAATGAATTCGAACCTTTTCTCAGAAGAAAATCATGATTTGATTTTGCTTAACTTGCAAAACCATATTGAGAATAGAAGGTTTAATGATGCAATAAATATCGCGACTGATAAATTAGCTCTGTATCCGGAAGTCGCAGGTTATAAAAAATGCCTTGCTTACTGCTTTGGAATGGTGGGGGAACTATTTAAATCTAAGAATTTATGGATCGAACTGGTTGACTTAGATCCATACTCAGAAGAAACATTAATGAATTTAGCAGACGTTGAACACAAACTCGGACGTCTAGAATCTGCTTTAGGTTTACTTAAACTTGTTTCTCAGTACCACCCAAGTAGCATTAAGCCCTGGTTGAATATGGCTGGTATTCATATTCATCGCAATGATTTCCAAGATTGCGTCAATGTGTCTCTCGAAGCTATACAAAGAGACCCTAAAAACGCAGACGGATTTCAAAACCTGGGCTCCGCTTTATTTCATTTAGCAATGCTAGATGAAGCACAACATGCTTTTGAAACTGCGTTAACGCTAAACCCTGATATCAAAGAGGCCAAGAATTCACTAGGGTCCGTACTTTTTCGTAAAAATAAAAATGAAGAGGCATTAAAGATTTCTGAAGAATTGATTACCAGCTGTGTCCCTAACGATCGAATTCCCATCGAACAACTAAGGTGGAATGCATCTTTTATTTATCTTCGTTTAGGTCATCTAAAGAAAGGATGGGATTATTACGAAGACGGCATGAGTCCACATGTGACGGGAAGCTTATTACGGCGGCCCATGAGAAGCTTTGAAGTCCCTAGATGGACGCCTAGCTCACCAAAGAACCAAACAGTTTTAGTGTGGCGCGAGCAAGGTATAGGAGATGAAATTGTTTTTCTAACATGCCTTCGAGACCTAATTGAACTTGGATTCAAACCAATAGTTGAGTGTGATAAGAGATTAGTTCCACTCATACTAAGAAGTTTTCCAACAATAATTGCCAGAGAAGCGATGCACCGTTTGGATTTTCCTCACGACTCTCTTCATAATGATTTCGACAGCCATATTCCTATGGGGTCATTGATGAAACATTTCAGGCAGGAATTTTCTAATTTTCCTGATAGCGATGGCTACATAAAACCTGATACGGCTATGGTGAATAAGTGGCGTGACCGCTTATGTTCTATTGCTAATGGGAAGAAGACAATTGGAATATCGTGGAAAAGTGGTGTAACTGATCCCTTAAGAGATGCCAAGCACACGAGTCTTTTAAATTGGTCTGAATTACTTACTACTAAAAATCTTGTATTTGTAAACCTTCAATATGGAAACTGTGTAGATGAAATCAAGAATGTCGAAAAAAACTTGGGTGTAAAAATACATACATGGGAAGACTTAGATTTAAAAAATGATATCGAGGATATCTTTGGCCTGCTAGCTAATTTAGATCACGTTGTAACAACAAGCTCAGCGGTTTGGACTTTTGCAGCGTCTTCTGGTGCGCGCACATCATTACTGCTACATTCACCACATTGGACTATGTTCGATCGAACTAAAATACTTTTTTTTCCAAGAGTACATTGCCATGTAGCGGAGCCTAGTCAACTGATTTATACATTGCTACCAGACGTATTAAAAGAAATTGAAGCTCAATAAAAAACCCCGAGTTTACGCTCGGGGTTTTATTAAAGCTTGCTAGTTTACTTCAACAGGGCCAAAACTGACTGACCAGACTGATTAGCTTGTGCCAACATTGCAGTAGCAGCTTGACTAATGATTTGCGACTTAGCTAAGTTAGTTGTCTCAGTTGCGTAGTCGGTATCCAATATACGGCTTCGAGAAGCAGAGATATTTTGATTTGACTCTGTTAAGTTACTAATCACAGAATCTAAACGATTTTGATACGATCCAACTCTAGATTGTTGCAAACTTATTTGTTCAATTGCCTTATCTAGCGCGGTAATTGCTACCATTGCACCAGGTGTATTTGATACATCAATATTTGCAATATTTAGGCCATCTTTAGCTCCCCCAAAGGTTCCCTTGGTGAAACCTACAGTACTAAAAGTAGAGTTTCCTGCAGAACCGCTTGTGATATCAAATTGCTTATCGGAAGACAAAGTAACCGTAGATATAAAAGCTGTAGCTGCTGCGGTTGATGCTGAGCCAAATGTAGGTGAATTACCATTTACTGTAGCAAGACCAATTGAGCTTGCAGCAGCCGCACCACTTCCATCGCCACTGGTTAAACCAATTGATATCGTTCTGCCATCTTCTGCAATCAGAGTTAGACCATCACCATTATCTTTAGCTGTAACTCCAGTTTGACCTTTCACTAAATTAATTGCATCTGCAACATTTTGTCGCGTTGTACTAGCTGTTGCTGCAACAGATATACTGATTCCATTGAGGAAGATTGTTTCTGTGCCAATTGCACTTGTGGCTGATAGGGCACTAAATCCTGTACCAACCAAAATATTTGGATTGGCCTTAGCCTTCACGCCAGTCAAGTCAGCCACTTTATTAATTGCAGCCGCTGTAGCAATTGCGCTTGATTTTTTAGTTGCTGAAGTAGTAGTTTCAAAAGTAGCTGTGTCGTCAGTCGAAATGGCTGCAGACACGGCCACACCATTTATGATTAGATCACTACCTGTAAGAGCTGTAGGCGCCAATGCAGATCCCGCTCTGTATTTGGTTGTCATTTGAGCCACATTTGGGTCATAAGTACCAGCGAACAAACCGGTTGTGTTAATTGTTCCACCAACTTTTGACTTTAATTCAATTGGTGTTCCTTCCGTACTAGCCAAATTAAAGGTTCCAATATAAGTTCCTGCAGAGTTAAGTCCGGTAAGTCCTGCACTAAGGGAGGTACCATAGCTGAGTGTTATATTGCGGCCATCTGCTGCAGTTAATATAACTCCGTGAGCGTCATCACCTCCATCTTTTGCAGTGACTCCAGTTTGTGCAGAAATAAAATTCACAGCATTAACAACCATTCCTCTTACAACACTAGTGCTTGCTGAAGCGGCAATAACCAGCGAAGAAGTGCTTATTCCATTAATTGAAATAGTGCCAGTTTCAGCGCCTGCTGTTTGAGTCATGGTTGTACCGTATACCTCAGTCTCATTTACAGTTGCAACTACTTTAGAAGTACCTGAAACAAGGTTAATTGCTGCAGCTTTTGCAATAGAGCTACTATTTGCGGCTGAATAAGAAAGGTTATCATTAGTCGATACTGAAGGCGGAACGGTAACACCATTAATAATCAGATCGCCTTCACGTATAGTATTCGAAGCCGCAGCAGAATATGTTTGTCCAATAGATGTTAAAACAGATGGAGTTTTGATACCTAAATCCTTAGCTTGAGCTGACTCAAACTTCATTGACATAGTGTCATGTTCATTAACACCAGTTTGCAACACGATATTGCCAGCAGAACCATCTAACAATTTAATATCGTTGTGATTAGTTTGCTTTGCGATGTTGTTGATTTGGTCTTTCAACTGAGAAACTTCGGCTTGTATAGCTTGACGATTTTCAGCGCTATTCGAACCGTTGGAAGATTGAACTGCCAACTCACGCATGCGCTGCAACATATCCCCAATTTGTCCCAAAGAGCCTTCAGCAGTTTGCGCCATTGAAATACCGTCATTAGAGTTGCGAACGGCAACGGCATAACCACGGATCTGCGAAGTCATTCGATTACTAATCGCAAGGCCAGCAGCGTCATCTTTAGCGCTGTTGATTCGCATGCCAGTAGACAAACGCTCCATTGCCGTTTGCTGCTTCTTTGTCACATTGCTCAATGAAGCTTGTGCTGCAAGAGCGCTGATATTGGTGTTGATAACGGCCATGGTGTTTCTCCTTAAATGCCATCAATAAAATTTGGGAGTTGACCTATTCAATTCCCTCATGGTCAATGATTCGTCAGGTTTAAAAATTACTTTAATTATTTTTTAAACTTGTTACACAACTGCGTTGTGCAATACGCCTTTAAGGCGATCAAAGTTATGTGCCACTTGCACAATCACTTCATTGGGTATTTGTCTTACGACCTCACCTGTTTTTTCATTGCGAACAATAACGACAGGGCGGTCAAGAGCCGGATCAAAGCTAAAACTTAATCCTCGTCCACTCGCTTGCATTTGCTCGTTGAGTTTAGTGATTGCCAGATCTAAGTTGCGTTGCATACCCTCAGTGTCGACTTGAATATTCGACTTTGGAACCTTCATCACAGGTTCTACATGTGGTGCACTTTGGCTAGCCGAATTCACCACTGCTTTCACTGGCGTGTATTGCGGCACTGCAGGAGTTGCTTGAATACGAGTTTCCATAGTTTTTTTCCTTTCGGCGGTGTAAATAAACACCATTACTGTGCATATATATCGACATCAGCCAGGAAAACTTTAGAAGCTCAAATATGAATAAATTTGATTGAGTAATTATCGGTTCGGTAAGTTGGAACTTTAGGGACTCGCCAAATAAAGTGTAAAAAGTGTAAAGATTACTAAAGTTTTTACACCTAATGTTCAGGTTTGTTTCATACTAGAGCTGTGAGCGGCAATAAATTGCCGCTTTTTCATCTGATGACATACCCGAGATAACCACATCATGTATACAAATACCAATATCAGTGCGCTCATCGCATCAAATGCCTATTCCACTGCAGCCACCGCTTATGCCAAGGCAAGCGAACGTATCAGCACCCAACTACAAATCAATAGCGCAAAGGACGATCCCGCGGGTCTTGGCATAGCAAACTCTTTTGCTGCCAAGATTGCCTCGTATGCCAAGGCGGTTGACAACATCAATGCAGGAATCAGTGCCCTAACC
>Ga0164294_10005418_pt1 | contig 10974 bp, 11 predicted proteins | sample GEODES005metaG_FD_111479 | JGI IMG/M metagenome (GOLD analysis project Ga0164294, IMG submission 111479) | Oligotrophic lake water microbial communities from Sparkling Lake, Wisconsin, USA - GEODES005 metaG | ecosystem: Environmental > Aquatic > Freshwater > Lake | place: USA: Sparkling Lake...
AACTAGTGGGTGTTAGGGTGTTTTCAGCGCGTCTGCAGGGAGGAGGCCGCGAGAGATTAGCTTTTTGGCGAATTCGATCTGGCTGGGGGTGAGAGTGGAGGAGGAGGCGCGGGGCAGGGAACCGTCGAAGATTTCGTAATTGAAAAGCTGGTGGGAGATAGAGGGAAATTGGGTGGCGGGAAGGACGGGAATGGAGAAGGCGAGGCGGTTTTGATCATTGTTATCGTTTTCTGTGACAGTAGGGGGGAGGGCTTGGGCGAGCTTAACTAAGCCAGGGAAACCGAGAACTCCGAGATGGCGAGCGGTATGGAAATTAAAGAGAAGGACTTCGGCCATAGTGGCGTCGGCGGGGGTAGCTTGGGGTTGGCCGCGACGGGAGATTTCCTGGAGGACTTGTTGGACATCGGCATTGGCCATATCGGCTTCACCCAGCCAGTAGAGGATTAGATAGAGTTGTCTCTGCATTTCAGCGGGGGCACGGAGTTTGGCGAGAAAGAGGGGATCGGTGAGACGCTTGAGATTAGTCATGGCGGTTTGAGTTTTCTTGAGGAGAGACATTCCGTGGGAAGCGGTTAGGGATTCGAGCATCAGGTTGTCGTCATTGGTCATGTAGTTCTCCCCGCCGAACAGGTCGTAATCCCCGCCGTAATCTGGGGTATAAGGAAGAACGACAGGGGGGTTGGCGTGGCTGGATTGAAGGAGAAGCAGAAAAAGAGCACAAAAAAGAAAAGCAGGGAGGCCGCGCATGTTTTTTAGAGTATGAGGTTGAGGCGCTGAAGGAAAGTAGAAGCGACTTCGAACGGATTATGTGGCGAGGGGCATCGAACTCTTGAACGTTTGAGAAAATAGTAATGTTCTTTCAGGTTTTGTTAGGGGGAGTTAGAAGGATTTTTTCTTGGGGGGGGGGCGGAGTGCAAAATGATGAGAACGGAGCTGCCCGTGGAGGTGGGGAGGGGAGAGATGGAAGAGTGGAAGTGGGTATAGGGTGGGCGTGTGAGGGAGAGTAGCAAGTCTTGGTGGGGAGTGGAGTTGTCGGCGGCGTCGAGGAACAAGCGGATGAACTCTCCGCGATTATCGGAGGTAGAAAAAAGAGGGAAAAAAGAGGTGCCGATGAGTCGTGACTCTTGCAAATGGAGAATGTCGAGCATGGCGGGACCGATGGAAAGGATGTTGCCAGTGCCATCGGACTGGATCCAAGGGGTTGGAAGAAGCCGAAGGATGGATGAGATATTTTCGTGCTGCCGGCCGAGCTCGAGACGGGCCGAGCTGACGACGACGGCCAAAGCTCCTCCCAAGATAACCGTACCCGAACGGACTAACGGGTATTCGGAGTTATGGAAAATAAGAAAGTAGCTCTCAGTAACGAAGAATGGCGTGACAAAAAGAATCAACCTTGGAGAGCAGAAAAAGGCAAGGATGGTTAAGCAGAGAATTGAAAGAAGGGGGGCTAAGGTCTGGTCGCCGAACAACCAAGTCACAACAACTTCAATCCCCCAAACAGAAACCAAGAAAAATAGGGGCATAAGGCGTGAAAATGAACAGTAGGGCAAAGAAGGAGGATTAAGTTTCATGGGAATTGATTATGAGGAAAGAATGGTTTGGTAGACAGATTCAATACGAGAAAGCCAGAGGTTGCGATTGAACTCGTTTAAAATACGTCCTTTTCCAGCCTGACCCATCTCTGTGCAACGATTGGGATTTTCAATCAGTTCCTGGATCTTAGCGGATAACGATGCCGGAGAGAAAGGCTCTGCTAAAAGACCATCTTTCCCCTCGACCACCACTTCTGCCATCGCGCCGAGACGATTCGCCACAAAGGTCCTGTCTTGAGTCCAAGATTCGAGGAATGTAAGTGGGAAGGGCTCGCTCCAAATGGAAGGGATTACGGAGAAGGCGGTCTGGGCCCAGATGGCGCGTTGCTGATCGCCCTTGAGGAAACCGACAAATTCGACATCACGCAAGGAGAGCTCCTTCGCGAGAGCCTTTAATTTTGGTTCCTCGGGACCTTCCCCGGCAATGATTAACTTTCTCCCATTGGGACGCACTAACTTCCAAGCCTGAAGCAGATGGTCAACCCCCTTTTCAGGGGAAAGGCGCCCAAGAAAAAGAATATCGCCACTTGGGCAGGGAGGGATCGATTCTCCTTTCGGCTCATAGAAGTGCGGGATGACGTGAATCCGCTTCTCGGGGATTCCCATCTGTGCATGCTTGGCCCGTTGAGCCTGACTGAGGGCAATCCAAGCGGCGGTATTTTGAAAAGTACCGACGGAGCGGACACGCCGAAGGATGAGGCCCATCATGCCGCTGATGAGGTGGCTTTCGCGCCAGCAGGCGGTTTGGAAAGCGGGCCAGAAGTTGCCGTGGAGGCATCGTTCGCAAGGTTGGCCGTGATTGAGAAAAAAGCCGTTGGTGCAGGCCATCCGATAGTTGTGAAGGTAGTGAACGAGGGGGACTTTAAGTTCAAAAGCGGTCTGATAGACGGAGGGAGACAGGCCAGGAAGAACGTTGTGAACCTGCCAAAGATCGAACCGGCCGAGCTCTTGGTAGCGTCGCAACCGCTGAACCACGGAGAGGTTGTAGAAAGCACGGAAGGGGGCCTGGATTTTATCCATGACATCTCCCCCGAGAAGCTCATTGGTGGAACCGATGAAGTATTCGGCGTCGTGATTCTGTTGGAGGGCATCGCCGATGCGAAAAACCGATCCCTCCTCCCCACCTAAGTAAACATAGCGGCTGAAGATTTGGAGAATGCGAAGGCGGCGCATGCCGTTAGCTTATGGGCTTTGAGGGATGAATAAAGAAGTAAGAGCGAGCAGGAGTTCAAAGGTGAGAATGTATGAAAGTGGGAATGTAAGAAGGTGCGAAAGGCCAGGTGAGGTGGTAGGGTACGGAATGTCGCTAGCGAGGAGGTTTGAGGAATTGGAGATTTGGCAGGAAGCGAGAGCGTTGAACCAGATTATTTGGGGTGAGTTCAAAGAGTGTCGAGAGTTTGCATTCCGGGATCAGATTAGACGGGCGGCTCTTTCGGTGATGAACAATATTGCGGAGGGATTTGAGCGGCGAACCCCCAAAGATTTTGCTCATTTTCTTGATTTGGCGAAAGGCTCGTGCGGAGAAGTCCGTTCGATGGCCTATGCGGGCGAGGACGTCGGAGTCCTTGCACAGGAACTAGGCCAACAGCTACGGGCGCAGAGCGAAGCGCTTTCTCAAAGAATCGCGGCTTTCACCAGACATCTTCGACGTTAATATTCAGGCATTCAAACTTTCGAACATTCAAACAAGAGCATGGATTTTACAATCGTCACCCCGAGCTTTAAGCAGCTCGGCTATTTGGGTTGCTGTATCGCGTCGGTTGCGGATCAGGAAGGGGTTACGGTAGAGCATATTGTGCAGGATGCGGGGAGTCCTGGGATCGAGGAATTTGCGGAAAGGACGGCGGAGCAGCTTTTGGGAAGATATGGGGGAGAGCGGGTGACGAACCTTGAGGCCTTCGAACTTTTACACATTCACAGTCCCCACGGGTATACATTGCGAATATTTAAGGAGAAGGACACCGGGATGTACGATGCGGTGAACAAGGGATTAAAAAAGGGCACAGGAAAGATCTGTGCGTATTTAAACTGCGACGAGCAGTATTTACTTGGCGTCTTGAAAGTAGTCCGGGAGTTTCTAACGAACCGAATTAATGTGGAGGTGGTGCTGGGGAACGTGATTATTGTAGGGACGGACGGGGCGGCGATTTGTCATCGAAAAATGATAAAACCCGCGTTGGCTCACACATGGACGTGCCATTTCGGAGCTTTGACAGCTGGAATTTTTTTCCGAAAAAAGCTAGTGAACGAGGGACTTGTTTTTGACACAAGCTATCGAGCGGCCTCGGATGCGGAGTGGTTCGTCAGGGTGTTGAGGAGCGGGAGGAAAATTGAGCCCCTTCGAACAAACACATCGACCTTTATGGAGAGTGGAGAAAATCTAGGACTGAGTCGGACGGCGAAAGAGGAGAGAGCGAGGCTGGATGCTTCGGCCCCATTTTACTTCAGGAGCTTGCGAGTTATTTGGGTCCTGGTGCATCGAGCAAGACGACTTTGGAGCGGTGCGCATCGATTTGAAGATGTGGCTTATGAGATTTATCTGCCCGAGCAGTCGGGACGGAAAGCGTTTCATGAAAAGAGGCTGCAAACAACGTGGCCGGGGAGAATCTTTAATTTTTGATTGGGACTAGGACAGCTCACACAAAGCCCCGACAGGAGTACGTAGCAGGGCGTGAAAGTTTAAATGTGCGAAAGAAGTCTTACTATGAATTAAGCTTGAGGTGAGAGTGTTGGGGAGGAATAAGGCGCAAGGGTTGGGTCGAGGAGAGGTTGGGTTTTTAGGGCGGCGCGGCGAAAGGTTTCGGCACGATAAATAAGTGCGGTGATGGGACAGACTTGGACTAGAAAAGAGGTGTAGTCGCCGAAAAGGAAAGCAAAGGCGAATAGCTGAGAAAGAAGCAAGGCAAAAGTCCAAACCTGAATCGGAGATATTTCCTTGGGCGGAGTGTTTGAGATGCTACGCCAAACATAGTAGATAACTCCGAAGCAGAGGGCGCAAAAGAAAAAAGCGCCAAAGGAGCCTGAGACAAGCAAGGCGTGGATGGGGCCCTCGTGGGGTTGGCGCATTTCAAGGAACCTGCGGACTTCGGCATACTCGTCACCAGACGCAGCCTGACGAGCTGCCAAGGCCAAGTAGACATCTGTTTCTAACCTAGCCAAACTAGGATCGTAGTGATAGCCAAGGCCAATCCACGGAGCTTTATGAAAATACTCTTTGTAGAAAAGAGTTTTCATTTGTCCCCGCCATTCGGAAGATCCTTTTACTTCGCTGACGGCTTTGGCATCCCATTCGCCAGGAAGAAAGCTGAGGGAGCGCTGCATAGAAATTGGCAGATCGAAAGCCCTGCCTTGTAGTAGAACGAGGCCAGCGAGGGCAAGAAAACCTAACCCAGCGAGGAGAAAGGCGGCAGAGCGGGCCGTGGCATAAATAGCGGCGAAGCCCGAAAGAAGCATGCGAGCGACATAGTTCCTGAATCCAGAGGCAGCTGTAAGAAGTAGCGCAACGAAGAGGGCCGGGATGATCCAAACTTTTGTGGGGCTAAGCCAAATACGGACAGGGTTGTAGCAGAGAACCAGAAGCGAGAACCCAGTGCCTAATTTGGCCAAGCTGCCAATACGAGAAATCCCCAATTCACTGCCGTAATTTCCTTTTAAGGCACTACCGTATTCGCTCAAATTAACGCCGCTATAAAACTTCCATACAAGGGGCGCGGTGGCTGGGACAAAAGTAGTCAGGGCATCAGGGATAATATCGACAAAGGAGCCTAGGAAATAGAGCACAGGGACTTTTTGGAGGTCGGTCCACTTAATTCCAGGGAATGAGGTGAGCAGCACCATGCTCATGGCGGCCATCAGAACAGCGACGTACTTACGACCACCCCAGCCACTGCCACCGAGAAGTTTGATGCCTATATCCCGGGACTCGACCCAGTGATAAACAAGGATGGAGAGAAGGAGAGCAAGGGGAAGCCAGATGGAGACGGGGCCGAGGCGCCAACCGATGTTCAGACCAAAGATCATCCTGTAAAGAAGGTAAAGGAATACAGCCACGATCGAGAGCTGCTGGATAGTGAAGTTGAGAGGAAGGAAATTTAAGTTGCCCTCAATGGGCAGAGTGAAGGGGATAATCATCCAGCAGCGGTCGCGAACTACAAAGAGGACGATGAGGACAAGACCGACACCAAAAAAAACGAGGAGGGGCGCTGAGTTGCCGCTGATGGTTTGGCTGGTCACCCACGGAGCGGCGATGAAAAAGCCAAGAGTGATCAGGGCGAGGAAAACTTTTTGGACAGTAAGGTTTCGCACGAATCGTAGTGTAAGGGGTGTAGGAATGTGTGAAAGTAGGAATGTTCGAATGTGACCCTCCGTCGCTCAGTCTCGGCAGGCTCGCTGAGCTTTGAAGGGTTATAGGAATGTGCCCCTTCTACGCTCTTAACCTGCTGAGCTTGGCCCCCTCGGACCTGCCCCCGCCTATTGGTCCCCCGACATCCGCCCATGACCTTTGCGGTTACCCCTCCGGGTTGGAGGGCTTGGGTGCTTTCGCACCCGTGCAATCTCGACACTCGTTCCACGACGGTTTGAATCTCCGCTATCGCGGGGGAATTCAAATGGTGCTGGCGCCCTACTGTTGCTCACGCCCCGCGGTTGAGGGACTATTACTCACGCAAAGGCCGCAAAGGACGGGAAGGAAGATTGTTTATTGTAGATTGGGGAACGGATTGCTCACGCCCCGCAGTTGCGGGACGCGCTCTCGCGTGCAAAAGCCGCAAAGGAAAATTGGTTATTGGAGATTAGGATTGGGAATCGTGCCAACGATACGGGCAGGGTTGCCAGCAGCGATCGAGTAGGCGGGGATATCTTTTGTCACAACTGAGCCAGCGCCGATGATGACACGGTCGCCCAAGGTAACTCCTTTGAGAATGATGGAGCGAGAGCCGATAAAACAGCCGCAGCCGATTTTAACCGGTTTTGAGTTTACGGAGTATTCGGTAAGCCAAGAGAATCCGTGGCCTGGAATATGGAAGTCATTATCCAGAATCATTGATCCAGCTCCCAAGATGGTGTCTTCGCCGATTTCGATGGAGTTACCCGCGACGATAGTGCAGCTACTGAGTCCAACCCGGTCTCCAAGCCGGATTCGAGCGGTGGGGGTCATGGTGCGGAGGACGCAGGGGGAGGAACCACCCAGCGGGTTAGCGCGGACGGAGCTATCGAGAGTCACGTGCCGACCAAGGGAGATGGAGGAACTGGGATAACGGCTGCAGATAGGATGACCGAAAAGCTTGATGGGTGAAGACGTTTGAACGCCACGTATTTTTAACTCTAACAGCCACAAGGAGCTCGGAAGATGGCGAAAAATGTGGCGGAATCGCCCAGCGATTTGCAATAGGCTCATAGCACAAGCTAGAACTTAAATGAAGTCTGGGACATGAAAAAAATCGCCATATTAGCAGCGTTTCCACTTCACAGGCTAAATTCCTTTGGTGAGAAGTTTAGGCCAGAAGGGCATTATGCCACTTGGTTGCCTCAGATCGCGAAGGCTTGGGATGGGCAGGAGGAGGTGGAGATTCACTGGATCGTGATGTCGGAGTTAGTGAAAGAACGAGTGGATGTTTCTGAGTGGGGGCAGAAGTTTCATGTGCTACCAACAAGCCGGAGTGGGCGTGCCACCACGTTGTTTCGGGCGGATCGTGAAGCGATTGATGGAGTTTTGGAGGAAATCCAAGCTGATCTCGTCCATGGTTGGGGTACAGAGGATGTGTATGGATTTGCCGCGGTGCTTTCAGGACGTCCTAACATTGTTTCGATGCAGGGCATCCTCAGTTATTATGCCCTCAAAAACAGGATGCCTGCTCGTAGTTATCTGCAAGCCATGCTTGAGCTCTTTATTCTTTGGAAGGCTGAGCGAGCGACGACAGAGAGCGAGTGGGGCCGAAATGTAGTGATGAAAAGGAACCCCTTCGCGAATGTAGAGCTAGTCGAGTACGGAGTGCAGCAAATATTTTTCCAAACAAAATGGCAGCCAGAAGAGACAAAGCCTTTCGCCTTATTTGTGGGAGGAGTTTCTCCACGCAAGGGAATTCAAGATCTTGTGAGGGCTTTTCGGGATCCAAAGCTATCAGGGAGCAAGCTGGTTGTGATTGGAGGTGGAGAAGGGGTGTGGTCGGAAAATCTGCAAAAAAGCGCTCCACCTAATATTTGTTGGTTGGGGAGAAAATCAGCAGAGGAGACGGCACAGTACATGTCAAAGGCGTGGTGTTTGGCATTGCCGACACGAGCGGATACCAGTCCAAATGTGGTGAAAGAGGCGAGGGTGATTGGTTTGCCCGTGATTACGACGCTGCATGGCGGACAGGCCAGTTATGTGAGGGAAGGTGAGGATGGATATTTTGTGGAGTGCGGGGATGTCAATGGATTGATTGACAGGCTGGAAATGGTGCTGGGATCTTTTAGCAAAGCCAAAGAGATGGGTGATCGCGGCAAAAAAACCTTCCGAGAGTTATTTATAGCAAAGCGGACTGGGGATGGATTTATGAAAATGTATCGGAAAAATGGGCGCTGAGTGGATCAAGGGTGTTTAAAGGTTGCCAAGCGGCGTTGATATTCTTCAAGTAGACGATCCCCATAATCTTGCCACGTGTTCTTAGCTGCTCCTTTTTTATGCGCAGCCTCCCCCATTTTCTGATTTAACTCGGGATCAAGAAAAACTTGGATCATAGCATCTGCTATGTGTTGGGGATCTCGGCCGTGGACGATAAGCCCTTCAATGCTATCCCGAACAAGGGTAGTTGCCCCGCCCTCGTGGGTTCCAATGACTGGAAGACCTGCGGCTAGAGCCTCTATTTGAGCACGAGCGATTCCTTCTTCTTGGGATGGGAAGACGAAAGCGGTACAAGATTGAAGCAAGGCGGCGAGATCGGCATGCGAAAGATGGGAAATGTGGCGAAAAGTTCCCTCCCATCTCTGGCGTTCACTGCGGAAATCGGTTTTGTATTGGCCTACGCAAATAAGTTCGGCATCGGGTAGCTTTCTTTTCACGATCTCGAAAGCGCGAAATAGATACTGATGTCCTTTCCGCAGGCAAATTGTCCCAACACAGATGAAACGAGGCTTTATCGGCACAGATTGACGAGGCTGAAACGTAGAGGTGTCAACACCCATGGGATTAATGAAAATTTTCGATTCTGGAATACCATTCCAAACCATTGAATCTCTGCAAAAAGAGGACTGCACGATAATACAATCAGCACGTTCCAGCTCTCGGTTCATTCTAGCAAACATCCATTGAGGAATAGGAACTTTTTCACCCGGGCACCATAGGTCGCACTCCCTTTGCCAAAACCCATAATAGGTAAGGGGGTGACTATTGGGACAGTCCACGACTTTCAAGGCACCTCTTGATGAGGGGTGGCGGAATCCTTGGATGCCGAATCCCATAATGGATTGAATGACATCGTAGGATTGGCTTCGAAGCTCTTTTTCAAGCCATGAGTCGTAAAGATATGAAAAGAAATATGTAGCCTTTTCCTCAAGAATCTGTGAGGCGAAGTGATAAAAGAACTTCATGGCGAGATGATAAGGCCAGCACCGCCTGTAAAAATGTGGGGAAACACCGAAGGGTCGTTTATCTGCCATGCATAACGCAGCTAAACTGTCTCGGATTGCAAACGCTCGAGCAGTGTGACCAAAATGCCAACCTCGGGAGGTTGCTAAGAGAACTTTGACGGGATGAGACATGAAAGGCTAAGGTAAGTCAACCTACACTGATGAAAACCTTAAAAGGAGCAAAAGTACGACCAGCCTTTGTGACCGCAGGGCTTCAATTAGGAGGTTCGACAACATTTCTTCTTAATATAGCGAGAGGACTGAAAAAGAAGAAGATCCCTTTTCTAATTTGTAGCCTTGAATCCTTCCATCCAATGGAAAAAGATTTTGGGGAATTTAACAAGCATATTCAGCTGCTGGATGATAAAGAGCAGATCTTCGAAGATCGAATAAGATCTTTGCTTCAAAAACTGAATGAATTTCAGCCTACGCATGTAATTGGAGCGCTCGGCGCCAGCTCTTTGGAGGTTTTCCGCTACCTTCCTCCTGGAGTGGGCAGAATAGGAATGATACAATCTGACGATCCTGGGCCATATCACACTTTAAGATCCTATGCACAACACATAGAAAAAGTTGCGGGCGTGTCGTGCCGGATAATAAATAAACTCAAACGCGACTCTGTTCTAGGCAAAAAAATGGTCGGGGATGTTAGGTATGGTGTCAACACGCCTCCCCTACGTAAAAAAAGGGCAATATTTTGCGGTCAACGACCGTTGCGGATTCTTTATTGTGGAAGGATTGTCAAAGAGCAAAAACGAATAAACCTTCTCCCACTTATCTTGAGAGATTTAGACGATGCAGGATTGAATTACGAAATGACTATGGCTGGGAATGGGTGTGAGTTAAATAAGATGGCCGACTTGTTACAGCCTTGGGTTCAGCAAAAGAAAGTGTATATTACTGGCGGGCTAGACCAAAAAGCCGTTTCTAAAGCGATGGCTAGGAATGACATTTTTCTTCTATTTTCCGATTATGAGGGCTTGCCGCTAGCGCTATTGGAGGGCATGGCTCACGGACTTGTGCCGGTGGTTTCTGATCTCGGGACTGATTTTCGCGACTTAGTTCACGGGACAGGCGGTAAGTTGGTTAATCACAAGGCTACAAAAGACTATGCAAAGGCAATCCTCGATGTTGCAAAACGACCTAATAGTTTTTTCAGAAATAGCATTTTATGCCAGCGAAAATGCCGAGATGACTATAGCATTGAAGCCATGACAAACCGCTGGATAGGTTTTTTAAAACAGATTCCTAGTACAAATAAGAAAAAAGACTTTTGCCAAAAAATTTCTAAGATCCAATGTCCGCTAGCACTTGGGCAAAATATTCTTTATCGTCCGCTTCTAAGGCCTTTGCGAAGACTATCTAAAAAGCGCATCTTTGGATGATATAGCGAAGACTTATTTTTCTACCAATATAGTCCAGCCCAAAGTCATGGAGGGATTGAGTCGCATGGCATCGAGCTTTAAAAAAATTAAATTCCAAAAGGATCGGAGAACTCTTGCCGGCAGATATCGAGAAAACCCAAGCATAATAATCTGCCCGATTAATGCATAAACTCCACCCCGAGGGACAAGCTTCAAGACTCGGAAGCCAGCCGATTCGGCGAGATACCGCAGGCCATGCTCGGGGTAGCGGTAAAAGTCGTGCGGAAGCTCATGAGCAGGCCACCACATTGGCACAGAGACCAGTGCGCGTCCCCCCGGTTGCAAAACACGGTAAAACTCACGCAAAGCTTTTTGGGGTTCTGGCACATGCTCAAGAACTTCCGTGCAAAGAA
>Ga0164294_10005421_pt1 | contig 10969 bp, 13 predicted proteins | sample GEODES005metaG_FD_111479 | JGI IMG/M metagenome (GOLD analysis project Ga0164294, IMG submission 111479) | Oligotrophic lake water microbial communities from Sparkling Lake, Wisconsin, USA - GEODES005 metaG | ecosystem: Environmental > Aquatic > Freshwater > Lake | place: USA: Sparkling Lake...
GCTCGCCCTGCCGCATCGCCGGGTGCTGATGGCCTGGATGACTATCGATGCTCTGGTGTGGGTTCCCCGGATGTTCTACCTCTACGGCGAACAGAACAAGGGACTGCCTGAGCAGTGGTTCACCACGACGGTGCTGATCCGTGATCTCGCCGTGGTGGGACTGATCGCGCTCGTCGTCCGCCAGATCTATCGCCCCGCAGAGGATCTGGTCCGCAATCGTGGCTCCGTCGATGATCCATCCGGCGGGGTGTTCGACGGCGCGCCTGACGCGTTCCCTTCGCGGTGGCCGCAACGGTTACGGCCGGCTCAACGGCATCCGCCTATTCACGATGAGGAGGTCCGCGATGAAAGTCGCGATCACACTGTTTCCGCGTAACACCGCACTCGATTTTGTGGGACCGTACGAGGTCCTTCAGCGGGTGCCGTCCATCGACGTCGTCTTCGTCGGCCATCGGCGCGGTGAAATCCGCACCGACAACGGCATGCTGGGACTCGTCTGCGACGCGACCTTCGACGAGGTCACCGATCCCGATGTGCTGCTGATTCCGGGCGGGGTCGGAACCCGTGAGCTGATGACCGATGAGCCGATGCTGGAGTGGGTCCGCGCTGTACACCGCCACACGCGCTTCACCACGTCGGTGTGTACCGGAAGTCTGGTGCTGGCCGCGGCCGGCTTGCTCGACGGGCTGACCGCGACGACGCACTGGGGTGCGGCCGGTCTGCTTGAGCCGTGGGGTGCGCGGTATACCGCCGAGCGTGTCGTCGAGCATCTGCCGGAGCGGATCATCACCGCGGCCGGGGTGTCCAGCGGAATCGATATGGCGTTGCGGCTCGTCGAGCTCCTCGTCGACCGGGAGGCCGCCCAGGCCAGTCAGCTGATGATCGAATACGACCCGCAGCCCCCGTTCGACTCCGGTGCGCTGTCGAAGGCCTCGGAGGCGACCCTGCAGCGGGCGCTGGAGTATTTCCAGCAGCGGGACTGATTTCGCTGATCAGCCCTGCTGCCTGTAGCCTGAGGCGGTTACCGACGCAGGTAACCCTCCTGCCACGGATTGGCCGTGGCCGTATATGACCGTAGGAGGTGATGAGGTTTCCATGCGTCCTTACGAAATCATGGTCATTCTTGACCCCACTCTCGACGAGCGCACCGTAGCCCCGTCTCTGGACACGTTCTTGAACGTGATTCGCAGTGACGGTGGTTCGGTGGAGAAGGTCGATATCTGGGGCCGGCGCAGGCTGGCCTACGAGATTGCCAAGCACGCCGAAGGCATTTACGCCATCGTCGACGTCAAGGCGGCGCCGGCCACCGTGTCCGAGCTCGACCGTCAGTTGAACCTGAACGAGTCGGTGCTGCGGACCAAGGTGATGCGGACCGACAAGCACTGAGTCTGTGCGGACGCACGCCAACGCCGGACGTGGATAACGTTCACGCGCTGTCGTAGTCCCTACGTAGGCTCGCGGGTATACCCACGATTCCCAGGAGGACCAAGTGGCCGGTGACACGATCATCACCGTCGTCGGAAACCTAACCGCCGACCCCGAACTGCGCTTCACCCCGTCCGGTGCGGCTGTCGCCAACTTCACGGTGGCGTCCACACCGCGCATCCTCGACCGTCAGACTTCGGAGTGGAAGGACGGCGAAGCGCTGTTCCTGCGCTGCAGTATCTGGCGCGAGGCTGCCGAGAACGTGGCCGAGAGCCTCACCCGGGGCTCGCGGGTCATCGTGACCGGACGGCTCAAGCAGCGGTCGTACGAAACCCGCGAGGGCGAGAAGCGCACCGTCGTCGAGGTCGAGGTCGAAGAGATCGGACCCTCACTGAAATATGCCACCGCCAAGGTCAACAAGGCATCCCGCGGTGGTGGTGGCGGCGGCGGCTTCGGCGGCGGCGCGCCTGGCGGTGCACCCGGTGGAAACCAGCGTGCGGCGGCCACCGAGCCTGCTGAAGACCCGTGGGGCAGCGCCCCGGCATCGGGTTCCTTCGGCGGCAATGATGACGAACCCCCCTTCTGATCCAACTCCCGCGCCCTCGGGCGTGAAGCAATACGAAAGAGATTCCACAGATGGCTAAATCAGGACCTACTAAGCGGCGTCCGGCACCGGACAAGCCGATCAAGGCGCGTAAGTGCGTGTTCTGCTCCAAGAAGGGCAAGTTGCAGAACATCGATTACAAAGACACCCAGTTGCTGCGCACCTACATCAGCGAGCGCGGCAAGATCCGCGCCCGTCGGGTGACCGGTAACTGCGTTCAGCATCAGCGCGATATCGCCATTGCCGTCAAGAATGCGCGCGAGGTTGCCCTGCTGCCGTTCACCTCGGCATCGCGCTAGAACGCATCAGGGAAACGAGGGAGTAAAAATGAAGCTGATTCTGACCGCTGAGGTCGACCACCTGGGTGCGGCCGGCGACACCGTTGAGGTCAAGGACGGGTACGGACGGAACTTTCTGCTGCCCCGCGGCCTGGCCATCGTGGCCACCCGCGGCGCCCAGAAGCATGCCGATGAAATCCGTAAGTCTCGTGAGGCCAAGACTGTGCATGACCGTGAGCATGCCGAGGAACTCAAAGCGGCCATAGTGGCCTTGGGACCGATCGCGCTGGCTGCGAAGGTTGCCGGGGACGCGGGCAAGCTGTTCGGGTCGGTGACCGCCAGCGATGTTGTCGTGGCGATCAAGAAGTCCGGCGGGCCCAGCATCGACAAGCGTTCGGTGCGACTGCCCAAGGCGCATATCAAGGAGACCGGCAGCCATGCCGTCGCGATTCACCTGCACCCCGAGGTCGACGTCGAGTTCATCCTTGAGGTTGCGGGTCAAAAGTAGTTCGTTCTCACAACCGTCGGAATCCCCGGTGGCGGCCCCTCTGGTCGCGCCGGGGATTCTTTTTGGCTGGCGAACCGATCCGACGGCGTTTGCCACAGTTAACGTAACCCGTCGTTAACCCCGTGATCCGGCGACGGCAATACAACACGCCCGGAACGGCAACTTCGGCCGACACGCCGCAGCACTTGCCATCCACAGTCCGGCGGGGCCGTTAATCTGCGTTTACGTGGTGCGATGGCCTAAAAATTCATAGTGATCCACAGGTTCTCCCCAAGCAGCCAACACGGTTGTGGCCACCTATGCACAGACCACTAACAGGTTGATGAACAGGCCAGGTTTGTGATGGCTCCAGCAACGTCTAGCGTTCCCCTGGGCAAGCGGGCAGACCGCTTCCGGGCCACCGGTGATGTCGGTGTCCCGGCCTACAGTGGAGACAGCCGTATCGAACCTACGTTCGATACGGGGTGGCATTCGGTACACGCGCAGGATTCTTGAGAAAGGGGCAGGGGCAGCCCGATGGCGGTCGTCGACGATCTCGGTCAACCGGGCACTGAGCCATCTGCGCCCGCCGAGGAATTCGGTCGCCAGCCCCCGCAGGATCTCGCCGCCGAACAGTCCGTGCTCGGCGGGATGATGCTCAGTAAAGACGCCATCGCCGACGTGCTGGAGAAGCTACGCCCCGGTGACTTCTACCGTCCTGCGCACCAGAACGTCTATGACGCGGTCCTCGATCTCTATGCGCGAGGGGAACCAGCCGATGCCGTCACCGTCGCCGCCGAACTCGATCGGCGCGGACTGCTGCGCCGTATGGGCGGAGCGCTGTATCTCCACACCCTGATCTCAACGGTGCCCACCGCCGCCAACGCCGGCTACTACGCGGGCATCGTGGCCGAGAAGGCGCTGCTGCGCCGACTGGTGGAGGCCGGAACCCGGGTGGTGCAATACGGCTACGCCGGCGCGGAGGGCGCCGATGTCAACGAGATCGTCGACCGCGCCCAGGCCGAGATCTACGACGTCACCGAACGGCGCACGACCGAGGATTTCGTCGTCCTGGAGACACTGCTCCAGCCGACGATGGATGAGATCGACGCCATCGCCTCCCAAGGCGGGATCTCCCGCGGGGTGCCGACCGGCTTCACCGAACTCGATGAGGTGACCAACGGTCTGCACCCGGGGCAGATGATCGTGATCGCGGCGAGGCCCGGTATGGGGAAAGCCCTCAAGCTGGACACCCCTCTGCCGACCCCGACCGGGTGGACCACCATGGGCGATGTTTCCGTCGGTGATTATCTGATCGATGCCGACGGTAATCCGACGCGCGTAGTCGCGGCCACCAACGTGATGCTGAACCGGCCGTGCTTTGAGGTCGAGTTCTCCGATGGCACCGTGATAGTGGCCGATGCCGAGCATCAGTGGCCAACTCGGCGAGGCATCGTCATTACGGCAATGCTGAAGGTCGACACCGATATTGTCTCGGCAGTCGGTGCACGCCAACTTGTTGGTGCGAATGGAATCGCGTCGCGGGAATTCGGGATCACCGACGTTCGGCCAATTCCCAGCGTTCCGGTGCGCTGCGTCGAGGTCGACAACGCGGACCACCTCTACCTCGCTAGCCGCGCGATGATTCCCACCCATAACTCGACCCTCGGACTTGATTTTTTGCGCTCCTGCTCGATCAAGAACCGGATGGCGAGCGTTGTGTTCTCACTTGAGATGAGCAAATCCGAGATCGTGATGCGCCTACTGTCGGCAGAGGCGAAGATCAAACTCGCCGATATGCGCTCGGGGCGGATGAGTGATGACGACTGGACCCGGCTGGCGCGGCGGATGAGTGAAATCAGCGAGGCGCCGCTGTACATCGATGACTCGCCGAACCTGACGATGATGGAGATTCGCGCCAAGGCCCGCCGGCTCAAGCAGAAGTCGGATCTGAAGTTGATCGTGATCGACTACCTGCAGTTGATGACCTCTGGCAAGAAGGTCGAATCACGTCAACAGGAAGTCTCCGAATTCTCCCGTCAGCTCAAGCTTTTGGCCAAGGAGCTTGAGGTGCCGGTGGTGGCGATGAGCCAGCTGAACCGCGGCCCCGAGCAGCGCACCGATAAGAAGCCGATGCTGGCTGACCTCCGCGAGTCCGGCGCTATTGAGCAGGACGCCGATATGGTGATCCTGCTGCACCGCCCCGATGCGTTCGAGCGTGATGACCCGCGTGGGGGAGAAGCGGATCTCATTCTCGCCAAGCACCGCAACGGTCCGACGAAGACGGTCACGGTGGCGCATCAACTGCATCTATCGCGGTTTACCAATATGGCGCGTCAGTAGCGTCGTTCGCTGCCTACTAGGAGCAGCCGCTCGCCTGACGACCTCGATCGCGATCGCGTCGGGGTAGGCGTTGAGTCCTCCGTCAACACCGGCCTGGATCGACACCCGTGTCGGCACTCCGCATCGGCATGCCGTCGATCACGGCATAGATCGCCGGAAGATCCGGTACGTCGTTGACACGCAACTTCTCGCCGCCGTCTTTGCCGATCAGCACCGCGCTGAAGGTGTTCGCGGCAATCCCGAACTCCGACAACAAACGTTTGACGTGGCCGGTGTCGACAACCTGGCCGTCGAGTGTGCTGGTGCCTTCGGTGACGATCAGGCCGAGCACCATGTCGCGATCCGCGAAGTCACATCGACTGGCCTCGATTCGGCGCACAGTTTCGACTAGGCGCGAGTCGCTCTCAGCGGGAGCGAACAGCAGCAGTGGGCGGCGCTGCCATAGGTAGTCACCCAGTTCCGCCGCCGCGGCCGCAGCCGGTGCGAGCACAGCACTGGCCGTCAGGATGATTACGGCGAGTGCGCTTCGGATGACTTGTCGGCAAGGGTGAGCCATAGTGCTTCCCGACTCTATCGGGGTTGGCTTGCCACCAACGAGGAGTTCCACGTGCAGCTGGTGGCCGAGTACTTCCGCCGCTCGGCCGGCTGGGATCAGCCGCGCATCGACCAGCGCCCGACGCCGTGGTCGGGCGACTGCTTCAGACCGCCGTGGCAGACGAGCCGGTCGCCGACGCCCCCGGTAGCGTCGCACGGTGACCTCCGATTGGCCGACTGAGCGACGGGCGATCATCCGCGACGCGACGGGGATCGGCATCGCTGTTGCCGCGTACGGTGTCGTCTTCGGCGCTCAGGGTGTAGCCACCGGCCTGTCGCTGGCCCAGACCATGGCCCTCTCGCTGCTGATGTTCACCGGCGCCTCACAGTTCGCTCTCGTCGGCGTCGTGGGCGCGGGGGGCACGGGAGTTGCAGCAGCCCTGACGGCGCTGATGCTCGGCGCACGCAACGCGCTGTACGGGCTTCGGATGGCACCGCTGCTCGGGGTAACCGGCGCCAAGCGGTTGCTCGCGGCCCAGTTGACCATCGATGAGAGCACCGCGATGGTGCTCGCCCGCGAGGACCACGCCGACGAGCGGGCTGCGCGCGTGGCCTTCTGGGCCACCGGCGTGTCCATCTACGTCTTCTGGAACCTCTCGACGCTCCTGGGCGGACTTGGTGCGAAGGCCCTCGGTGATCCTCGAACGCTGGGCCTCGACGCCGTAATCCCGGCAGCCTTCCTCGCGCTGCTGTGGCCTCGACTCAAGGGCCGCGAGCCGTGGGCGATCGCCGTGTTCTCGGCGACCATCGCCATCCTTCTCACACCGGTGCTGCAACCCGGCCTGCCCGTGCTCGCCGCTGCGGTCGTGGCGATCATCGCGGGCATGCGGGCGGGAAATGCGCTCGCGCCCCTGGCGCCGGCACCGAACAACCCCGAGGAGGGCGCGCGTGGCGAGGACGGCGCCGCGCCGGGCGGCGGGCCGGCGTGATGTGGCCCCTCATCCTGACCGCGTCCGTCGGCTGCTACGTGCTCAAGCTCGCGGGCTACTCGGTGCCGCAGAGTGTGCTGGGTCGGCCGCGGGTGCGACGCATCGCTGCCCTTCTGCCCGTGACACTGCTCGCCGCTCTGGTGGCGGTGCAAACATTTGGCTCCGCTCAGACGTTAGTCATCGATGCGCGCTTCCCAGGCGTTGCCGCCGCAGCCATCGCACTGATCCTGCGAGCACCCTTTCTCGTGGTGGTGGTTGTTGCCGGCGTCGTAGCCGCGGGGCTGCGCTACGCGGGGTGGGCGGCATGAGAACCTGCAGCCTGTTGCACCACATACTTCATCACTGTCGCCGTCGGTCCGGTCCGGGCAACCGTGTACAAGGTTCAACACAACAACTGATGACGTCAACAGGCGATTCAGTGACCCGAGCGGGGTGAGTGAGAATTCAGCCCGGCAAAAGCACGAGAAACAATGCTAGGCAGGCACCGATGATGGCTAGCAGCAGAACCGCACCGCCCACGGTCTTCCACACCGGCAACCGTTTGGCCGGTAGCAGCCAACCATGCAGCACTCGCGAGAGTTGCGGTAGAAAGACCATCATCACCAATGCCATCGCGATCGCGTTCGTCAGCAATACCGATAGCGCCAAGGGGATGGTCGTGAACCGCCCAAGAAGTTGGCTCACCACCATCACCGTCGGATAGAGGGCCATTGTTCCGGCGATGAGTTGTTTCCATTTTACGGGCGCACCTGGCCCGGATTTGGTGCTGAGCCCGAAGTTCAGCCAGTCGTTGGTGCCGATCCGCACCGCCGAGACTTCCAAGTTCTCGGTATAGGGCTCGATCTCTTTAACCAGCGCCGCCAGTTCGGAGGAGCGGGTCCACCGCACGGAGTGGTCCTTGGTGGAGAACCGCACGATTTGCGTCCAGAAGTCCTGCTGGCCGGGGATGGCAGGCAACTGCTCGGCCGAAACGAACCCGGGCATCCGTTCCAAGCAGGCTCGAACTTTCTCACTCCACATCTCGTAGTCCGCGACACGGTTGCCGTCGACTCGACGGGTTGTCACCAAGGCCACCCCGGACGCCGCGTCACCTGTGTTTTGGGACACCCGCTACCTCACTCGTCCAGTCATGATCAGAGCGTTCGTCAGAGGCTCATCGATGAGTCCACCGGCAGCATCTCACGGAAACCTCTGTGATGGTGCCGCGGTTTACGAGCATGGCGCGCTCGTCGTTGGCTTCATGATCAGCCGATCCGCAGCCCGAGCGAGCGCGCAGCTTCGACGATCGCAGCGGGCGGTTTCCGAGGACGCCTTATCGGAAACCATTGCTGGCTCCAACTGCCCAGTGTTGCCAGCACCGATGCGAGGTCTGCGCCGGCCGGCGTCAGCCGATATGTGGGGCGGCCAGACTCGAGTGTCCTCTCCAGAAGCTCCGACTCGACCAGCTCGCCCAGCTTGCGGGTCAGGGTGTTGTCGGACAGCCCAAGCCGCGTCTTGAAGTCGTCGTAGCGATCCGCGCCGTCGAGGGCTTCGCGTATCAGGATCAATGACCACCGATCGCCAAGAACCCCGATGGCCTGGGCCATGGGACAGTCGGCGTCGCTGTGCGGGTTCATGCGATTCACGCTATTCCCTTGACTTCCAATAGGGAAGTGCCTGATACTTCCGAAATGGAAGCGAGGCTGCTGCGACGACGAAATCCGTTCGCGGCGCCGCGACGGCCCACTGAGGTTGCCGAAGGAGCATGGCTACTTGGGAGCCGACGAGTGAACTTCTATGCACTCACCTCAGGCAGAGGTGTGACCCTGGTGGATGCAGGCTTCTTTGGCCACCGGCGTTATCTCGACGAGTGGCTGGCGTGGACGGGGCGCACCCCCCGCGACGTCGAGGCCATCGTCGTCACCCACGGGCACGCCGATCATCTCGGCTTCGCCGGTGAATTCGACAGCCGCGGCGTGCCGGTCTATGTCCACGAGAATGATCTGGATATCACCCGCACCACTAAGGTGCGCAGACCCCCTGTACGTCTCCGGCGTCACCCAGTGCGTGGATTCGGGATGCTCGCCGAAGCAATGGGTGACTCGGTCTTCGCCCAACCGCCGGTACCGGGAGCGCGCCCGTTCGTAGACGGAGAGGATCTACCCGTCCCTGTCCCACTGAAAGCACTTGCCGTACCTGGTCACTCGCCGGGAAACTGCGTCCTGTATCACTCAGTATCGAACCTGATGTTCACGGGCGACACCTTGATGACGCGCGATCCGATGTTCGGTGACGAGGGTCCGGTGGTGTTCAGTGAAGATCCCGCGAATGACGCGACGTGTCTGGCCAATCTCGCATTGCTGCGCCCCTACGAAACCGCGGCGCTACTACCCGCGCACGGCGAGCCCGACACCTCGCCCGGCGCACTCGGTGAGGCGATCGCCGCCGCCCGCATTCCGGTAGTGAGGAGGACGCATGACAACTAAGACCAGTCGGTTCGACTACGCGTGGGCGAAGGCCACCGGTGGAACGCTGACCTCCGCGCAGCGCCGCGAACTTCTCGGCCCGCTGATGCCCGTGGTTGTCAGCCACATGATTGGGCGCCTTCGGGTGACGTTGGGATGGCGTGGCAACGGTTCGGTGGATTTGGACACCCTGCGATGGCCGGACTCCGTCCTTGCGCGCAACGCCGAAGAGTATGCCCGCGAGGAGTTGTCGCCGCATGTGCTGCAGCACTCCTATCGAACCTTTCTGTTCGGCCTCGCGCTGGCTTGGATCGACGCGAAGACCGTCGACACCGAACTGGTTTACGTTGCCAGCCTGCTACACGATCTCAATCTCGAACATCCGACGCCGGGACGGTGCTTCGCCGTGGTTGGTGCCGAGCGCGCTGAAGCGTTTGCGCTGCATCACCACACATCACCGGAGCGGGCCGAGGCCATCGCGGCAGCAATCGCCGGCCACATCACAATCGGCGTCGCCGACGATCTCGGCGATCCGGCTGGATTCGTGTCGGCCGGTGCGTTCGTTGATGTGGCCGGCGCACGCATGCACGAGTTAAGTCCCGCATGGGTAGCGGAGGTATTGCACAGACACCCCCGATTGAACTTCCGCGCGCACTTGCTGAAGGCCTTCGAGGGCGAGGCCGCCGCTGTTCCTCAGGGCCGGATTAGCTGGTGTCGTCGATATGCAGCATTTGGACCACTGGTACGACTGGCCCCCTTCTCTGAATGATGGTGCGGAGGCCGGAGAGCGGGGGCTGCGTTCAGCTGCTGAAGATCGTCGTTCCCAAGCCGCTCGGGCTTGCCCCGTTGTAGATCGGCGCCAGCAGATAGGGCGTGTAGCCGGTATTGAACACCGAGCCCGTCCGCACGGCAGGCCCGTTCGTGGCGGTCGTCGTGTACGAGTACAGCAGCGTGCCGTCACTGCGGTAGACGGTGATCTTCGTTCCCGGGATGACGGTTCCGCCTGGAGCCTGGCCACCGGTGTAGATCGATGATCCGATGTAACCGTTGTTGTATCCGGTGTCGATGTTCGAATTGGCAACGGAGACTTGGGGTCCGTCATTGATCTGCACCAGCAGGGTGGCCAGCGGTGCTCCGTCCACCACGATGCCGGATTGGGAGTTGGGGCCGAAGGTCATCTCAGCGTTGGTCCCGTCGATCAGTGCGCCCTGACTCAGCGTCCCCGGCAGCGCGCTCATCACAATGCTGGTGCCGGGGAAGCTGTTATTGGATCCGATTCCCAGCACGCCATCGATGGGGATGCCGCTCCAGTAGGTGTCGAAAGTCACGACGGAGGCCGGGGTGAGTACGGCGATCGCAGTCGGAGTGGTGACGAGCCCGGTTCCAAAACTCACGGTTGAGTCGTAAGTGTCGTAATTGAGAGTGCCTGACGTGCCGTACGTGAAGGAACCGGAATAAACCGATGAGCCCAGACCCGCTGGGGTGTAAGCGAGGACGAGACCGGTGGACCCGCTGTCGAGCAGCACGGGATGATTCGGGCCACCGTTGATCGAGACCTGCACGATCGGGTACGGGAAGCGGCCGGACTGGATGAAATTCGTGATCGTGATGGTTGCGTTCTGCGCAACAGGCGTGCCGTCGGTTCCATTGGTGGCACCGGTGCCTCCGAGGCCACCTGTGCCATTGGTGCCGGGTGAGCCGACAGGGCCGCCGCTGCCGCCGTCACCGCCGTCACCGCCGTCACCGCCCTGGGCTCCGCTGCCGTTGGCCCCTGCGTTGGCGGCGAAGCCAGCAATGCCGCCCGCGCCGAGGACCCCCGCGTTACCGCCGGCTCCGCCGGTGCCGCCGTCGCCGCCGAAAGCTCC
>Ga0164294_10005423_pt1 | contig 10966 bp, 11 predicted proteins | sample GEODES005metaG_FD_111479 | JGI IMG/M metagenome (GOLD analysis project Ga0164294, IMG submission 111479) | Oligotrophic lake water microbial communities from Sparkling Lake, Wisconsin, USA - GEODES005 metaG | ecosystem: Environmental > Aquatic > Freshwater > Lake | place: USA: Sparkling Lake...
AATCAGGGAATTTCCCATATCCCGGAGATGAAAAAGAAGATCAAGCAATCTGGAATGATCGGTTGGATGAAGTCCGATGCTGGGTTCGTCGAGGACATAAAGAACCCCGGTCAGTCCCCCACCGACCTGAGTCGCAAGCCGAGCCCGGCGGGCTTCACCGCCCGACAAGGTATCCATTTTGCGGTCGAGAGAGAGGTAACCGAGGCCAAGTTTTTCAAGAATCCCCAACCGATGAATCACAGACTTGCGGAGTGGTTCAAAAGCATGGGAGGAGGGGCCCGCAGGGGGTGGAAGCATTGACAGCCAATCCAACGATTCGGAGATCGGAAGGGCACAGAGAGATGCAATGTGCAGACCGGTTCCCGGGGGGCCTCCTAACATGACTGAAAGGGCGGCCGTATTGAGGCGTTGGCCTTGGCAGGTAGCGCAGGTCCCAGGACTGAAAAAGCGCCGGAGTCGACGAAGGGATGCTTCAGATTTTTCTTCTCTCATTTGCCGGTCGAGTTCGGGGATGAGGCCCTCCCAAGGCTTTCCTTTGAGGACCGGCACGCCTTGAGAGCCATGAAGTAGAAACGACCGACTGACGGGGGGCCAATCCGACAAGGGTGTGGAGGGAGGGATTTTAATGTGCCGGGCCAGTTCACGACCGAGGGTACGATAGTATGCGCGCATTTTCGGGTGAGATCGGTTCCATGTAGCGACGGCTCCTTGATCCAAAGAGAGGGATAGGTCGGGTATAATCTTGCCGAAATCGGGAGAAAGGCGGCTTCCTAAGCCCTCACAATCGGGACAAGCACCCTCCGGGTTGTTGAACGAAAAGTGACGGGGGGTTAATCGGGGGGCACGATAGCCGGTCTCCGGATCCTCGGGCTCGGTTGAGAAAGCCAAGTCGGGGGTTTTCAGGATTTGAGAGAAATCGGGGTTGGTGAAGGCCACTTTCATCCGGCCTTGCCCAAGTCGAAGGGCAAGCTCGACGGAATCAGCAAGTCGACCGCGTGCGGAGGGTTGCAGGATGATTCGATCGATCACGAGTTCAAGGAATTCGGAGCGGGAGGGGGCATCTGCCATATCGACAATTCGTTTTTTTTGGCGAATTCGCAGGAAGCCCTCTTTTTTCAACCGGGCGGGGTCAGCTCCCTGGATGGGGGCGATCAGGACGGCGGGGGATCCGATCCCTACTTTCAGAATCTGATCCACGATTTGCTCGGAAGAGAAGGCGATCAGGGCGTGCCCAGTTTTTGGATGATACAGGGTCCCGTGAATCGCAAAAAGGACGCGGAGGTGGTCATGAATTTCGGTGGCTGTTGCGAGTGTTGAGCGTGCGGAGCCTCCGGAGTGGTGCTGTTCGACGGCGAGTGTGGGGGAGAGTCCTTCGATGGTATCGACGGCGGGGGCGGGCAACCGTTCAAGATGGAGACGTGCGTGGGTGGAGAGGCTTTCGAGATAACGCCTCTGGCCCTCCGCGTAGATTGTGTCGAACGCCAGGGAAGATTTTCCGGAACCCGAGGGTCCCGTGAAAACGACAAGCTGGTGACGCGGAATATCGACGGAGAGGTTCGCGAGATTGTGCTGACGGGCACCGCGGATGCGGAGGGGATCGCCGGAACGGGTCACAAGAGGGCCGGATCGGGCCCAGGGCCGGGCTTAGGAAGCCGCGGCAGGGGTCGGATCGACGTGAATGCGACGATTGCTGCGGTCGAAACGAACCTGCCCGTTGGAAAGGGCAAAGAGGGTGTGATCACGTCCCATGCCGACATTCTGCCCTGCATGAAATTTGGTGCCCCGTTGGCGGATGATGATGGAACCGGCGGGGATGGTTTGGCCGCCAAAGCATTTCACTCCGAGACGTTGGCTACGGCTATCGCGACCGTTTCGTGTCGATCCCTGACCTTTTTTATGTGCCATGATGGAGTCCTCGGTTATTTGCCGGCTTGGATCTTTTGGATTTTGATCCGAGTCCGAGCCTGACGATGGCCGACGGTGCGGTGATATCCCTCGCGGCGGCGATATTTGAAAGCAACAACTTTGGGGGCACGGTCGTGGGCAACAACTTCGGCCACGACCTTGGCTCCGGAAACAGTAGGCTTGCCAACCTGAACTTTGGCGTCCTGCACAAGGAGGAGGACGTCCGAAAACTCGGCCGAGGAGCCCGGGGCAACGGTAAGGCGTTCAATCTCAAGGATCTCGCCTTCGCTGACCTTGTACTGTTTGCCTCCTGTGCGGATGACGGCGACATTTGCCATAAGAGGGAAAGAGTACCGGAAAACTGCGGGTTCGGCAAGAGCAGGATTATGCAGGGGGCATTTTGGGGGCGTTCTTGAAGGCGGATCGGACAAGAAGGACATCCTCATGACGGGCCCGCCGTCTCTGGTAGCGCTTGTCGACCTCTTCAAGAAGGCGCTCCCAAACTTCCGTCGGGATGAGTTTGGGCGTTTCCCAAGTTTCCGAATCCTTTTCTTTTCTCTGCCAACGGACACTTCCGGCAAAGAGGGAGACGCGGTAGGTGGTTTCGGGGCGGTCGCCTTCCGCTTTATCGGTCCACTCCATCGACCGGCGCATGGCGGGCGTTTAAAGTTCGCCGCGGGCGACGGATTCGCGGGCGAGACGTTCGGATTCTTTGACGCGTTCTTTTTCCGCCTTGGTGGTCCAATCATCCCACGATTTTCCGAAGGCGGGGTCTTCCCCGGTGAAGTGGACGGCAGTCACCTGATCGGCAGGAAAGATTTGGGGAACGGAATCTTTTCCTTGGGGGATGAAGAGGTGGACCTGAGCCGGGCTCTCATCGTAACGGAAAACAAATCCGGTGATTTTGTTTCCGTTCTTGAAATCCAGAGTGACGTCCCCCCGATAGTCGAATGCAGTCTGAAGGGCGTTCTGGAGTGAAGCCGCATCGGTGCAGGCGAGGGTTGTGCCTTCGATCGATCCGGGTTTGTGCGTTGGGAGGGCGTGTTTTTCGGCTTGGGGCATGGAAAAGAGTCTGACGAGTCGTCAGGTTCCGTAGGCGATGGCGGCTTTGACCGTACGGGCAAAGCCGGGGATAGAACCAAAGGTGTCATCAACCGAACTGGCTTCGTATCCGCAGTGAACCATGCAATCCCGGCACTTTTCGTTGCCGCTTTTCTGTCCGTAATTTTCCCAGGCAGTATCTTCGATAAGTTGCTTGAAGGTCGGGACGTAACCATCCTGGAGGAGGTAGCAGGGTTTTTGCCAGCCGAAGACATTGTAGGTGGGATTTCCCCAAGGGGTGCAGTCGTAATCCACGTTTCCTTGGAGGAACTCGAGAAAATTAGGGGAAAGATTGAATTTCCAGGACTTCTTCCGATTTTCGAGGATCTGTTGAAAGAGTTTTTTTGTCCGGTCGCGACCGAGGAAATGCTCCTGATCGGGGGCTTTTTGATAGCTGTAGCCGGGGGAGAGCATCATGCCCTCGACCTTGAGCTTCATCATTTCATCGAAAAATTCCCGGACTCGGTTGGGATTGGCGCCTTCGAAAAGGGTGGTGTTGGTGGTGACGCGGAATCCACGTGCGACCGCCTCCTTGATTCCCTCGAGGGCGATTTTGTAGGTTCCGTCGCGGCAGACGGCAGCGTCGTGTTCCGGTTCGAGACCGTCCATGTGAACGCTGAAGGTGAGGTATTTGGTCGGTTTGAAGAGATCGATTTTTCGCTTGAGAAGAAGGGCGTTCGTGCAGAGATAAATGTATTTTTTGCGTGCGACGAGGCCTTCGACGATCTTGTCGATTTCCGGATGGATCAGTGGTTCGCCACCGGGGATCGAGACCATGGGGGCTCCGCACTCATCGGCGGCGGCCCAGCACTGTTCGGGGGTCAGCCGTTTATTGAGAATGTGGTCCGGGTACTGGATTTTGCCACAGCCCGCACAGGCGAGGTTGCAACGGAAGAGGGGCTCGAGCATGAGGACGAGCGGGTATCTTTTGTTGCCGCGCAATTTCTGCCCGAGAACATAGGAAGCGACCGTCCAAGCTTGACTGATAGGGACTGGCATAGAAGAAAGAGTGAGGCTACAAACACATTCTAAGATGTCAACGGAACCCGAAATTTGATGAAACCAATAAAAACCATTCATAATCAATCATTTGAGAAAATCGGGATTCTTCAGTTGAATTTTACGATCGGTAATTTCCTCGAAAATGCCCAACGGGTTGCAGAAGCATATGAGCAAGCCGTTCGTGAGGGGGCCGATTTTATCGTCGCTCCTGAACTTGGAATTTGCGGGTATCCGCCCCGAGACCTTTTGAACCGGGCGGATTTTTTGCAGTCCCATGATCGTGCGATCCAGGAGTTGACCAAACGCATCAAGGATGTGCCTCTCTTGATCGGCGGAATTGAAAAGTCGACCCAGAAGAATGGTCGACCTCTCCACAACTCGGCTTTTCTTCTCCAGAAGGGAAGATCGAAGGTGGTCGCTAGGAAATGCCTGCTTCCCACTTATGACGTTTTCGATGAGGACCGTTACTTTCAACCTGGGGACGGGGTGCAAGCGCCGTTACGGTTTGGGGGGAAGCGCATCGGGGTAACCATTTGTGAGGATATCTGGAATGATGAGGATGTTTGGCCGGAAAGACGCTACCGCCGGGATCCCGTGAGGGATTTGGCCAAAAAAGGGATGGATATCCTGATCAATCTTTCGGCTTCCCCATGGAATCTTGAAAAAGAAAAAACCCGCTATCGATTGCTGCGCGAAGTCGCACGGCGGGAAAAAATTCCTGTTATCCAGGTCAATGCCGTGGGAGGAAATGACGAGCTTGTTTTTGACGGGCAAAGTCTGGTTCTTGGAGCCAAAGGAGGTGTTCTGGCCATGGGGGCGGCATTCAGGGAAGAGGTCAAGGTGGTGGATCTCCATGGAAAAGAGGAGAAGCCGGTCTGGGCAGTTGAGGAAGAACAGGTTTTTCATGCCTTGGTTTTGGGGACAAAAGATTATCTGCAGAAATGCGGGTTTCGGGAGGTGGTGTTGGGGTTGAGCGGGGGAATCGACAGTGCGCTGACCGCGGTGATTGCGTCCGAGGCGCTGGGAGGCGACAAGGTTCTCGGGGTGGCGATGCCGAGCCGTTTTTCGAGTCCCGGAAGCGTGGCGGATGCTGAGGCCATCGCAAAGAATCTGGGGATCCGTTACGCCAAGATTCCGATTGAGGATTCCTTTGAAACCATGGTCCGCTCGATTGCTCCGGTGCGGGGTGGAAAGCAGGGGGGATTGACGGAGGAGAATCTGCAGTCTCGTCTCCGCGGGGTGATCCTGATGGGGATTTCGAATGATTCAGGGCGACTGCTCCTCACCACAGGCAACAAGAGTGAAATGGCGGTAGGGTACTGCACGCTCTACGGAGACATGTGTGGAGCCTTGGCCGTGATCGCCGATGTGCCGAAGACAATGGTCTATCGTATCTCCAGATGGCTGAATCGAAACGGGGAGGTTATTCCCAGGGACTCGATCGAAAAGGCGCCCAGTGCGGAGCTTCGGCCGGATCAAAAAGACCAGGACAGCCTTCCTCCCTATGAGGAGTTGGACCGGATTTTGGAAAGTTATGTTGTCGATGAAGGTTCGATCCAGGCGATGGTCAAAAAGGGGATCAATCAAAAGGTCGCAGAGGAGATTGTCAGGAAGATTGATCTATCCGAATACAAACGCAGACAGGCAGCTCCAGGTCTAAAAGTGACGACCAAGGCGTTCGGGGTGGGGCGGCGGGTGCCGATTGCTCAGCGTTTTGATCCGCGGCGCCTGGGATGAGGTTTGCGGGGGGATTTCTTGGCCGTCGCGTTGAAGCCATGTCGTTTCATGAGTCCGCCGACTTCCCGTTTCAACCATTCCGAAGAAAGGCCATATTCCTGCATTGTGTACCGATGGGAGCTTTTGTAGTCCAATGCCCGGCGGGCATCGGATGAAATCTTGCGGGCCGCATCTGCGCTGAGGGGGATGCCAAAATGCCGATAGATCGATTTGGCTGTTTCCGCTGTCTTGTGAACGAGGTCTTGGTAGGAAATCCGGAGGTAGGAATCCTCTTTGGATGAGATGTCATATTTCTCCAAATGGAGAAACCATGCGGCGGCGAGTTCGGCATATTCCCTCGATTCCGGGCCATCCTTCCGGATGGCAGGGTCGAGCCACTGCCAAACCGTGTAAAAGACGCTGATATGCGAGGGGATCGACTCGACCGGATTTCGGAGGATGTTGATGATGCGTGCGTCGGGGAACTCCTGCCGTAGGGACAGGATCGATCCCGAAAGCTGGGTCGCCTTGGAGAGAAGAATCTTGTCCGATCCGTTGAGGTAGAGGTGGCGTTGAAGGCAGGAGCGATAATACCGCATCAACCTGCGCCTTTGCCGGGGAGGAAGATCGTCGGCAAAGCCGGCTCCCCAAAGAGCCTGAACATAAGGGAAGAGGAGGTAGATGGCTTCGGTCACAAAGGTGTAAACAAAAAAGCCGTCGTCCTCCTCGGGTTCGGTAAAACGCATTTTATGCATCCCATCCCACCCCCCGAAACAGTGGCGTTCGATCCAGGAGGATAGATCGGCAAGGAGGCCTCTTTCCTGCTGGCTTGTCTCGGCGACGGCGTGGATCAGTTTTTGGATCGTGATGCTGGGGAAGATGGTTTGGTACATCAAAACGGGGGCGAACACATCCCGGTTTCTGGCTAGGATTTTCTGGAGAAAGGTGGTGCCACTTCTCGGAGGGGCAATGATAAAGACGGGCTGGCGGATTTCCTGCCGGCGAAAGCCCGGATAAAGGAGATGATCGAGCGCCCGTCCGATGGCCACGACGATCCAAAACAGGGTCAGGAGGAATAGGAAAAATGTGACAATCACCCAACGACGCAACTGAAAGGGTTTGCCGAAATAGGAAAGATACAGGGCTTTTGTGAAGAGGTTGAGATTGAGGTACATGAGGGGATGTTTGTTTTTTTTAGTGGAAATTCATGTGGCATCAATGCAAACCCTGTGAAGGACTTATTGCATGTTCACCCTCGATTTTCTGATTCAGGCAATCTCCGACTACCGTTATGCGGCCATGTTTGGGATTCTTTTTGTTTCGGCCATGGGGGTGCCCATTCCGGAGGAACCTCTGTTGATCGCGAGTGGACTTACCGTGGGATGGGGGGCTTCCTTCTTCGGACTGACCTGTCTGGCTTGCTTGGTGGGGATCCTTTCGGGGGATCTTTGGGTTTATTTCCTGGGGCGACGGGGGGGGAAATGGTTTCTCCAGACCCGATTGGGTTCGGTTGTCTTTTCTGAGCCCCGGCAGAAGAGAATCGAGCATCTGTTCGAAAAGCACGGCATGAAGACTGTCTTTTTGGGGAGGTTCATTCCAGCAGTCCGATTCGGCGTCTTCTTCTTTGCGGGTCGGCACCGGATGGACCTGAGAAAATTCATCGGGCTGAATGCCTTGGGGGCGGTGGTCTATGCGCCGTTGTGGATCTGGTTAAGTAGTGTGGCTGGAAAAAGATTCTCCCGCTCGCCCGAGGCGGTTGCCCACGCCAAGGAATGGGTGGGGAACGGGAACACCATCGTTCTCGTGACGGTTTTGGTTGTGGTGGGGGTGATGATTTGGGGGTTTGGACGAAAATCAAAACAAACGTGAGGAAAGAAGTGGGGCGACGGGAGCTTCCTACTTGTATTCGATCAGCCTGAAAAAAGCACGCGGGTGGGCGAGGGGAACGGATAAATCAACCAGGGCGCCACTTCCGTCGATCGAAACGTGCGGTTGAATGTTGCTCCATCTGTTCAGGGCAAGATCGGTGCAAATCTGGAGGTCGTAAACGAGGTTGAGCCTGGAATTAAATGTGAGCTTGGCGCTTCCGTTTTCTGTTCGAATCGAAAGGGCGGGCGGGGTCTGAGCCTGAAATTTCATCGAGAAATCTCTGCTGGGGGAGAAGAGATTGTTTTTGTCCCGAGCTCGAAAGACGATTTGATAATTTCCGGGTCGATCGAACGTGAAGATTCGTCCGTGGGCATGAGTTTCTCCGCCCATAATTACGGTAAAGGATGGGCGATCGAGTTCAGTTTGGCTCCATCCGGACGAACGACTCCAGGTTGGAGAGGTGGCCCCGGATTCCCAAAATGAGAAAAAGGCACCGGCCGGCCCGGCCATGGAAACCAGTTCGATGACAGGGTCGGAACCTTCGGCTAGATTTAATGCGGAGACTTCTGTGGTGAACGTAAGTTCGTCTGCAAAGTATCCCCCGGGAAAATTCGGGGCATAGCCACTGAAGGGTTCGCCTTGGGGAACAAAAACGGCGAGCTGATAACCCGGCCCATCCAGACCAAGTTGGCTGGGGTTTTGTGAGGATTGCCCTACTTCAACATGGTCGTGGGCATGTGCCAACGCAGCGAAGATAAGGGCGGGAATGAGGATTTTCTTCATGGAACTAAGAATGAGGAGTTGGGTTCGGTCAATCGCGACTGGATCTCGGTCCAGGTGAGGTTTTCGGCGTGACCATCAGCAAAAAGATAGTTGGCTGACGAACCGTGGCAGGTGACGTTTACTTCGCCACGAAACTGGTTCGGTGTAATCCGGGAAGCACCCCCACGGGTGCCTGAAAAGTGAAAATGCTCCCCGATGAGATTCGTAGCCAGCTCAGTGATGACCATGGTGCTGGAGGGACTTCGAAATGAGGGTGCCGTCACTCCAAAGCCTTGGGTATCTGCCAAAGCATCGTTCCATGCGTAGGTGAGTTTTGAACGGTGTTTTGGGACGGAGCAGCAACGACCAAGAAAGTTTGTTCTCAAATAATCAGCGAGGGTGTTGGTCCATGAGGCGGCAACCCCCTGATGCGAAGTGTTGGGAAAGCGTCCTGAATTATCTCCGACGTAGAGTTGAACCGCAACGCCGACCTGTCTCAAATCGTTCAAACATTGGGACGTTTTTGTTTTTTCGGTTACCCCGCGTGTAGCCGCAAGGCCAAGGGTGGAGAGGGTCGCGATAATGGTCACAACGGTCAATAATTCGACCAGAGTGAAGGCCGGCTGTTTTGCTAAAGATCGGTTCATAAAAAGTAGAAAGCCCTGCCTTCCTGGAAAGGAAGGCAGGGTTTTCATGGGTAGTTAGCCTTTCCGCCTCCGGAGCATGGTTAGGATGGCCGCTCCGCAGACCAATAGGGAGCCGGTGGAAGGCTCCGGAACCAGGGACGCACTGACGGTTACCCCGTAGGTGGGGAACGTGGTAGGACCTGCTTCAACCGACTGGATGGCATAGTTCGCTCCCCCAACCCAAAGGGAGTAGTCACCCGCCCCAAGTCCGATAAAGGTGGCTGTGAGATAGCCGTCTGCGGTGCCGTCTCCGAAAATACCGGCGGCACCGCCATAGTTTGCGGAGGTTCCGTCGGCGGCGTTCCCGATATAGGTGAAGTAAGCCAACCGTGGAGCATAGAGGATCCCGCTGGTGGGATCCCCGGCAGTGTTGTAGGTCGCATCGTTTCCAATCGACCAGTTGCCCAAAGCCCGAAGCGATCCCTCTGTTCCCGCTGGCCGACTGTCGATGGACAACTGGGAGCCGTCGTGGCCTCCAGCTTCCGGCGATAGTTGAGCGATTCCTGAGTAGAGGGAGTACGCCGGGAGGAGGGTTCCAGTTGTTCCCGTGCCGAGCGAATTTCTTTGAGCGGTGATCTGGACATCTCCTGACCCGCTTAGGGTGAATCGGAAGAAGCGACCGCGGTGGCTGTCGCCCCAGTCCGCATCCGTTGCATCGGCCCAACCAAAACCGCTGGAGACGGTTTGGGTGGCGATGGTGACGGTTTGACCAGAGCCGTCGGAGTTGTACATCAGGGTGCCGAAGTCACGACCACTATAACCCACGTGAGCGGAGGCCCGGGGGACGGCGATTTCCAGAACAATCCAAGCCGCCAAAACAACTTTCCAATGCAAATTAATATTCATGCCTTCTTTCCTCCCGGCCGAACCGGGAAATCTAATCCAAGGGTTTGGACCAGTGGGTTAAATCTCGAATGGAAGCCATCGCAACGGCGTGGTTTCCAGTAACCAAGCAGATGAGATTTAAGCTCGGGGAGGGGGGATGAGGGGAGAAGCGCGATTCGCGCCGATCAGGTAAGTCAGCGAAGAAAAGAGTGGGGGTTGTTCGGAAGGCAGAATACGGGCGGTGACGGTTTCAAAAACCCAAAGGAGGTCGGCAGGAGGAATGGGGGCTACGGCGAGATGGGTGGAGGTAGATTCTGGGCGACTTTGGGCGATCCTTTCGCACAGTTTGCAGGGGTGTTGCCCGTCGAACGTTTTTCGAAGGCCTTCCTCAAGTCCGGCTTGATTGGAGTAGGAGGTGAGCATTTTGCCCCAGGCAATGGTTTGTAAAATCCCTTGGGGCAGACCCGAGTTCCAGGCAAGAACTCCAACCAATAGTAAGGCACTGATTCTTTTCAACAGCTCTAACTTAAGTAAATGGAGATTGGCGTCAAGGTGGGGGGTTTTCGAAGGAAGTTTGTCTATAAAGGAGGTTGCTCTAGCGGGAGTGGTTCCATGCGTGGGTGGCGTAACGCGATAAGACCATTTCGTCGGCAAACTTTTCTTCCTCTCCGGTGAGGGCGGAACTTTGTAGGTCTGTTCCAAGAGATTTCTGAAGGCTTTGGGCTAATTTTTCCGGAAGATGCCGGGGAATCTCTTCTGCCAAGAGGATGCTTCCTTGGTGCAGGCAACCCTGCTTGGTTCGTCGTTGGGCAGCGCCCGCCAGTTTGTTTCCGGCGGAATCTAAAACATCGGCTGGAACTGGCTTAAGGAAGCAGGACGGATCGTCTTTTTTGGGTTCAGCCGTTGCGAGACTGCATTCCACCCCGCATCCCTGAAGGGCGCGGGCCACCGCCTGATGAATGGATCGATAGGATGGCAAGGTGCCGGCGGTGGTGAGAGGGTGATCTGCTGGCAAGACAAGGGTGTAGGTCAGATCTCGGCCGTGCTCGACCAGGCCCCCACCTGTGTAACGTCGGACAAAAGGGCGATCGGAAGGGGCG
>Ga0164294_10005424_pt1 | contig 10965 bp, 7 predicted proteins | sample GEODES005metaG_FD_111479 | JGI IMG/M metagenome (GOLD analysis project Ga0164294, IMG submission 111479) | Oligotrophic lake water microbial communities from Sparkling Lake, Wisconsin, USA - GEODES005 metaG | ecosystem: Environmental > Aquatic > Freshwater > Lake | place: USA: Sparkling Lake...
ATTGGAAGAGCCAAAATTCGAATGTGACAAAAGCGCGACTTTGGGTTTGATGCCGAAGCGCATCATTTCCTCGGCCGCCATTGTGGTGATTTCAGCGAGTTGTTCGGCTGTCGGGTCGTAGTTTACATGCGTGTCGAGCAGGAACACCTGCCGGCCCGGCAGCATCAAACCGTTCATGCAGGCATAGGTATGAACGCCGGTGCGTTTGCCGATGACCTGGTCCACGTAGTCGAGGTGAATGGCCGTGGTGCCCCAGGTGCCGCAGATCAAGCCGTCGACATCGCCCTTGTGAAGGAGCATGCTGCCAATCAGCGTCAGGCGCCTGCGCATTTCGATCTTGGCAATTAGCATGGTCACGCCGCGACGCTCCATCATGCGGTGGTAGGTCTGCCAGAAGTCGCGGTAGCGCAGGTCCTGCTCGACGTTGACTATGTCGTAGTCAAGCTCTTCTTTGAGGCGCAGGCCGAACTGCTCAATGCGCTGGGCTATCACGGCCGGCCGGCCGATCAGGGTCGGGCGGGCCAGTCCTTCATCAACCACGATCTGGCAGGCGCGCAGCACGCGCTCTTCCTCGCCTTCGGCGTAGGCCACGCGTTTGCGGCTGGCCGATTTGGCGGCGGCAAAGATGGGCTTCATCATGGTGCCGGAGGCATAGACGAAGCTTTGCAGCTTCTGGCGGTAAGCGTCCATGTCCTGGATGGGGCGCAGCGCCACACCACTGTCGGCCGCCGCCTGGGCCACGGCGGGCGCGATCTTGATCATCAGACGCGGGTCAAAGGGTTTGGGAATCAGGTAGTCGGGGCCGAACGCCAGGGTCTGGCCCGCGTAAGCGGCCGCCACCACTTCGCTTTGCTCTGCTTGCGCCAGTTCCGCAATGGCGTACACCGCGGCAATTTCCATCTCCACCGTGATGGTTGAGGCACCCGCGTCCAGCGCACCGCGGAAAATATAGGGAAAGCACAGGACGTTGTTGACCTGGTTAGGGTAATCGGTGCGACCGGTCGCCATAATGGCGTCATCACGCACCATCTTGACGTCTTCCGGCGTTATTTCGGGGTTGGGGTTGGCCAGTGCAAAAATGATGGGCTTGGCCGCCATTTTCTTGACCATGTCTTTTTTGAGCACGCCGCCGGCCGAAAGGCCCAGAAAAATATCGGCGCCATCGATGATCTCACCCAGCGTGCGCGCCGTGGTTTTTTGCGAAAACTGGATTTTGTCTTCGTCCATCAGCTCGGTCCGGCCTTCATAAACCACGCCGGCGAGGTCGGTGACAAAAATATTTTCGCGCGGAAACCCCAGTTTGAGCATCAGATTCAAGCATGCCAAAGCAGCGGCGCCGGCGCCGGATGTCACCAGTTTGACCTTTTTGAGGTCTTTTCCCGCTACTTTGAGCGCATTTAACAGCGCAGCAGCAACTGTGATGGCTGTGCCGTGCTGGTCGTCATGAAAAACCGGGATCTTCATGCGCTTGCGCAGTTCGCGTTCGACATAAAAGCAGTCAGGGGCTTTGATGTCTTCGAGGTTGATGGCGCCAAAAGTCGGCTCCAAGGCGGCAATCACCTCGACCAGCTTGACCGGGTCTGGCTCGTCGATTTCGATGTCAAACACATCCACGCCGGCAAACTTCTTAAAAAGTACGGCTTTGCCCTCCATCACCGGTTTGGAGGCGAGTGGGCCAATGTTGCCCAGGCCCAGCACGGCGGTGCCGTTGGTGATGACGGCCACCAGGTTGCCGCGGCTGGTGTATTTGTAAGCTGCGTTCGGGTCTTTGACGATTTCTTCACACGGGGCGGCCACACCCGGCGTGTAGGCCAGCGCCAGGTCGCGCTGGTTGATCAGTCCCTTGGTGGCCGCAATGGCCACTTTGCCGGGGGTTGGAAACTCGTGGTATTCGAGTGCGGCGCGGCGCAGTTCGTCGCGCTTTTCCTGTTGCTTGTCTACCGGCGTATTGGACATGTGAGGCGTCTCCAGCGGGGGCAGCCCTTGCGGGCGTCAATTACTTGTAAGAAAAGATGATTGTAGGCTTCGGGGTTTGGTGCGAACGAGGCGCAATCGAAGCCCTGCAGTCAGGTCGCCTTTGACTTTTTGTCATACAAACCCGCTCAGCAAGCGGTCTTTTTTTAGCTATGCAGCTTTAAAGTCAGGGCGCTAACAGTTTGGCTTGCGCCATTCTTTGAGAGGTTTGCGCGCCAGCCAGCACAAAGCCGCGCGGCAGGCCGGCATCGTCCAGCCAATGCCAGATACCTTCGCCAGCGCCAGCCCAGCAGCCTGCCAATCCGGCTTGGGCGGCCGCCACCACCAAGGGCAGGGCCGGCGTCTTGACCGAGACCGGCATCAACGAAAAAACAAGCGCTGTCGGGCTGCCGGCCAGTGTGGCGGCCAGCGCCCGTGCCGCGCTCATGATGGGCATGACATAAGGCAGCGTGGAGCCGTGCATCGACAACAGGGAAGGTGCGCTGGCGTACTGGGCACAGTCGCCCAAGGCGTAAATATGCGCTGCGCTGGTTTGCAAATACGTGTTGACGACGATGGCACGGTCCACCAGCAAGCCGGCGGCTTGCGCCAGGGCCGTGTCGGCGCGCAAACCTACGGCGCTGAGCACCGCATCGGCCGGCACAGTCTCACCAGTGGCCAGTGTGACTTGCAGCCGGCCGGCAGCGTGATCCACCGCGCGCACGGTGCAGTCAAAATCAAACTGCACACCCAGGGCCTCCAGCGCCTTTTGCAGTGCGGCACTGGCCTCGGGCGGCAGCAAAGCGGCCAGCGGACGCAGCCCGGGGTCGACCACGCGAACGCGCACGCCGGCCTGCGCCAGGTCGTTGGCGAATTCGCAGCCGATCAAGCCGGCCCCCATGATCAGCACTTGCCGCTGCGGCCGGCCAGGCGTCTGTGCGCCGGCTTGCAGTCGGGCATGAAAAACTGCAAAGTCATCCAGAGAGTTGATGCTCATCACGGCATCGGCCGCATCGCCCTGCACCGGCACCCGGATGGCTTGCGCGCCGGTGGCCAGCACCAGGTCGCGGTAGGCCAGGCTTTGCAGGCCGGCCGCACTGCGCACATTCAGTGTGCGGGCCGCCGTGTCGATGGCTTCAACGCGGGTGTGCGCCAGCAGCGTGACATTCAAGGTTTCGGCCATTTTGGCGGCTGGCGTGCTCACCAGCTGCGCCGGCAGACGGCCTTGCGCAAAGGCGTTGGACAGCGAGGGCTTGGCATAAAAGTCGCCGCTGTCGGCGGTCACCAGGAACACCGGCGTCGTGGTGTCAAGCTTGCGGAATTCACGCGCCGTGGTCCAGCCGGCCAGGCCGGCACCCACGATGATCAGGCTCTGGCTCATGGTGTGCTGTCAGACTTCAACGACTTCAAAGTCAGACTTGGCCACGCCGCAGTCAGGGCAGGCCCAGCTCGCGGGCACATCGGCCCACAGCGTGCCGGCGGCGATACCGTCTTCAGGGCGGCCGGCGGCCTCGTCGTACACAAAACCACACACGATGCAAATATAAGTTTTCATTAAAATTCCTTCAGGGTAATCATTGTCGGGGCTGTCGGGTTCAAACTGTTGAGGCTTGGACTTTATCGAGCCGCGCCTGGTAATGGCCGGCGTGGCGCTCTTCCACCTTGGCCAGCGCAGCAAAGCGTTTTTGCGCCTTGAGCAGCGTGGCTGTGAACTGAGCCGCATGGAGCTTGGACTCTTCAATCTGCTCGTTCATCTCGGCCACTGCGGCGGCGTTGCCTTCTGCTTCGGCGGTGGCGCGAAAGCCCGGGTACATCTCGGAGTATTCGTAGGTTTCGCCGTCAATCGCAATCTGCAAGGCCTTGGCCGGGGTCATGCTGGCCTGGGGGTAGAGCAAGTCCAAGTGCCCAAAGGCGTGCATCACTTCCTGGTCGGCGGTTTCTTCAAAAGTGCGGGCGGTTTCCTCGTCACCGGCTGCGCGGGCCAGTTTGGCGAAGTAGCGGTACTTGATGTGCGCCATGGATTCGCCGGCAAAGGCGGCTTCCAGGTTGGCCATGGTTTTGATGTCGGGGCGGGCTGTGTTCATTGGGGACTCCTGTTGATAGCGTTGATTAATCGAAAGATGAGAAATCATAGAATCAATCAATTGATTGAGCCAATTGATAATCGCTAACCGATTGATAGCGCCTATCAACAGTCCGCCCTCTGCTGCCACTGCAAAGAGCGCAATCGCGCAGGCAGTAGGTTCATCTGGCTTTCATCATTAAACTGAAACAAAAATACAGATGAATGAAAAGCCGATGTCAAAGCCTGTGGGTTTTTTGCGGCCTTTCATTTTCAGCCACACCCCGTAAAGAGAGCCGCCATGTTTGCAGAACCCTCCGTCAAAACCCAAGACCTGCTCGCGCGCATGAATGCGTTTTTTGACGAGCACATTTACCCCAACGAGGCGACTTACCACGCCGAGCTCGAGGCACTGCGCCGCCAGGGCAACCCCTGGCAAACGCTGACACTGATTGAGGCGCTCAAGGCCCGGGCGCGGGCCGCTGGTTTGTGGAACCTGTTTTTGCCGCACGCCTACAAGGGCCAGGGCGGCATCTCCAACCTGGACTACGCGCCGCTGTGCGAACTGATGGGCCGCGTCATGTGGTCCGGCGAGGTGTTCAACTGCTCGGCGCCCGACACCGGCAACATGGAAACTTTTGAGCGTTACGGCACGGCCGCGCAAAAAGAGCAATGGCTGGAGCCCCTGCTCGACGGCCAGATCCGCTCGGCCTTCCTGATGACCGAGCCCGCCGTGGCCTCGTCTGACGCGACCAACATCCAGTGCAGCATTCGCCGCGAAGGCGACGAATACGTCATCAACGGCCGCAAGTGGTACAGCTCGGGCGCTGGTTCCCCGCGCTGCAAAATTTTCATCGTGATGGGCAAGACCGATCCGGACGCTGCGCGCCACGCCCAGCAGTCCATGGTGCTGGTGCCGCGCGACACACCCGGCGTTAGCGTGCTGCGGCCGCTGTCGGTGTTTGGTTATGACGACGCGCCGCATGGCCACATGGAAGTGGTGTTGGAGAACGTGCGCGTGCCGGTCGGCAACATATTGCTGGGTGAGGGTCGCGGTTTTGAAATTGCCCAGGGCCGCCTGGGCCCCGGACGCATTCACCACTGCATGCGCTCCATCGGTGCGGCCGAACGCGCGCTTGAAATGATGATTGACCGGCTGCAAACGCGCATCGCCTTTGGCGGCCCGATTTCCGGCCAGTCGGTCTGGCACGAGCGCATTGCCAATTCACGCTGCATGATTGACCAGGCGCGTTTGCTCACCCTGAATGCCGCGCACAAGATGGACACCGTTGGCAACAAGGCCGCACGCTCGGAAATCGCCATGATCAAGGTGGTCGCGCCCAATGTGTCGTGCCAGGTGGTGGACTGGGCGATTCAGGCGCATGGTGCTGCTGGCGTTAGCCAGGACTTTTCACTGGCCGAAGCCTATGCGCACCAGCGCACCGTGCGCCTGGTGGACGGCCCGGACGAAGTGCACCGCACGACGATTGCCAAGATTGAACTGGCCAAGCGCGCGGCATTGCGCGCCACCTCGGCCTGAGCCGTTCAGTCCTGCATTAGCCCCGCATCAGCGCTTCAATCTCGTCGGCGTCCACCGGCACGCCGCGGGTGAGCAGCTCGCAACCCTTGGCGGTGACCAGTGCATCGTCTTCAATGCGGATGCCGATGTTCCAGAACTCTTTGGGCACGCCCTTGGCCGGACGCACGTAAATGCCCGGCTCGATGGTCAGCACCATGCCAGCGCGCAGGATGCGCGAGGGCTTGCGCATCACCTGCTGGCCCAGCGCATCGGTTTGCAGTGTGGCTTTGCTGCGGGGCTCGGTGTAGTCGCCGCAGTCGTGCACGTCCATGCCCATCCAATGGCCAGTGCGGTGCATGTAGAACTGCCGGTAAGCGCCGGATTTGAGTACATCGTCCACCTTGCCGTGCTTGGCCTTAGGCAGCAGGCCGGTGTCCAGCATGCCCTGGATCAGCACGCGGGTGGCCGCGTCATGCGGGTCGGTGAAGCGCTTGCCGGGTCGGGTGGCGGCAATCGCCGCTTTCTGTGCCGCCAGCACGATGTCATACAAAGTGCGCTGGGCCGGGCTGAACTTGCCGTTAGCGGGAAAAGTGCGGGTGATGTCGCTGGCATAGCCGTCAAGTTCGCAGCCGGCGTCAATCAGGCACAAATCGCCGGCCTTGAGCTCGGCATCGCCGGCGCGGTAATGCAGCACGCAGGCATTGGCGCCTGCCGCCACGATGCTGCCGTAGGCCGGGAACTGCGAGCCGTGGCGGCGGAACTCGTGCAGCAGCTCGGCGTCCAGGTGGTATTCGCGCAGACCACCTTGGACACCGTCACGCAGCATGGCCGCAGAAGTTTGCATGGCGCGCACATGGGCGCCGGCAGAAATCTTGCCGGCACGCCGCAAGATGGTGACCTCATGGCTGTCTTTGACGAGCCGCATCTCGTCCAGCACTTTGCACAAGTCATGCTGGCTGCCTGGGCATTCGGCGCCAAAGCGCACGCGGGCGCGCACCTGATTCAGCCAGCCGTCCACCTGCGTCTCCAACCCCTTGTGCGTGGCAAATGGGAACCAAACCGCCGGCTGGTTGGTCAGCAGCTGCGGCATGGTTTTTTCAAGCGCGTCCACGCTGAACGCCTGGCTCACACCCAGAGCGGCCGGCGCGGCCTTGGGGCCCAGCCGGATGCCGTCCCAGATTTCGCGCTCCAAGTCCTTGGGCCGGCAAAACAGCGTGCTCTTGCCCGAGGCCTCGATGGCCAGCCAGGCACCGGCTTCGCTGAAACCGGTGAGGTAATAAAAATAACTGTCGTGGCGGTACGGAAAATCGCTGTCGCGGTTGCGCGGCACTTCGGGCGCCGTGGGCAGTAAGGCGATGCCGCCACCGGCAGCTTTGAGGGCGCGCGCCACAGCGGCGCGGCGTTTTTCGTAAATGCGGTTGTTTGTCACGGCGTATGTCCTGGGCTGTGTGAAAAATATTAAAAAGAATTAAGGTGCGGTTGGTGGCGCATTCAGGGCGGCCAGCCTTTCGGGCGTGCCCACGTCGGTCCATGCGCCCGAATATAGCGCCGCGCTGACGCGCCCGCTTTGCATGGCGGTGCGCAGCAGCGGCGCCAGTGCAGCTTTGTGGCCGGCCGGCGTGCCGGCAAACATCGCAGGCCGGTACAAGCCGACCGTGCTGTAAGTCAATTGCTGCGGCGCCTGGTTCAGGGCCATGCCGCCGGCTGACAGGCCAAAGTCACCGCGCGCGTTGTGTTCAGGGTTGGGCACCAGGTAAATATGCGCCAGCGCCTTAGACGCGGCAAAGCGCGCGCCATCTGCCGGGGCAAACGCAAAGTCGGGCATGAACACATCGCCGGCCAGCACCCAAAATGGTGTCTCGTCTTTCAGGCCCAGCAGCGGCAGCGCGGTGGCAATGCCGCCGGCGGTCTCCAGCGCGCCGCCATATAGCGTGCCCTCGTGCGAATAACGGATCGACAAGCCCCAGGCGCTGCCGTCACCCAGATGCTCGGGGAACTTCGCTTCAAGCCAGGCGGTGTTGATGACCACCTGGCGCACGCCGGCGCGGGCCAGCTTTTCCAGCTGCCAGACGATCAGCGGCTTGCCTTGCACTTGAAGCAGGGGCTTGGGGCAGGCGTCGGTGAGTGGGCGCATGCGCTCGCCGCGGCCGGCGGCCAGGATCAAGGCGTGGCTCACCGCGGGGGTGGCAAGGGGCAAAACAGGGGCAAGGCTCATGGCGTCGAATTATCGCGCTGGTACCCGTTGCGCCACCCGAACGGTCCGGGCGTGTGGCTGCCCCTGTAAAATCAAAGCCTCAGCCGGGCCTGGCCCCGGCGCAGATTTCACCCTCTTCATTTCCCTGCGCACCTCACTCTGGACTCACACGCAAATGGCTGACAACACCCCCCCTCTCATGGCCAACGCCATCCGTGCCCTGGCCATGGACGCCGTCCAGCAAGCCAACTCCGGCCACCCCGGTGCCCCCATGGGCATGGCCGACATGGCGGTGGCCCTGTGGGCGCGGCATTTGCAGCACAACCCGGCCAACCCGCACTGGCTGGACCGCGACCGCTTCGTGCTGTCCAACGGTCACGGCTCCATGCTGATTTACGCGCTGCTTCACCTGACGGGCTACGCCCTGCCCATGAAAGAGCTGAAAAACTTCCGGCAGCTGCACAGCAAGACGCCGGGCCACCCCGAAGTCGGCTACACCCCCGGCGTTGAGACCACCACCGGCCCGCTGGGCCAGGGCGTCACCAACGCCGTCGGCATGGCGCTGGCTGAAAAACTGCTTGCACAGGAGTTCAACCGCCCCGGCCATGAAGTGGTCAACCACCACACCTACGTCTTCATGGGTGACGGTTGCCTGATGGAAGGCATCAGCCACGAAGCCGCCGCCCTGGCCGGTGCCTGGAAGCTCGGCAAGCTGATTGCGCTGTATGACGACAACGGCATCTCAATCGACGGCCAGGTCGCGCCCTGGTTCATTGACAACACCGCCCAGCGCTTTGCCGCCTACGGCTGGAGCGTCATAGGCCCGGTGGACGGGCATAACGCTGACGCGGTGGACGCCGCCATCGCCAAGGCCAAAAGCGCCAGCGACAGCAAGCCGACCCTGATCATTTGCAAAACGCACATCGGTAAAGGCTCACCGAACCGCGCCAACACCGCCAAAGCCCATGGCGAGCCGCTGGGCGCTGAAGAAATCAAGCTCACGCGCGAAGCCCTGGGCTGGCCGCACGCACCTTTTGAGATGCCACAAGACGTTTACGCCGCTTGGGATGCCAAGGCCGCCGGCCAGGCGCGTGAAGCCGCCTGGAACGCCAAGTTCGCCGCCTACCAGGCCGCCTTTCCGGCTCAAGCTGCCGAGCTGCTGCGCCGCATGAAGGGCGAGCTGCCCAAGTCTTTCTCGCAACTCGCCGTCGACACCGTGGTGGGCGCGCACACCAAAGCCGAAACCGTGGCCTCGCGCAAAGCCTCGCAGTTGGCGCTCGAAGCCTTCACCGCCGGCCTGCCCGAACTGCTGGGCGGCTCGGCTGATTTGACCGGCTCCAACCTCACCAACACCAAGAGCACGCCCAACCTGCGCTTTGACGCGCAAGGCGCGGTGCTGCTGACCGAGACGGCCGACGGCCAAAAAATCGGCGGACGCCACATCAACTACGGCGTGCGCGAATTTGGCATGGCCGCCATCATGAACGGCATTGCGCTGCATGGCGGCTACATTCCTTACGGCGGCACCTTCCTGACTTTCAGCGACTACAGCCGCAACGCCATCCGCATGGCCGCGCTCATGAAGCTGCGCGTGGTGCATGTGTTCACACACGACTCCATCGGTCTGGGCGAAGACGGCCCGACGCACCAGTCGATCGAGCACGCTGCCAGCCTGCGCCTGATCCCCAACCTGGACGTCTGGCGTCCGGGCGACACCGCTGAAACCGCTGTGGCCTGGGCTGTGGCCCTGCAAAACAAAAACAAGCCTACGGCGCTCTTGCTCAGCCGCCAGAACCTGCCTTACGCGCCCAAAGACGATGTCGGACAGATCAGCAAAGGCGCGTATGTGCTGGCCGAACCTGAAGAAGTCGGCTTGACAAAAAAAGCCCAGGCCGTGCTGATTGCCACCGGCTCTGAAGTGCAGCTCGCGCTCAAGGCCCAGGAGCTGCTGGCCAAAGAGTTCAAGATCGCCGTGCGCGTGGTCTCCATGCCCAGCACCACCACCTTTGACAAACAAAAAGCCGCCTACAAAAGCGAAGTGCTGCCCGAAGGCATTCCGCGCATCGCGGTGGAAATGGGTGTCACCGACGGCTGGTGGAAATACGGCTGCGCAGCCGTCGTCGGCATCGACACCTACGGCGAGTCAGCCCCGGCGCCTGTGCTGTTCAAGCACTTCGGCTTCACGCCGGAAAACGTCGCCAACACCGTGCGCAAAGCGCTGTTCAGGAAATAAACCGAAGATGGCGCCCGGCGCGTCATCCGCTAACCCCGCCAGATTCAACTTCAGGAGCCTCAGCAAATGACCATTCAGCTCGGTATCAACGGCTTCGGCCGCATCGGCCGCAATGTCTTGCGCGCCGCCGTGCAAAACTTTTCCGACATCCAGATCGTCGGCATCAACGACCTGCTCGAGCCCGAGTACCTGGCCTACATGCTGCAGTACGACTCGGTGCACGGCCGCTTCAAGGGCCAGATCTCGGTCGAGGGCAACACGCTCATCGTCAACGGCCACAAGATCCGCCTGACGCAAGAGCGCGACCCGGCCGCGCTCAAGTGGAACGAGATCGGCGCTGACATCGTGCTCGAATCCACGGGCCTCTTTTTGGACAAAGCCACCGCTGAAAAGCACCTGGCCGCCGGCGCCAAAAAAGTCATTCTCTCGGCCCCGAGCAAGGACGACACGCCGATGTTTGTTTACGGCGTCAATGACAAAACCTACGCCGGCCAGACCATCATCTCCAACGCCAGCTGCACCACCAACTGCCTGGCCCCGGTCGCTAAAGTGCTCAACGACAAATGGGGCATCAAGCGCGGCCTCATGACCACCGTGCACGCCGCCACCGCCACCCAAAAAACCGTGGATGGCCCGAGCGGTAAAGACTGGCGCGGCGGCCGCGGCATCCTCGAGAACATCATTCCGTCCAGCACCGGCGCGGCCAAAGCGGTGGGCGTGGTGATTCCTGAGCTCAATAAAAAGCTCACCGGCATGTCATTCCGTGTACCGACGTCCGACGTCTCGGTGGTGGACTTGACCGTCGAGCTGAACAAGGAAGCCACGTACGCGGAAATCTGCGCTGAGATGAAAGCGCAAAGCCAGGGCGCGCTCAAAGGCATCCTCGGCTACACCGAAGACAAAGTGGTGGCCACCGACTTCCGCGGCGAGACCTGCACCAGCGTGTTTGACGCCGACGCCGGCATCGCGCTGGACAGCACGTTTGTGAAGGTCGTTGCCTGGTA
>Ga0164294_10005425_pt1 | contig 10965 bp, 2 predicted proteins | sample GEODES005metaG_FD_111479 | JGI IMG/M metagenome (GOLD analysis project Ga0164294, IMG submission 111479) | Oligotrophic lake water microbial communities from Sparkling Lake, Wisconsin, USA - GEODES005 metaG | ecosystem: Environmental > Aquatic > Freshwater > Lake | place: USA: Sparkling Lake...
CGATACTCTTTCAAAAATAGTTGAATTCCCTGTTGCCAAAACAACTCGCGCCTTACGTGCCACCCAAGAATCGTTATCAGTCGTCGAACCGGTAAGTGCTACTTTAAATACAGTCCACTCTCCCATTCGAACTTCCACAATAATCGGCAGCGCACGCGCACTCGCCTTAGCGAATGCGATCTCACCTATTTCTATCGCTTGTGCCTGCGTCAATGAAGGCAAAACCAAAGCCTGCGCCTCACGCGCTAGTCCTGCGCTTGTGAAGCCGCCTGTCGTTTCAACCATGGGCCTATCTTGCCCTAGAACCATCTCGGCGCAAACTAAGCCTAAAACAAGCGTTTTACTTGCTTATTTTGTAGGTAATCACTTTCTTAGTTTTGCCCACTAGCACTGTTACTTGATAAGTGCCCGGCTTTGAGAATTTAATTGCTGGCGCCTTGTAAGTTCCAGTGGCTTTAGTTGTCGTTGACGCAATCGTATAGCTCTTTCCGTCAGCACCTTTGACAACAACCTTAATCACTGTGCCCTTTTTAACAGATGGAATCGCAGGCTGTACCGCAGTTTTGAGAGAGGTAGAAATCGTCGCCTTTGACCCAGTCAGCGTTAATGACTTAACAGGTCCTGAAACTTTTATTGGAATCGCGAAGGTCGTTGTTTTAGTAACTTCACCCTTGGTATTTGTGGTTATGCCAGGACGTGCACTAGGCGATGGGGTTGGTGTCAAAATTACAGATGGTTTTGGAGAAGGAGTAACTGTTGCAATAACACTTGCCTTTGGAGAAGGAGTCGCCGTTGCAACTAGTGAAACCGAGGGAGATGGCGACGCAGACGCAGTTGTAGTTTCACTTGCAGGGGCACCTCCGCCTCCACCTCCGCCTCCACCGCCTCCTCCACCACCGCCGGAATTTCCTCCGGATGTAGCTGAAGCACTTGGTGTTGGAGTAGGACTTGGTGCCACGGTCGCGATTGGCGCAGCAGTTACATTCAAACTTCCCGATTCAGTTGAGAATGGGCTTATTCCAACACCGTTAGTCGAAGCAATTCTCGCCGTATAAGTACCGGTTGCCAGCGACGTAAATGTAGAAAAAGTATCAGTAATCTGTGTAACAACTCGAGAAATTAAATCGGCACCATCTTTAATAAGTTTTACAGTAAATGAAACAAGAGTTGAACCGCCGTTGCTGGAAGGTGGAAGCCAACTAACGCGCGCTTCACCGGTAGTTCCGGTTCCTGCAACTGTTGGTGCGCTCATTACCGTTGGTGTGGATGGAATGGTTACTGCATCTGATTTGACGGATGTAGTGCCTGTAGTATTAGCGGAATTTATTGCGGTCACAGTGAATTCAGCCGATGCGCCTGCTGTTAGCCCTGTAAATTCATACGATGTGGCATCTGCTGCTGCGCTATTGGATAGCGCTGAATTTATTTCCTTGACCACATAGCTAGTTATATCAAGACCACCGTTATCAGCTGCTGCTATCGCAGACCAAGAAACTGTTGCTTTACCAATGCCAGCAACCGCAGTTGGTTTGTCTGGAGCGCGTGGAGCAGTTTTTGGGACAGTATTAATGTTCTCGCTCCATGCACTGGCATCGGTTACTTGGAATGCTCGAACCTGTAGACCGTAGGTTGATCCACCCGAAAGACCATTAAAGACCACCTCATTATTGTTCTCACCAACAACTGGTAAGTAAATTTCTGAGTTATCACTGCTCTTTGTTAAGCGTGCAGAGTATGCGGTAGCTCCCGTTACTTTTGTCCATGAAACTGTAATTGTTCCGGCACCGAAAGCGGCGGTTGTCCCTACGCGTGCAGTGACACCAGTTGGAACTGATGGGACAGCTGCCATCGAATGTTGCGGGTGCACTGCTAACAAAAGTGCTGAAATGATGAGGGCTATTTTGAGGCGCATCTTATGGAATCGTGATCGCTATATTTCGATTTGAAAGTGCCGCGTTGCTTGGAGAAGCGGTTGCAATCGATAGCGATCCGAATGCCGCAGTCTTGGCGTCGATCGCTTTGATCGTCCAAGCATAGGTTCGGTCTAGGTTTAACTCGTAATAACCATTTTCATCAGTAACAGTTGAAACCATCTTAGTTGAATCTGTATCCCGAACCGCGGTCACAATTATTTCTTTGAGCGCAACACTTGATTGATTACGTACATACCCTGAAATATTTCCGGTCGGAAGAACGACCGTCGCTAAGCCGGCTGAGACTTCCGAACCGCTAACAACTCCCGAAGTGACCGTCACTGAAATTTCTCGCTCTACACCTGATGTTTTACCTGGCCAGAAACGTATTGTGAAAGTGCCATCAGGTAACACGAGCGCACCTTCGCCGGTCTGATTAAGGTAATTATTTGAGTAGAACTCATACTGGCTAGTGGAAGCATTTAGCTTGTTAACCTGATACCAACCGTACATATTTGCAATGCCGGCATTGCTGCTCACCTTCAATTTAAGATTTGGCTTATCAAAGGTGACGGTCATGGTTTCATTTGTGACCGGAGAGAATGAATCGATAATCAGGACTTTTGGCGCAGTTTGCCCAGTCGCTTCATATCCTGGATAGAAGGTAAGTCGATACTTAATGCCGGTATCTAGATTTAAGCCAATCTTTCCAGCTTCATCCGTGTTGCCACCAGAGACCCATGTTGAGTAACTAGTTGCAGTATCTATGGATTCAACGCTTACATAACCATACTTGTTTGCAGTAGTGAGCGAACCAGACTGAGGAATTAAGACAGTCGCTCGACTGGTAACCCCACCCATGGCTTTGTCACCAATATCTCCAATTGCACTTATCGTGTAACGCTTGAATGTATATTCCGAACTCTTGTAATAGTTCAACATAACTGAACATCTATTCGGACAGTCTGGATTGGCTTTATCGACATAAACACCGAATCGCCCGCTGGAATCAGTCCAGGTATAGAAATACTCATTATCGATCCAGATATTCACATTTACATTCGCAAGTGCCACAGGACTACCGCCTGGCGTAACGATTCGGCCAGTTAAGTTTGGATTGCGCAGTCTTAGTATAATTATCGTACTTAGGACACCACCAGAAACGGTGATGGTCTGTGTCTCAGATTTACCATACTGGAAAACATTTCCGTAAGGAATCGCGCGGATGACATATGTTCCATCTGGAATAGTTAGTGCAAAGTTTCCAGATGCATCAGTGTTGGTCGAGTAGATCCATTTATCTTCGTAGCCGACTTGTGCAACGGCAATGTTTACATCTCGCACACCAACGGTCGAAGTCCCTGGCTCAAGTACTCTTCCACGCACGGATGGCATTCCGAGTCTGAACGAGTACACGCCGGCGACTGCAGTAACAGTTTCGTTGGCCCAAATATCTCTAACCAGGGTAACTACGCTAGAGGCGACCGTGATTTCGTATTCACGGGATGTGTAAGTAGCGCGATATTGCCAGTAAGGTTCAACGCGCACACGGTACGTTCCATCAGCCAAATTGGCTCTAAATACCCCTGAATTTACTTCTACCCCTTGGCCATCCTGATAATCACCGTTGACCATCTTCCAAATGTTGGCATAGGAGTATCGATAAATTTCTCCAAGTTCGTTAGTTATTTTGCCTGATAAATTCCCGCTTGAAAGAGCAACATTGCATGTGGTCGTCCCGCTGCTTGCTACAACGCAGTTTGATACATAGGTAATTACTGGGCCATTATCAGCGCTTGAGTTAGGCCTTACCTCAATTTGATAAGTTCCTGGCGTCACCTTGAATCCAAAGACTCCGTTGTAAATCCAACGAGCTTCTACATATTCAAAATATTTTCCATTTGAGCGCTTCACATAAACCAGTGAAGACGAAGTATAAGTCTCACCCCCAAAAGTAATAGTTCCCTTGAGATTTGCACTTGGAAGTTGAATTGAGTAGTAGCCGCCAGAAACGGTTAGAGTTTCTCCAGCTGAATTCTTAACTTCGGTTACGGCTCCACTTGCAACCTTTACGGTCAGAGTTGTTCGTGAATAGAGTGGATCATTGTAAGGTGGTTCAACTTGCAAACTCCAGGTACCGTTTTCAAGAAATGCTTCACCGATTCCGTAACCATTCGGATAAGACATTGGTGGATTCATATTCCTTACCGACGACGTACCTTTCTCTGCGTAGTAGAGATACGCCCAAGCGCCTTGCAAAACATTATTTGTTGAATCAACCAGCTTAATTTTAAAGTTTGCAGTAGCCAAGTTGATGTTGCATGTTACGGTTCCAGAAGCAGGCACTGTACAAATTTCACTAGTAGTCGCGATTCCACCAGCGCTTTTTATGTCATCTTGAGCAAAGAAAATATAATTTCCAGCTTCAAGATTAAAGCCAAAGTTACCCTGCGCGTCCGTGACAACAGCTCGAGCAGTCAAAGGCTCAACACGACCTTTGCTTTCTGTAACTTGTGTTACTTGTATCCAGTTGCCTACTGAAACTCCTTTTGATCCTCGCACAACGCCAATTACGTTTGGTGTACGAAGTGGGACAACTAGAGTCGATGAGCCCATGCCACTAGTTACGGTGACAGAGATAGGTAATGAATCAGCCTTGGTTGGATCTGCATATGGTTGGCGCGCCACCATTTGATATTGCCCATCTGCAACAGTATTAAAGCCAAAGTAACCTGTTTTATCTGAATAAGCCCCAGAAATCTCCCCATACAACCTTGCATTATCTTTTGTGTACAAATCAATTCTTGAATTGGGCGTTGGGGTTGTCCCGTCTGGTGCAACAACTGTGCCTGCGATCGGAGCGCTTGCAAGTGTAAGAACATAAATTCCATTAACCGGTGCAAGGTTGGATGCTGATCCTTGTTTCTTTAATGAAATAACCGTTCCTGATTCAACAATGGCGATATAAGTCTGCTGTTGTCCTAGCTTTTGATTTGAACCAGGATAGACAATTAATTCAAATCTTCCATCCATAAGACTCAACTCAATTAGACCATTAGTTTCAGCCTTAGCCTGATTATTGTCTTTCGTTCCAAAATAGACATCGTCGAAGAATCCAATTGTCGTTACGCCCGGACCTGCATTTTGCACTACGCCTGCAGCAGAAGCGATTTTTATTTGTAGATTTGCTGTTGGAATATCAAAATTACAAGTGGCGGTGCCAGTTTCAGGCACAATGCAAGCAGGACTAATAAAATAATTATTTTTTGACCAAATATAGATTCGCGCTCTGTAAGTTCCAGGCAATAGGTTTATTCCGAAATAACCATTTGAGGTTGTCTTCGTAGACTTACCGACGTAGTCATATCGTTTCTCACCAGAAGAATTGGATAATTTCAAAAACTCGATTCCGCCTTGAGTTACAACTCCTGCGATTTTTAGTGTTCCAGTTGTATTTGGGGTTGGCAAAGTAACATTACAAACTTTGTCTTGCCCTGACACAACCACACAGTTGCTACTTACAGTCCCGGTTCCACCAGCTTTTTCTAAATCACCTTGAACTTCAAATTGATAAGTACCAGGTTCAAGGTTGAATCCGAATTTACCTTCAGAAGTCGTGTAACGGTAGCCATTAGAAATACTTTCCCAGCCACCGTTTTGAATGAGTTTTCGTACATAAACCCAATTCCCGACAGAAACGCCAAGTGGTCCTGACACTGTACCGGTCACATTTGGCACCCTAAGTCGAAGAGTGAAGTCAACGGGACCCAGTCCTCCAGAAATTGTTGTCGTAGTCTCAAGTGAATCAGAACGTAGGTTGTCTCCTTCGTTAACTCTTGCTTGAACAACGTAATCGCCATCGACTGTTGAGCTGTTGAAGTTAAATCCAAAATAGCCGTTTGTATCTGTATAGGCGGTAAATTGATTCTTGCCAATTAGGGCATTAACACGAATGTTGGCAGCCCCTGATGCGCCATCTGCCGTAACAACGCGACCTGAGAGTGCGGGAGAGCGAAATCTTAAATTGTAAACACCATCAGTCGCAGTGAGGATTGTTGTAGATCCCTCGACTCTTACATTTGTTACTACACCACCTGAAACATCAAAGGCATAAGTTTGTGCCACACCACCTGATGTGACATTACTTTGTGGTGACACTGTCAATTGGTAGGAACCGTCTAAAAGTGAAGATTCAAAAGTTCCCCCAAATCCCACTTGAGTTTTCAGTAAAATTGCTGAAGGAATGCTGTTATAACCTGCGTAATAATTTCCACTCTTCACTTTAAGCAAATATGAATAATTGCTGTTTAATACTTCGCCAGTTGAGGAACGGACCTTGAACTTCAGATTTGGTGCTGGAGCAACGATGTTACAAACTACTGACCCAGAGTTAGGTACAACGCAGTCATTGCTGAATACATTCATTAAATGGAAATACTTGCTCTCGCCGTAAACATATAGACCTACCGAAGCACGATATGTACCAGGCTCTAATTTGGCGGCAAATCCATTGTCCGATCCCCAGCCTTGGATGCCACCTTGTGTGCTTGCGCTCCCATCCATTTTCGTGAAATTAACAAACCAGAAATTAGTTGTTTTCCCTGAAATTGAGACTGTTCCAGTCAAGTTTGGTACATCCATACTTATGTTGCATACGGTTGGGGTATCAGAACTAACGTCGCAAATTGGTCCGAGGGTCTCGAGACCGCCTACAGTGTTATCGGAATAAGTTTGAATTCGGTAAGAACCGACAGGTAGGTAAATTCCGTATTGTCCTGTGTTGCTCGTACGCATGGTTCTGCCGTTATAGATCCACTTTCCGCTTTGCAAGGTTAATAAGCGCAAATAATTTGTCTTAGCAACACCACCTGGACCTGAAACCGTACCAACTAAATTTGAAGCCTTCGCCCTCAAAACTAAATCGGTTGGTCCATAACCATTAGTGATTGTCGCCGACTCAACGTTTGTACCCACAGAAATTCCCGCGACAGCTATTTTCTTGTTAAATGCATCAAGAGCCCAGATGCTCAGTGATCCATTGGATAATGTGGTGGCCGCATCAAAGATAAAGAATCCCTTGGAATCGGTCATCGGGCCATAATTCTCACTAACCCCAGGGGTGCCATAATAAATTCTCATTCCCGATAGAGGTGTGGTTCCGTCTATACCGAGAACTTTTCCCGCCAATTGTGGTCTTCCCAAAGTCAAAGAATAAATACCACTAGTTGCAGAAATTGCAGTTGTCGTATCTGCCGGCATTAAGTTAGAGACGTTCCCGCTAGAAATTGAGAAAGTAAAATCGCGAGAAATTCCAGTTGTAATTGAATCGACAGCCGGATTTATACGAAGATAGTAATTACCGTCTGATAACGGAACCGTAAAAGTGTCACTTGCCGAAACCATTACCGAAGTTTGCATTCCAGTTACAACTTCATTGGTGTTTCTCAGTGAGAAGTTCAGAGAAAGACCCCCGGCAAATGCTGTTCCATCTAAATTCTTGACTCCAAAATTGAATTTTTGTGCTGGGAAAGTAGCATCACAAACCGTTTTGACTCCAGCTACAACCACACACTTTGGACCAAAGACAGCGTAGTTCCTGCCATTTGCAAAGATCATGAATTGGATTCGATAGGTGCCAGGCGCCGTGAAGAACGAGAACTTATTAGAAGCGTTAAGAGGGGTGTTGTAACCCATCTTGTTCATTTTCCATTTGCCGCCGCCGTAATCGCTATATAAATATGCAATGGCCTTGGTAAGCCCCGGTATGCCTGAAAGTGTTCCAGACAGAGTTGGTCCACCAAGAGATACATTGCAAGTCTTTGATACTCCACCCACGACAACGCATTGGGATTTTGTTGAGGCGAACTCTCGCGTAACGGGCTGATTAAAAACGATTGTGTAGGTGTCGCTAGGGAGACCAAGAGAGAAATTACCTGAACTATCGGTTTTTGAACTGAGTAAAGTTTGCACTCCATATCCAGATGTTCCCATGACGGAAAATGACATATTCGCAACCCCAGAGCCATCTACGGTCGCCTGACCGGTCACATTCAGGGTTGGCATTGGAATCGATAAATTTAGTTTTGTTGGTGAACCTGAAGTTAGGGTAAATGTCTCAGAATATGCGATAGATGACTGTTTGCCATCGACAATAGATACTGCGCGAATTCGGTACTGATAGTTGTTATACGCAGGGAAACCAAAGTACCCATCCTTAGAAATTAGTGTTGACCCCGAATAGACCCAAGACTTTTTGTTGGTCTCTAAATAAATCTTTGACTCGGAGCCGTAGGTCCCAGTTAGTTGCCCAGTAATTTTAGAAGTAGGTGGTGTAACTAAAATTACTGTGGGATCAGAAACCAAAGAACTTGCAAGAAATTCTCCATTCAAATAACCAGAATTCTGCCAAAGTTCAGGATCATCAAAACTTACCGAATATTCATACTTAAATTTTGGAACATATGTCAGATAAATCTCGTTATTAGAATTGAAGTATCCTAAATCACCTTCGCGTGTCTCATTTAACGCTGCTGTTATAAATGGCTGAATCACAAATAGTGCGCCTTCATATTTGCCCGAACCGCTAATCTTCATAATCACAGTTGGGGCGGGAAGCTTTAAGTTATAAGTTCCGCCTGAAGGGCTAACCGTTGAGTTGTCTTTCAGATTTTTTACTGAAGTTACAGAACCACTTGTAATTGTCACTTCAAATTGTGACCGGCGGATACCTATTTCTTGTCGATCACTTGCTTTTAAGGTTGGAGAGTTAGGCGACACGGTTATCGTTGAGACACCATCTGGAAGTGATAGAACCGTGCTTGAATCCGCGAGTCTAGAAATCCGATAGTTGTTATAAGTTGTATTTACATCAATAAAGGATGCTGTCGTTGAATCAGTAAAGTCTGTAACTTTGAAGGTTACATTGGTCAGGGTCGGTGATGGCGCAGTAAAGGATGAAATTGCCTCATTTGGAATGTATCCCGCGGGCAAACCTGAAACCAAGGTAATGGATCCATTAATAATTTTAAATACTAGTTGCGTGCGATCTGCTAATTCCCCGTTTGTATTAAAACTAATTGGACCACTCAAACCATTTAATTTATGTGTATTTACATAGGTATTTAAATTACTTCGCGTTGTATTACCCGCCAAGATTCCTGCCAAGAGAAATTTGGTTGCGTCATACGACTCGGCTGTGTACTTAAAATATCCAGTGTCATCAAAGTAGCTGGTATAACTACTAGAGTGATATTGCATTGGCATTGAATTCGATAAGGCTGTGACAGATTCAAATCCCGGGTTACCTTCTGGATCAAACCATTTTTGATCAAAGAAAAGTATTCCCGAATTCTCACCATAAACGAGCGGACTGCATGTCACGCAAACTTCCATGAATTCAGGCGCGAACCTCCTTGGTCCACCCTCGTAAGAATCCCAGTCCTCGTACCCGTTATATAGATAACCAGTAGCACCAGCGGCTTTAGCTTTTGCAAGAATGTCGGCTCTTGCGCTGACTGTTGGTGTTCCGCGTTTCCACTCAAGTAAAGACTGTGGCAAAACATTTGGAGCCCTTGCCCATCTCGACATTAAATCTGGATTAGAAGAATCATCTTCAAAGATCGCCGGTCGGGTTATCCCCATAGCCTTTAAAGTATTCAAGGTTCGAAGATCATTAGGATCCTCTGGTAAAACGATGCGGTGGAAAGTTCCACCCGCGGTATTTGCCAAACTTGGATCAATAGCCGATGGCGAAATCATAGGAATACCGGCAGCGGAATAAATTGGAATTACATACTTTGCTATGAGTGAAGAGCTTGGACCTATAACGCCCAAAACACATCCGTCTTCCACTGCGCTATTTGCGGCATCAACAGCAGTCTGGGTATCAAATTGGTCATCGATAACCATTAAACTCGAATCTACATTTGCGGATGGATTAGCGGTGAGGAATCTATTTAGCGCAGTCTGTGCGCCACCTAGCAGAGCCCTGACGGTTGGTGTTCCGCGTTTCCACTCAAGCAACATATTCGCATCATCCGATAAAACGGTTGGAGTTCCGCGTCGCCAACCAAGCATTGCCGCGTTGTATCTATTTTTATTTGTTTTACTATATTGAAAAGCGAGTTTGTACTTACCCGTGCACGCGGTTATCGATTTTGCGCCACTTGGCGAAGATTGAGGCACCGGATTAGAAAGAGCCTGCGCCGCTGTATAAAAACCAGATGGCCCGCCAATAGCAAATAGCGGAACAAGTAATGAGGCAACTAATGTTTTGATTGTCTTACTTCGTAGAGATATGCGGTGGCGCAGCCAAAAGGCTTTCACTTCAAACCTCCCGCACACAGATCGACTATGGGCAACCTAGCTGCCCACTATGTCATCCGTAATTCTCGCCCCTTCTTATGCGTCGCACAAGGTGAATCCCCGCCTATATGGGGTTAACTATCTACAAGACCGTAAAATCAACCGCTAAAGCCGCACCCCATTAGACTTACCTCCATGCGCGTTTTCATCACCGGTGGAGCCGGTTTTATCGGTTCTCACCTTTGTGATGCTCTCCTTGCCCAAGGCCACCAAGTCTCAATCCTGGACAACATGTCCACCGGATCTGCCGCCAACATCGCCCACATCAAAGAGAAAATAGAAATACACAAAGGCGATATCCGCGATGTGGCCCTTGTTGAAAAACTTATGGCCCCTGCCGACCTCGTACTTCATATGGCCGCTGCCCTTGGCGTTAACACGATCCTAGAAAACCCAATCGAATCTGTTTCCACAAATTTCACTGGCTCTGAAGTAGTTCTCACTGCTGCAACAAAGCTAAATAAGCGCATCATCATTGCAAGCACTTCAGAGATTTACGGCAAGAATCCAAATCAGCCACTAAATGAAGAATCCGATCGCGTAGTCGGCACACCACAGAAAATCCGCTGGACTTACTCCGATGCCAAAGCACTTGAAGAAGCAATCGCCCACGCGCTATTTCTAACTAAGCAACTCAAAGTAACTACGGTGCGGCTATTTAATACCGTCGGTCCACGTCAAACCGGTC
>Ga0164294_10005427_pt1 | contig 10961 bp, 6 predicted proteins | sample GEODES005metaG_FD_111479 | JGI IMG/M metagenome (GOLD analysis project Ga0164294, IMG submission 111479) | Oligotrophic lake water microbial communities from Sparkling Lake, Wisconsin, USA - GEODES005 metaG | ecosystem: Environmental > Aquatic > Freshwater > Lake | place: USA: Sparkling Lake...
CTCAAAAAGGCCCAGGCCAGCGGCAAACTGGCGATCAAATCGGCCTATTTCGATATCGGCACTGGCAAAGTAACCATCATCTGACGTTACTAGCCATCGATCAGCGCAACGACCACCTTCACTTGACCCCAGGAGTTTCGATTCCCGTGGCCGAGTTGGGGTGGCGTTTTTCTCGCTCCTCGGGACCCGGCGGGCAAAACGTCAACAGCACCGATACGCGGGTGGAATTGATCTTTGACCTGGCCGCATCGGCCGCCCTGCCAGCGGTGCTGAAGGCACGAGCCCTGAACCGGTTGGCTCCTCGTTTGGTGGATGGGGCCCTGGTGATCGTGGCCTCGGAACACCGCTCCCAATGGCAAAACCGGGTCGCCGCCCAACGGCGCTTGGTGGGCCTGCTGCAGGAGGCCATCGCCCCCCCTGCTCCGCCGCGGCGCCGCACAAAACCAACCCGGGGATCGGTGGAGCGGCGGCTAGCGGCCAAAAAGCAGCGAAGCGCCATTAAAGGCAAACGGCAGGGCCAACCCCGATCCCCTGAGGATTAGGAAACCCTAAGAGGGCAACAACAGCAATAACCTGAACAACGATCATAAGGAGAAAGCCAAAACTAAAGCCGTAGATAGGGTGCCATCGTCAACCGCCAAGCAAGCTCACAGTGACTCCAATGCGAACATAAAAAAGGGGCGCTTCTGCTCGGAAACGCCCCTTATTTCATTGCCAACAGCCGCAGCGATCAGTTGCTAGATTTGATCACGCGTCCATTTAAAGGCTGAACAGGACGGGCGTTGTTCGGGTACAGCTTCACAAAGGTGTCGAGTTGCTTGGCCGAAATCGTCACGGGCTCCTTAAGAATGAAGAACTGAACGCCCTCGGTGCAAGGAGGGGTGGTCAGGGAGCCGGTGTAAGTGAAGTAGGCAAGGGACTTGGGCAGCAAACCAGCCAGGGAAGGCAGATCCACTTTCACAGTTCCATCCTTCTTAGCAGGCAGCTTGCTCCAGAACGACTCCAAATAGGCATTCGGAGCTCCAACCTTAAGATTAACACCAATCACCTTGAGGTTGCCGGCACTGTTGGCATGGAGAAGGTGGGCATTTAAGGGATAATGAACGCCGTTAATCGCCTCCTCACCATGGGCATGGAAGTGGAACTGCAGCAACTTATAATCGGCTGGGCCGATCTTCAGGTCACCCTTGAGGTTAACTTGAATGCCAGTGCCGGTATTGATGACTTCGGCGGAGCCAGGGGTGTAATTAGGCTTTAGGGCTTGGCTCTTGGCATCCTTAACGGTTTTCGCCGTGACGATATTGAGGGGAGCCTGGCTGGTGCCCTTGGAGCAGGCTGCGTACTCAGGGCTGAGCTGGCCCCACTTCTCGGGAGCAACGGCACCGGCATAGCCATACTTGGGCTTGGCCAGACCTGCTGCCGGCAGTGCCAGGCTCAACAGCAAGGCAGTGGCTGGAACAACCTTGGAAACCATGGATTGATTGGAAGTGAATTAACAAGTAAATCCTAGCAAGATTGTTTCAAATCTGTCTAGCCTGGCCTGGGGACAAGGGATCACTGACCTGATCAAGTACGAAGCAGACTAGCCATGGAAAACCCAGGGCAAAAGACAGCCAATAAAGATAAAACGACAAAAACACTGGCAATCGATCATAATGAAGCCGATTAGCAACGCTGGCGATCGATCCATGGCTGCCATAACCTTTCCCAAGCTGCTTAATGCAGCACCCAACGCAGAGCGGCTGCAATGGAAGCGCTGGATCATTGACAGCCACAGCGATCAATTTTTGCCCGAAATGATAAAGCAAACCGAAGAACTTGAAAGTCAGAATCCGATCACAAACGGCAATCCTGTCCCTAATCCAAGGGCCATTTGATGGAAGGGGCCTATCAACGGCTGGCAAAACCACCTGCAGACCACTACGTAGGCTTTCTTGATGATGATGTGATTTAGAACAATGGGAATGACAGTTGACGAGGCTTTATATTCAATACCGGAAGAAAGGACGGTTGGACCTCAATAGCGGCCACATCAAATCATCACCAGTATCACCACACACTGCCTTTGCAACTTGATAACAATTTAACCAGAGAAGCCCAATCTAACAATTCAAAACCAGCATGGCATGGCTGTCCCAATTTATCTATCAGCAAAAACGCCCTATTGCCGTGCATTTGGCAATCAGATTCATCGGGGCTATCTAAGAAGAACTACCACCCTCAAACCGCCACTACCTCAGGCGGATGCTGCGCCAACACCTGCTTCAGATACCTGCCCGTATGACTGGTGGGATGCTCCGCCACCTCCTCAGGCGTACCCGCTACGACGATCTCGCCGCCCTTATCGCCGCCTTCGGGTCCTAGGTCGATTACCCAGTCGCCGCAGCGGATCACATCAAGGTTGTGCTCGATCACCAGGATCGAGTTGCCCTTATCGACCAGGCGCTGCATCACATCCATCAATTTGTGAACGTCGTAGAAACTTAGGCCGGTGGTGGGTTCATCGATGAGATAGAGGGTTTTGCCCGTGGCCCGCTTCGAGAGTTCCGTGGCCAGCTTCACCCGCTGGGCTTCACCTCCGGAGAGGGTGGGGGCGGGTTGGCCGAGTTTGACGTAGCCCAGGCCCACATCCACCAGGGTGCGCAAGCGATCGGCGGCCTGGGGAATGGCGGAGAACACCTCGGCGGCCTGCTCCACGGTCATCTCGAGCACTTCGGCAATATTGTGGCCGCGATAGGTGACCTGCAGGGTTTCGCGGTTGTAGCGAGCTCCCTTGCACACGTCGCATTGCACATACACATCGGGCAGGAAATTCATCTCAATCACGTTCACGCCCTGGCCGCTGCAAGCCTCGCAGCGGCCACCCTTGACGTTGAAGCTGAACTGACCCACCTGGTAGCCCCGGGCCTTGGCCTCCACCGTGGCCGCAAACACCTGGCGAATCGGATCGAAGGCGCCCGTGTAGGTGGCCGGGTTGGAGCGGGGCGTGCGGCCGATCGGTGATTGGTCGATCACGATCACCTTGTCGATCGCCTTGATGCCCTTGAGTTCATCCAGGCCCGCCGGGAAGGGCACCTTCATGCCCAATTTATGTTCCAGGGCCGGATGCAGCAGCTCGTTCACCAGGGTGCTCTTGCCACTGCCACTCACGCCGGTGACGCAAACCAGCCGACCGAGCGGAATCTCAATATCAAAGCCATTGAGATTGTTGCGCTGGCAATTCACCAGGCTGATGCGACGGCTACCAGTGCTGCGACGCTCGGCAGGGGTCGGAATCGACAAACGGCCACTCAAATAGGCGCCCGTTAAGGACTCCTCAGAGGTCAGTAAATTCTCCAGGGATCCCTGGGCCACGATGTGGCCACCATGGACGCCAGCGCCCGGACCGATGTCAACGACATAGTCGGCGGCCCGAATCGTGTCTTCATCGTGTTCCACCACGATCAGGGTGTTGCCGAGATCGCGCAGCTTGAACAGGGTGGCGAGCAGGCGATCGTTATCGCGTTGGTGCAGGCCGATGCTGGGTTCATCGAGCACGTACAACACGCCCGTGAGGCCGGCACCGATCTGGGTGGCCAGACGAATCCGCTGGGCTTCTCCACCAGAGAGGGTCATGGCCGGCCGATCCAGGCTCAGATAATCCAGGCCCACATCGAGCAAAAACTTCAAACGCAAGCGCACTTCGCGCAACACCAAATCGCCAATCTGGATCTGGCGGGGGGTGATCAGGGGCTCGGCCCCCTCACTGGCTCCCACCCCCATCAGGGCCTCGATCCGCAGCAGACTTTCGCCCACACTCACGGCCGTGAGTTCATGGATCCCATAGGGCCCCACCTTCACCGCTAGGGCTTCGGGACGTAAGCGCAACCCCTTACAGGTGGCGCAGGGCACCATCTCCAGGAATTTCTCTAATTTTTGGCGAACTGCTTCACCACTGGCATCGCGCAGTTGCCGCTCCAGGATCGGCAGGATGCCCTCGAACGGGCGCATGTAGGCCTGGCCCTTGCGGTAGCGACTATCGGCCTGGATTGCAATCTCTTCGGTGCTGCCATGCAGCAAAACATCCCGCTGCTCGGTTGTGAGTTGGTTCCAGGGAAGCTTTATTTCAAAGCCAAAAGCTTCGCCCACACTATAAATCATTGAGAAGTAATAGGAATTATCCTTATCACTCCAAGGGGCAATCGCCGCATACACGGGCAGCGAGGGATCGGGCACCACCCGCTCCGGGGTGAACTTGCGCAGGTGGCCGATGCCGTGGCAATCGGGGCAGGCCCCATAGGGGCTGTTGAAGGAGAACAGCCTGGGCGACAGTTCCTCCATCACGGCGCCGTGGACCGGACAGGCGAAGTTTTCCGAATAGAGCCGTTCCCGCTCCACCCCCTCAGGCAGGGGCTGGTCGGCCTTGGGCACCACCTCCACCAAAGCCAGGCCATCGCCCCGTTTCAGGGCCGTGCGCAGGGAATCGGTGAGCCGTTCCTGGATGCCTTCGCGGGCCAACAGCCGGTCCACCACCACCTCAATGTGGTGGGCGTGGTTCTTATCCAGTTCAATGTTGTCGGCGAGTTCACGCACTTCGCCATTGATGCGCACCCGGGCAAAGCCCTCGGCCACCAGGCCGCCCAGTAATTTCACATGGGTGCCCTTCTTGCCACGCACCACCGGGGCTAGCAGTTGGTAGCGGGTGCTATCAGGCAAGGTGCTGATCTGGTCCACCATCTCATCGATGGTCTGGGGCCGGATCGAGCGATCACATTGGGGGCAATGGGGTTCGCCGGCACGGCCATAGAGAAGCCGCAAATAATCCTGGATTTCCGTCACCGTGCCGACGGTGGAGCGGGGGTTATGGCTGGTGGATTTCTGATCGATCGAAATGGCGGGTGAGAGCCCCTCAATCGCATCCACATCGGGCTTATCCACCTGGCCAAGGAACTGGCGCGCATAGGCCGAGAGGCTCTCGACGTAGCGGCGCTGACCCTCGGCAAAGATCGTGTCGAAGGCCAGGGAGCTTTTGCCGCTGCCGCTGACGCCGGTGAACACCACCAGGCGATTGCGCGGAATCGTCAGGTCAACATTTTTGAGGTTGTGCTGGCGGGCGCCCCGCACCCGGATCACGTCCTCCAGGCTGCCGCCATTGAGCAGGCGGCTGGCACTCAATTGGGCCGCCTTCTCGTTGATGGTGCGTGCTGGCGCGGCGGAGCTGGTGGCAGGCCGATCAGAACTGGCGCTCGCGCGAGCCATCCACGGGATCCGATAAGGAGTGATTCTAGGTGGGACCAGGGGCCCGCTTGGGTCAAATCGGTCCAAGCAAGAGCTGGCGATCACCCGACCAGGGCGGAATCAGCGCAGCGCTGACGCTCAGCTCGGTGGGCTGGCGAGCAAACTGGCCGCATAGCTGCGGGCCCCGCCGGAATCGCCACCGGCCAGTTCCGCCAGTTCCTTTTGACGGGCCTGGGTGTCCCGCAGTTGGGACACTCGCGTCTGGGTCTGGCCCCCTTCCACCCATTTGGACACCAGAAAATGGTGCTCGGCGGCGGCGGCCACCAGGGGCTGGTGGGTGACGCAGAACACCTGGCGCCGCTCGGCCAACCTCTGCAGCAGGGCCGCCATGGCACCGCTGACCCGGCCGCTGACGCCACTGTCGATCTCATCAAACAGCAGGGTGACGTGGGGATCGGCCGCCGCCAGGCAGGTTTTCAGGGCCAAGAGGAAGCGGCTCATCTCACCGCCGGAGGCCACCTCAGCCAGGGGAGCCAGGGGTTGGCCCGGATTGGCCGAAAACAGGAACTGCACCCCATCGGCGCCCTCCTCGCTAGCCGACGCCGCACTGATGGCCACGGCAAAGCGCACATTGGCCAGGCCCATGGGCCGCAGGGCCTCCATCAGCTGGCCCTCCAGGGCCGTGGCCGCTAGGCGGCGGGCTTCACTGAGCTCGCCATTGCAGCGATCCCGCCGACCACGGCTCTGCTGCTCCTGGGCTTCGAGTTCGCTGAGCGCCGCCTCCCCGCCGCCGGGGGCCAGGAGCTGGCGCAGCTCATCACGCCGGGCGATCAAGTCGCCCAGGCCTTGGCCATGGCGCCGCTCCAGGGTCTTCAGCTGGGCAATGCGCTCCTGCAGGGAGGCCAGGGTTTCGGGATCGCTCTCCAAGCTGGCGCCATAGCGATCCAAGTCGCGGGCCAGGTCCTGGAGTTGGGCCAGGCCATCGGTGCAGGCCTGGCGCAGCGCCAGCAGGCTGGGATCGATGGCCTCGAGCAGCTGTAACTCCTGTTCGCAGGCGGCGAGATGGTCTAGGGCAGAGGGGGCCTGGTCGGCTCCCTCGATTAGCCGACCGAGCAGGGTCATCACCCCCTCCTGCAGGCGCACCCCGTGCACCAGCCGGTCCTGGGCCGTTTCCAGCAGCTGGCGTTCCTGGGGATCGTTCAATTGGGCGGCTTCGAGATCCAGCAGCAGTTGCTCCTGCTGTTGCCGTTCCTGTTGCAGCTGCTGCCAATCGCGCCGGGCCATCTCCAGGGCAGCGGCCGCCTGCTTCCAGTGGCGGTAGGCCACCGCCACGGGCTCGAGGGCCAGGGCTAGCTCGGGGCCACCAAAGCGATCGAGCCAGCGGCGCTGTTGGCCGGGCCGTCCCAATTGCTGGGTCTGGCCCTGAACGGTGAGATCGAGCAGCAGGGGCCGAAGCTCCTGCACCTGGGCGCGACTAACGACCACGCCATTGAGCCGGTGCCGACTGGTGAGGCGCTCCTCCTGCAAACGCCATTCGCGGCTGAGCAGCAGGTCGTCCTCCTCCGGCCCAAAGTGCTGCTGCGCCAGCCAACTCTGCAGGGGCGGCGTCAAGCTGAAACTGGCTTCGATTCGGCCCCGCTGCTGGCCCTGGCGCAACAACCTGGCGCCCGCCGCCCCCTGGGCGCCCCCCAGCAGGGCATCGAGGGCATCGAGCAAAATCGACTTGCCCGCACCGGTTTCCCCGGTGAGCACCGTGAAGCCCCCGCTGAAAGCGAGCTCCAAGCTCTCAATCAGGGCAATGTTTTCTAGGCGCAGACCCGTCAGCACAGCGGCCCCAGGCAATCGGGCCGACCGTAGCGGCTGTGGGATTCGTTTAGAAGGGGGCTGGCCATCTCCATCCCGCTGGATCGCCGCCCCTTGCTGCCATGGTCCGTACCGCCGCTGAAGCCGCCGTCGCCGCCATGCACCGGGCCGTGACGGGCGAACCGCTTGAACCAGAGCCGGCGGAACTGGAGCAGCCCAACACTTTGATGAACAGCATGCAGAACCCGGTGGGAACTCTTCTGGCTAAGGACGGACCAGAGGACCTCAGCCAGGCGAGTCAAGAACCGGGCGGAGATCCTCTTAGCCACGATCAGGCCCTGAACTCCGCCGCCCGCCAAGCCACCCCCCTGGCCCAAAACCAGGACCTGGGTGATTTCATCGAAGTCTCCGGCCTGCTCAGTTACGACCCGGCGGCGATCACCCGCATCTACGCCGGCCACCCCCAGCGGCTGATCCGGCGCCTTTGGCAAACCCTTGTGCCCATTGGCCTTTATCTCCTAGGAGTGCTCTTTGACTGGTTCACCGGCCAACTGAAGGATCGGGAGCGGGGCCGCCAGCGGGCGCGCGAATGCGCCGAACTATTGGCCGATCTGGGCCCGGCCTTCATCAAGGCCGGCCAGGCCCTCTCGACCCGGCCCGACATCATTCCGCCCCTGCTACTGGAGGAACTGGCCCAGCTGCAGGACCAACTTCCCGGCTTCGACAGCGGCCTGGCCATGGCCTGCATCGAGGACGACCTGGGCGCTCCGGTCGACCAGATCTATGCCCAGCTGGAACGGGAACCGATTTCGGCCGCCTCCCTGGGCCAGGTCCATCGGGGCGTGCTGCTCAGTGGCGAAAAGGTGGCCGTCAAGGTGCAACGGCCGGGCCTGCGGGAGCAGATCACCCTGGATCTTTATATCGTTCGCAATATCGCCGCTTGGCTCAACCAGAATATCGGCCTGATTCGCAGTGATCTTGTAGCCCTGATCGACGAACTCGGTAAACGGGTTTTCGAAGAGATGGATTATCTCAACGAAGCTGCCAACGCCGAACAGTTTGCAGCCCTCCATCGCCATAACAAGCGCATTGCCGTGCCGGCGATCTACCACCAGGCCACCAGCCGCCGCGTCCTGACCATGGAGTGGATCGATGGGGTCAAACTCACCAACCTCGAGGCGGTTAGGGCCATCGGCATGGACCCCGATGACATGGTGCAGGTGGGTGTGAATTGCAGCCTGCAACAACTACTTGAACACGGTTTCTTCCACGCCGATCCCCATCCCGGCAACCTGCTTGCCCTGGCCGATGGCCGCTTGGCCTACTTGGATTTCGGCATGATGAGTGAGGTCAGCCGTGAATCCCGCACCGGCCTAATCCAAGCTGTGGTGCACTTGGTTAATCGGAATTTCTCCGCCCTTTCTAAAGACTTCGTCAGCCTGGGATTCCTCGCTAACGACGTGAATCTGGAACCGATTGTTCCAGCCTTTGAAAGTGTGTTTAGCCAGGCGATTGAGATGGGTGTCAGCCGCATGGATTTCAAGGCCGTCACCGATGACCTCTCCGGCGTGATGTATCGCTTCCCTTTCCGGGTTCCCCCCTATTACGCCCTGATCATCCGCTCCCTGGTGACCCTGGAAGGCATTGCCTTGAGCGTGGATCCCAACTTCAAAATCCTCGGCGCCGCCTATCCCTACTTTGCCCGGCGCCTGATGGAAGATCCCGATCCCCAGCTGCGCGACAGCCTGCGGGAAATGCTCTTCGATGGCGAAATCTTCCGTTGGCAACGGCTCGACAACCTGATCACCAGTGCCGCCTCCGGCGCCGAACTGGATCTCGATGGACTGCTTGATCAGGTGCTGGATTTTCTCTTCTCACCCCATGCCGGCCTGCTGCGCCAGCAATTGGTGGATGGCCTGGTCAACCAGATGGATGCCTTGGGCTGGCAGGCGGCCCTGCGGCTCAGCCAACGGCTGCCCAAACGGCTCCAACCCCCCGGCCTGCGGGAGCGCGATCCGATCAGCAGCAGTGATGTGGAGCTGCTCTCGCTTGAGCCGATCCAACGGCTGGTGGTGATCCTGCAGCAGTTACCTGGCTTTGAGCCCCAACTGCTGCTCAAGCGCTTACCACGGCTCCTGCAGGAACCGGACCTGCGCCAGATGGGCCTGAACCTGGCCCGGGGCCTGGCCGAGCGGGGCGTGGTGCGCCTGCTGCGGGATGTGCTGGTCTCCCCGTCCAACCGCCGGGCCATGGGGATGGCCCCCGCTGGCGGCGCCTAAAATCTGGGCAACTCCCTTAGGCGATCAGATTTTGACCCAGGTTTTGCCGAGGCTTGCCGGCCGGATCAGCCGCCGCCAGTACGCCAGCCAGCCCCGTCAAAGGGGCCGCAAACGACTTCAAATCGCCGCTGCCCTGCTGGGCCTGGGCCTAAGCAGCTCCATGCCGGCCGCCCAGGCGGCCACCAATGTGGTGTTCGTGAGTGGCGCCTTCATGCGCTCGATCTCGGTGGCGGATCTCGAAAGCCTGGCCCAAACCGGCCAAGCCAGGGGCTTGCTGGCTGATGTGCTCGCCCTCAGCAAACAGAAACCAGCTGATGTGGCCAAGCTGCTCAACCAGCAACTAACCCTGCCCATCGTGCTCACCAGCCGGCTCCTCAACACCCGGATCGGCGAAGCGATTCTGGCGAGGGTGGCCCAGATCGTCTTCCCGCTCAAGGCCAAGGCCTATGGCGTGCCCGCCCTGAAGGCCGGCGTGATCCTGGGCCTGGACAACAGCAAGGGCAGCCTTTCGGCGATCAGCTTCCTCAAGGCCTACCCCACCAGCGAGATGGAGGTGAGCATTCCGGCCCTGATGTCCATCGCTAGCAAGGCCAGCTCGATCGCCGATCTGGTCAATTTCTTCTCGAATTCCCCCTTGGATGGTCTCAAGGGCGAAACGTCCAGCAGTAAATGAGCTTGGGGGGACCGTCCCCTAACTCCCCCAGGAGCTCCCCTGGGGATCAAACCGGCTGAAAAGCCCTTGCCTTCAGGGCTTTTGGCCTGAGCCGTAGATTCAACCCAACCCTCCCTTCGCTGCCCGTGCCTCTGCTGTCCGCCCTCCGGCGCCTGGGTTCCAAGCCGGTGATGCAGGACTGGCCAGGCCTGATCGAGGCCTACCGGTCCTGGCTGCCCGTTTCGGCAGCCACGCCGGTGATCACCCTGCGCGAAGGGGCAACCCCGCTGATCCCGGCGCCGGTGATCTCGGAGCGGATCGGCCGGAGGGTGAAGGTGTTCCTCAAGTACGACGGTCTTAATCCCACCGGTTCCTTCAAGGATCGGGGCATGACCATGGCGATCAGCAAGGCCCGCGAAGCCGGCTCTGAGGCCGTGATCTGCGCTAGCACCGGCAACACCTCCGCTTCAGCGGCGGCCTATGCCCGCCGGGCCGGCATGCGGGCTTTTGTGCTGATTCCCGATGGTTATGTGGCCCAGGGCAAGCTGGCCCAGGCCCTGCTCTACGGCGCCGAAGTCTTGGCCGTGAAGGGCAACTTCGACCGGGCCCTGGCGATCGTGCGCGAGGTGGCCGACACCTACCCGATCACCCTGGTGAACTCGCTCAACCCGTTCCGGCTCCAGGGCCAGAAAACCGCTGCCTTTGAGGTGGTGGATGCCCTGGGAGATGCGCCGGATTGGCTCTGCATCCCCGTGGGCAACGCCGGCAACATCAGCGCCTATTGGATGGGTTTCAAGGAGTACAAGGCCGCCGGCCGCAGCCGCACCCTGCCCCGCATGATGGGCTTCCAGGCCGCCGGGGCGGCGCCGATGGTGCTCGGCCACACCGTGGAGCAGCCTGACACGATCGCCACGGCCATCCGCATCGGCAACCCGGTGAACAAGGAGAACGCCCTGAAAGCCCAGGGCGAAAGCCAGGGCGCTTTCATGGCTGTCACCGACGCCGAGATC
>Ga0164294_10005432_pt1 | contig 10958 bp, 5 predicted proteins | sample GEODES005metaG_FD_111479 | JGI IMG/M metagenome (GOLD analysis project Ga0164294, IMG submission 111479) | Oligotrophic lake water microbial communities from Sparkling Lake, Wisconsin, USA - GEODES005 metaG | ecosystem: Environmental > Aquatic > Freshwater > Lake | place: USA: Sparkling Lake...
GGGACGTTCGAGATCACCACGCCGAAGGAGCGCCCTTTCCTGGGTCAGGTCAGCTCTGCGCCCCGAGTGGATATCGCGGCGGCGTATCCCGGCGCAGATGGCACCGCGATTGACGGCTTTACCGCCGCAGGCGCCCGCGGCGTGGTGATCGAGGCGATGGGCTCGGGTAACGCCGGCGCATCCCTGATCGACGCGGTGGCACGGGCCTGCCGGCGCGGGGTTGCGGTAGCGATCACCAGTCGGGTGCCGGGCGGACACGCCCGCCCGACCTACGGGCCCGGTGCCGATCTGGTGGCGGCGGGGGCGGTGATGGTGCCGCGCTTGCGGGCCGGCCAGGCGAGGGTACTGCTGATGGCCGCACTCGGGGCGGGACTACCCGTGGAGTCCACCGTCGCGCGGTGGGGCTGACTGGTCGGAGTCATCAGACGCATCGGGCCAGTCGAGACTGTCGACCGGGTTCGCGATGGCGAGTTCGGCGGTGTCGATGGTGAAAGTGCGCATCACTCCGGGTCCGCTGGCGCGGGTCTCGAACCGGACGCTGACCACGCCGTGCCCGGCGCCCTGTACCCACCCGTGGCCGAACTCGGGGTGTTTGAGGTCGTCGCCGACTCGCCAACGTGCGATCTCGACGGCCGGCTCGGGGAGCGCGGTATCGGTCGATTCGACATCGTGGTGTTCAAGTTCTGGAAACAGCGATTCCTGGCGCACGTCACTGAGGCCGGAGAACCCAACTCCCACCAGCCGAATCGGCCCGACATCGCTGGGGTCGAGCAGCAGGCGCCGCGCCATCGCGGTGAGCGTGCCTGCGTCTGCGGTGGCGTACGGCAGTGTGGTGGATCGCGTCAGCGTCGACATGTCCGACTTCTTGAGTTTGACCGTTACCGTGCGAGCACCGCGTCCATCGCGCTCAAGGCGCCGATGGGCGTGCTCGGCGATCGACATCGACGCCTGCAGAAGTTGATCGAGAGTGGTCAGGTCGGCATCGAAGGTGGATTCGGCACTGATCTGTTTGGCCTCGGCCCGCTCAACCACCGGCCGGTCATCAATTCCGCTGGCCAGCGACCGCAGCGCCGGTCCGGCGGCCCCGCCGAGGATACTGGCCGCCTCCGCGTCGGACAGCGCCGCGAGTGCGCCCACCGTTTCAACGCCCAAGCGGCGCAGTCTTTCCTCGGCCACCGGTCCGATCCCCCATAGCCGACGCACCGGAAGGCCAGCGAGCAGTCGATGCTCCTCGTCGCGCCGGATCACCCGCACCCCGTCGGGCTTGGCCAGTTCGGAGGCGATCTTCGCGATCTGCTTGCCCGACCCGGCACCGACCGAGGTGACCAGGCCGGTCCGCTCCCGGACCCGTGCCCGCAATCGGATGCAAAACCGTTCAACCGTCTCGGCGTCAGCGCCGACCAATTCGGTCGGCTCACCGAAGGCCTCGTCAAAGGAAAGTTGCTCAAGCACCGGAACCAATGTCCGGACGGTGTCCATCACCCGTCTGCTCGCGACGTGATAGACCGCGCCGCGCGGCGGTAGCACCACGGCCGCCGGCCCTATCAGTCGACGGGCCTGATGCACGGGCATCGCCGAGCGTGCGCCGAAAGCGCGCGCCTCGTAACTGGCACCTGCAACGACGCCGCGGCCACTCCGGCCACCGACCAGAACCGGTCGGCCCCGCAATGTCGGCCGAGTCAACTGCTCAACGGACGCGAAGAAAGCATCCATATCGAAGTGCAGCACCCAGCGCGCTGAGCCACTCATGCCTTTTCGATCGCCACCCGAACACCGTCACCGATGTCGACCGCCAAACCCTCGGCTGGCTCAACGAAATCGAAACTCGTCGCCAAGATCTCCCCGGCAATGAGGTCGCGATGGGTTCGGGCCCACTGCGCGCGTTCGGCAGGCACCGCCATCTGCACGGCGATCCTGTCGCTAACGTCCAAGCCGGTCGACTTTCGCAGATCCTGTAGTTCGCGGATCCGGTCCTTTGCCCAGCCCTCGGCCTCCAGTTCCTCGGAAAGGGTTCCATCCAGGACTACCAGCCCCGCGCCGCCAGGCAACGCAGCGGTGTACTCCTCGTCGGCGGCAACCAGTCTGGAGTTGTACTCATCGGCGGTTAGCACGATCTCGTCGGCGGTGAGTGTGCCGTCGGGGTTGAGCACTCCGCGGCCGGACTTGACCGCCTTGATGGCGTCCTGCACGGACTTTCCCAGCCGCGGACCCGCGACCCGGGCATTGACCGCCAGTTCGAAGCGGCCGTAGGCGTCGATGTCGTCCGTCAAGTCGACAGCCCTGACGTTGAGCTCATCGGCGATCAGATCGGTGAACGGTCGCAGCTTCTCTGAATCAGCCACCGCCACTGTGAGTCTGGAAAGTGGAAGCCTAACCCGAAGCTTCTTGGCTTTGCGCACCGAAGATGCCGCCGAGCACACCTCACGCACCTGGTCCATGGCATCCACCAGATCCGGATCCGAGGGCAGGTCTGCGGCTTCAGGCCAATCGGTCAGGTGCACCGAACGTTCACCGGTGATACTCCGCCAGATCAACTCGGTGGTCATCGGAAGCAGTGGTTCCGCCAGCCGGGTGGTGACCTCAAGAACGGTATGCAGGGTGTCGATCGCGTCGCGATCCTCATTCCAGAAGCGCGAACGCGACCGCCGAACGTACCAGTTCGTCAGCGCCTCGGTGAACTGCCGCAACAGCTCACAAGCCCCGGAGATGTCGCAGACATCCATGGCATCGGTGAGGTCGTCACGCAGCGCAGCAAGTTTGGCCAGGATGTAACGGTCCAGCACGTGGGTGGAATCGGTGCGCCACCGACCGACCTTCGGGGCGTATAACGTAAGGAAACTGTAGGCGTTCCACAGCGGAAGCTGAACTTGGCGGACTCCTTCGCGAATCCCGTGCTCGGTGACGATGAGGTTGCCACCGCGGAGGATCGGCGAAGCCATCAGGAACCACCGCATGGCATCCGAACCGTCCCGGTCGAACACCTCATTGACATCAGGATAGTTGCGCAGTGACTTGCTCATCTTCGCACCGTCATTGCCGAGCACGATTCCGTGTGCGACGCAGGTTTTGAACGCCGGGCGGTCAAAGAGTGCCGTTGCGAGCACATGCAACGTGTAGAACCAGCCTCTGGTCTGACCGATGTACTCGACGATGAAGTCGCCGGGGAAATGGCCTTCGACCTGCTTGTCAGGGTCGGCGGAATCGACGCCGTGGAACCACTCGTCGTTCTCGAACGGATAATGCACCTGCGCGTACGGCATCGACCCCGAGTCGAACCACACGTCGAAGACGTCTTCTATCCGACGCATTGTCGCCGTACCAGTCGGATCATCCGGATTCGGCCGGGTCAACTCGTCGATGTAGGGCCGATGCAGGTTATCCGGCCGCACCCCGAAGTCACGCTCAAGTTCGTCGAGGCTGCCGTAGACGTCGATGCGCGGGTAGGCCGGGTCATCGGAGGTCCACACCGGAATCGGTGTGCCCCAGTATCGGTTTCGTGAGATCGACCAGTCGCGCGCGCCGGAGAGCCACTTACCGAACTGGCCGTCTTTGACATGCTCTGGATACCAGGTTATCTGCTGGTTGAGCTCAACCATTCGGTCCCGAAAATCCGTCACCTTCACGAACCAGGATGACACTGCGCGGTAGATCAGAGGGTTGCGGCACCGCCAGCAGTGTGGGTAGGGGTGATCGTAGGTTTCATGCCGAATCAGTACCGGAGCATTGACCGCAGCCGGTCCGGTCCCGTTCTTGAGGTCCTTGATGATCAGCGGGTTGGCGTCGAAAACCAGCGTGCCCTGGTAGTCGGGCACGGTCGCATCGAACCGGCCCCGCGCGTCGACCGGAGTGACCGGAATGATGCCGACGGCGTCGGTGGTGGCTTTGTCGTCCTCGCCGTAAGCCGGCGCCATATGCACGATCCCCGTGCCGTCGTCGGTGGTGACAAAATCTCCGCGAAGCACCTGAAAGGAATTCACGGAGTCGGCAAAATACGCAAACGGCGGTGAGTACCGCAATCCGAGCAACTGCTCGCCGGTGTAGGTGGCGAGGGCCTCCGGTTCCTCCCCCAGTTCCCGGGCATAGGCGGCCAGTCGTGCCGTGGCGAGGACGTACCTGTTTCCTTCCGAGGCGATCACTGCATACTCCACACCGGGGTTGACTGCCACCGCCTGATTGGACGGCAGCGTCCACGGGGTTGTGGTCCAAATCAACAGGTAGGCGCCGTCGAGATCGGATCCTGTTGCGGTGATGCGGAATCCGACCGTGACCGCCGGGTCTTGGCGGCTCTGGTAGACGTCATCGTCCATCCGCAATTCGTGGCTGGACAACGGCGTCTCGTCATTCCAGCAATACGGCAACACCCGAACGCCTTCGTAGGCCAGACCGTTGTCCCACAGTTGTTTGAAAGCCCAGATAACGGACTCCATAAACGGCAGATCCAGGGTCTTGTAGTCATTATCGAAATCCACCCAGCGGGCTTGCCGGGTCACATACGCCCGCCACTCGTTGGTGTATCGCAGTACCGAATCGCGGCAGGCATCGTTGAAAGCCCCGATGCCCATCGCCTCGATCTGGGCCTTGTCAGTGATACCTAGTTGACGCTGCACCTCGAGCTCGGCGGGCAATCCATGGGTGTCCCAGCCGAATCTGCGCTCGACCTTGTAGCCACGTATGGTGCGGTAGCGCGGCACGATGTCCTTGACATAGCCGGTCAGCAAATGTCCGTAGTGCGGTAGGCCGTTGGCGAACGGGGGCCCGTCGTAGAAGACATACTCCTCGGCGTCCGAACGTCGCTCGATGCTTGCCTGGAAGGTGCCATCGGCGGACCAGTAGTCCAGAACCTGACACTCAAGAGTCGGGAAGTCCGGCGCGCCGCTGGCGAGTTTCGGGTAACCGGTCTCCGTCATTGGATCGATCACGGTCGGGGCGGTCTCCTGTGCCGTTCGGGCACGGGGACGACGACGCGCGGGTGCGCGAGCGCCGCGGTACCACCCCGCTTACGTACGCGCGAACGCATACGTCGCTCATGTCAGGCTGTCACGGGCCTAGCCCCGTCCGGTTCTACTAAGCCCCTGCCTGAACAGGAGGTCCGTTCCTCCGGAGGCTCCCCGGTGATAGCCGGATCAGCGCCGATGCTTGCGATTCTAGCGGCATCCTCGTCGAAGCCTAAGTGCGCCGCGCTCGCGGCCCACCGGGGTTCTCCCCGCAGGTCACCTACGATGGGCGGGTGGCTCGATCCCGCCTTCCGGCAAAGATAGCCCCGGACGCCAGAGCCGAGGACGTCGAGAGCGGGGGCTTCTTCGGAGGGATCGGTCGCTTTGTCGTACGCTGGCCCTGGTTGGTCATCGGGGCCTGGATAGCGCTGGCGATCAGCGTGACCATGGCATTTCCGCCACTGGCCGTGCTCGCCCAAAAGGCACCGGCCTCCATCCTGCCGACGAACGCTCCGTCGGTGGTGAGCCAAAAGCAGATGAGCGAGGCCTTCGCAGAGGCCAGCTCCGAAAACATCCTTCTGGTCGTGCTGACCAACGAAAAAGGATTCACGCCGGCGGACGAGGTGGTCTACCGCGACCTGGTCGGCGCCCTGCGTGCCGAGACCGAGGACGTCGCGGCCCTGCAGGACTTCGTGACCACTCCGCCACTGCGGGAGATCCTGGTCAGCAAGGACAACAAGGCGTGGCTGCTCCCAATCAACATTGTCGGCGAAGTCGCCACCCCGCCGGCGATCGCCGCGACGAAGCGCGCCATTCAGACCGTGCAGGACACTGTGGCAGGCACCTCGTTGCAGGCCTACACCACCGGCCCGGCCGGCACCTTCAACGACGTCAAGGACCTCGGCGACCGGGACGTATTCACTATCGAGGTCGCCACGGTGGTTGCGCTGTTGTCGATTCTGCTGATGGTGTACCGCAACCTATTGACGATGATTCTGCCATTGATAACCATCGGTGTGGCCCTGGTGACGGCCCAGGGCGTGGTCGCGGGCATGGGAACCCTCGGCCTAAGCGTCTCCGCCCAGACCATTGTCCTGCTCACCGCGATGCTCGCCGGTGCCGGGACCGACTATGCGGTATTCCTTATCAGTCGGTATCACGACTTTCTACGAATGGGCGCGGAGTCCGACGAGGCCGTGCGCAACGCGCTGGCCTCGGTAGGCAAGGTCATCGCCGCTTCCGCCGCCACCGTCGCGGTGACATTCCTGGGCATGATCTTCACGAAACTGACGGTGTTCTCCACCGTCGGTGTCGCCCTGGCCGCGGCCATCATCGTCGGCTGTGCGGGCGCACTCACCTTTCTTCCGGCCCTGCTGACACTGGCGGGCCGCCGGGGTTGGGCCAGGCCGCGGCGGGACCTCACGGGCCGGTTCTGGAGGCGGTCGGGCATCCGGATCGTGCGCCGTCCGGTGATCAACCTCGTGGCCAGTCTGGTGATTCTTGTCATCCTTGCCTCCACCTCGGCCCTGGCGACATATAACTATGACGATCGCAAGGCACTGCCCGCCGCGACTGCCAGCATCCAGGGATACGACGCGATCAGCCGACACTTTCCATTGAATGCCAGTCTGCCGCAGTACATCCTGATCAATTCTCCTCAGGATCTGCGCACCCCCAAGGCTCTCGCCGACATGGAGCAATTGGCCTACCGGGTGAGCCAGGTACCCAACGTCGACATCGTGCGGGGTATCACCCGGCCGACGGGTGAGTCCCTGGAGCAAGCACGACTGTCATTTCAAGCCGGTGAGGTCGGCAAGCCTCTCAACCAGGCTGCAGACGTGATCAACTCAAATACGGGCAACCTCGACCTGCTGGCCTCAGGTTCTGATCAGATCGCCGACGTCATCGGCGCTATTCGCGGCCAACTTGGGCAGACGCTAGCCACCGTCAGTTACCTGGTGCGGTCGTTGGCGTTCATGCAGAACCAGTACGGCACGGGCAAGGCGCTGCCGGGATTCGAACTGGGTAGCGATCCGCTCAACACTATTCACGGCCTCGGCGGCAACATGGGGGTGAACACCGGCGACGCCGCCGCAGCGTACGACAAATCGATTGCGCCCGTCCTCAAAGCCCTCACCGGAAACCCGGTCTGCGATGCGGATCCGAAATGTGTGGCCACCCGCGCCCGCCTGCAGTTGCTCGGCGACGCTCGCAACGACGGCACCCTCAACGAGATCACCAACCTCTGCACCCTGCTGGAGGAGATCCCGAGCGATCCGACCGCATTGCCGGCCGAACGACCGATGCCGGTAATCCCGGGCAAAGAAAAGCCCGGTCCGCTCACTACTATTCCTGGCAGCCAGGCGACCATCCCCGGGACATCGGCCAGCCCCGGCGGCATGGGCCCTGCATTGGATTCGATTAGTCAGAGTCTGCAGGCCGCCGGGATCACCAATCCGGCCGACCTGGAGTCCCAACTGACTCAACTCCAGCAGGGCATCGACTTGCTGTCCGTTGCCAGTCGCCAGGTGGCCGACGGTGTCGCGCTACTGGTCGACCAGACCAAGAAACTCGGCGTCGGCCTCGATCAGGCATCCTCGTTTCTGCTGGCGATGAAACGCGACGCAAACACCCAATCAATGGCCGGCTTCTACATACCAGGGCAGATCCTCAATGGAGAGGAGTTCAGGAAGGCCGCCGCGATCTTCATCTCTCCAGACGGCCGCAGCGCACGTTTCCTGGTTCAGAGCAAGCTCAACCCGTTCAGCCCCGAAGCAATGGACCAGGTCAACGAGATCCTCGCGGCATCCCGCGGCGCCCAACCCAACACCACTCTGGCAGACGCCTCGATCGGAATGACGGGGCTGACGGTCACTCTTCGCGACACCCGCGACTACTACTACCAGGACCTCCGGCTCATCATCACGACAACGATCCTGGTAGTCCTGGGCATCCTGATCGTTCTGTTGCGGGCGCTGGTTGCGCCGCTGTATCTCATTGTCTCGGTGATTGTTTCGTATCTTTCGGCGCTGGGCCTGGGCGTCGCGCTCTTCCAGCTGATCCTCGGTCAGGAATTACACTGGAGCGTGCCCGGACTAACGTTCATCATCCTGGTGGCGGTGGGCGCGGACTACAACCTGCTGTTGATTTCACGCATTCGCGATGAATCCCCGCACGGCATCCGTTCCGGCGTGATCAGGACCGTCGGCCAGACCGGTGGTGTGATAACGGCGGCCGGGTTGATTTTCGCGGCCTCGATGGTCGGTCTGCAGTTCTCCAGCATTAGCACCCTGGTCCAGGTCGGCTTCATCATCGCAACCGGAATACTGCTGGACACCTTCTTGGTTCGGACCGTCACGGTGCCCGCGACCGCAGTGCTTGTCGGCAAGGCGAACTGGTGGCCGTCAAAGTGGCAACCGCCGGTATCTTCCCAACAGAAGCGTCGCGCGAAACCCGAACAAGTCGAGGTCGCGGTGGAATGAGTCCAATCGCCACACTCCCCTATTCGGGGTGTGACAAATCGGCAGCTTGGCTGTGTTCTAATCTCCATGTGCAGGCGGTTCCGGTGATGACAGCAAATCCAGTGGCTCAATGAAGTTCGCAGTGGCGGTTCATGGCACGCGCGGTGATGTCGAACCTTGCGCAGCAGTTGGCTTGGAGTTACAACGCCGGGGACACGAAGTGTTGATCGCTGTGCCGCCGGATCTTACGTCCTTCGTAGAGTCGGTCGGACTCACAAGTACGGTCGGCTATGGGATAGCTTCGCAGCAGCAGGTCGAATCCGACGTCTTCCGCGACTGGTGGAAGCCTCGCAATCCTTTAACCGCGTTGCAACAAACTCGGGAGTACGCGATCGAAGGCTGGGCCGAGATGGGGACAACGTTGACATCGTTGTCATCGGACGCTGACCTGATTCTTACCGGAACCACATACCAAGAGGTCGCAGCCAATGTCGCTGAGTACCGAGGAATTCCGCTGGCCGCAATGCACTACTTTCCCGCCCGGGTGAATGGCAAAGCTACTCCGGTTCGACTGCCTGAGCCACTTGTTCGGTTAGGTATCACCGCGGCCGAATGGGCTTACTGGAGGCTGCTGAAGCCCGCCGACGATGAACAACGTCGCGAATTGGGTCTACCCAAAGCCTCTGTTCGCTCGGCCCGACGAATCGTTGATCGCGGAACACTGGAGATTCAAGCTTACGACAAGGCACTTTTCCCTGGACTTGACGAGGAGTGGAGAGGCAGCCGTCCTTTCGTCGGATCGATAACAATGGAATTGGGAACGACAACAGACCAAGACGTGGCGACGTGGATCGCGACGGGCACTCCGCCGATTTATTTCGGATTCGGAAGCACACCGATCGAATCTCCGATGAAACTTCTCGCCATGATTGAGGACGTCTGTAAAGAACTGGGTGAACGCGCACTGGTCAGCGCAGCCGGTTGGGACTCGGATCCTGGTTCGGATGGGTCGATCCTGAAAATCGTCAACGGGGTCAACTATCCGACGGTGTTCCCCAAGTGTCGCGCCGTCGTCCACCACGGCGGCGCCGGAACGCTGGCAGCCGGCATCAGAGCTGGCGTGCCAACTGTTGCCTTGTGGTCGGTGGCCGATCAGCCGCTCTGGGCAAGCCGTACCGAACTGCTGCACGTTGGTAAGTCGAGGAAATTCTCCAGGACTACGCGCCATTCCCTGCTCGCCGACCTCCGCACCGTTCTCAATCCCGAGTACGCCTCAAGAACCAGGGAGCTGGCCACCCAGATGATGAGACCATCCGAGGGCGTTTCGCTCGCCGCCGATCTCATCGAGAAAGCAGCGAGATCAGGAATCACCAATCCCCGCGCCGAAGCCTGATTTGGGTTGTTCTGATCCGGCCGCGCACATACTCACACAAGAAGGTTTTATCTGATGTGGATCACCGTCTTGGCCCTCGCCATCGCGGTCAATTTCGAACCAACTCGGATCGGCCTGGTTCCCTTACTGCTCGCGCGGGAACAACCAGTGCGCCAACTGCTGGCCTACCTCGTCGGAAGTCTTACCGTTTCACTGAGTTTCGGGATGGCAGCACTCTTTACCTTCGACCGTTTACCTTTCGCATCGAGCAGTTCCGGCGGCGGCAAAGCTCAGATTGCAATCGGACTCGTCGCGCTTGCGGTTGCTACGACCATGGCCGTGCACTGGATGTACGCACGCAAGCGTGTCCAGGTGGTTTCGTCAGTTGAGGCGGATAGCGGCAAGGCTGACAAATTCACAAAATCGGTCCGTAGGGTCCTCACCAAAGGCCGTTCGCCATGGCTGGCAGGTCTGATAGGCGTAGGCGTCGGTTTACCTTCAGTGGACTACATTGCCGTGCTCATCATCATCTCAACCTCGGGTACCCCGCGGACAGAGCAGGCTGGCGCCTTGCTGGCATTTACCCTTATCGGCAGTCTGGTGGTTCTCACGCCTCTTGTCAGCTACTTGGTCGCTCCGACAAAAACCCTGGCCGTCCTAATCCGGTTCGGGACATGGATCAGATCACGAAGCCGAATTGAGTATGCGGGTTTGCTGGGCCTCATCGGATTGATGTTGATCGGCCTAGGCTGGAGCCACCTCTAGTTAGCAGCTAACCACCGTCCTTGAACAATTCCACCTGGCGAGCAAACGACACTGACGCAGTTAGCCGCCGAAACAGTTCCTACCCACACAACACCATTGGCTAGTCAATGGTTCCGCTGAGGCCGAACTCTGCCAGCGTCTGCTCGACTACGTTGCGCAGGTGGGCCTTGGAGTTCTCGGCATCGAGTTGGTAGGCCTCCACCGAGATTGAGATCTTGCCATTGATCCGTCCGGAGACAACCACCAATTGACCGTGCGAGCGCTGTAACTCGCCCATCGTGACGTTGGTGTCGAGAGCACGAATGAAGACATAGTCGGCAGGAGTTCCGTCGACTCGCGCGAGATCAGGAGGAAGGTCACCGAGGTTGGAACATGACACCGGCAGGTCATCGGAGTAAGCGAACAACAGGTCGGCAATACCCTTTA
>Ga0164294_10005438_pt1 | contig 10951 bp, 11 predicted proteins | sample GEODES005metaG_FD_111479 | JGI IMG/M metagenome (GOLD analysis project Ga0164294, IMG submission 111479) | Oligotrophic lake water microbial communities from Sparkling Lake, Wisconsin, USA - GEODES005 metaG | ecosystem: Environmental > Aquatic > Freshwater > Lake | place: USA: Sparkling Lake...
GACTTTCGTCGACGGCTCCGTCGCGCGCGGAGTGGATCAGGACCTCGCCGCGCAGATTTTCGACCTGATGGAAAAGTTTGCCGGTTACGGCTTCAACAAGTCCCATTCGGCGGCCTATGCGCTGGTGGCGTATCAAACCGCCTGGTTGAAAGCCCACTATCCGGCGCATTTCATGGCGGCCGTGCTGTCGGCGGATATGGACAGCACCGATAAGGTGGTGCGTCTCATCGACGAATGCCGCCAGCTGGGCATTGAAGTGCGGAAGCCCGACGTCAATTCCTGCGAGCATCGCTTCACGGTGGCGGATTCCCGCACCATCCGCTACGGCCTGGGCGCCATCCGCGGGGTAGGCGAGAACGCGGTGGAAGGCTTGGTCGAGGAACGAACCCAGGGCGGGCCTTATCGGGATCTGTTCGACCTCTGTCGCCGCAACGATGGCCGCAAGATTAACAAGCGGGTGCTGGAAGCCTTAATCAAGGCCGGCGCCATCGACGGCCTTGGCGCCCGCCGCCGGGGGGCGATGGAAATCATCGAGCACGCCATGCAGGCGGCCGAACAGCAGGCGCGCGCCGCTGCCGCCGGGCAGGTCGACCTCTTCGGCTCGCCGGCCCAGAACGAAGTCGCTGATCCGGCCGAAGCTGCGGCCTGGCGCGGCGCCTGCGTCGGCGAAGAATGGTCCAAGCAACAGTTGTTGGGCTGGGAAAAGGAAACCCTGGGGCTCTATCTCAGTGGTCATCCTATCGACCGCTACGCGCGTGAATTAGCAACGCTGGCGGGCACGCGCATTGCGGACATGAAGGCCGGCAAACGGCGCGTAGCGGGTTTGATCGTGGCGGTCCGCTTTCATAAGGGACGCCGCGGCCGGTTGGGCGTGATGACGCTCGACGACAGCACCGCCCGCATGGAAGTCACCGTGTACAATGAGGTCCTCGAGGCCTCGCTCGACAAGGTGCTGGAAGACCGCATCGTGATCGTGGAAGGCGAGTGCAAGGTGGATGACGTCAGCGGTGAGAACACGCTCAACGCCCAGAAGCTCTGGTCCGTGGGCGAGTTAAGACAACAGTTGGCGCGCAGTCTGGTACTCCAGATGAAGGCGGGATGTGCAGACACCCTGCTCCCGTTTCTGGAACGTACCCTGACTGATTACCGCTCCGGCGAGTGTGCCGTGGCGGTAGATTACGAACGGGATGGCGCACGGGCGCGTCTCAAATTTGCAGACGACTGGCGGGTAAAACTGTCGGATCAGTTACTGGAACATTTGCAGTCTCGCCTCGGCGAAGACGCGGTTTCGATTGAATATTGAGCACGCCGAGCGCGTTGCGTGCAGGAGATACACCATGGCGAGCGCAGGGGTCGAACAGGCGCAACATCACTTCAATTTTCTTGACTTCGAACAGCCCATCGCGGAGCTCGAAGCCAAAATAGAAGCCCTACGCAAAGTCGGTAACGACTCCGAACTCAACATCTCGGACGAAATCGCCCGCTTGCAGGAGCGTTCCCGCGACCTCTCGCGGCAGATTTTCTCCAATCTCACGCCCTGGCAAATCTCACGCCTCGCGCGGCATCCCTTGCGTCCCTACACGCTGGACTACGCGGAACGCATTTTCGACAATTTTGACGAACTCCATGGCGACCGGCATTTCTCGGACGATACGGCCATCGTGTGCGGCGTCGCCCGCTTGAACGGACGTGGCGTGGCCTTTATTGGTCATCAGAAAGGCCGCAACACCAAAGAAAATCTGCACCGCAATTTCGGCATGCCAAAGCCCGAGGGCTATCGCAAAGCCCTACGCATCATGGAGATGGCGGAACGTTTTCGTTTACCGATCCTCACCTTCATCGACACCCCGGGCGCCTATCCAGGGATCGATGCCGAGGAACGTGGCCAGAGCGAAGCGATCGCCCGCAATCTGCTGGTGATGGCGGGCTTGAAGACGCCCATCATCGCCACCGTGGTGGGCGAGGGTGGTTCGGGCGGCGCGCTCGCCATCGGGGTCGCCGACCGCGTCCTGATGTTGCAGTACGCCACCTACTCGGTGATTTCGCCCGAAGGCTGCGCGTCTATTTTGTGGAAAAGCGCCGACCGCGCATCCGATGCGGCCGAAGCGATGGGCATTACCTCCGAGCGCCTGCTGCAATTGAAGCTGGTGGATGCTGTGATTGAGGAACCCCTGGGCGGCGCGCATCGCGACTACGCGCGGATTGCCGAGCGCGTGAAAGCCAGCCTCCTCGAGGCGCTCGATCGGTTGTGCATTCTTGAGCCCGAAAAGCTCGTTCACATGCGACAACAGCGCCTCTATCGTTTCGGCGAGTTCGCCGAGAAATAAGCCGGACAATGGCCCGGGAAACCGCGCCAGAAAAAGCGGTCGTCGCGGCGCTCGCGGCGGCTGCCCGGCACAGTTCGACTGCGCCATCGGCGCTGCTGGTAGCGTTTAGCGGTGGGCTCGATTCCACCGCCTTGCTGGCGGCCTGCGCCCGCGCCGCCGTGCCGCTGACCATCAAAGCCATCCACTTCGACCACGCCTGGCACGCCGCCAGTCGCGATTGGGCCACCCATTGCGTGGCGATCGCGGCGCGTTTGGGCGTGCCCTGCGAGGTGCAGCGATTCGAATCAGGCGTCACCGCAGGTGAAAGTCTTGAAGCCCTTGGGCGTGAGCGCCGGTATGCGGCGCTGGCGGCGCGTGCCACCGCGAACACCTGCGTGCTGACCGCGCATCATGCGGACGATCTTGCCGAGACCTTCCTGCTGATGGCCTTACGCGGCAGCGGGCCGCACGGTCTGGCCGGGATTGCGCCGTGCCGCCCACTGGGCGATGGTCTGCTGGTACGCCCGCTGCTTGATTTCACGCGCGCTGAGCTTGCGGCCTATGTGCAAACGCTGGACCTCCCGTTTCTGGAAGACCCGTCTAACGCCGACGAGGCCTTTGATCGGAACTATCTGCGCCAGCAGGTCTTGCCCGCCTTACGGCAGCGCTGGCCGGGCCTTGGCCAGACCTTCGGCCGGGTGGCCAAGCTGCAATTTGAGGCCGCGACCGCGCTGGATACGCTGGCCACGGACCAGTTGAGGCGCTTGGGCGCGAGCGGGAAGCACCTGCCTCTCGCGGACTTTCGACGCTTGAGTCCGGCGCTGCAACGCCAATGTTTGCGGGCGTGGGTGGCGCAGGCAGAGATGCCGCTGCCTGACGCCCGCCGTCTCGACAACATCTGCGCGGAGGTGATTGGCGCCGGGATCGATCGCAATCCGGTGGTGCGCTGGCAGGGCGGCCTTGTGCGTCGCTACGACGACGCACTGTGGCTGGCACGCGAGGAAGGCCCGGTGCTGGCGGGGACCTGGGGCTGGTGTCCGGAACAAGCGCTCATCCTGCCAACCGGACGGCTGTCCGCGACCCCGGCAACGGGGCTTGGCCTGCGACGGAGCGCGGTGGCAGCGGGTGCGCTAAGCGTGCGCTCCCGTCATGGCGGCGAGCGACTGCAACTTCCCGGTCAGGGCGTGCATCAATCGTTCAAGCATCTCTGGCAATCCGCGCGGGTGCCGCCTTGGGCGCGCGCGCGAACGCCACTGATCTACCTCGATGACGAACTAGCGGCGGTGCCGGGTATCGGGGTTGCGAAGGCGTTTGCCGCCGCGCCCGGCGAAGCGTCGTGGGCCGTGCAATGGGAAGCTCACTGCGCGTGAGTCATCGGCCTTGACTCAACGCTCCGGAAAGAGCGGGTCCGGCATGTCAAAGAAATCGAGCGCGATAGCCGTCGGGCCATGACCCGAGTGCTGCCCCTTGGATGGCACGACTTCGCCAAGTTGCGGCAATCGTTTGCGGAGTTTGGTGCTGACCCCGGCCAGCTTGAGCTGCAATTCTGGCGTGAACGGAATTTCAAAAGCGCGCGGGATCACCTCGCCGTGCACCGTGGCAAAGCCGGTCACCCACAGATAGATGGCCCCTTTGCTCGCCCCGTTTTTCTCCGGCTCGATCACCTGAATGCCAGCGACATTGAAGCGGGGCGGCATGCCCGCCTGCGCCGGCCACCCGAGGAGTTCGGGCATTGCGCGCCAGCTCATCCAGAACAGCCCCGCCACCAGGACGATGGCTGAGCCCTTCACCCACCACGCGAAGCGGGTAAACCACAGCACGTTCGCCAACAGCAAGACCAACAAGACGAAGGCGGCAACGAAGGCCGGAGTCGCGGTCGCCGAAGTGATCATGGGGCGGCATCCTTGCTGGGTGGGCCCTGTGGCGGCGCATCCTGGAATTGAATTTTCACGCTCTTCAAGCCGATTTGTAGCCGGTCGGTCGGGGTGCCGTGCACCTCGTCCTCGTCTTCAGCCTCGCCGACCTGCGGGATGTTTTTGCGCAGCTTGCCCTGACCCTCTTCGAATACGCTTTTGAAACCGGGCGAGAAGGGGAGGCGATAGGCGCGTGGCTTCTGGTCAGCGTCTGGATTGAGATCGGAAGCCCAGAAAAACACGCCGCCGGGTTTGCCGGTGCTGGCATCGGGTTCCTGAATATAGACCGCCAGCAGGTTAAAGCGCCGGGGCACGTCGCGGTCGGTGGGCCAGCCCAGCATGGCCGGCAGCGAGAAGTACACCGCGCACCAGGCCAGCGTCACCGCCACAATCAGCCCGGTTTTGAGCTGCCAGCGCCAGCGAGAGAACAGGCTGAGCAGCAGTAGCGTGAGACTGACCAGCACGTAGCCGACGGTAATGGTGGCGTGACCGAAGCTCAGCATGAAACCTTATTCCCGCTTGAACGCTTTGTTGACGAGTTCTTTGGCCACGTGATTGATGTTGCCCACGCGACCGTCGCTCATGATGCTGAAGCGCACCGCTGTGCGCTCTTCGTCCTTGTGCTCAAGGGTAATCGTATCGTAGTAAACGACTTCGAGCGTGGGGTTCACCTTGTCTACGCGCACCGTGACTGGCACCGGCTGGGTGTCCTGGGAGGCGTAGTAGTGAACGTTCACCACGTACTCGCCGGGGATTACCGCACGAATAGTGGTCACTTCCTGATTCAGCGGATTTTCTATCGCTTTGCCGTTGATGTTCAGGGAGTCGTTGAGATTACCGCGGTCATCGCGGTCGAGATGGATCAGCCCCGCCGCTGGATTCTTGAAATACGTCAGGTCGCCCTGCGGGTCTTCGACATAGGTGTCGATGTCGTTCGGGTTTCGGTCGGGCCAGGTGACCGTGATGATGTACTCGGCCTTGGGACTGATGATGCCCTGCTTGGCGACCGGATTCATGAACAATACGGCCAGCACAAACAGGTAGGTGATGGCCTGAATAATTTTGAACAGCACCGCCGTAATGGGATCAAAAGGCGCGCGATAGCGGCTGCTGGAGCGGGAAAGGGCGGACACCTGCGACAGCCTTCAGTCGCGTGGGGTGCTGCTTGGGGGCAGCAGCACGTCGCGGATTTCGATCGTGATTTGGAGCAGCGCCTCAAGGCCGCGATCCAGCAGGTAGTACGGGATCGAGAGCAGGATGCCGGCCACCAGACTGGCCAGCGTGGTGTAGAGCGCCGTGCTCATCCCAACGCTCATCTGGGTGAGGACTTTCTGCATCGTGCCCGCATCCAGCGCACCGGTTTCCGCGACCGAGCTCAACATCAGGATGAAGCCCACCAGCGTGCCGAGAAAGCCTGCTTTCAGCAGCAGATCGATATAGAACCAGCCAAACTCATGGGCGCCGCGCAAGCGTGTGGCGTAGGCGTCGAGCAGATCGGAGCCCGGCTCGCCGGCGGCCACCGGTGTCGCGGCCCGCAGGTCCGACAGATACTCCACCACAAAACCTGTTTTGAGGCCGGCGGCATGCGCCGCGTCACGGCTTTGCAGCGCGTGAGCGTTCAGGGTGCCGGCGCGCAGGCGGTCGGCCAGCGTGGCGGCCAGACCTAGTTCGGTGGAGAGAAACAGGGTCCGTTTGAAGGTGTGCGCAACGCCGATGGCATACATCAGGAGCAGCACAAGACAAATATGGCTGCGATCGGCCCTGAGCATGATTTGCAGCAGCTGCTGGTCTATGGCGACCACGCCGCCGAAGACGACCAGGCCGACGACGACCCACCAGAAGAGCAACAGCAGATGCGGTTGCCCCAGCAACATGTTCCAGCGTTCATTCGGGATAGTGAGAGTCTGCACGTCAGTCTTGCTCCATCACGAAGGCGAGAATTTCGCGGAGTTGGCCGTTGATATGGTGCGCAAAGGCGTTAATCCGCGGGTCTTTATGGTCTTCGGGTAGCGTCACAACGTTCACCACCGTGCGATCCCCGATGCGATAAACGCTCAGACGGCAGGGCATCTGGGCGACGAAGTCGGGGTCGATCAGCAGCACCTCGCGCGCGTTCTCCAGATTGCAGAAATGGATGACCTCAACGTCTGGAAAATCCTCGTAGCCGCGCTCACGCAGGCCTTTGCCGATGGTGTTGCGCCCGGTGATCCGGAAGTTACGCTCGGTGATGGCGTAGTCGAGTTCCAGAATGACGTCGTTAAAAGATTTCTTGCTTTCACCCCGCAGGATGAGGGAAGCAGGCGCGGAGGCCGGCGCGGGCTCCGCGAGGCCGTCGAGACTCAGCAGGCTGCACCACACCAACGCTGCGAGCGCCAGCACTTTCATTCGCGGATTGTGACTCTGGTGCCAACGTCGACATAGCGGCGCAACTCCTGAACGTCGCGATTGGACAGCGCGATGCAGCCCTTAGTCCAGTCCAGATGCCGTTGCACTTTCACGCGCTCAGTCGTCTCTTCGCCCAGTCCGTGGATCCCCACGGCACCGCCCAGCGGTGTGTTTTGCGGCGGGAGTTCATTGCGTCGCGCGGCTTGCACGATGGCATCAAACTCGCGGCGACCGATCAGATGATTCCGCAGGCCGAAGAAGGCATCTTTCACGTTCGGATAGTTGAGCCGCATGAACAGATCGAATTCGCTTTCTTCGTTGAAGCCTGCGATGTGATACACGCCGAGCGGGGTTTTGTTGTCGCCCCGAATGCGTTTGTCGCCGATGCCGCCGCGGCCAACGGCGATCTGGAATTTACGGGTCAGCGCTTTGCCGTGGCGAACAATCAGCGTGCGATCGGATTTGTCGATCTCGAGGGAGTACGGAGGCTCCAGTGCCACGCCTTTCAGGTCGTCGGCCGCACAGGGCGCCGCCGTGATGGCCAGCAGTAACGCGATCCAGACCGTGTTAAATACTTCTCGCATGCTGTAAGCGACCGTCTCGTTGCGTGATGGTGAGATAAGCAACGGGCCGGAGTATAGCGCAGCGCTACGGCGGGATGTCCCTCATCAGCGGCCATGTAGAATGACTTGCCTTCAGCAGGAGATCCCATGAACGACACGCTCAAATACACCCGGGTGGCGATGCTGTTGCACTGGGTCACCGTGGCACTGGTGGCGGCACTCTTCGTCATCGGTTGGACCATGACCGATCTGCCCAAGGGACCGGCGCGCGGCGAGACTTACGCGCTGCACAAGTCGATCGGCATCACAGTCTTTCTGCTCACGCTATTTCGCCTATGGTGGCGTGTGCGTCATCGCCCGCCCGGGTTACCCGAGACCCTGCCTGGCTGGCAGCGCAAACTGGCACACGGGGTACACCACCTGTTTTATGCGATGTTGGTGGTCCAACCGCTATTAGGCTATGTGTCCTCAAGCTTCACGGTGTACCCGACCCGGTATCTCGGCGTGAGCTTACCGGTGTGGGCCACACCCGACCCCGTCCTCAATAAACTGTTCAGTGGTTTGCATGAAGCGGGCGCGGTGCTGTTAATGGGCGTGATTGGGGTGCATGTGCTCGGTGCCGTCTCGCACCTCGTGCGCGAAGGGTCGGGCCTGCTCCGGCGCATGCTGCCCTGGTAGGGAACGGATCGCCCTCGGGCCGAATCCCGATCCTATAATCGGCCATGCCTGCATTCGCCCCCCAATCGCTGCGCCGGGTTTTGCTCGTTTACGAACTCGCCTTCATTGCGCTGGTGGTCGTGACCGGTGCGATGGGCGGCTTGTGGGCCTATTTCTGGCAAGAGACATCCACCGAGTCGCTGCGTCTGAACGCGCTCACCAACACCATGCAGGAAACGCGCGGTGTGTTATTTCAGCAAATTCAGGAAGTCGCGCTGGCGCGCTTGCGCAACGATCCGGCGGCAGAAGACATCCACGGTCGTTACTACCGGCGCATTCAGGAAGGCTTCAACGCGCTGCGGCGGCAGTCTGCCTCGCGGGCCGAAGACTACGCGGTGCAGCACATGCAGGAAGCCTATGGGCGCTTGCAGGCCGACCTCCACGCCTCGCTGGATGACCCTTATTTTCTGAACCGGATTGTGCGCCTGCGCGCGCTTGACGCCCGCCGCGAACCCTCGCTGCTCGGCGGTTTTGATGAGGCCTGTCTGAGCTTCCAGCGTCTCGTCGAAACCGAACTTGCGGCGCAGGCGGAATGGATTGGGCGCTGGACCCGCTACGCGCCTTACCTGCTGCCGGTGCCGATGCTGCTCGCGCTGGCGGTGCTGTACTTCTCGCGTCGCAGTCTGACCCGCGGCTTTGTCCGTCCCATGCAGGCGATTATTCAAGGCACCGAGCGGATGAGCGATGGGGAACTCTCCCGGCGTCTGCCGGTGGCGGGTGTGACCGAAGTGGCGCTGCTGGCCGAGAGCGTGAATCGACTGGCCAGCGATCTGGTCTTGAGTCGCGATGCGCTGGTGGAGTCCGAGCGACAGGCGGCGCTGGGCGCCCTGGTGCCGGTGGTGGCCCACAACATCCGCAATCCACTGGCCGCGATTCGCGCCAGCGCGCAGGTGCTGGAGCACGTCGACGACCCCGCCGAGTCGCGCGAAATTGCGAATGAAATCGTTGCCACCGTAGACCGCCTCGGGCGCTGGGTGAGCGCGCTGGTGTCGTATCTGCACCCGCTCAAACCGCGTCTGACGGTCATGCCCGCCGCGCGCGTGTTTGCGGCCGTTCTAGACCTCATCGCGCCGCGCGCTCGCGAGCGGGAAGTGCGTCTGGAACGCCGGCCCTGGCAGGAGGGCGCGTGGGTGGCGGTTGATTCTGATTTGATGGAGCAGGCCTTATACGGGCTGCTGGGCAATGCGCTTGAGGCTTCAGCCAAGGGCGCGGTGTTACGCGCCGGCTTGCGTGCCAGCGACACGCAGGTCATTTTTGAAATCGAGGACGAGGCCGGCGGCATTCCTTTTATCCCCGAACCGGCGGGCCTTGAACCAGGCCCCAGCACCAAGCGCTTTGGCACTGGTCTTGGCATCCCCGTCGCGTTCAAAGTCTGCAAGACCCACGGCTGGACGCTGGAATTCTCAGTCGTGGATAGCCGCGGCACTCGCGTCACCATCACCGCCCCCCGACATCTGGAAGACGCCGATGAAATCCTCTGACAAGGCCGCGCGCGTGCTGGTGGTGGAAGACGAAGCCTTGTTCGCCCGCGCCATCGCGCGCCGCCTGGAGAAGGCTGGCTATGCGGTGCGGGTGGCGCCGACCCTGCGCGAGGCTGAGGCGTCGTGGCAGGCTGAGGCCGCCGATCTGTTGTTGCTGGACATGCGCTTGCCCGACGGCTCTGGCCTCGATTTTCTGGCGCGCTTTCGCGGCGTGCTGGGGGCGACGGCGGCAGTGCTCGCGATGAGCGCTTACGGCGAACTCGAAGATGCGGTCAGCGCGATGAAACTCGGCGCCTCCGATTACCTCCGCAAGCCGATTGACCTCGATGAGTTGCTGCTCAACGTAGAAAAGGTGCTGGCGCAGCAACGCGTGTCGCTGGCACTGGAATACTCAAGGGCGCGCGAAACGACCACGCAAGACCCGCTGGAGATCGTCGGCGGGTCATCGGCCGCGCAGCAGTTGCGAACCCAGATCGAACGCATTGCGACGCTGATCGGCGCGGCCGAAGGCGAGGCTCCCACGGTGCTCATCGTGGGCGAAACCGGGACGGGCAAAGATGTTGCCGCCCGGGTGCTGCATCAGCATTCGCGCCGCGCAGAGCGGCCGTTTGTACACGTCGATTGCGCCGCCTTGCCCAAGGAACTGATCGAAGCGGAGTTGTTCGGTCATGTGAAAGGCGCGTTCACTAACGCCACCAGCGAACGCACGGGGCTGATCGAGGCGGCAGAAGACGGCGTGGTGTTTCTCGATGAAATTGGCGAGTTACCGCTCGAATTGCAGGCCAAACTGCTGGCGGTGCTGGAACGGCGCTCGCTGCGTCGGGTAGGCAGCAGCCACGAGCGCCATACCGACGCCTGGTTTATCGCCGCGACCAACCGGGATGTCGATCGCATGCTGGCCGACGGCACGCTGCGCGCCGACCTCTACTACCGTCTCAATGTCTTCATGCTCAAACTGGCGCCCTTGCGGGAGCGGGGCGACGATGTAATCACGCTCGCCGAATTTTTCGCACGCCAAACGCGCCGTCGCTACGGGCTGCCCGCATGTGCGATCAGCGATGACGCCCGCGCGGCCTTAAGGGCTTATCCTTGGCCCGGCAATATCCGCGAACTGAAACATGTCGTCGAGCGGGCGCTGCTGCTGGCCGGTGGCGCGGCGTTGAGCGCCAGCGACCTCATGCTGCCCGGGGCAGCGTCGCGCATCGAGGTCGCGCCGGCCGCGCCGGCGCTAGCCGGCATGACGCTCGACGCCGCTGAGAAGGCGCTGATTGAAATGGCTTTGAAGCGCACCGGGCACAATGTGTCCGAGGCTGCGCGCCAGCTCGGTGTGACCCGCATGGCGATGCGCTATCGCATGAAGGCGCACGGGATCGACGGCGGCTGAGCGGCCGCCACCCCCCGCTCGTATCAACCCTGACAGATAAACCCGAGGAGCTCCCATGACCGACGCCCAAACCCAACTTGAACTCGAAGCTGCCACCTTCCGCCGCCTGCGGGATTTCCTGCGCGAACATACCGAAGTGCAGAACATCGACCTGATGAATCTGGCCGGCTTTTGTCGCAACTGTTTGTCCAAGTGGTACCGC
>Ga0164294_10005440_pt1 | contig 10943 bp, 7 predicted proteins | sample GEODES005metaG_FD_111479 | JGI IMG/M metagenome (GOLD analysis project Ga0164294, IMG submission 111479) | Oligotrophic lake water microbial communities from Sparkling Lake, Wisconsin, USA - GEODES005 metaG | ecosystem: Environmental > Aquatic > Freshwater > Lake | place: USA: Sparkling Lake...
AGGGATTGGTTTTGAATGGACGACGAAAAAAGAAGTTTGGGCCAAGGTAAAAGAAGAACTTGACGAATTTGAAGCAGAAGTATCTGCGGGTTCAAATAAACAAGAAGAAGAATTCGGCGATTTGCTTTTTTCTTTGGTGAATTACGCCCGATTCATCAATTTATCACCAGAATCCGCTTTGGCATTTACCAATGCAAAATTCATCCATCGGTTTCAATGGATGGAGGAGAAAATCTCATCGGAGGGCAAACAATTGGAAGCGATGAACCTTGAAGAAATGGATGTGTATTGGGAGCAGGCGAAAATGGCGTTGAAGGGAGGGAAATAATCACAAGTAACCGTCCACGTTCGACTTCATTTCGCTGCGCTTCATTGTGCTCAGTGGTCGGGTTTAAATCTAATAGCCACAAGTAACCGTCCACGTTCGACTTCATATCGCTGCGCTTCATTGTGCTCAGTGGCCGGCTTTAAATCAAATAGCCACAAGTAACCGTCCATGTTCGACTTCATTTCGCTGCGCTTCTTTGTGCTCAGTGGGCGGTTTTAAATCAAATAGCCACAAGTAACCGTCCACGTTCGACTTCATATCGCTGCGCTTCATTTTGCTCCGTGGCGGGCTTTAAATCTAATAGTCACAAGTAACCGTCCACATTCGACTTCATTTCGCTGCGCTTCATTGTGCTCAGTGGTCGGTTGTGAAAAACCCCTATAGTTTAAAATGTTTATCCGCCTCTTCAGCTACATATGCGCCAATGGCGAGGGAAGCCGTTGCAGCAGGTGAAGGTGCATTCAATACATGTATAGAATTCCCATGAAATTCAATGCGAAAATCGTCCTTCGTGTCACCATTCTCAGCAAGCAACAAGGCGCGAACCCCTGACCTTCCCGTTTTAATATCCTCCATGGTCAAGGACGGGATAATGCGTTGTAAGGTTTTTAAAAACAAACGCTTGGAAAAAGCCCTTCGGTATTCATTCCATCCAAAGGATATATTGGAAAGAAACAATTTCCACGTTCCTTTGTAGGTTAACGCATCCCAAGTATCTTTCAATGAAAAATCCAATTTGCCATACCCTTCTCGTTTGAAGGTAAACACCGCATTGGGACCACATTCGACTTCTCCGTCTGTCATCCTTGTAAAGTGTACCCCCAAAAATGGAAAATCGGGATTGGGAACGGGATAAATCAAATTCTTTACTTTGCGCTTTGCTTCTTCAGTTAATTCGTAATAATCCCCGCGAAAACCTACCACTTGTTCCTTCAACGCCACCCCATCCTTTCTCGCCAGTCGATCTGCTTGCAATCCTGCACAAAAGACAGCATACCTTGCTTCAAAAACACCTTTAGAGGTCTCGAAGGTTGAATGCCCTTCTTTTTTGGTGATGCCGACAACCTCCGTACCTAAAAACAACTTGCTATTCGCATTTATTTCCAAAGCCAATTCAATCATTTTGGCAGTTGCCGCACGAAAATCAATGATGCCGGTACAACCCACAAACAACCCACCGATGGATTCCACGTGAGGCTCAATTTCTTTTACCTCAGCAGCGGTTAATTTCCTAAGACCCTCAATCTGGTTTTGGAGTCCAGTTTGGTAAATCTTCTCCAGATTTGGAAGTTCGCTTTCATCGGTTGCAACGACCACTTTCCCGCAAACATCGTGGGGAATCCCGTGTTCTTTGGCAAACGCCACCAACTCCCTTCTGCCTTCGATGCAATTTCTTGCTTTGAGCGAACCTGGCTTGTAATACAATCCGGAATGGATTACGCCTGAATTATGTCCCGTTTGATGGTCAGACAATATATCTTCCTTCTCGAAAAGCACTAAATTTAAATGTGGATATCGTTTCTGTAATTTGTAAAAAGTGGCCGCTCCGACGATACCACCTCCGATGATTGCGATGTCAAATTTCATGAAACAAAGATAGTCTAAAAACCCTTTGACGTCCCGAAAATTCCCAATTCAAATCTTATGAATGCTACCGACAAACGGTATAATTGAGTAATTTTACACAATGGATTTTCAATTGGTTTCTTCCTATCAACCTACCGGAGATCAACCCGAAGCAATTCGGCAATTGGTAGAGGGTGTAAACCAAGGTCATCCTTTTCAAACGTTGATGGGTGTGACGGGAAGTGGAAAAACGTTCACCATGGCCAATGTGATTCAAAGTGTCCAAAAACCCACACTCGTACTCTCTCACAACAAAACACTTGCCGCCCAACTGTATACAGAGTTTAAAAATTTCTTTCCCAACAATTCTGTCGAGTACTTTGTGTCCTATTACGACTACTACCAACCTGAAGCTTACCTCCCAACGACAAATACCTACATCGAAAAGGATTTATCGATCAATGAGGAAATTGAAAAACTTCGGCTTTCTGCAACTTCGGCTTTGTTATCCGGCAGAAGAGACGTCATCGTTATCGCCTCTGTATCCTGTATTTATGGAATTGGAAATCCCGTAGAATTCAAAAACAGTATCATTCCCTTGAATGTTGGAATGACCTTTCCAAGGAATAAATTTTTACACAGACTGGTCGAAAACCTCTACACCAGAAGTGAAGAAAATTTCAACCGAGGGATGTTTCGAGTGATTGGCGATACGGTTGACATTTACCTTGCCTATGCTGATTATGCCCTTCGTGTACTTTTTTTCGGAGACGAAATTGAAGCTTTACAGGCCATTGATCCATTTACGAACAAATGCTTCGAAGAATTTCAGGACGTCAATTTATTTCCCGCAAATTTATTCGTTTCCAGCCCGGAGAACACCCAGAAATCCATTCACATGATCCAAGACGACTTGATGCAGCAAGTAGAAAACTTTAAGTCGATGGGGAAATTGGAGGAATCAAAACGATTGTATGAGCGTGTTTCCTATGACTTGGAAATGATTCGAGAACTAGGCTATTGCTCAGGCATAGAGAATTATTCGCGTTACTTCGACAACCGACAACCTGGAGAACGCCCCTTTTGCCTTATGGATTATTTTCCAGATGATTTTTTGATGATGATTGACGAAAGTCATGTAACCCTGCCTCAGGTAAAAGGGATGTATGGCGGGGACCGCTCTCGTAAAATAAACTTGGTGGATTATGGTTTTCGATTGCAGGCTGCAATTGACAATCGTCCATTAAAATACGAGGAATTTGAGGGACTCCTCAACCAAACAATTTTTGTTTCAGCCACGCCAGCAGACCTTGAAATTCAGCTCTCCGAAGGCATTTTAATTGAGCAAGTAATTCGTCCCACAGGTTTGTTAGACCCAATCATTGAGGTAAGACCCAGCAGAAACCAGATAGACAACCTCATGGAGGAAATTCAACTTCGGATACAGCGAAAAGAACGCACCCTTGTAACCACACTTACCAAACGAATGGCGGAGGAATTACAGAAGTACCTCACAAAACTTGGGATTAGCTGTCAATACATTCACAGTGATGTGGACACCTTAGATAGGATTGAAATTTTGAGGGAATTAAGAATAGGTACATTCGATGTGTTGATTGGGGTTAACCTACTCCGAGAGGGATTGGATTTACCTGAAGTATCGTTGGTTTTGATTTTAGATGCAGACAAGGAGGGATTTCTTAGAAATGTTCGCTCCTTGGTTCAAACCGTTGGAAGGGCCGCAAGAAATGTAAATGGAAGGGTCATCATGTATGCCGACAAAACTACTTTTTCGATGCAGCAAACCATTGAAGAAACAGAGCGAAGGCGCAAAATTCAAATGGCCTACAATACAGCGCATGGCGTTTCCCCTCAACCCTTGAACAAGGCCATCGAAGAAAGCATGCGAAAAGGTTCTGGATCGAAAGAAAAGGAATCTTACAAACAGGACGAAATCAATGAAGCGAACCTAGCGAATGAATACCAAAGCATCGAAGAAATCGAAAAAGAAATAAAATCCTATCGAAAACAAATGCAAAAAGCAGCGAAAGAATTGGATTTTGTGGAAGCGGCTTTTTTCCGCGACCAGATGAAAAAATTAGAAACTTTTAAATTGAACCTTAACTAATTGAACCTATGAATTTACACAGACTCTTGCGGATTGCCGCCATTGCCGAAGGCATTTCTTACATTTCCTTCGCCATTACAATGCCTTTAAAATACATCTTCAAAATTACCGAACCCAATTTCTATGTAGGCTCGGCACACGGATTTTTATTCCTTGCCTATTGTGTCTTGGTTGGGATTTATGGGATAAAAAACAAATCGAAGTGGTACTTTTACATCCTCGGGTGGGCGGCTTCGTTGATTCCTTTCGGAACGTTTTGGTTTGATGCAAAATTTTTAAAGAAAGAATCTAAGGATGTTTGATTCTTTTTCCCTTTACAAACATCTCTTATGAACAAGCTACCGGAACCGTTAAATGACATGTTGCAACGCAGCAGTGAAGAACAGAAAGAAATTCACGCCTTCTTGAAAAGATCCAAGAAAAATAGAAATTTAGACGAGCTGTTTCACAAAGCACACGACGAAGTTTTCCAAAAAGTAGATTGCCTTACCTGTGGGAATTGCTGTAAAACCACCTCCCCTATTTTCCGAGATGCTGACATCAGAAGAATCGCTAAACACTTAAAAATCAAAGGATCTGAATTGATTGAGAAATACTTATACATGGACGACGATCGTGATTATGTATTGAAAAAAGCGCCATGTGTATTTTTGTTACCGGATAACCGTTGTGAAATCTATGAACACCGTCCCTTGGCTTGTCGGGAATACCCCCATACCAACCGTAAAAACATGTATCAACTCATTAACATTACCGAAAGAAACACACGAATTTGTCCAGCCGTCGCAGAAATTGTACTCAAGATAAAAGGTTAATTGCTAACTTTGATTGAATGCCTGTATCACTGATTATTACTGTTTACAAAGATTACCAAGCCTTGGAGTTGGTATTGGAATCTGTCAAGGTTCAAACGGTACTTCCTACACAAATCATCATTGCCCACGACACCATCGACGACCCTATTTTTGAAGTATTGGATAAGTTCAATAAAAAACTGAACATTTCCTACATCAACCAGGAGGATACGGGCTTCAATAAAAACCGAATTCTCAACAAAGCCATTCTTAAAAGCACCAACGACCAAATCGTTTTCATCGATGGAGATTGCCTACTCCATTCTCGTTGCATCGAAGCTTATGAGAAACAGATCAAACAAGGTTTTTTCGCTGCAGGCCGAAGGTTGGATTTGGATGAAAAATCTTCTAAAAAGTTAAGAAAAAAAGGATTCTTTCACCCGTCACTGTTTAAGCTTTTTCTCAACGGTACCAAACGAATTGAAGAAGGATATTACCTTCCTTTTGTCGACGCAAAGAAACTCAAAACACCAAAAATGATTGGTTGTAACATGGGCTGGCATAAGGAAGACTTGCTGTCCATCAATGGGTTTGACATGGATTATCTACAAGCGGGTTATGGCGAAGATACCGACATAGAATGGAGGGCTTCCTTAAAAGGAATACTTCCTTTAAACATGCGTTGGAAAGCCATTCAATACCACCTTTTTCACGAACGTCCCGACCGAGAAAGTGAAATTCAAAAAAGCAAATCACTTTTTCAAAGCAAACGGGAAAAGGGCTATTTTTACTGCGAAAACGGAATTTCTCAATTGGTTCAAGATTTTAACCATTGACCAAACAACGAATTCGTCCCCTCGCTTTTCGAAGCTTATACCTAAAGATAAATAAACGGTCATTGCCTCGATTGACTTGTACAAACTGCACCTATTCTTATCTGGACATTGATGCAACTATTGAATGTAAAAGAGGTCTACAGAAGCAACCAATTTTAACAGCGACAACCCATGAAACATTTCAAAACTAATTACTTTTTACTGCTTTTTGCCTGCTTTATTTCCAGCACTTTTTTAGCCCAGCCTCAAAAATACATCCGTAATTTTGACGATGATGTCTACGGAATTTATCCCTGTAAAGACTCTACATACTATACAATTTCCATTCACCCTGGATGTGGAATCAACAGTTTTGGCGTGCGCTATATGAATCGAAAGGGAGAGGTTATTTGGTTAAGGGAATCGCCCCTTTCAGCCACGCATTTCCTAAGTTTTGAGGGTGTAGTGGAAGACGATAATTCTTTTACGATTCTTTATTATTCCGGAGCATCCAACTACATCACCCAGCTGAATTCTAATGGAGACTTACAGTTTTCAAGCATTGTAAGTTCCAGCGGATATAAATTCACAAAAATAGTTTCAATCAACAACGAATTCTATGTCACAGGAAACAAAGAAACGCCCACGGCTTCAGATTCAACCAAAGCTTTACTCGTGAAATTGAACAACAACGGGGTGTATCAATGGGCAAAAACCTATCGTTTTCCAGGGTACAAACATTTTGCCTTTAATGACGCTAAAGTACATAACAACTCAATCTTGGTTGGCGGATATTTTAGCAAGGGCGGCTCTCCTCAACCTTCCTACCCTTACATTGCTAAGCTTGATGTCAATGGCAATCTTTCTCAACAATTTACCTATGTAATCGATTCTTCCATGTTTCTCTTTGAACCATATTTGCTGACAAACATTGATTTTTACGACCCAAATATAATTTACGGAAAATTCAGAGCCTCTTCTGGGGTCGATTGTATAATGAAAATAGACAATCAATTTAATACCGTTTGGACGCAAAACATCATCGGCGACCTTCAATTCATATGTGCAACTTACGATGGTGGTGTATTGTATACAAAAGCAGGATATCTTGCTGGAAATTTAAATAAATTGAATGGAAACGGGGTTGTTACCAACCATTATGCGCATGGCTTAGTTGGTTCAATGTATCAAGGTGGTGTTTCTGTAATCAAACGTCACGATTGCGGTTTTTTAATAGGTACTGCTGTTGGCTGGCCCTCGGATTTATACGCTCACTTGCCTTCCAATGGTGGATATTGTGGTGGGGCGGAAACATCCCTAGACAATGTATACCAAGAACCTGTCATTCGTAGGACTGTCAATGCCCTCCCGCCGGCATCAATTTCTTTCAACTTCTCTTCCAACAACAGTCCATTTACAGTCCTTGCACCTTCAAACAATCTTTTGTGCAGTGGAACTTTTCAATGTGAAGACCCCCTCGAATCGACTGATATTCAGCCCATTGAATTCACCTTATTCCCCAACCCCGCAAGCGATGTAGTTCGATTAGACCTTCCGAATGAAACGACGATAGAAGTGATAGATCACATGGGAAAAATAGTCTTAATGACATCAGATTTTAATGGAGAAATAAACGTAAATGCTTTGGCAAAAGGCTTGTATACCCTTCGCGCTGGGAAAGCCCTAAGCAGAATGGTAAAAGATTAGTAAGGTACTTTTTTCTAGACGCTGCACCCTTTGTCCTGACTCTGAAATTGCAGTTCAAAAAATCAAAGCTGTTTTTCAAATTTCGCAGGAAAAGGGCTATTTTTACTGCGAAAACGGAATTTCTCAATTGGTTCAAGATTTTAACCATTGACCAAACAACGAATTGACATTTGCGCGCGTCTGACCTCGGTAATTTTTATTATGAAAAAACACTACTTCTCCTTATTTTTCCTTTGCACAGCATTCCTATCTTTCGCCCAAAGAGGAAAAGACGGCAACTACACCGTCAGCACCGCCAACGCTGTTGTAAACAGTTACACCGCGTTAAATGCCAACGCCACCATTGGGCAATCAAGCATAACGGTACTCTCGAATGCCATGCAAGGCGGATTTTTTGCTTCCAACCTTGCTCCAGGAGACCTTATACTCATCATCCAAATGCAAGGTGCTAACCTCAATGTGGACACCTACCCCGCCAATGAATACGTAACTTCGGGCGGACTTTATTGGGGCCCTTTTACCACACCCGTTGGACATTTAAATGATTGGAACCAGAACATCCCATTGTGGGGGGAAATTTTAAACTACAACAATGCTGGAAAATATGAACTTGCCGAAGTAAAATCAGTTGCGAGTACAAATACGATTAACCTGATGTGTCCATTGGTAAACAACTATACAGTTGCCGGCCATGTCCAAGTGGTACGTGTACCTCGATTTGTAAACCTTACGATCAACAGCAATGCTTCTGCCATCCCCAATGTTTGGAATGGTACAACGGGAGGCGTAATTTCAATTGAAGTCAATGGAAACCTTATCCTCAATGCAAACGGGAAAATCTCAGCATCTGCAAGTGGATTTAGGGGAGGCGTTACGGAAGACCAAACCCTGGGCGCTCCTCCTGGAAATGTCAATGACATTGGATTCTGTGCATCGCACGTAGCAACCCAAGGTGCAGAGAAAGGCGAAAGCATCGCCGGATTCTATACTGAATATGACCTGATTTATTCTCGTTATTGCAAAGGCGCACCGGCAAATGGCGGCGGCGGCGGCGGAAACCACAATTCCGGTGGTGGGGGCGGCAGCAATGTCGGAAATACGGTTCAAACGTATACTGGAAAAGGTGTCCCTAACCCAACTTACAACACCAATTGGAATCTTGAAACACCGGGTATGGGAGGATCTTCAACACCGGGCGGAGGCCGTGGAGGGTACTCTGGTGCAACGGTTAACCAAGATGAAAATACAGTCGGTCCAAATGTCACTTCTTGGGGAGGTGACTACAGAAGAAAAGAAGGAGGCTTAGGTGGGCATCCGTTGTTGCAAGACAACACAAGAATTTTCGCTGGTGGTGGTGGTGGTGCAGGTGACCAAAACCAATCCCAAGGAGGAAACGGTGGTCGCGGAGGGGGAATCGCGTTTATAAAAGTATATGGAAACATTTCAGGAGCGGGTATCATCGAAGCAAATGGTGCAAACGGAGTCAATGCCAATCCAAATGGACAAACGGCCGTGCAAGCTTCTGCCCAGAAATATGGTCACGACGGAGCGGGCGGTGCTGGTGGTGGCGGTACGATTTACATTTCTAACGGTAACCCCATTCCAAATACCATCACATTGTCGGCCATTGGAGGCAATGGTGGCAATCAAGTCTTTTCAGCAGGTTTATTTGCCCCAGCCCCAACCATGGAAGCTGATGGCCCAGGAGGCGGCGGCGGCGGCGGATACATTTCCATCACAACCGGAACGCCCATACAAATTTTAACAGGAGGCGCAAGTGGTGTTACCAACTCAACTTTCGTTCCCAATTTCCCGCCCAATGGCGCAACAGGGGGTGCAAACGGCGTAACAAATTCCAACACTTCTTTTTATGACATCTTGGCTGCCAACGATACGCTTTGCGCAGGCGGAAGCGTAACCTTAACAGCATCCACCCTCGGAAACCCACCGGCAGGAAACCTCACTTGGTACACAACCCCTTTTGGCAATACCGTCGCAGGAACTGGAAATTCTTTCACAACACCCGTTCTGAACACTACGACAACCTATTACATTGGCATTTGTCCCGGTTCTTTTAGAAAACCTGTAACCGTTGTCATTGGATCCAATCCAACCATTACCGGAAATGCCGTAATTACAAACGCTACGTGTGCTACCCCGGGAAGCATTATAGGATTATCGGTAAATGGTGGCACCCAGCCTTACACCTATCTTTGGACAAACAATGGTGGCAATGCCTTGAATGTCAATGGCGCGCCAGCAGGTTCCTATACCCTAACGGTTTCAGATGCTGCCGGATGCAGCTCAAACAGCGGACCTTATTCGATTCAAGGTACGGCGGGACCCAGCATAAACATCTTAAATGCCGTGTTAAGCCCTGCACTTTGCAATGGCACATTGGGAAGTATATCTGGCATTACAGCAACCGGGAATGGACTTACATATTCTTGGACAAACACTGCAAGCAATGTGATCAACCCGACGGGACTTTCAGCAGGATCTTATACACTTACCGTCACCGATGCAAATGGCTGTACCGCTGTGAGTACACCTTTTGTGATTCCTTATGTTTCAGGCCCAACCATTGACACCACAAATTCAACCCTCACCAATGAAAATTGTGGTCAACAAAACGGAAGCATTTTAGGGGTCACAGCGACAGGGATTGGATTACAGTACGCTTGGACACCAGGAAATGCAATCACTTTAGACAATCAAAATTTAAGTACTGGAAGTTATTCTCTAACCGTTACCGACTCAATTGGATGTACTGCAACAGCAGGACCTTTCGCTTTGACAAATGTACCTGGACCTTCCTTGGATACAACGCAAATGGTCGTGACGAATGAAAATTGTGGACAGGCCAACGGATCTATTATGGGAATCACACTCAATGGCGGTCAAGCACCTGTCAATGTAATTTGGAGCAATCAACAAACGACCTTGGACCTTTCTAATTTGGTCTCAGGGAACTACACTTTATACGCAACAGATGCAGCAGGTTGTATTGACAGCCTTGGTCCCATTCCCATCACCACGACGCCAGGCTCAAACATTGACACTTCCAACATGGTTATTACCCCAGTAAGCTGTAACGGAACCTTAGGCGGAATCACAGGAATTACTGCGACAGGAAATGGTTTAACCTATCTTTGGAACAACCAGGTAGCTACTGCGAACAATCCAAACGTAAGCGCTGGTGCGTATCAATTAACCGTAACCGATGTTAACAACTGTACGGCAACCCTAAATGTCAATGTACCTCAAAACTTTCCCGTGGTATTGAATGAAAATTCCGTTGTCCTCACCCAACCTACGTGTTTACTAAATGGATCCATCAGTGGGATTGTGGCAACGGGAGGAACGAACAACTATACATTTCAATGGTCTCCGGGTAACCAAAACACACTGAACCTTTCAAACCTAGCACCTGGTACGTATTCCTTATTGGTTACCGATGCGAATGGATGTTCGGATACTTCCAATACATTCACCCTAAACCCTCCAACCTACCCGATCGCAAATTTCACCTTTACCCCACAAGATCCAGATGTGAATGAAAACGTAACCTTTACCAACACCTCTTCAAATTATACCCTTGCACA
>Ga0164294_10005442_pt1 | contig 10941 bp, 8 predicted proteins | sample GEODES005metaG_FD_111479 | JGI IMG/M metagenome (GOLD analysis project Ga0164294, IMG submission 111479) | Oligotrophic lake water microbial communities from Sparkling Lake, Wisconsin, USA - GEODES005 metaG | ecosystem: Environmental > Aquatic > Freshwater > Lake | place: USA: Sparkling Lake...
ATCAACAACGCCAGTGGCGGGGCCATCCAGATAGCGGCGGGCTGCGTTCTCGACGTAGGTATTGAAGGTTGTAAATCCACACCCTCCAACCCATGCACGCGAATTCCCTCCGCTACGGTCAAAGCGAATATTGTTCGTTACAAAATATGACGAAGATATGCGTGCGAATGAACAGCCCAAAATTGAATGCATGACGTCGCCGGTCGTCTGAACGATCCAGAAATCCGCCGTATCCGCGTTTCCCTCACAGTATACGCCAGACGCGACCAACCCTGTCGCACCTTCGACCCCGCAATCGACAAGCTTGACGCCATAGCCTCCGACTGTCGGAACGCCGTCGGTCTGGCCATTGCCCTCAAGCGAGCCGCCTCGAATGTTGATAGCCGCGCCACCCGTGATCAGACCGCCGTAAGTATAGTTGGCCCCGATAATGCAATCACGGAACGTGATGGCGTTGGGACGCGAGGCATCTGAATATGCAAAACGGAAGCCCATGAAGTTAAAACGAATGCGGCACGAGTCAAACACGGTTGACAGGACATCCGTCCCGTCAATCCCGCGATCAAAGGCCGATATGGTCATGTCCTCAAAATGCGCCCAGGCGCAATTATCGAGCCACAGGCCGACGCCGCCGACTTGCCCGCTCCCGTTAAGACGGAACCCGCTGAACTTTATGTAAGCGCCAAGCCCGCCGCCAGTGCCGCCCGTGTACTCGATACAGCGCCCGGCGTGGTTTGATTGAATGGCGGTATTGCCATCGCCTTCGCCGCGAATTGATACGCGCGTCAGCTCCTCAGTGGTCACGCTGCTTTCGTCGATGATCAGCTTGGACGTGGTAAGATAATTCCCGTTGTTCAGCAGACCTTCCGCGCCGTTGGCCACGAGGTAAGCCAGCCAGGCATTGAGCGCGGCTGTGTCATCCGTGACGCCGTCGCCTTTAGCGCCGTACCATTTTGCCTCGATTTCTCCAGTGGCGAGGCGGAACAGGCGTCCATTGACGGCCGTGAGTACCATGCCGTTATCAACGGTCGTGGTGGACCCCGCCACATAGCGGAACATTCCCGCGCCGCCATCCCCTGCGGCCGCAGCTCCAGCGACGATATAAACCGCGTTGTTGACCAACCCGCTGGCCGTCGTCAGCGCGCTGAGTGCGGCATATGTCTGGCTGTAAAGCACGTTGGCAAAGTCTATGAAGGCGTTCAAATTACTGTAAACCAGCGCCCCATTGCGATCCCTGACAACAATGGAATAGGTCGCCTGATTGATGATGATCGTGCCGGGGCTTCCATTCTGCGAGGGATACCCCGCAATCGTGCGGATCGGCTGCGCTGCTGGCGTGGTCAGAGCAGTGTCCCAATAAACTGAAATGGGCGACACTTCCGGATTGATGCCGGCCGTGCCGATGTAGACATAGCCCGCGTCCAGAGGCTGGCCTGATCGGTCGAAGAAGACCGTGAAGGGGGAGGTAACTTCTGCGCTCATTCCGGGCGTCCCATGCCTGCTTGATATGGCTGCGTCTTGGCCGCCGCACCCATGCCGATAGTGGATGAAATCGTACTGCGCAGCCACTGGTCAGGATCGGTAATGCCAGCCTCACGCGCCCATTTTCTGAACGCGTTGCTGTTCTTCGCGGCGTTGTAGATTTTCTGGTTGACCTGCTGCTTTGTCGAGACGTTGATCACGAGCTGCTGCCACTCAGGAGAGGCGAACAGATCGCCAGCAGAGCCGAGCTTGTTCTTGTCGCTCTTGATCAGGGCTTCGACGATTGGCCCGACAATCGGCACGCCCATCACGGTCTTGCTGCCGACTGTCTTACGCAACACACCTTCAACCAGCCCTTCCGCCATCAGGCCCTGCACGAGCGCCTGATTGGCCTGCCCCGTTGTCTTGACGTTCGCCCGCGCCTCGGTAATGCGCTTCGACACCTCGTAAAGATCGCGCAGAAATTTGTCGCCGTCAGGGCCGAGCGTCGTTGCAACCGTCTTGTAAACCTCGGAATTGCGCCGCAAGCCTTGGTACATGTTGACATATTTCGAGAACCCGAAACCGTTGGTTTTCTCTTCACGCGCAGCGGCGGCAATGGCGCTTGCAACCGCCTTCTTTCGCAGGTCTGCCGGGATGGACTTAACCAGACGATTGAAGCCGGTAATGTCGCCCTTGGCCCCGCCCTGAAGGGTTGAGACCAGCTTGCGCGCGATCGATCCGTCCCGCTCATCACCGAACAGGCTGACAATGCGATCTTCCAGCGCCTTGCGCTTTGCAACGAGCTGATTGGCCAGACGCAGGTCAGCGCGCAACGTGTCGCCGCCGACCTTCTGCGCGTGGGCAAGCTGGTCTTCGCTCAGTGCGCCGTACAGGCGTTTCAGGATGCTGCTGTCAACGTCCTTGTAAGGGCCTGCCGCCTTTTGCAGCGCCTGCCCTACGTCAGCCTTCATGCGCATCAGGGCCGTGTACGTCACCGGCAGCTTGCGCCCCGGCGAGGACATTTCGAGCAGTTCTTTCTCAAGCGGCGTCAGCTTGGAGACATCGTTGCCAAGGTCTTTGACGACACTGTTGAGAAGGCGGCGGGAGTTGGTGAGGTCAACGGAGGTGGATGGCTTGGGGGCGGTGGCTGCGGGCTTGTCTGCGCGGATGATGTTGGCTGGGTCGAAGACAACCGTCTCCGGCATACTGCTTTCGACATCAACCGGCTTGCCTTGTTCATCCAGAACAACGCGCCCCTTGTTGTCGTACTTAAAGCCCTTTGAAGTATTGTTGATTTGCAGACCGACATACCCACGATCTGCCAATTCTTTTTTTACGTCCGCGCCCTTGTTAAGCCATTCCGGCCAAGGGTTGTTTTTATCGACGGTCAACAGCTTGCCGCGCACATAGAACGGCATGACCTTGTCGCCGTAGCGCTTTGCTATCTCGCGGTCAGGCGACAGATACGCACCCGCGCCATACCATGGGACTTCGCGCGTCCCGACCTTGGCCATGTCGAAAGTGTCGAAATCTTTTTGGTATGTGCCGTGATAATAGACCTTGTCGGTGTTAAAGCCCTGCTGCTTCAGCGCCTCCACCTCCGGCGTGGTCGCCGCCTCTTCCGCAGCCTGCGCGGCAGGCTTGAGCCTCGCGTTAATCCTGCCGTAAATCTCGTCAGCCTGCTTCTGCAGCTCGGCCTGCGTCTTGTTCATCGACGACAGGACGCTGTCGCTGATCTCCGACAAATCCGGAGAACCATCAATCAGCGCCATTGCCTCGTCTGCCTTTTCAGCAGCGCGCGTCACAGCATCAGACCACGCCGCACTTGCAACCGTCCCCGGCATTGAACGGGTCAGGCCAATTGCTTCCTTCAGTTGCGTGTGATCCATCAGGACATCGGGCGGCACATCAATGCCAAGGCGTTCAGCCGCTGCCGCCGCGTCCTTGTTAAGCGGCGCCGCCCGCGCGAGACGCTCAACAGCCTGCTGGCTTCCCATGCCGCCCGTGGCCGCTGTCCTGGCGTCCCTTGCAACGTCCTCGTAGGTCATCGGCAACGGCGCACGCTGCTGCTGCTGCATAGGCAGGCGGACGGTCATGTTGGTGGTGTTGTCAAAGCCCTGCTCGAGCATGGGCAAGTCTGACCTTGGCGGGGTAGCCATTCCGATCTTGCTGCCAAAGTTCCCCGCCATGTTGGTGGCAAGGCCGCCGCCCAGACCGGCCCCCAGACCCGCTAGGGTCTGCACAATCGGATCCGCGCCGCTCTGCCTTGCCAGTTCCGCCCCGCCCGCTCCGGTTCCACCCGCCACGATTTGCGATACTGGCGCTGCCGCCATCGTCTGCGCAACGCCCTGTGTGAGCGTTCCGGGAGCCGCCCCCGCCGCTATGCTGCGCGCCGCACCGACGCCAGCGATACCGCCAGACACGCCAGCGGCAACCTTCTCCGCAAGCTGCCCCGCCTCGGATTGAGGCTTGGCCATTCCAGCCGCGTCCATGAGCTGGTTAAGCGCCTCGGTCGGCTTGGTGAACTTGGTCCCAAACAGCGAGTTCACGCTATCGACCAGCGGATCACCGATGAACTGCGCCGCCCCGACTGCGGCAACGCCAGCCGCAGCGCCGGGAGCCGCACCAACGCCGCCAAACAACGCGCCAACGCCAGCGCCAAGGGTCGCCCCAGCCGCATAGGGCGCCATACCCCGGCTTGCCCCGGCCGCGATGTCCTGCACCGTCTCGGCTTGGGTCATCGGCTTTTGAGCCGGAGCCTGTGACGCTGGCGTGGATTGCTGCGCTGCATATTGTTCGTCGATTTGGCGCGAGGCAATTTGTGTCGCCTCTTCCGGCGAGTTCGCCTCCACAACGATGACCGATCCGTCAGTCAGCGTGATCTGGTATTTAGCCATGAAACGCCCCTACGGTATCGCTGTGACCTTAGCTATTCCCGGCTTAGTTTGGGTGCCAGGACCAGCGCCCATACGCGAGCGGTTAATCTGATGTTGTTCCCAATCTCCCAACGTATTGCCCGGAATGCTAAGAAAGCGCACTTGTTCGCTAAGGTAATTGGCAAGCTTTTCCTGCGCGGCTTTCTTGTTGAGAACCCACTTTTTCAAATCAGGCGGCGACAGGTCTGTTGGCAACGCCACGTCGAGCGCCAGGTTCAATTCGCCTTCACTCAGGGCTCCGAACGTCACGGAGCCGATAACATCAAGGCCAAGGCGCGAACGCATGTTGCGAAGCTCGATTGTCGAGGCGTCCCATGTCGGGAGCCTGCTTTCGATGACGCCACTTGAAACGCCGGGTTGATCAAGAAGCGCAGCGACCTTGTCGAGGTTGGTGATGTTGGTGCGGACATTACCAACCGTGACAAACGCTTCCTTGGCTTGTCCTTGAGCCAGTGTCGCGCCTGACCTTGCGCCCGCGCGCTCCCCCTGCAGCGCCGTCCCAACTCTGTTCGCCTGTACAATGGCCTGTTGGGCTGCTTCACCTTCTACCAGTTGTCCTTGCGGATTAAGAACTTTGCGCGTTCCGTCTTTCATGGTCATGACGGTTGTACCGTCGTCCATGATCTTGGAACTCTGGACCTCCACGCCAGTCGTGGCTTCCATTTGTGCGCGTCTGGTATCTAGAAGCGCCGAAGCTTTCTGCGCATTGATCTGTGCACGGATAAGTTCCTGATCCAGCGGAAGCTGAATGCTCTTGCTCAAGGTGTCGATCTGTTCGCCGGTGGCTTTGGGATTAAGATCAATGGCGCGAGCGAGAAGCATGTCAGCGACCACTTCCCGCATCTTCGGGTCCTTGCTCTGGGCAATCAGGCCGTCAAGATATTTCACCTGTTCTTCTTGCCCGCTTCCGGCATAAGCATCGCGCTGCGTTTGGAGCTGCGCCGTCATCACGTCCCAATTGCCCATCATGCCAGCGACGGCCGGCCCCATGACGTTCTTATGGGCAGAGGCTTTCTGCGCGTCGTCCATTTCCTTGAACTGGCCTTGCACCATTTCGGCCATCTGCGCATTGATAGGCCCCAGCTTTTCAATGATGCCGCTGGACAGGATCAGGCTCGGGTCTTTGTTCTCCCGCGCCTGCTTCATGATGGTTGCATACTCTCCGTAAACGCCCTTCATCGCCTCGGCGTCAGCCATTTCCGTCCGCGCTTTTTGCGCTCTTAGCTGCGCCTCGGCTATCTGCGCCTGAAATAGCTGGCTTTGCTGCGCGTCCTGTTGAACCTGACGCTCTGCGGTGCGCTCTTGCTGAAGCATCTGCGCCCCGGCGCCGTAGCCTTTCAGCGCGGCTTGGAACGGGTCAATAACGTCCATCTGGTAATTGACGGCCATCAGAAGGACCCTCCGGTAGAATACGGATCAGTAAACTGGCCCGGATAAGCGCCACGCGACACGTCATATGGAGGCAACGCAGGCGCCCCGCCCCCAAACAACCCACGCCCCGCTGCAAAGCCAACAGACCCGGCGATGTTGCCGAACATATTCGCATTAGCTTGTCCGCGCGCCAGAGCGGCGCCAGCAAGAGCATCACCGCGCTGCGTGAAGAGGTTGCTCATGTTGTTGGCGAATGTTTGCGCGCCCGCCGCTTGATTGCCAGCCGAGGCTTGCCCCAACGATGTTAGGCCGCCGAGTCGCTGGTATTGCTGGTTGATCAGGCTTGACAAAACTTCGGGCCGGAACCTTGACAGCGCGGACTGCACGTTTCCGCCACGCAGCCCGCCCGTGGCCGCAGCGTTCTGCAGGATTGCTTCCTCGCCCTGCCGGGTCATGGCTGCGAACTCTGGCCCCATCTCGATAGCTTGGATGGCTCGCTGTTGCGCCTCTGGTCCGTTGTTTCCTACCAGGTCAAGCTGACGCGCCAGAGCGCCGCCGCCTGCCTCCACGTAAGGCCGGAAGAGCGCCTGAATGCTATCGAACTGCCGGCGCTGCTCGGCCATGCTCTCGCTGGTCGCCTGCGTCTGCGCGTTTGCAGCAGTCTTAGCGGCGGACTTCTGGGCGCTGGACGAAAGAATGCCGCCGACAACGGCGCTTCCGATGATTGCTCCCGCAATAAATGCCATCAGGAAAACTCCCGGAATGCTTGCGACGGCTCAACAAAATACGCTTCGATCTCGTCAGGATTGGTCAAATCAGTCGCCAGAATGTTGAGCCAGACCACGTCTGTCAGCGCGTAGATCACCTTGCGCTTCGGCTCGCCAACGAAGATGAACGGGGCAAGGATTTCCGTCATGCGGCCGTCCTCAAACACCGCGCAGGCGCCTTGCACAATCATGCTCATGTTGGGGTATTTGTGCTTGTGGCCTATGATCAGCGTGTTGCCTGGCACCACCCGCTCCCGGATGCAAATCCCCGGCCCAAAATGATACTGGATAGGACATTCCACCTGCGGCAGCGTCAGCATGTACGCTTCGACCTGGTCAAGGTCGATCTCGTGCGGCGCCAGTTGCGCCTCTTCGATGACGGTTGCCGCCTCCCCGTCCATTAACTGATCTCCCGCCCGCTCACGCGCATAGTAAGCGAAGTTGCCGCCCCTGCGATAGTGGAGATGAACCCGCCCGCCTCAAGAACTTGCCCGACCAGTTCCGGGCATAGATACGTCTCGTCCGGAACGATGGTGCGGTTGTCGATGATCAGGTTAGACGAACTGGCCGACGTTGAGACCGTCACAAGGTTCACACTGACCGTGACGTTGGCCGCTGACGTGTTGGTGATCGTTGCCTTGTCGATGATCGCCCGAACGCTGGTCGCCGTGTATTGCGCCGTCTGGGCATTCTCAAGCTGCTTTGGCGGAACGAGAACCCGCGCTGTTACGGCCATGCGTCAGTCTCCAATATTGTCCGTTACAGTCACAATCACGCTAGGGATGGCAGGAACCGGAGCCGCAGCGGTAAAGCGTTTGATCTCCACAGCCGTGTCATCAACAGCCCATCTATACTCTATGTAATCGCCTGCCTTAAGCTTGAACACGTAATTCCACGCCGCAACGCTTTCCGAATTGTTGCCCTCGATCCTGACGCGGGTTGCGCTTTCCGCCACGTCCGTTCCGTTCTTGCGATACCAGAGATAAAACAGCCCCTTGCCGCCCGTGGTCTTGTCAATCTGGATTGAGTGCTGGAAATCGTAAACCCCGGCCTGACTGACCGTGATCTGCGTCCCTGACAAGTAAACGCCAAAGCTTAAATCCGTGTTGGACAGGCTGACCGTGTAAGCCGTGTTAATTGCTGCGGCGGTCTGCGTGTTGGTATCGTAAAACGTCCCATAAACCTTGCGCCGCTCCGGCAGGATCGGGGCGGCAAGGGCCAGCCCCTGCACCGTGTCCGACATGCGCGCTAGCTGGTCCAGCGCCGCTTGCGCAAGGGCTGTAGCCGTGTCGGCTTGCACCACCCGCTGGGCAAGCTCCCCCGCAATAGCCGTCAGCACCTCGGCCTGCCCCTGCGCCGCGCCCAGCGCCAGCGTGTTGGCCTCGATTGCCGCACTAAGCGTGTCGATATCCGCAGGCGTCAGCTCGCCAGCAACACGGAACAGCCGCTCAATCGCCCGTATGGCTTCCGGATCGTTGCCGACAAAGGCGGCGATCTGGTTCCTGGTCAGGGCTTTGGGATCTGCCATTTACCAGGCCAGCGGCTCCAGCCGCGCCTCCAGCCGTGCAAAGGACAGGAAGGCGTCAGACGTCCCCGAAAACCGTTGCAGCCGCCAGTTGCGGAACGCGCCCTGCTGCATCCACACCAGCCGCTTGGAGCGGTCCCCGATCTTGCCTGCGCGGATGAATTTGGGCTGGCTGTAGGTCACCCCATCCTGGCTGTAGGACGTCGATATCTGCGGATCCGCACCCAGCGCCACGCGGCCAGTCAGCGCGACCAGCTCGAGGTCGTGGATCACCACGCCCCGGCTTTCGTTGTAAACGATCTGCGTCTGGAAGTTCCAGCCGACCGTCTCGCCCCAATGGGTTGCGATATCGTCCACGAGATAGCCAAAGGCGCTGGATGCCGTATCGCCCGTGTTCCATCTGTTGTACGCATAGACAAGGCGGCTTGAGCGATACGCGCCGACGCCGTTGAGGCTGGATGAAAGGCAATACCAGACCGGCTGCTGCGCCCCCGCGCTGCTGGCCCCGTCATAGACAAGGCACTTGTCCGGCAGGTGGATCAAAAGCTGGCGGTGGTCGCGATCCGTGCGCGTCTCCATGAAAGACAGCGCAAGCTGCGCCTCGGTGTAACCCGACAGCACAATGTCTATCTCGCGCGTGCTGATCTTCTGCGAATTGCCGTTTGCGCCCAGCCAGACCGCAATCCCTTCTCCCATCCCGCCGCCGATGAAGGCGATCTGGTCAAGGTATGCGCAATTCGCGTTAACGCCGACCGATCCCTTTGTGATCTGCGCGCCTTGGACGCGCTCAAACGGGAACCCGGTGGTTCCGACGTTCTGGAACACCTCGATGGTGTGCCGGTTTACCGCGTAAACCTCATTTCGCAGCTTGATCAGCCCCACAACCGGGTCCGGATCGATTTCCGACGAGCCATATTTGAGCGGATCTACCGCAAACGGGTTATTAAGCTCCGTGATGACGAGGAATTCCCCGTCAGTCGTCATGAAATACCCATCGACCCAAACGACATCCACCACCACGCCAAGGTCAGGATCCACATTCTGCGCCAAGGTCGTGCCGTCATAGAGATAGAGCCCGCCATTGGCCGCAATCGCGAGATAATCGAAGCTGTAGACCATGATCACGCGGTCAGCGCCGGGGATTGTGCCGATCGTGGTGACAACGCCAGCCTCGGAAATGCTGACGAGGCTGGTTCCCATGACGCGGTAAAGTATGCCGTTCCACTCGATGCCGCCGCGATCAAGGCCAGGCCCCGTCCCGTTGCTCACAATGCCGTCTGCCGGCCGCAGGTAGCCGTTGCTGATGCCTTGGCTCTGCACCACGGGGACCATGTTCAGCGGATAGCTGACCCGAAAGTCCGCGTTGCCGTCGCTGTAGGCGCCACTGAGGATCGGGATTTGAATGGCTGTCCCCTACCTGGTCGCACGCTGCAGGGCGGCATCAGCCAGCGCGGTGTTGAAGATGGCGACGCGCAGAAGATAGCCGTTCAATTGAGCGGCTGTTGACGGGTTCATGCCAAAGAACAGGCGGGTAGGCGTCAGGGGGACGGTTATCGCGCCGCTCGCCGCCTGCAGCACGTTGTCCCGCGCGCTGTTAGCCGAAGCGGTTGAAACACGCACGGCCAGCTTTGTCGTGACGTTTGCGGCCAGCGCGGGCGAAATGTTTACGTTGTATTGAGTGATGCCCGCCGCGCCCACAACTACCGGCTGCAAAGTGCTGGCGGTTGCGTCAACGATAAAAGTTGTACGCTCGTTGGCGGTTCCGTCGTCTAGGTTAAATGCTATCGTGTTGGAGGGGAAACTCGCCATTGTGCGGTTAAACTCCGCATACGCGGAGAGCGGGTAAGCCACACTGGGAGACGTAAGCGACGCGGTGTCTGGTTGCCGCGAAGCCGTCACGGTCGTGGTCGTGATGTAACTTGAATGGGTTGCAGCAGCCTCGACCTGAGCGCCCCACAGGAACAAGCCAGACGTGCCGTCGCCGGTGTAGTTGTTAGCCCCGGACACACTCAATCCATACTGTATGTTGGCTGCAATAGCCAAGGTAGCGGGCACGTTCAGGATGCAGCGATACCAGCCGTTCGCCAGCGCCTCGATAGACGCGGTTGCGCCAGCCCCGGCTAAAGAGAACGTAGACCCGGAGCCTGTGAGGTTGAAAAATACAGAGCGGGCTGTGACATCCGCAAAGGCTGTGTTGGGAACAAAAATAAGAACTTGCGACCGTTCGGCGGCTTTGGCGTAGATAGAGAAAGTCTGCACGGATGCGGTCAAGGTGACGAGCTGTTGGTGAGTGTGCGTGGTCGCCGCCGTGGTGTCTTCTACCAGCTTATCTGCCGTCATAGTGCCGTCAGGCGCGGCGGTAGCGTCTGCTGTAATGCTGGCTTGGAACGGCGACCAAGGCGCGGTGGCAAGCGTCTGCGACTGCAAAAGAAGATTGGTGCGGAGGTCTTCAACCAACAAACCCTTGTTAGTAAGGCGCGGAACGCCAGAACCGAAATTGACTAGCGTACCTGCAAGCGTCTGCGCGTAGCCTGTAGACGCGCGGCCGAAACTCCAGTTTGGCGTGCTCGTGACAGCGCCAACGTCCACGCCGCTGAACAGCGCGCGGTTGGCGGTGAAATCCCAATAATGCAGCGGCGCCGTGCCAAGCCGGGCAGTTGCAACGGAAAGCAGGGATTTAGTCCCGCCTCGGTTCCGCGTCCGGTCGCGCGCACGCCACATCTAGAAACCTTCGCCAGGGATCAGGTGCAGGGTCGAGGTCAGCGCCGTGTCGCACACATAGGCGACGTGCGTGTGATCCTGCGGCTTGCTGATTGATACCTGCGACAATGGTAAGACAATGTAATCTTGCGCCGCAACCGCAGTCAGGCCCGTCAAG